>OGTU01000010.1_pt1 | contig 247801 bp, 211 predicted proteins | sample 1574651 | NCBI WGS metagenome assembly OGTU01 (sample SAMN03295831, study PRJEB24534) | human gut metagenome | isolation source: fecal sample 6 from infant 4 | host: Homo sapiens | place: USA: Pittsburgh, PA | collected 2014-07
CTCTTTAAGCCATCTTAAATGACTCTGAGGTGTCTGTTAAACCCGTGGCGATTCAATGGCAATGATTTGATTGTCACTGTAGAGGAAGCCGATGGAAGTAAACGGACGTTTACCGTTCCGTTCTCCTCAGTTACACAAATGCTCCGCCCAGGCTCCAGCCGCTGGGATGTGGGTTTAGGTGAGCTGAATGATGATTCATTGCACGATAAGCCAAACGTTGGCTACGCAACTTACGCGTATGGTCTGAATAATACCTTTACCGGTTACGTGGGTGCGCAATATACGGATATGGATTTCTACGCCGGCCTGCTTGGTCTGGCTATGAATACCCGTATTGGTGCATTCGCATTAGATGTTACCGGGTCCTATGCCGATATCGACGGGCTGGACACGCTTAAAGGGCAAAGTTATCGGCTGACCTACAGCAAAATGCTTGAAGCTACTAACACATCTCTTAACGTGGCAGCTTATCGCTTCTCTACAGAAGATTATCTCAGCCTTAACGATGCCGCCTCATTGCAGGACAGTATTCATCACGAGGAATATGGCAATCGATCTTATGACAGCAATGCCGAGCTTTATGCTGATTATCAGCGTACCAAAAACCAGATACAGGTCAGCCTGAATCAGCCATTGAATGTTAACGGTGATGAATACGGCTCACTCTATATTAGCGGCACCTGGCAGGATTACTGGAATGACTCTAGCTCCACTTCCGACTACAGCGTGGGTTACAACAATAGTTTTGCTTACGGTAGCTATAGCGTTTCTGTGCAACGCACGTACAACGAAACAGGGGAAAAGGATGACAGCGTTTATTTAAACGTCAGTATTCCATTCAGCATATTCAATAAAGATAGCGCGCAGTCAGGCGGATTCAATAACGTCAACATGAGCCTGCGCACTGATTTAAAAGGCGGTACCAGTTTTAACTCTACGGCAAGCGGCAACTCCAAAAACAGTGAAGTGAGCTATTCCGTTAGCGCCTCATCAAGCGGGGGCAACTACGGCAACCTGAACCAGGTCAGTGGCTATAGCTCATGGAACAGTCCTTACGGGCCGCTCGGTGTCTCAGCGTCCTTTGGCGATGACAATAGTAAACAGTATTCCGCGAGTTATAACGGCGGAATGGTTGTTCACTCGGGTGGCGTTGTATTTACATCCGGCAGTATCGGCGAAACGGATTCACTTGCGCTGGTAAAAGCAAGTGGCGCAACGGGTGCTCGGCTGGGTTACGGCCAAAGCCGCATTAACAGCTCCGGGTACGGGATTATGCCGTATATGTCAGCCTACAGAGAAAACCGAGTATCGCTCGATATCAGCACTCTCGAAGCAGACGTTGAAATCAAAAATACCAGCGCTGTTGCCGTACCTCGCAATGGCTCCGTTGTATTAGTGAATTTTGAAACGGATGAAGGTCGTTCGCTTGTTCTGGAATTACAACGTTCTGATAACGGCTTTATTCCGTTAGGTGCAGACGTTCTGAATGAGAAAAACGAATCTATCGGAACGGTAGGCCAGGCAGGACAAGCTTATGTACGCGGTGTGGAAGACAAAGGCGCTCTCCGGGTGGTATGGGGAAGCGATGGATCCAGCTCTTGCACGGTGCATTATCAGATTCCTGAAAATGCGAAGAAAGCAGGCTTAACCACGATTCTGAGTAATCAACAGTGCCAAATGTAATGATGTTAAAACAGGGAATCACACCCATGGGAAATAATATGAAGAAAAATCATTGCGGTTATTCATTAATCGCATTAGCAATGTTAGCGATGTCAGGTTCTGCTGCGGCAGCCGATCTCAATGTTAACTTCACTGCCAATATCCGCGAAACCACCTGCGATATGAAACTGGTCGGCGGTACGGGTTCAGATACGCAGCAAACGCTGACTATCGGTAATAACGGTCAGGTACGTTTAGATGATGTCAAAGCCGGAACGGCAAATGCCAATTTCAAAATTGTGCTCGTTGAATGCCCGGCGTCGCTAACCTCGTTAAAAACAACCGTAAAAGGAACCAAATCAGGTTATTTAGCTAGCGGCCTTGTTAACCAGATTGCAAAAACTAACGGTGGCGCTGATTACTCTGCGGCTGAAATCGCCAGAGCCGATGCACCAAATACTCCTTTTATCATTAACTCAACCCTGGATTCAGAGCGCCTGGTCTGGAGTCCGACAGAAATCCAGAATAAGGAAGTTGCTCTGGTGGCCACCTTACGTGAAACAAAAGAAAACAGCATGACCATTGGTGATTTTCAGGCCGTGGCGACCTTTGAATTTAGCTACGAGTGATTAGTGCAGGAAAACGGAGCAACATTATGAAATTCAATTCTACTTTTATCGCCCTGTCCGTTTCTGCTCTTCTGTTCTCGGGAATGGCAAGCGCAGCAATTACAGGCACCCCTAGTGTCGAATTAACGATTAAATCAAAAATTGTATCAGGCACATGTACCGCAAAAGTACTTAACGATGCAGGCACAGCCTCCACTGAAATTGCGTTCGGCGACGTATACAAATCCGATCTGGTGAACAAAACCCGTGTCGAGCCGCTCAAGATTAGTTTCACCAACTGTTCTGGAGTAACCAAGGCAACGGTGTCCGCTGCGAAAGGCGCTGGTGGTGAATGCAGTGGCGTCAACAAGACGGGTGATTCTTACTCTGGCGGCTTAGCAACGGGCTTTGAGATCTGGTCGGGTGTTGTCGATACTGGCGAGCTTATGAGCTGTAACACGCCTTCGGCTGCTAAGGATGTCACCATTACTGATGGTACCGGTGAATTCCCGATGAATTCCCGTATCGTTATCGGGCAAGGCCAAACCATTGCTGATGTAGGCGCGGGGGCGGTTACTGCGCCAGTCACGTTTACTATCGCTTATCCATAATACCAGGAACCAGTATGCAACAATCACCGTTTATTTTATACCAGCCCGGTCTTGTGTTGCTTATGGGCTTGGCTGGTGGCATCTTGCCTGGCGTAAGCCAGGCAAGCTCAGGATTAGACGTAAATATTACCGCTAACATTGTTAATAGCACCTGTAAGATGACCGTGGAAAATGACGGCGAAATTTATCTCCCCAATGCGATGCGCAGTTGGTTTTATAACCCGGATGGTAGCGATCGTTTTACTGCAACCGATGATGCAGGTGGTACGCCTTTTAAGATCCATGTAGATGATTGCTATGGAGACAGCGGTACGGCTAAAAAGCTGAGTTTTAGCTTTTCGCCGCAGTCGGGTTTCTGGCCAGGACAAAATCAGGTTTTCAAAAGTGATGATACCGCCGCAGGCGCGGCAAAAAATGTCGGCGTCGTCGTTTTCTCTGAAAAATATAAAAAGAATGTTTTAAACAACGACGGCACGTCAAAAATCACTTTTGACGTAAGCGGTCAGGATACTGCATTTTTAACGGATTATCAGTTCTATGCCCGATATCAAAATATTGGCGTAGTGGCTGGTGGTGTAGTTACCAGTAAAGTATTGGTTGACGTCACTTACGAATAATAATCAGAACAGGAAAAAGGATGAGAATGTTCAACTTTATAAGACAGGGTTTCAACGTGAAAGGCACAATGACGTTTGCCATGGCGAGCGCGTTATTTACCCTCAGCCACTCCTGCTGGGCAGGGGAGTGCCAAATGAATAATGGAAAAGGCGGCACAACCACGCTAATCAATTCTGACTACTCAGGTGGCACCGTACGTCTTCCCCCTCCGGGTAACTACGCCAGTACTCTTTTTAACGTTAACCTGACACCAGGCATTCAGGCCAAATGTGGTCCGGGGGACGATGGTTTTAACCTCGTGTCACAAACAAACCCGACCTTGCTAATGGGGAGTAGTTATGGCAGGGCTATGTTTGAAACAAATATTCCGGGGATTTATTATTCCGTAAGGGTGCACACCGCAGAAAGCACTGGAGGCATGGGTGGTTACTTCGCTATGAATACTACTGGCTGGACTACCGTTGCCTCCTCCGGAAAATCTGACCCGTGGGATGAAAAATGGATAAACACCTCAGTTCAAATTTATATTGATGAAGGTTACAGAGGCAACCCGAACAAAGAAACCTCAATCAGACCCAAACCCGGCACTCTGGGTAAAATGGCTATTGGTAATCCAGATGATAGTGACAACCAACCATGGACATTTATGGTCAACGAGGACTCATTCCAGATCCCGATCGTTCTTCCAACCTGCGACATGGCCATGCTATCGGATGGTACTAATAATGTTAACCTGGGAGAATATTATGTTTCAGATATTAAAAACAATCGGGTTAAGGATATCCCTTTTTCCATTAGCTTAAGCAATTGTACCGGTGTGGCAAATATCACAACCAAACTCACCACCTCAAAGCTAACCGGAAAAAATAATGATCTTCTTGGTAATACGCTTTCGTCCGGAGCTGAAGGCGCAGGCGTGAAAATCATGTATAACGGAACCTCTCAACTTCTGCCGAATAATCCTGACTCATCCTATGTCATAACGGATTACCAAACCCCTGAATCCAAGCAAATTAATTATGTTGCTCAACTGGTAGCAAACGGAAACACAGTGAAACCGGGGTCGTTTAAAGCCACCGGCGTATTCACCCTTTCATACGATTAACCGCTATCCCTGCGGCTGATTACTGATCAGCCGCGACATCGTCTCCAGTGAGTCCGTTCTTAAGATATACAAACGCTTCAACAGGAACGGATTATCCCCCGGCTTCACCTTCCCCTTCATCGTCGTCACTGCCATATGAAAACCAGCCTCATTCGCTGCCTTTATCGCTTTATTGTCATAACCGCCAAATGGATACGACACATACAATACGCGCGGGTTGAACTGCGCCAGTGCACGACGTGAGCGTTCAAAATCAAACAGGATCACGTGATAGCTACGGCTCAACAGGATGGGGTGTTTATAGCCATCCACGCGATGCAGGAAATGAGTGTGAGACTGAATGTCGAACACATCCTGGATGCCCTTAATTTCCTGAATGCTCATAAACTGCAGCGATTTTGGATCCCACTTCTGCGGGTGGCCTTTGATTCGGGATGAAATTATAAACGCCGTCGCGTTGAAGCCATACTCTTTTAGCACCGGATACGCATAGCGGCTCACCGATTTCAGGCCATCATCAAAAGTGATCACCACCGCTTTCGCGGGCAGGTTCATCTTGTTACGTACGTACCCTTCAAGCTGGTACATCGTCAGCGTGGTATAGCCCTGATCGCGTAACCAGGCCATCTGATTATTAAACGCACGTACGCTGGTCGTCGTGGAGGTATGTCGAAAACGGGTGTTCTCTTCATCACGCAAAATATGATGGTAGGTCAGAACCGGTAGCCCGTTATCTTCCTGCGCATCCAGGCTGCTTACCCATGCCAGACGATTACCGATACGGATCTGGAACCAGGTCTGGTTCAGGCGGTCTTTCAGCTTATTCAGAATCGGATAGCGAAGATTAGCGCTTAAGGTGCCAAAGGGCGCGCTTCCGCTGCTGGGGGCGTTATACACCGGCGTGTCTTTCCAGGTAATGAGGTTTTGATTACTGAGCGGCTTGTTCAAGTCACCCAAACTATCCTCAACGCGTTGTTTGCCCTGAACTTTTTCAAGGTGGTCTTTATCAATAAACCCCGTACCGAATCCGAAACGAAATTCATAGTAATCCGCCGCGGCCGGAAAGACAGCGAGGATCTGCCCGGCGCGGACATTCCCCACATTCACAACGGCATTTCCCACCTGCGCCCAGATGGCCGCATCTTCGGTGGTTTGCATATATTGGGCAGGAAGGCCTTGCTGACTGGTCAGGCTGGCAGACGCACCACCGGAAACCACGAGCAGAAGGATAAAGATAACGCGTTTGAGCATGGAATATAAATCGACACAGAAAATCAGCCGCCATTGTAACAAAAGCGGCATCAATACCAATGTTTAATGCTTATACAGATCGTGAAGCAGAACAAAAGGCGGGTTCTTCTGCTGCTGGTGCCACAAGCTGCTCACGCCCGGCGAGCCCTGCGCCACAATGGCGTGACGAAACTCAGCGCTGCTCAACGTTGCGCGCAGCGGATACATCGCTTCGAGTAAAGGCAGGCTGATACCGGAGATTACTTCACAGTTATCGTGCTTATGGCTCATTAGGGCAGCCGCACGGTATGGCGCCGCGCCGGATCTGTCAGTGAGAAAAATCACGCCATCGCCGGTGTCGGTTTCATGCAGCGCGTCACACATCATCCGGCTGAGCATATTGGTGCTCAGCCCTCGCCAGTAATTTACCGCACGACATTGCGCCAGGGGGCCAAATCGGGCCTCCAGCTTAAGCAGCATTTCCTGTGCCTCTTCATCGTGGCAGGTGATCACCCATCCCAGCATAACGTCTCTCCTTAGCAGGCGAGTAGTTTATCCAGGTGAAGGTTAGTTTACGGTGATAACTGTCAAAGAAAGTGCCCGGCAAACAGAACGTCGCCGGGCAGAAGGTTAGCTACGCAGCCCGCGTCCGCGCTGGATCAGATACCAGCACAGCAGATAGAATGCCACGATAAACACCACCAGCACCACAACGGTGGTGAACAGCGGGACATCGGCAATGCCGAGGAAGCCAAAGCGGAAGCCGCTGATCATGTAGACAATCGGGTTCAGGTGCGACAGCGCCTGCCAGAACGGCGGCAACAGCGTCAGGGAGTAAAACACCCCGCCCAGATAGGTCAGCGGCGTCAGCACGAAGGTCGGGATCAGGCTGATGTCATCAAACGTTTTAGCAAACACCGCGTTCAGCAGCCCGGCGAGGGAGAACAGGATCGCCGTCAGCAATAATGTGAGCGCCACGAACAGCCACGAATGCACCTGGAACGGGACGAAGAACAACGAAATCGCCGTCACCAGAATCCCCACGCACAGCCCGCGCGCTACGCCGCCGCCCACGTAACCGGCGATGATCACATGCGTTGGCACCGGGGCCACCAGCAGCTCTTCAATGTTGCGCTGGAACTTGGCGCTAAAGAACGACGACGCTACGTTCGCGTAAGCGTTGGTGATCACCGCCATCATGATCAGGCCCGGCACGATAAACTGCATATAGGTAAAACCGTGCATCTCACCAATGCGGGAGCCAATCAGGTTACCGAAAATGATGAAGTAGAGCGTCATGGTGATCACCGGCGGCACCAGGGTTTGCACCCAGATACGCATAAAGCGGTTAATCTCTTTTGCCCAGATGCTTTTCAGCGCGACCCAGTAAAGATGCGTCATGCCTTGTCTCCTTGTTTGTCGTGCACCAGAGAGACAAACAGCTCTTCCAGTCGGTTTGCTTTGTTACGCATGCTTAATACCTGAATGCCCTGCGCACTCAACTGTGAGAACACGCTGTTGATACCCTGCTCGCGCAGCACTTCTACCTCCAGCGTCGAGGTATCAACCAGGCGATAGTTGTAGCCCTCCAGTTTCGGCAGCGCGCTTTTCGCCGCCAGATCGAGGATAAAGGTCTCTGATTTGAGCTTGGAGAGCAGATTCTTCATCGAGGTGTTTTCCACCAGCTCACCGTGCTGAATGATGCCGATATTGCGGCACAGCATTTCCGCCTCTTCCAGATAGTGCGTGGTCAGAATGATGGTGGTGCCTTTATCGTTCAGATCTTTCAGGAAGCCCCACATGGAACGACGCAGTTCAATATCCACGCCAGCAGTCGGCTCATCAAGGATAAGCAGCTTTGGCTCGTGCATCAGCGCGCGGGCAATCATCAGGCGGCGCTTCATCCCCCCGGACAACATCCGCGCGCGTTCGTTACGCTTCTCCCACAGGTCGAGCTGTTTCAGATACTTTTCGCTGCGCTCAAGCGCCTCTTTGCGCTCAACGCCATAATAACCCGCCTGGTTAACAACAATCTGCTGTACCGTCTCAAACGGGTTGAAGTTGAACTCCTGCGGCACCAGCCCCAGCTGACGCTTGGCGTTGACCACATCTTTTTGCAGATCGTAGCCAAACACGCTGACGCGGCCGGAGGTTTTGTTGACCAGCGAGCTGATGATCCCGATGGTGGTGGATTTCCCCGCCCCGTTCGGCCCCAGAAGCGCGTAGAAATCTCCCGCTTCGACTTTAAGATCTATCCCGCGCAGCGCCTGAACGCCCCCCGGGTAGGTTTTTTTGAGCTGTTCAAGCTCCAGTGCAATCGCCATGAATTCAACTTACCTTAAGTTCTGACACACGTTGTGTGGTTTCATTAAAAGTCGGGTTACCCTATAGTAGCGCAACGCAATCACTTGGTTACAGGTCGCTAACCTCCATGAACGACATAGATACACTCATCAGCAACAATGCACTATGGTCAAAAATGCTGGTGGAGGAAGACCCCGGATTTTTTGGAAAACTCGCGCAAGCGCAGAACCCGCGCTTTCTCTGGATTGGATGTTCTGACAGCCGTGTCCCCGCCGAACGTCTGACGGGTCTTGAACCTGGCGAACTGTTTGTTCACCGCAATGTGGCTAACCTGGTTATTCATACCGATCTCAACTGCCTTTCGGTTGTGCAGTACGCCGTTGACGTTCTTGAGGTTGAGCACATCATTATTTGTGGCCACTACGGCTGCGGCGGCGTGCAGGCGGCGGTCGAAAACACAGAGCTGGGGTTAATCGATAACTGGCTGCTGCACATTCGTGATATCTGGTTCAAACATAGCTCACTGCTGGGCGAAATGCCGCAGGAGCGCCGTCTCGACACCCTGTGTGAGCTGAACGTAATGGAGCAGGTCTATAACCTGGGCCACTCGACGATTATGCAGTCTGCCTGGAAACGCGGGCAGAAGGTCTCCATCCACGGCTGGGCGTACGGTATTCACGACGGTCTGCTGCGCAATCTGGAAGTGACCGCCACCAACCGCGAAACGCTGGAACAGCGTTACCGATCGGGAATTGCCAACCTCAAGCTTAAGCATGTGAACCATAAATAACAAAGCCGGGGGTTTTCACCCTCTCCCTGTGGGAGAGGGCTGGGGTGAGGGCATCAGCCCGCAATTATTCGTCCAGAATCACTACTTTCCCAACATACGGCAGATGGCGATAACGCTGCGCGTAATCAATGCCGTAACCCACCACGAATTCGTCCGGGATGGAGAAACCAACGAACTCCACCGGCACCTGCACTTCACGGCGCTCAGGCTTATCCAGCAGGGTACAAATCGCCAGTGATTTTGGTTCACGCAGGCTCAGGATCTCACGCACTTTAGAGAGCGTGTTGCCGGAGTCGATGATGTCCTCAACAATCAACACATCTTTGCCACGAATATCTTCATCCAGATCTTTCAGGATTTTCACATCACGGGTTGTGGACATGCCGCTGCCGTAACTGGAGGCGGTCATAAAATCGACCTCGTGCGGCACCTGCACTTCACGGCACAGGTCTGCCATGAACATGAAAGAACCACGCAACAGACCGACCAGCACCATTTCGCTGCCGCTGTCCTTGTAATGTTCGGTGATTTGACGACCCAGTTCGGCGATACGCGCTTTGATCTCGGCTTCCGGGATCATCACTTCAACAGTATGTTTCATATTACTAACCAAATGATTTTAGTGAAAATCTCTCAATGCGGATGACTCTCGTTCCGGCATCGATACGCAAGCCAGCCATTATACCAGTAAATGGATAAGCCTGGCGCATGAGTTATAAAAAGCAATATTTGTAATTCCGATCACAGTTGTTAATACCTATAATTAATTGCTAGCAAATAATTAACAAAACTGACGAGTACTTTTCTATGGCTGAAACAAAAACTAAACAGCCGCGTCTACTGGTGACATTAACAGCCGCGTTTGCCGCATTCTGCGCGCTGTATTTGTTAATCGGTGGCGTATGGCTGGTCGCGATTGGCGGCTCCTGGTACTACCCGATTGCGGGTCTGGTTATGGTTGGCGTAACCGTCCTGCTTTTACGCAGAAAACAATCTGCTCTGTGGCTGTACGCAGCGTTACTGCTCGCAACCATGATCTGGGGCGTCTGGGAAGTCGGGTTCGACTTCTGGGCGTTGACGCCGCGCAGCGACATTCTGGTCTTCTTCGGTATCTGGCTGATCCTGCCGTTTGTCTGGCGTCGTCTGATCGTCCCTTCCAGTGGTGCTGTAGCCGGTCTGGTCGTTGCCCTGCTGATTAGTGGCGGCATCCTGACCTGGGCCGGATTCAACGACCCGCAGGAGATCCACGGTACGCTGAACACTGAATCCACACCGGCTGCGGCTATTTCGCAGGTGGCTGACGGCGACTGGCCAGCCTATGGTCGAAATCAGGAAGGTCAACGTTACTCCCCGCTGAAGCAGATCAATGCGGACAACGTGAAAAACCTGAAGGAAGCCTGGGTATTCCGTACCGGCGACCTGAAGATGCCAAACGATCCGGGTGAGCTGACCAACGAAGTGACCCCGATTAAAGTGGGCAACATGCTCTACCTGTGTACGGCGCACCAGCGTCTGTTCGCGCTCGACGCGGCCACCGGTAAAGAGAAATGGCACTTTGATCCACAGCTGAACTCCAACCCGTCGTTCCAGCACATCACCTGCCGCGGCGTCTCTTACCACGAAGCGCGCGCTGATAATGCCAGCCCGGAAGTCATTGCCGACTGTCCTCGCCGCATTATGCTGCCGGTGAACGATGGCCGCCTGTTTGCCATCAACGCTGAGACCGGTAAGCTGTGCGAAACCTTCGCTAACAAAGGCATTCTGAATCTTCAGACCAACATGCCGGACACTACGCCGGGTCTGTATGAGCCGACCTCCCCGCCAATCATTACCGATAAAACCATCGTGATTGCCGGTTCGGTAACGGATAACTTCTCTACCCGCGAAACCTCCGGCGTTATCCGTGGTTTCGACGTGAACACCGGTAAACTGCTGTGGGCCTTCGACCCGGGCGCGAAAGATCCCAACGCGATCCCATCGGATGAACACACCTTTACCTTTAACTCACCGAACTCCTGGGCACCGGCAGCGTATGACGCGAAGCTGGACCTGGTTTACCTGCCGATGGGCGTGACCACGCCGGATATCTGGGGTGGTAACCGTACGCCGGAGCAGGAACGTTACGCCAGCTCCATCGTGGCGCTGAACGCAACGACCGGTAAACTGGCATGGAGCTACCAGACCGTTCACCACGATCTGTGGGATATGGATATGCCGTCCCAGCCAACGCTGGCGGACATTACCGTTAACGGTAAAACCGTTCCGGTGATTTACGCCCCGGCCAAAACCGGCAACATCTTCGTGCTGGATCGCAGCAACGGTAAGCTGGTTGTTCCTGCGCCGGAAAAACCGGTTCCGCAGGGTGCGGCCAAAGGCGACTACGTTACCAAAACGCAGCCGTTCTCTGATCTGAGTTTCCGTCCGGAGAAAGACCTCAGTGGTGCAGACATGTGGGGTGCCACGATGTTTGACCAGCTGGTATGCCGCGTGATGTTCCACCAGCTGCGCTATGAAGGCATCTTCACGCCGCCGTCAGAGCAGGGCACGCTGGTCTTCCCGGGTAACCTGGGGATGTTCGAGTGGGGTGGGATCTCCGTTGACCCTAACCGTCAGGTCGCCATCGCTAACCCAATGGCGCTGCCGTTCGTTTCCCGTCTGATCCCTCGTGGTCCGGGTAACCCAATGGAGCAGCCGAAAGATGCGAAAGGCAGCGGTACCGAAGCCGGTATCCAGCCGCAGTATGGCGTTCCTTATGGTGTGACCCTGAATCCGTTCCTTTCTCCGTTCGGTCTGCCGTGTAAACAGCCTGCCTGGGGTTACATCTCCGGTCTGGATCTGAAGACCAACAAGATCGTCTGGAAGAAACGTATTGGTACGCCACAGGACAGCATGCCGTTCCCGATGCCTGTTCCAGTGCCGTTCAATATGGGTATGCCAATGCTGGGTGGCCCAATCTCCACCGCCGGTAACGTGCTGTTCATCGCGGCAACCGCAGATAACTACCTGCGCGCCTACAACATGACCAACGGTGAAAAACTGTGGCAAGGCCGTCTGCCAGCCGGTGGACAGGCAACGCCGATGACCTATGAAGTGAATGGCAAACAGTACGTTGTTATCTCCGCAGGTGGTCACGGTTCGTTTGGCACGAAGATGGGCGACTATATTGTCGCGTATGCACTGCCTGACGACGCTAAGTAATGAAAAAGCCCGGTGGCGCTAACGCATACCGGGCTTTCGGGTGTCCTATGTAGGCCGGGTAAGGCGAAGCCGCCACCCGGCTTTTTTTATACGGTAAAGCCCAGCATCATCCCCGTATCTTCATGCTCCAGCAGATGGCAGTGGGCCATATAGGCAAACTCTTTCGGCGCTTCGTGATCGAACTTCACCAGCACCTCGCTGACACCGCCTTCCACCCTCACCGTATCTTTCCAGCCCCGGCGATGCGCGTCCGGCGCTTTACCGTTCTCAGAGAGAATACGGAACTGCGTGCCGTGGATATGGAACGGGTGCAGCATCATGTCGCCTTCGCCTGAAATTACCCAGCGTTCAAACTGCCCTTTCGTGGCGGCGAACATGGGCGTGTTCATATCGAACGCTTTGCCGTTGATGCGGTTGGCGTTGTGGAAATCGAAACCATGGCCGCCGTGATCCATGCCGCCCATTTTACCGTGGTCCATATTCATATGGCCCATCATCTGGCCGTGGTGCATTCCCGCCATGGCCTGCTTGCCGTACTTCTTCATCAGCGCCTGCATGCCCATCATGTCGAGCATCGGGTCCATGGAGAGCTGAAGTTTACGCTGCGTAAGCCCGTCCAGCGACGGGAGTGCGGGTAGCGTGGTGAGGGCGTCCGGCAGCGTACCGGAAGCGGCGATCTGTAGCGGCTGAATGCGCAGGACCGGATGGGGTTTATCAAACGGCGCAACGGCCATCCCCATCTGGCTGACCGGCAGAGTCACCAGGTCAAACGCTTTGCCATCGCTGATATCCACCAGCACCTCGAAGCGCTCGCCCATCAGCATCGGCAGCTCGCTCACCTTCACCGGTTCCGGCAGCAGGCCGCCGTCGCTTGCCACCACATACAGCGGGCGTTTATCGCTGGTGGCGAAGTTCAGCGAGCGGGCGTTACAGCCATTTAGCAGGCGTAAACGCAGCCAGCCTTTTGGCGCGGCATGCTGCGGGTAGATTGCGCCGTTGGTCAGCAGCGTATCGCCAAACCAGCCTACCGCCGCGCTCATTACGTCCAGCTGATAGTCAATTTGCCCGTCAGCGCTGAATTTTTTGTCCTGCACAATCACCGGGACATCGTCGATCCCCCACTGTTTTGGCAGGCGCAGCAGGCGGCTTTCATCGTCTTCAATCAGCACCAGACCGGCCAGCCCCATCGCCACCTGATGGCCCGTTTTGCCATGCTGATGCGGGTGGAACCAGCAGGTCGCCGCACGCTGGTCAGGAGTAAAGGTGACGCTGCGTTTACCACCAGGCCTGATGACGCCCTGAGGCCCCCCATCCACTTCGCCCGGGACTTCCAGCCCATGCCAGTGCAGCGTGGTCTCTTGCGCTAGCGTGTTATGAATGTCTACCGTCACCGCCTTCCCTTTGCGTAACTGCAACGCAGGGCCGAGCAAATTGCCGTTATAACCCCACGTCGTGGCGGCGTGCTGACCGAACGTGGTTTTACCGGCCTGCACCACAAGCTGAATGCGGCTGCGGGCATCTGCGGCGAGTAATTCAGGTATGGGTAAAGCAGGTCTGTCGGCGGCAAAAACGGCGCGGCTCCAGAGCGGTAACGCGCTGGCAACCCCCAGCGCGGCAGAAAATTTTAAAAAATCACGACGTTGCATGTGCATTTCCTTATTTCCAGCAGGCGATCTTTTGAGCATAAACCCTCCCCTTACCGGAAGGTCAAGCACGGCGGCAATAATAAAGATCGTCGGCCTGGCATCAAGTATGCTAACGTTAATTTTCCGTGATGCAGTGGTAAAGGCAATGAAGACGTTTTTCAGAACAATTTTGTTCGCCAGCCTGATGGCGATGTGTGCGAACAGTTACGCGCTAAGTGAAAACGAAGCGGAAGATATGGCCGATCTGACGGCAGTTTTTGTTTTTCTGAAAAACGATTGTGGTTACCAGAATTTACCCAATGGGCAAATTCGTCGCGCACTGGTCTTTTTTGCCCAGCAGAACCAATGGGACCTCAGCAACTACGACAGCTTCGACATGAAGGCGCTCGGTGAAGACAGCTACCGTGATTTAAGCGGTATTGGCATTCCCACTGCTAAAAAATGCAAAGCGCTGGCTCGCGATTCACTCAGCCTGCTCGCCTACGTGAAGTAACCTTCCCGACGCCCCTTGTTGACCCGCTAACCGCTTCACGGCGGTGTTGTGTTGCGCCCATCTGCCGGATGTAATGGATGCTAACGAAGGAGGTGCTCCCCATGACCGAAAAAACGGTATGGCAAGAAACGCTGCATGACCAGTTTGGTCAGTATTTTGCCGTGGATAACGTGCTCTATCATGAGAAAACCGATCATCAGGATCTGATAATCTTCGAAAACGCCGCCTTTGGCCGCGTAATGGCGCTGGACGGCGTGGTGCAAACCACCGAGCGCGACGAGTTTATCTATCACGAAATGATGACCCACGTCCCGCTGCTGGCCCACGGCCACGCGAAGGACGTGCTGATTATCGGCGGCGGCGACGGCGCGATGCTGCGTGAAGTCTCGCGTCATCAGAATGTCGAAACCATCACCATGGTGGAAATCGACGCCGGTGTGGTGTCGTTCTGCCGCCAGTATCTGCCCAACCACAATGCTGGCAGCTATGACGATCCGCGGTTTAATCTGGTTATCGACGATGGCGTCAATTTTGTTAACCAGACCACGCAAACGTTTGATGTCATTATCTCTGACTGTACCGACCCTATCGGTCCGGGCGCGTCGCTGTTTACCTCGTCGTTTTACGAAGGCTGCAAGCGCTGCCTGAAGCCTGGCGGGATTTTTGTGGCGCAAAACGGCGTTTGCTTCCTGCAACAGGATGAAGCGCTTGATAGCCACCGTAAGCTGAGCACCTATTTTGCTGACGTCAGCTTCTACCAGGCGGCGATCCCCACTTACTACGGCGGGATCATGACCTTTGCCTGGGCGACGGATAACGACGTCCTGCGCCATCTCTCCACCGAAATTATCCAGGCCCGCTTCCACCAGGCCGGACTCAAATGCCGATACTACAACCCGGCGATCCACACCGCAGCCTTTGCGTTGCCTCAATATCTGCAAGACGCGCTGTCCTCAAAGGAGGTGAACTAATTGAAAAAGCTTAAACTGCATGGCTTTAACAATCTGACCAAAAGCCTGAGTTTTTGTATTTACGATATCTGCTACGCCAAAACAGCAGAAGAGCGCGATGGTTATATCGCCTATATCGATGAACTCTACAACGCCAACCGTCTGACCGAGATCCTGACAGAGACCTGCTCGATTATCGGCGCCAACATCCTGAATATCGCGCGGCAGGATTACGAGCCGCAGGGAGCAAGCGTCACCATTCTGGTCAGCGAAGAGCCGGTTGACCCGCAGCTTATCGACAAAACCGAGCACCCCGGCCCGCTGCCAGAAGTGGTTGTCGCCCACCTGGATAAAAGCCATATCTGCGTGCACACCTACCCGGAAAGCCACCCGGAAGGCGGACTGTGTACCTTCCGCGCGGATATTGAAGTGTCGACCTGCGGCGTGATTTCACCGCTGAATGCGTTGAATTATTTAATCCACCAGCTGGAATCCGATATCGTCACTATTGATTATCGCGTACGCGGTTTTACCCGTGATATCAACGGCATGAAGCACTTCATCGATCATGAGATCAACTCCATTCAGAACTTCATGTCCGACGACATGAAGTCGCTATACGACATGATGGATGTGAACGTCTATCAGGAAAATATCTTCCACACCAAAATGTTACTTAAGGAATTCGACCTTAAGCACTACATGTTCCACACGAAGCCGGAAGATTTAAGCGAAGAAGAGCGTAAGGTCATTACCGACCTGCTCTGGAAAGAGATGCGCGAAATTTACTACGGCCGTAACATTCCGACCGTGTAATCGTGGCCCGAAGCAGGGACGCTTCGGGGAATTACTTCTGTTTCATAAAGTCGCGGTAGGCGTTCACCACTTTCAGGAAATCTTCCACACCGCACAGCGACAGGCTTTCTTCGTCGTAGTAGCTCATCCCCTCTTCCATCTCATCACCCGAGAACTCAAGCTGGTTGGCACGCACCATCACCTCTTCGCCATCCATCCACAGGGTGTATTCGTGCCCGGCGCGTTGCCAGGAGCGTTCACTGCCTTTCACCGTTTCCGCTGCCTGTTCGACTTCATCCAGCAGCGCGAGGTTCTCTTTCACCTCTTCGTTAAACCAGTGTCCAACGGCTTCGTGCCCCATCGACATTCGCACTTTCACCACGCCGGTGATGTCGCGCAAAAATTCGTAATCCATAGCGTTTTCCTCTGCAAAGCCATTAGGGTAATTATCGCAGCAGAGAGGAAGAAAAAAAGCGGGAGAGGTGGGAGGAATGAAAATAAAAAAAATACCCCTCACCCTGGCCCTCTCCCAAAGGGAGAGGGAATAAAATCCCCCTCGCCCCTTGGGGAGAGGGGTTAGGGGTGAGGGGTTGGTTTTTTATACCGCGGTCTGGAAGATCACCCCGTCAGCCTTCTCGGTGTACTGAGAGAGCTGGTCGAAGTTCAGATAGCGATAGGTATCCACCGCCGTCTTATCTACCTGAGCCACAAAGGTCTGGTACTCTTCCGGCGTTGGCAGTTTGCCAATCAGCGCCGCAACCGCTGCCAGCTCCGCAGAAGCCAGGTAGACGTTCGCCCCGGTACCCAAACGGTTCGGGAAGTTACGGGTGGAGGTGGAGACCACTGTCGCACCGTCGGCCACGCGCGCCTGGTTGCCCATGCACAGGGAGCAGCCCGGAATTTCAATACGCGCCCCGCTCTTACCGAACACGCTGTAGTAGCCCTCTTCGGTCAGCTGCGCCGCATCCATACGGGTTGGCGGCGCCACCCACAGACGGGTCGGCAGCTGGCCTTTGTGAGTATCCAGCAGCTTACCGGCAGCACGGAAGTGGCCGATGTTGGTCATACAGGAGCCGATGAACACTTCGTCGATCTTATCGCCCTGTACGTCAGAGAGCAGACGCGCATCGTCCGGATCGTTTGGCGCACACAGGATTGGCTCTTTGATATCCGCCAGATCGATGTCGATCACCGCCGCGTACTCTGCGTCAGCGTCAGCTTCCAGCAGCTGCGGATCCGCCAGCCATTTTTCCATGCCCTGAATACGACGCTCCAGCGTACGGCGGTCGCCGTAGCCTTCCGCAATCATCCACTTGAGCAGCACGATGTTGGAGGTCAGATACTCAATAATCGGCTCTTTGTTCAGCTTGATGGTACAGCCCGCCGCAGAACGCTCGGCAGAGGCATCGGTCAGCTCGAACGCCTGCTCAACTTTCAGATCCGGCAGACCTTCAATTTCCAGAATGCGGCCAGAGAAGATGTTTTTCTTGCCCTTCTTCTCAACGGTCAGCAGACCCTGTTTGATGGCATACAGCGGGATTGCGTGCACCAGATCGCGCAGAGTGATGCCCGGCTGCATTTTGCCTTTGAAGCGCACCAGCACGGATTCAGGCATGTCGAGAGGCATCACGCCGGTCGCTGCGGCAAACGCCACCAGACCGGAGCCCGCAGGGAAGGAGATACCAATCGGGAAACGGGTATGGGAGTCACCGCCGGTACCCACGGTATCCGGCAGCAGCATGCGGTTCAGCCAGGAGTGGATAACGCCGTCGCCCGGACGCAGGGAGACACCGCCACGGTTCATAATGAAGTCAGGCAGCGTGTGGTGCGTAGTGACGTCAACCGGCTTCGGATATGCCGCAGTGTGGCAGAAGGACTGCATCACCAGGTCAGACGAGAAGCCCAGGCACGCCAGGTCTTTCAGTTCATCACGGGTCATTGGACCGGTGGTGTCCTGAGAGCCCACGGAGGTCATTTTCGGCTCGCAGTACGCGCCAGGACGGATACCAGCGACGCCGCAGGCGCGACCGACCATTTTCTGTGCCAGCGAGAAGCCGCGATTGCTTTCCGCCACGTCTTTCGCCTGACGGAACACGTCACTGTGCGGCAGACCCAGCGCTTCACGCGCTTTGGTGGTCAGGCCACGGCCAATGATCAGCGGAATACGGCCACCGGCACGCACTTCGTCGATCAGCACGTCGGTTTTCAGCTCGAAGCTTGCCAACAGTTCGTTGGTTTCGTGGTTGCGCACTTCGCCTTTATACGGGTAAACGTCAATCACGTCACCCATGTTCAGGTTGCTCACGTCCACTTCAACTGGCAGAGCGCCCGCATCTTCCATGGTGTTGAAGAAGATTGGCGCAATTTTGCCGCCGAGGCACAGGCCGCCGCCGCGCTTGTTCGGCACGTGCGGAATGTCGTCGCCCATGAACCACAGCACGGAGTTGGTGGCGGATTTACGGGAAGAACCGGTACCAACCACATCACCGACGTAGGCCAGCGGGAAACCTTTCTCCTGAAGCGCTTCGATCTGTTTAATCGGGCCAACGCTACCCGGCTGATCCGGCTCGATGCCTTCGCGGGCGTTTTTCAGCATCGCCAGGGCGTGCAGGGGGATATCAGGACGAGACCACGCGTCCGGAGCCGGAGAGAGGTCATCGGTGTTGGTTTCACCGGTAACCTTAAAGACGGTCACGGTAATTTTTTCAGCAAGCGCAGGGCGGTTCAGGAACCATTCGGCATCGGCCCAGGACTGCATCACCTGCTTCGCGTAAACGTTGCCTGCTTTGGCTTTTTCTTCTACATCGTAGAAGTTATCGAACATCAGCAGCGTTGAAGAGAGCGCTTTGGCAGCAATCGGTGCCAGCTTTTCGTTGCCCAGCGCGTCAATCAGCGGATGAATGTTATAGCCGCCCTGCATGGTGCCGAGCAGTTCAATGGCTTTTTCAGGAGTAACCAGTGGGGAGGTGGCTTCGCCTTTGGCGATAGCAGCAAGGAATCCGGCTTTTACGTAGGCAGCTTCATCTACGCCAGGCGGTACGCGGTTGATCAGCAGATCTAACAGGAATTCTTCTTCGCCCTCAGGCGGGTTCTTCAGCAGCTCGACGAGCGCGGCCATTTGGGTTGCATCTAAAGGTTTGGGTACAATTCCCTCGGCGGCACGTTCTGCTACGTGCTTACGGTATTCTTCTAGCACGACGGTTCTCCTCGCTCTCATTGTCATATGCGGCGGGCGTTCTCTTCACGCTCCTGTGAGACAGCAGTTTGTAGGGTAAATGCCCGATACCGCGTCGGGCAGCATAGCAGGATTTCTGCACAGTGTTAATCTGTTTACAAAAAAGCAACATTAAATTATTTGCTGAATCGTTAAGCATGGTGTAGCGGGGAGACGAGGCGAATCTTGTCCTCTTTCCCGTCGCCTTTTCAGCTATCCGATATAATTGTGTAATAAATACTCACACTCTTTATCCGGACGCTCCGGTTGGTTTCCCAACAATAGTCAAAACTGTAAAACACGAGTGAATGATACTCGCGGCAACAGCAACGCCTCACGGCACTGCACTCGTCTCGTTGGAGTCAATCTATGAAGTTGCCTTTTAAGCCACATCTTCTTGTTCTGCTTTGCAGTGCGGGGCTGTTTGCCGCCTCGGGTGTCATGTACGTTAAAAGCCGCGCAACGGAACCTGCTACGCCTGCTCCGGTTACACAACAACCTGGCGCACCGGTAGCCCAGCCTGCGCCCGTCGCTGCCCCGGTCTACACTGCGGCGCAAATCGACCAATGGGTTGCCCCTGTCGCGCTTTACCCGGATGCCCTGCTGTCGCAAATCTTGATGGCGTCGACTTACCCGTCAAATGTTATTCAGGCCGCGCAGTGGTCGAAAGATAATCCTAAAATGCAGGGTGATGCCGCCCTGCAGGCGGTAGCCACCCAGCCGTGGGATCCCAGCGTAAAATCCCTGGTTGCGTTTCCTCAGCTGATGTCGTTGATGGGCGAAAATCCGCCATGGGTACAAAATCTGGGAGACGCTTTCCTTGCACAGCCGAAAGATGTGATGGATTCCGTACAGCGGCTGCGCCTGCTGGCCCAACAAACGGGTGCGCTACAATCCACACCGCAGCAGACGGTCACCACCGTCACGAAACCTGCATCGACAAAAACCACGACAACCGCAACGCCTACCAGCCCAACGGTGATCAAGATTGAATCCGCCGATCCGCAGGTGGTGTATGTTCCCACGTATAACCCGAATACGGTTTATGGTAGCTGGCCTAACACCGCTTACCCGCCGGTCTATCTTCCGCCCTCACCCGGCGAGCAATTCACGGACAGTCTGGTTAAAGGATTAGGTTTTAGCCTCGGGGTCGCTACAACCTACGCCATTTTCAGCAATATTGACTGGGATGACGACGACTGGGATCACCATCATCACGATGATGACTGGGACAATCACGGCGGTTATAACCGCAACGGTGATAACAACATCAATATCAACGTGGATAATTTCAACAGAATCAGCGGGCAGCACCTGAACGGTAATAACCACACCTGGCAGCACAATCCTGCCTATCGTGAAGGCGTGCCTTACCCGAATAACCAGCTGGCTAACCGCTTCCACTCTACACAGACAGCCACCGGGCTAAGCGCGACGCAGCAAAATCCAGTCAATCGCGACAGCCAGCGCCAGGCCGCTCTCAGCCAGATGGAAAAATCAACGGGTAAAACCCTCCCACACTCAGTACATACAGCCACGCGGGACGCACAACGTCTGGCCTCAACGCAACAGTTGAAGCAGATCTCGCAGCGAAATAACTATCGTGGATATGACACCAGGCCACAGGCCGTAAAACGGACGAGCACGCCGCAGCGTGAACATCATCAGACTGACATGCACAGACAGGAGAAGCGGGTTTCACAGACGGTACAGCAGCCAGCCAGGCTGCATCGGGCCAATGCCCTGAGCGGCAACGACAGCCGCTCCGCGAACTGGCAAGCCCAGCAGCAGCGCGGGGCGCAAAGCCGGCAGCTCGCTACTCGTCAACATCAGCCGCGCCAGCTCACTGGCGAACGCGCTGAACGCCATGAATTCCGTCATCGTTAAGGGAGCCGACATGAAACGTCAATTACTCAGTGGAATGGTGTTGTTCATGGTCTCGGCGGCCGTCATGGCACAGCAATCGTTCAGTTCGCCAGAACAGGCGACCAGTGCGCTGGCAAGCGCCATCAGCGAGCAAAATGAAAGTGCGATGAACAATTTGCTCGGTGAAAACTGGCGCGATTTCCTGCCGCCCGAAGGCGTTGATCCTGATGCGGTCGATCGCTTCCTGCGCGACTGGAACGTTCATCATAAAACCGTCATCAGTGGCAACGTGGCGCACCTGGTGGTGGGCGATAACGGCTGGCAGCTACCGATCCCGGTGGTCAAAACGGCATCTGGCTGGCAGTTTGATATGCAGGAAGCCGCAGAAGAGATCCTGACCCGCGAAATCGGGCGCAACGAACTCGCAGCCATCGAAGCGCTTCACGCCTATGTTGATGCCCAGCAGAGCTATTTTGCGATGAACCAAAAGTACGCGCAGAAGATAGTCAGTTCTGAAGGTAAAAAGGATGGACTGTACTGGCCCGTCGCTCCCGGTGAAACGCCCAGCCCACTGGGTCCGGCGTTCAGTCCTCCACAGTCGGGGGGCGGGTTACCATGGTTACCGATTCCGCATCCTGCCGGATAAAAATGGCTTTGCCATGGTCGCCTGGCCGGTGAACTACGGTCAGACGGGGGTAATGAGCTTTGTAATTAACCAGGATGACGCGGTTTATCAGGCAGATCTCGGCAACGATTCGGCGCAGAAAGCGCAGGCTCTTAGTGAATACCAGCAGGATAAGACCTGGCAGCCTGTCACACCCTGAACGCAGCGCATAAAAAAAGCGGCCTGAGGCCGCTTTTTTCATCTGAAGAAACTTATTTCTTCTTCGCTTTCGCGTTTGGCAGGTCAGTAATGCTACCTTCAAACACTTCAGCCGCCAGGCCCACGGACTCATGCAGAGTCGGGTGTGCGTGGATGGTCAGCGCGATGTCTTCTGCGTCGCAGCCCATTTCGATAGCCAGACCGATTTCACCCAGCAGCTCGCCGCCGTTGGTACCGACAATCGCACCACCGATGACGCGGTGAGTCTCTTTGTCGAAGATCAGTTTGGTCATACCGTCTGCGCAATCGGACGCGATAGCACGGCCAGAAGCAGCCCACGGGAAGGTGGCAGTTTCATAGCTGATGCCTTTCTCTTTCGCTTCTTTCTCAGTCAGACCAACCCATGCAACTTCTGGCTCGGTATACGCGATAGATGGGATCACTTTCGGATCGAAGTAATGCTTCATGCCGGCGATAACTTCAGCGGCAACATGACCTTCGTGAACACCTTTGTGCGCCAGCATTGGCTGACCGACGATATCGCCGATAGCAAAGATGTGCGGCACGTTGGTACGCAGCTGTTTGTCAACGCGGATGAAGCCACGGTCGTCCACTTCCACGCCAGCTTTGCCCGCGTCGAGATTTTTACCGTTCGGCACACGGCCGATAGCCACCAGCACGGCGTCGTAACGCTGTGGTTCGGATGGGGCTTTTTTGCCTTCCATGGAAACGTAAATACCGTCTTCTTTCGCTTCAACGGCAGTCACTTTGGTTTCCAGCATCAGGTTGAATTTCTTGCTGATGCGTTTGGTGAAGACTTTAACGATATCTTTGTCGGCTGCCGGGATTACCTGGTCGAACATTTCAACCACGTCGATCTCTGAACCCAGCGCATGGTACACAGTACCCATTTCCAGACCGATGATACCGCCGCCCATAACCAGCAGACGCTTAGGAACGGTTTTCAGCTCCAGCGCATCGGTGGAATCCCACACGCGTGGATCTTCATGTGGAATGAATGGCAGTTCGATTGGGCGAGAGCCTGCCGCGATGATCGCGTTGTCGAAGTTGATCACGGTTTTGCCGTTTTCGCCTTCCACTTCCAGGGTGTTCGCACCGGTGAATTTACCCAGACCGTTTACCACTTTCACTTTACGGCCTTTGGCCATACCCGCCAGACCGCCGGTCAGCTGAGTGATAACTTTCTCTTTCCAGGTACGAATTTTGTCGATATCGGTTTTCGGCTCGCCGAAGACGATACCGTGTTCAGCCAGCGCTTTGGCTTCTTCGATAACTTTCGCTACGTGCAGCAGCGCTTTAGAAGGGATACAGCCGACGTTCAGACAAACACCGCCGAGGGTGCTGTAACGTTCTACGATGACGGTTTCCAGACCTAAATCCGCGGCGCGAAATGCTGCGGAGTAACCTGCCGGGCCTGCCCCAAGTACTACGACCTGAGTTTTGATTTCTGTGCTCATCATGACCTCTTAATGTATACCCGTCGTCCACCGGGTCGTTCTATCCGCCCGTATTTTACAAAATTGTTAACAATTTTGAAACAACAAACGGCTCACGAATTATCGCTTTCACCAATAACCTCAAAAACCCCATGAGATTATCAGAAAAAAGCCGGCCGACTGGCCGGCTTTTCGATTACATCACCAGGCGGCGAATGTCGCTCAGGGTGTTGTTGATGATGGTGATGAAACGCGCACCATCAGCCCCGTCGATTACGCGGTGGTCGAAGGACAGAGAGATTGGCATCATCAGACGCGGCACGAACTCTTTGCCATTCCACACCGGCTCCATCGCGGACTTGGACACACCGAGGATAGCCACTTCCGGCGCGTTTACAATCGGCGCGAAGTGGGTGGTACCCAGGCCGCCGATGCTGGAGATAGTGAAGCAGCCGCCCTGCATTTCGCCGGCAGTCAGCTTACCATCACGCGCTTTTTTGGAGATGGTGGTCAGTTCACGGGACAGCTCGGTAATGCTCTTCTTGTTCACGTCTTTGAAGACCGGAACCACCAGACCATTTGGCGTATCAACCGCAACACCGATGTTGATGTATTTCTTCAGCGTCAGCTTCTGGCCGTCTTCGGACAGGGAGCTGTTGAAGCGTGGCATCTGCTCAAGGGCAGCGGCAACGGCCTTCATGATAAAGACCACTGGGGTGAACTTCACGTCCAGCTTACGCTTCTCAGCTTCGGCGTTCTGCTGTTTACGGAACGCTTCCAGATCGGTGATATCGGTCTTATCGAAGTGCGTAACGTGCGGGATCATCACCCAGTTACGGCTCAGGTTAGCACCAGAGATTTTCTGGATACGGCCCAGCTCCACTTCTTCGATTTCACCGAACTTACTGAAGTCCACTTTCGGCCATGGCAGCATGCCCGGGATACCGCCGCCAGCTGCTGCCGCAGGTGCAGCTTCGGCGCGTTTCACCGCGTCTTTCACGTAAGCCTGAACGTCTTCGCGCAGGATACGACCTTTACGGCCGGTGCCCTTCACTTTCGCCAGGTTCACACCGAATTCGCGCGCCAGGCGACGAATCAGCGGAGTCGCGTGGACGTAAGCGTCGTTTTCAGCGAACTCAGATTTTTCTGCTTTAGCAGCAGGGGCAGCAGCAGGTTTAGCAGCCTGAGCCGGTGCAGCAGCAGGTGCCGGAGCAGCCGCGGCAGCCGGAGCGGCGGCAGGCGCTGCGCCTTCCACTTCGAAGACCATGATCAGAGAGCCGGTAGACACTTTGTCGCCGGTGTTGATTTTGATCTCTTTAACGGTACCGGCGAACGGCGCAGGCACTTCCATAGAAGCTTTGTCGCCTTCAACGGTGATCAGTGACTGTTCAGCGGCAACTTTGTCGCCCACTTTCACCATCACTTCGGTCACTTCAACTTCGTCACCGCCGATGTCCGGTACGTTAACGTCTTTCGCGCCGCCAGCAGCCGCTGGTGCAGCGGCCGGAGCCGGAGCAGCAGCCTGAGCAGGCGCAGCGGCAGGTGCAGCACCCGCCACTTCGAATACCATGATCAGCGAGCCGGTAGACACTTTGTCGCCGGTGTTGATCTTGATTTCTTTAACGGTACCGGCGAACGGTGCTGGCACTTCCATAGAGGCTTTGTCGCCTTCTACGGTGATCAGTGACTGCTCAGCCGCAACGGTGTCGCCCACTTTCACCAGGATTTCGGTAACTTCAACTTCGTCACCGCCGATGTCAGGCACATTTACTTCTTTCGCTGCCGCGGCCGCTGCTGGAGCAGCAGCAGGAGCGGCTTCTTTCTTCTCTTCCTGCGCAGGTGCAGCAGCTGCTGCACCGTCGGCGGAATCGAAAATCATGATCAGTTTGCCAGTCTCGGTTTTATCGCCAACAGAGACTTTGATCTCTTTAACGATGCCAGCCTGAGGAGACGGGACTTCCATAGAGGCTTTGTCGCCTTCTACGGTGATCAGCGACTGTTCAGCTTCAACTTTGTCGCCTACTTTGACCAGGATCTCGGTGATTTCAACTTCATCAGCCCCGATGTCCGGTACATTGATTTCGATAGCCATTATTCTTTTACCTCTTACGCCAGACGCGGGTTAACTTTATCTGCATCGATGTTGAATTTGGTGATTGCGTCTGCAACCACTTTCTTATCGATTTCGCCACGTTTAGCCAGTTCGCCCAGTGCTGCTACTACCACGTAGGAAGCATCAACTTCGAAGTGGTGACGCAGGTTTTCGCGGCTGTCAGAACGACCGAAGCCGTCAGTACCCAGTACGCGATAATCATCAGCTGGAACGTAAGTACGAACCTGCTCAGCGAACAGTTTCATATAGTCAGTAGACGCCACCGCTGGCGCGTCGTTCATCACCTGAGCGATGTACGGAACGCGTGGGGTTTCCATTGGGTGCAGCATGTTCCAGCGCTCACAATCCTGGCCATCACGCGCCAGTTCAGTGAAGGAGGTCACAGAGTACACATCGGAACCCACACCGTAGTCTTTCGCCAGGATCTGCGCTGCTTCACGAACGTGACGCAGGATAGAACCGGAGCCCAGCAGCTGAACTTTACCTTTGCTACCTTCGATGGTTTCGAGTTTGTAGATACCTTTACGGATACCTTCCTCGGCACCTGCTGGCATTGCCGGCATGTGGTAGTTTTCGTTCAGGGTGGTGATGTAGTAGTAAACGTTCTCTTGCGCTTCACCGTACATGCGCTGCAGACCGTCATGCATGATGACTGCCACTTCGTACGCGTAAGACGGGTCGTAAGAGATACAGTTAGGGATAGTCAGAGACTGAATGTGGCTGTGACCATCTTCGTGCTGCAGACCTTCACCGTTCAGGGTCGTACGACCAGAAGTACCACCGATCAGGAAGCCGCGAGCCTGCTGGTCGCCTGCCTGCCAGCACAGATCACCGATACGCTGGAACCCGAACATGGAGTAGTAGATGTAGAACGGGATCATCGGCAGGTTGTTGGTGCTGTAAGAGGTCGCAGCAGCCAGCCAGGATGCGCCTGCGCCCAGCTCGTTGATACCTTCCTGCAGGATCTGACCTTTCTCGTCTTCTTTGTAGTATGCAACCTGCTCACGGTCCTGCGGGGTGTACTGCTGGCCGTTCGGGCTGTAGATACCGATCTGACGGAACAGACCTTCCATACCGAAAGTACGCGCTTCGTCGGCGATGATTGGAACCAGACGATCTTTGATTGACTTGTTCTTCAGCATCACGTTCAGGGCACGAACGAAAGCGATAGTGGTAGAGATCTCTTTGTTCTGCTCTTCCAGCAGCTGAGAGAAGTCTTCCAGGGCTGGCAGTTCCAGCTTCTCGGTGAAGTTAGGCTGACGAGCAGGCAGGTAGCCTTTCAGCGCCTGACGACGTTCGTGCAGGTACTTGTGCTCTTCAGACCCTTCCGGGAAGGTGATGTAAGACAGGTTTTCTACCTGCTCATCGGTCACTGGAACGTTGAAACGGTCGCGGATATAACGCACGCCGTCCATGTTCATTTTCTTAACCTGGTGAGCGATGTTTTTACCTTCTGCGGTATCACCCATGCCGTAACCTTTGATGGTGTGGGCCAGGATCACAGTCGCTTTACCTTTGGTTTCCTGCGCTTTTTTCAGTGCAGCGTAAACTTTCTTCGGATCGTGACCACCGCGGTTCAGCGCCCAGATCTGCTCGTCAGTCCAGTCTGCAACCAGGGCTGCGGTTTCAGGATATTTGCCGAAGAAGTGCTCACGAACGTAGGCACCGTCTTTGGATTTGAAGGTCTGGTAGTCGCCGTCAACGGTTTCGTTCATCAGCTGGATCAGTTTACCGCTGGTGTCTTTACGCAGCAGCTCATCCCAACGACCGCCCCACATGACTTTGATCACGTTCCAGCCTGCACCCGCGAAGATGCCTTCCAGTTCGTTAATGATCTTGCCGTTACCGGTTACCGGACCATCCAGACGTTGCAGGTTACAGTTGATGATGAAGCACAGGTTGTCCAGCTTCTCACGGGTCGCGATGGTGATCGCGCCTTTAGATTCTGGCTCATCCATTTCACCGTCGCCCAGGAAGGCGTAAACGGTCTGCTCAGAGGTGTCTTTCAGACCACGGTGTTCCAGGTACTTCAGGAATTTAGCCTGATAGATTGCACCAATTGGACCCAGACCCATAGATACGGTCGGGAACTGCCAGAACTCAGGCATCAGTTTAGGGTGCGGATAAGAAGACAGACCCTTACCGTGAACTTCCTGACGGAAGTTGTTCATCTGCTCTTCAGTCAGACGACCTTCCAGGAAGGCACGTGCATAGATGCCCGGAGAGATGTGGCCCTGGAAGTACACCAGATCGCCGCCGTCTTTCTCGTTGGCTGCACGGAAGAAGTGGTTGAAGCACACTTCGTAAACGGTTGCAGAGGACTGGAAGGACGCCATGTGGCCACCCAGTTCCAGATCTTTCTTGGATGCGCGCAGAACGGTCATGATAGCGTTCCAGCGGATAGCAGAACGGATACGGCGTTCCAGATCCAGATTGCCCGGGTATTCCGGTTCGTCTTCGACGGCAATCGTGTTTACGTAGTTGCTAGCCCCTGCACCTGAAGCCACTTTCACGCCGCCTTTGCGCGCTTCTGAAAGCAGCTGATCAATCAGATACTGAGCACGCTCAACACCTTCTTCACGGATGACCGATTCGATCGCCTGTAGCCAGTCGCGAGTTTCGATCGGATCCACGTCATTTTGGAGACGTTCTGACATGGGGGTATTCCTTATCTATCTAATACGTTGATTTGTCTGGAACCTGTCCCATTGTGCTCTCGGTTAAGAACACAATAAGACAGGTTCTGCGTTTAGTTGCCGCGCTCTAAAAGTACCTGGCGCTTAATCCTTTCGTTGCTGTATGCGGCGCAATGAACGCTCGCGACGCGATTGTTCACGGCTGCGGTCCAGCAAGATTTCCTCAATGAAAGCCAGATGGCGGTGCGACGCTTCACGCGCCTGCTCCGGTTCCCCGGCCATTATCGCCTCGAATACTCGGGTGCGATGGTTGCTTACCAGCGGGAGCATCTCCCGACGGGCATACAACAATTCAAAATTCTGACGAACGTTCTGGGCCAGCATGGGCTCCATGCAGCGTAGCAGATGGAGGAGCACCACGTTGTGCGCTGCTTCGGTGACGGCAATTTGATACTGGACAACGGCGCTGGATTCGGCGTCTAAGTCGCCGGACTGCTGTGCCCGTTCAATGGCCTGATGCAGCTCGCGAATACGTACGCGATCTTCATCAGTGCTGCGAAGGGCGGCGTAATAGGCCGCGATACCTTCCAGCGCGTGACGGGTCTCAAGCAGATCAAACTGGGATTCTGGGTGGTCAGAGAGAAGTTCTACCAGCGGGTCGCTGAAGCTCTGCCACAGGCTGTTTTGCACAAAGGTTCCGCCACCCTGACGACGGAGCAACAGGCCCTTTGCTTCGAGACGTTGAATCGCCTCACGCAGAGAGGGGCGTGAAACGTCGAACTGTTTTGCCAGCTCGCGTTCTGGCGGGAGTTTCTCGCCCGGGCGCAGTGTCCCTTCGAGAATCAAAAACTCCAGCTGCTGCTCAATCACATCGGAAAGTTTTGGTTGGCGAATTTTGCTGTAGGCCATATTCCCTGTCTTACGCCTTTTTGCCCGGAGTCAATTGGTCTTACCAATTTCATGTTCGTATCGCTAAAGTAACAAAGTATTCACCTTCTGTCCATATTGGTTTTGATTGAAATCAGGAAACCCGGCACATTTTAACAACCTTACAGAACTAACGTTTCAGGAATGTAACTTTGCACAAATGAAATGGTTACTCCCAAAGGGGCAGTTTTAACCATATTTAAACGAGGGATTTTGCAATCTGAAGCGATTCAACAAGGCAAAATATGAAAATTCGTCCACTTATGACGCATTTCTATTCTATAGGTTGGGGTATGAGGGGTTAACGTACCGATTTACAATTGGTTTCTTTTTATTCAAGTCGTCATCATCCCTTCATAAAGCAGGTGCATTCGCTGGCACTTACCACTATTCTGGCGCTAACGGAAGCCATCTCCGCTTTTTTCGGTATCGTTAACCGTAAAGAAATAAATACAGAATATGGACTTTCATAATTACACACGCACAGCGTGAACATAACAACCACACACGAGGTTTCAAATGGAAGCTCAACAGCATGGCGATCAGCTAAAGCGCGGCCTTAAAAACCGCCATATTCAGCTCATTGCCCTGGGCGGTGCTATTGGTACTGGCCTGTTTCTGGGCAGTGCGTCCGTTATCCAGTCGGCCGGTCCGGGCATCATTCTGGGTTACGCAATTGCAGGTTTCATTGCGTTTTTGATTATGCGCCAGTTAGGGGAAATGGTCGTTGAGGAGCCGGTTGCAGGCTCTTTTAGCCACTTTGCCTACAAATACTGGGGCAGCTTTGCGGGCTTCGCCTCCGGATGGAACTACTGGGTTCTTTACGTGCTGGTTGCTATGGCGGAACTCACCGCCGTCGGTAAATACATTCAATTCTGGTACCCGGAGATCCCCACCTGGGCGTCTGCGGCAGTCTTCTTCGTGCTGATCAACGCCATTAACCTGACCAACGTGAAAGTGTTTGGGGAAATGGAGTTCTGGTTCGCCATTATCAAAGTAATTGCCGTTGTAGCGATGATCATTTTTGGCGGCTGGTTGCTCTTCAGCGGCAACGGTGGCCCGCAGGCAACCGTACGCAACCTCTGGGAACAGGGCGGGTTCCTGCCGCACGGCATGACCGGCCTGGTAATGATGATGGCGATCATTATGTTCTCCTTCGGCGGTCTGGAGCTGGTGGGCATCACCGCCGCGGAAGCCGACAACCCGGAGCAGAGCATCCCGAAAGCCACAAATCAGGTTATCTACCGTATTCTGATCTTCTACGTGGGCTCCCTGGCGGTCCTGCTCTCCCTGCTGCCATGGACACGCGTCACGGCGGATACCAGCCCGTTTGTGCTGATCTTCCACGAGCTGGGCGACACCTTCGTGGCGAACGCGCTCAACGTCGTAGTGCTGACCGCCGCGCTCTCTGTTTATAACAGCTGCGTTTACTGCAACAGCCGTATGCTGTTCGGCCTGGCGCAACAGGGCAACGCACCGAAAGCGCTGCTTACCGTTGATAAACGTGGCGTACCGGTTAACACCATTATCGTGTCGGCGGTCGTGACGGCGCTTTGCGTTCTGATTAACTACCTGGCACCGGAATCGGCCTTCGGCCTGCTGATGGCGTTGGTGGTTTCCGCGCTGGTGATCAACTGGGCGATGATTAGCCTCGCGCACATCAAGTTCCGCCGCGCCAAGCAGCAGCAGGGCGTAACCACGCGCTTCCCTGCCCTGCTCTATCCGCTGGGGAACTGGGTTTGCCTGCTGTTCATGGCGGCCGTGCTGGTCATCATGCTCATCACGCCAGGCATGGCGATTTCCGTCTACCTCATCCCGGTGTGGATTGCGATCCTCGGCGTGGGCTATATGGTGAAACAGAAAAATGCCAAAACGGTGAAAGCGCACTAAGTGTTTTCTCGCTGTACCCGCGGTTGCGGGTACAGCGTCTTGTTACCTTCCTCACAAATTCACGCCAACAGCAAAATCCTCCATATCACCGCCCTTATATTGCAACGCATATATCCGTTTGCCAGCGAATAATTCTCTCCATACCGAAACCCGGAGATCTGTCGATGGATAACAACAAACTGTCAGTAAAAGAAAAGATCGGCTATGGCATGGGTGACGCCGGATGCAACATTATCTTTGGCGCCATCATGTTATTTGTTAACTATTTTTATACGGATATTTTTGGTCTGGCGCCTGCGCTGGTTGGGGTACTGCTGCTGTCCGTTCGCGTGATTGACGCCGTAACGGACCCAATCATGGGCGCGATTGCCGACCGTACCCGCAGCAAATATGGTCGATTTCGTCCATGGCTACTGTGGATTGCCTTCCCCTATGCGCTGTTCAGCATCCTGATGTTCACCACCCCAGAGTGGAGCTATAACAGCAAAGTTATCTATGCATTTGTCACCTACTTCCTGCTGTCGCTGACCTATACCGCCATCAACATTCCGTACTGCTCGCTCGGTGGCGTGATCACCAACGACCCAAAAGAGCGCGTAGCCTGCCAGTCCTATCGTTTTGTTATGGTCGGTATCGCCACGCTGCTGCTGTCGCTTACGCTCCTGCCAATGGCCGACTGGTTCGGTGGGGATAACAAAGCCAAAGGCTACCAGATGGCGATGACCGTGCTGGCGCTGATTGGTACCTGCATGTTCCTGTTCTGCTTCGCCACGGTGCGCGAGCGCGTTCGCCCGGCGGTACAAACCCACGACGAACTGAAAAACGACCTGAAGGATGTGTGGAAGAATGACCAGTGGGTGCGCATTCTGCTTCTGACGCTCTGTAACGTCTGCCCGGGCTTTATCCGCATGGCGGCCACCATGTATTACGTCACCTGGGTAATGGGGCAAAGCACCCATTTCGCCACGCTGTTTATCAGCCTGGGCGTTGTCGGCATGATGTTCGGCAGTATGCTGGCGAAAGTGCTGACCGACCGCTGGTGTAAGCTGAAGGTCTTCTTCTGGACCAACATCGCGCTGGCGATTTTCTCCTGCGCCTTCTACTTCTTCGACCCGAAAGCGACGACAACCATTGTTGTGCTTTACGTCCTGCTGAATATCCTGCACCAGATCCCATCCCCTCTGCACTGGTCACTGATGGCCGACGTGGACGACTACGGTGAATGGAAAACCGGGAAACGTATCACCGGGATCAGCTTCTCCGGCAACATCTTCTTCCTGAAGCTGGGTCTGGCGATTGCCGGGGCGATGGTTGGCTTCCTGCTCTCCTGGTACGGTTATGACGCGGGCGCAAAAGCGCAGAGCGCGGATGCCATCAACGGCATTGTGCTGCTCTTTACCGTCATTCCTGGCATTGGATATTTAATTACCGCGGGCGTTGTACGTCTGCTGAAAGTGGACCGTGAGACCATGAAGCAAATCCAGTCCGATCTGGAGAAGCGTCGCACCAACTATCGTGAACTGAGCGACTATCAGGAATTTAAAGCCGCTGAGACTAAATAAGGAAAGCCGAATGCAAACCTGGCCAAACCCGTTTATTGAACAACGCGCCGACCCGTATATCCTGCGCCACGATGGACAATATTACTTTATCGCCTCCGTGCCGGAGTATGACCGGCTGGCGATCCGCCGCGCGGACTCGCTGGAAGATTTAGGCAATGCCGAAGAGGTAGTTGTCTGGCGCAAGCCCGACACCGGCCCGATGAGCCAGCTGATCTGGGCACCGGAACTGCATCATATCGACGGCAAGTGGTACATCTACTTTGCCGCCACACATACCCAGGCGCTCGACGAACTCGGTATGTTCCAGCATCGCATGTTCGCCATTGAATGCGCAGATCGCGATCCGCTCACCGGTACATGGGTGGAAAAAGGGCAAATCAAAACCCCGTTTGACACCTTCGCGCTGGATGCCACTACCTTTGTGCATCAGGGCAAACGCTGGTATCTGTGGGCGCAAAAAGCCCCGGACATTTCCGGTAACTCCAATCTTTACCTGTGTGAAATGGAAAATCCGTGGACGCTGAAAGGCGAGCCGGTGATGCTCAGTAAACCGGAATATGACTGGGAGTGCCGCGGATTCTGGGTCAACGAAGGCCCGGCGGTGCTGTTCCATGGCGATAAGCTATTTATCAGCTATTCCGCCAGCGCCACCGACGAGAATTACTGCATGGGATTACTGTGGATAGACGTAGATGCCGATCCGCAAAACCCGGCTAACTGGCATAAATCCCCGCGCCCGGTGTTCGTCACCAGCTACGAAAACCGTCAGTATGGACCAGGCCATAACAGCTTTACGCAGACGCCGGAAGGCGACGATGTGCTGGTCTACCACGCGCGAAACTACACTGAAATTGAAGGCGATCCGCTTTACGATCCGAATCGCCACACTCGCCTGAAGCTCGTCCGCTGGGACGACAACGGGATGCCTGATTTTGGCATCCCGCCTGCGGATACGCTGTAACGGCTTCGGCGCGCTGGGTCAGACCAGCGTGCCGTAAATCGTCAGCAACGCCACAATCACCACCACCACAAACGACGTTTTTTTCGCCATCGAGACGGCAGCTTTAGGCGTTTCGACTTTGTTCGTGTGCGGCTCGCGAGCCAGCGAGAATTGAGCCAGTCGGGTTAAGACCTGATACTGCGCGGTATGGCGGTCTGCAAGGGAGGCAAACCACGCTGGCAACGCCTTTTCACCGTGACCGATGAGGGCATAGACCACGCCGACCAGTCGCACCGGAAGCCAGTCGAGCACGTGCAGAATGGCATCAATGCCGGACTGGAGACGTTCATGCGGCGTAAGATAGCGGGCAAGCCAGGTCTGCCAGGCGCGCAGAAAAGCATAGCCCATCAGCAGTACTGGTCCCCATGGACCGCCCACCACAAACCAGAACAGCGGCGCCAGGTAGTAACGGAAGTTAATCCACAGCAGCGCGTTTTGTAGCTCGCGCAGAAATTCGCGTTCATCGCAGTCCGGCGGTACGCCGTGGATCATCGTCAGCTCGCTCGCCATCGCGCCGCGCGCGTGGACATCATCCCGGGAAGCAGCTTTCAGATACGCGTGATAGTGCAAACGCACCTTGCCCGCGCCAATACACAACACGCCCAGCAGTATCCATACCACCAGCAGCGGCACGTTGAAAAAGAGGCCGTAAAGTGAGCGTAGCAACAGGAACGTAATCACCATCACACCTGCCGTCATAAGCAGCGTGCGTAGCATAGAAAAATGCTTGATCCGGCGGAATAATACTTCCAGCCGATGATCCAGATGCCAGTGCTCGCCGAGTTTAAACAGGCGTTCGGCGATCATAACCAGCAGCATGGTAAACAACGTCATGTTATCTCCTTATCTGACGACGTGGTAAGCATGGCGTGAAACCGGGACCAGTCAAACGCCGGGCCGGGGTCGGTTTTTCTTTCGGGGGCGATGTCGCTGTGCCCCGTAATATTGTCTGCAATGGCGGGATAAAGCCCCACTAAAGTTTGCGTCACAGCAACCAGTTTCTGATATTGCGCATCGGTGTAAGGCGTGGTGTCCGTTCCTTCCAGTTCAATTCCAATGGAGAAATCATTGCACCGCTCGCGCCCCTGATACATCGACACGCCGGCATGCCAGGCTCGCTTATCAAAAGGAACATACTGAACCACTTCGCCATCACGGCGGATCAGGCAGTGCGCCGATACGCGCAAATGCGCAATCTCAGCAAAGTAAGGATGAGCATCGGGATCTATCGTTCCTGTGAATAACGCGTCGATCCACGGACCGCCAAACTCACCTGGCGGGAGACTTATGTTGTGAACCACCAGCAGTGTGGGCTTTTCATCCTCCGGGCGGCAATCGTGGTGCGGCGACGGTACATGTCGCGCGTCCACCAGCCATCCGTTTTCTAACAACATGCTGGAACTCCTTATCTATGGTGCTGTTACTCGGTTCAGAGTAGCATGTTTCAATATTATGATTCGTTACCAATTTGGAGTTTTATCATGCCGCCTCGCCGCTATAACCCCGACCACCGACGTGACGCGCTTCTGGAACGTATTAATAGTGATATCCCGGCAAGCGTTGCCCATGCCCTGAGAGAAGACCTCGGCGGTGACGTCAGCGCCGATAACGATATTACCGCCCAATTGTTGCCAAAAGAGACACGGTCGCACGCGGTAGTCATCACCCGCGAAGCGGGGGTTTTCTGCGGTAAACGCTGGGTTGAGGAGGTCTTTACCCAGCTGGCGGGCGACGAGGTGCAGGTAACATGGCACGTTGAGGACGGAGATGCGGTCACGGCAAATCAGCCACTGTTCGAGCTGGACGGCCCGTCCCGCGTCTTGCTGACCGGTGAACGCACCGCGCTCAATTTTGTGCAAACGCTCTCTGGCGTTGCCAGTGAAGTACGCCGCTACGTTGACCTGCTGGCAGGCACCCGCACGCAGCTGCTGGATACCCGTAAAACCCTGCCGGGCCTGCGCACCGCGCTGAAATACGCCGTGCTCTGCGGCGGTGGCGCCAACCATCGTCTGGGGCTATCCGATGCCTTCCTGATCAAAGAGAACCACATTATTGCCTCTGGCTCGGTACGTCAGGCCGTGGAAAAAGCCTTCTGGCTGCATCCGGATGTGCCGGTTGAGGTGGAAGTGGAAACGCTGGATGAGCTGGACGAGGCCATTAAAGCGGGGGCTGACATCATCATGCTCGATAACTTCGACACGGAGCAGATGCGTGAAGCGGTCAAACGCACAAACGGCCAGGCGCAGCTTGAGGTGTCCGGCAACGTGACGTTCGACACCCTCCGCGAATTTGCTGAAACCGGCGTCGATTATATCTCCGTTGGCGCCCTGACCAAGCACGTACGTGCCCTGGACCTCTCGATGCGCTTCAAATAACTGATCTTCCCCTCTCCCCCGGAGAGGGGAAATACGAAACCGCTCGCAATTACGCTGTCCTTCTCTGCAACACTGAATCATTTCCCTGAAAGCCCTTTCACGTTCGCGCTTTTGCCCCTCGTTTCTGCGCGCCGGTACTGCCACAGTAGCGCCACTTAACGTAAGGAGCAGATATGAACAGACAACAAGGATTTACCCTGATTGAGCTAATGGTGGTCATTGGCATTATTGCCATCCTGAGCGCGATTGGCATCCCGGCTTATCAGAACTACCTGCGAAAAGCAGCGCTCACCGATATGCTGCAAACGTTCATCCCCTACCGCACCGCTATTGAGCTTTGCGCCCTGGATCGTGGTGGTGTGGATCGCTGCGACGCAGGAACCAATGGCATCCCCTCCCCGACAACCACGCGTTACGTTTCAGCGATGAGCGTGGCGAAGGGGGTCGTATCGTTAACAGGGCAGGAAAGCCTTAACGGACTTGAAGTGCTCATGACACCGATCTGGAGCGACGGTAACGGTATGACGGGCTGGACGCGTGCCTGCAACATTGCGTCCGACACGGCGCTCAGACAAGCCTGTGAAGATGTTTTCCGCTTCGACAACAACTGACAGGAGTGGACAATGAACACCGAACAGCTTATGACGCTCTGTCAGCGCCATCACGCACTGCTACTCGCAAGCGACACCGAGATGATCAGCATTGCGGTGGTGGGTAATCCTGCCTCTGAGCTGATGGAAGCGTTACGCTTCGCCACGCAGAAACGTATTGATATTGAGTGCTGGACGGCCGAACGGATGGAAAAACGGCTTCAGTCCCTCTCATCATCACACCTGCCGGGAATAGCGCCAAACTCAGCCGCTGACGTGCTCAGTACAACGTTGCAGCAGGCAGTGAACCAGCGGGCTTCTGACATCCATATTGAACCGACGGAGCACGGCTACCAGATCCGTTTGCGAATCGACGGTGTTCTCTACCCGCAACCGCCGGTTTCCGCCGCCCTCGGTACGACGCTTGCCGCACGCCTGAAGGTGCTGGGCCAACTGGATATTGCGGAGCGCCGCCTGCCGCAGGACGGTCAGTTTACGGTGGAGCTGGCAAGCGTCCCCGTCTCTTTTCGTATCGCAACCCTTCCCTGTAGCGGTGGAGAAAAAATCGTGCTTCGTCTGCTTCACCAGGTACAGCAGGCTCTGGAGCTTGAACTGCTGGGGATGAGTGCAGACCAGCAGGCCCGTTTTTCCGGGGCGCTTAACAGCCCTCAGGGGTTGATTCTGGTCACCGGCCCGACCGGTAGCGGGAAAACGGTGACGCTGTACAGTGCGTTACAGGCGCGAAATACCCCTGACGTTAATATTTGCAGCGTGGAAGATCCCGTTGAAATCCCGCTTGCAGGCTTAAACCAGACGCAGATTAATCCGCGCGCGGGGCTGACCTTCCAGAGCGTGCTGCGTGCCCTGCTCAGGCAGGATCCTGACATCATTATGGTGGGTGAAATTCGTGACGGCGAAACGGCAGAAATTGCCATTAAGGCGGCGCAAACCGGGCATCTGGTGCTGTCCACCCTTCATACTAATTCGACGACTGAAACGCTGGTACGGTTGCAACAGATGGGCGTCGCGCGCTGGATGATCTCTTCGGCGCTCTCGATGGTGATTGCCCAGCGGCTGGTGCGTCGTTTATGCCCGTACTGCCGACAGGAAGCCAGCCGCCACACCGAATTACCTCGCACGCTGTGGCCCCGGCCGCTTCCTCGCTGGCAACCCACCGGTTGCGAGCGCTGCTACCACGGTTTTTATGGTCGCGTAGCCATTTTTGAAGTGCTCGTCATCGACGACACGCTGCGGCAGGCCATCGCCAGCGGAGCAAGCACGGAGGTGATTGGGTCAAGCGCTCGTCAGGCGGGAATGACCTCTTTGTTTGAGCACGGCTGCATGACCGTAGAGCAAGGGCTGACTACGCTCGAAGAGCTGTTACGCGTCCTGGGAATGCCCGATGGCTGCTAATTCGCTCTGGCGCTGGCGTGCCCTGACCACCGAGGGGGAGGTGCAAACCGGCACCCTCTGGGCCATCGACCGTAACGCAGCTTACACGGCTCTGGTGCTTAAACAGCTGCACCCGCTGGCGCTAAAACGCTGCCAGCAGCGACACCGATGGCAGGTGCAACACTGCTACGATATTTTTCGCCAGCTCGCCACGCTGCTACAGGCCGGACTCACGCTGTCCCAAAGCCTGCACATGCTGGCGGAACAGCATCCTTTGAAGCACTGGCAGGCGCTGCTGCACAGTCTTGCTGATGACCTGAGCGAAGGTTGCGCCCTGTCAGAGGCCATGAAGAAATGGCCAGAGGTGTTTAGCCCCCTTTATGTCTCGATGGTGAAGACGGGTGAGCTGACGGGTAAGCTCGAAGCCTGCTGCCGTCAGCTTGCGCTGCAGCAAAAATCCCAGCAGCAGCTCAGTGCAAAGGTGAAGAAAGCGCTGCGCTATCCGCTGATCATCCTGACGCTGGCCGTTTTCGTGGTGCTGGCGATGGTCACGCTGGTGTTGCCTGAGTTTGCTGCAATCTACAAAACGTTCAACACCCCGCTCCCTTTGCTCACGCAGGCAGTCATGGGGCTGGCGGCCCTGGTTCAGGCGCATATGCTCACCCTTTTGGCCCTGCTCGTGGCAATGGTTGTCATCGCCTGTAAGCTGCGGCGGCATCCGCGCTGGCAGTATGTCTTATTACACGTACCGGTGATGGGCACGCTGATGCGTGGGCAAAAACTGGGGCAAATTTTTACCGTGCTGTCATTAACCCAGCAGGCTGGAATTGCTTTTTTACAAGGAGTGGAGAGTGTGGAGGAGACCGTTGAGAGTGGCTATTGGCAGGAGAAACTCCGTGAGATACGCAGCGATATCGAACAGGGGATGCCCGTGTGGTCCTCCTTCCAGAAGGCCTCTGTTTTTACACCACTGTGTATTCAGCTCATTCGCACCGGAGAAGTGTCGGGTTCACTGGATGTGATGCTGATGAATCTGGCCCGCCATCATACGGAACAGACATTTCAGCAGGCAGACAATCTGGCGGCGCTTCTTGAGCCTTTGCTACTGGTCGTGACAGGTCTGATTATTGGCACGCTGGTGGTGGCGATGTATCTGCCAATTTTCCATCTGGGGGATGCAATGAGCGCGGGGTAATGCTGGCGCACGGACGCGCGCCAGCCGTAGCCGTCAGAGGCTATTAAATACACGGTTTTCCTGCTCCTGAACGCGGATAAACGTCGTGCGTTTCGTCAGCTCTTTCAGGCGGGAAGCCCCAACGTAGGTGCAGGCAGAACGCAGACCGCCGAGGATATCGCGCGCCGTGTTTTCGACCGGGCCACGCAGTGGCAGCTTAACGGTTTTGCCTTCCGCCGCACGGTATTTCGCGACACCACCCACGTGACGGGTCATCGCAGATTCAGAGCTCATTCCGTAGAACAGCATGAATTTCTCACCGTTCTCTTCCACCACGGTACCGCCGCTCTCTTCGTGGCCGGCCAGCATGCCGCCGAGCATCACGAAGTCCGCGCCGCCGCCGAAGGCTTTCGCCACATCGCCTGGCATGGTGCAGCCACCGTCGCTGATGATCTGGCCGCCCAGACCGTGCGCGGCGTCAGCGCATTCAATTACCGCAGACAGCTGCGGATAACCCACACCGGTTTTCACGCGCGTGGTGCAAACGGACCCCGGGCCAATGCCTACTTTCACAATGTCGGCCCCGGAGAGGATCAGCTCTTCACACATTTCACCGGTCACCACGTTGCCCGCGATGATGGTTTTGGTTGGCCAGGCTTCACGCGCCTTGCTGACGAACTGGACGAAATGCTCGGAATAACCATTTGCCACGTCAATGCAGACAAAATTCAGCGCCGGATTGGCGTTCAGGATCTGTTTGGTTTTCTCAAAATCTGCATCAGACGTACCGGTCGAGACCATCACATGCTTCACCACGTCAGCCGAGGCGGAGGCGACAAACGCATTCCACTCCTCAGGGCTGTAGTGTTTATGTACCGCAGTAAGGATGTCGAATTGCGCCAGCGCGGTCGCCATCTCGAAGGTCCCGACGGTGTCCATGTTGGCCGCGATAATCGGCACGCCAGACCACGTCTGACCGGAATGCTTAAAGGTGAATTGACGTTCGAGTTCAACGTCTGAGCGACTTTTCAGTGTAGAGCGTTTAGGGCGGATAAGAACGTCTTTGAAACCTAACTTCAGATCTTCTTCAATACGCATGTGCGGATTCCTGGGGTTAGAGGCAAATATATTAAAAGCACAACTCCAGTGACGCTATCATACGCACTAATACCTGCTCCGCAAGACTGCGAAATTCTCTTTTTTTACGCTACAATCCTATAAATTTACCTGGTAAAAAGCGGGTAAAGAGAGCTAAACATTGGCTGTTGTAAGTTTGAATTTTAAGCAACTGATTTTAAAACTGAATAATTCCCAGGATCTGATTTAATGGGGTATATCGTCGCATTAACCGGCGGCATCGGTAGTGGTAAAAGCACCGTTGCGCACGCGTTTGCTCGTCTCGGCATCACGATTATCGACGCCGATATCATTGCCCGTCAGGTGGTAGAACCCAATACACCCGCCTTAAACGCCATCGAAGCGCATTTTGGTCGCCGTGTGATACAGGCTGACGGCACCCTGAATCGTCGGCAGCTGCGTGAGTGCATATTTTCCGATCCGGCGGAAAAAGCCTGGCTTAATGCCCTGCTCCACCCCATTATCCACCATGAAACTCAGCGTCAGATTGCCGCAGCCAGTTCGCCCTATGTGTTGTGGGTGATCCCGTTACTGGTGGAAAATCAGCTACAGAATAAGGCGGACAGAACGCTGGTGATTGACGTTTCCCGCGAAACGCAAATCCAGAGAACCATGGCGCGTGACCATGTTTCACGCGAGCATGCTGAACAAATTCTTGCCGCACAGGCCACGCGCGAAGCGCGCCTCGCCGTTGCGGATGATGTTATTGATAATAACGGCGCACCAGATGCCATTGCATCGGATGTTGCTCGTCTGCACGCGAAGTATCTGACCTTCGCCGCGCAGGCCGTTGCACAGGAAAAACCATAATGTCGACTCATATCCTTTTTGAGCATCCGCTTAACGAAAAAATGCGTACCTGGCTACGCATAGAATTTCTTATTCAACAACTTTCACAACATCTGCCCGTCAACGATCATGCCACCGCGCTGCATTTTTTCCGCAACGTGGGCGATCTGCTGGATGTGATTGAACGCGGCGATGTCCGCACTGAGCTGTTGAAAGAGCTGGAGCGCCAGCAGCGTAAATTACAGGCCTGGGCCGAAGTACCGGGCGTAGATAAAAGTCGAATTGACGCTTTACGCCAGCAGCTAAAAAACAGCAGCGCGACGCTGATGGCCGCGCCGCGCGTTGGACAATTTTTACGCGAGGACCGTCTGATTGCGCTGGTGCGTCAGCGTCTGAGCATACCGGGCGGTTGCTGTAGCTTTGACCTTCCAACGCTGCATATGTGGCTGCACATGCCGCAGGAACAGCGCGATCGCCAGGTAAACAGCTGGATGGGCAGTCTGGAGCCGATGAATCAAACGTTATCCCTGATCCTCGATCTTGTGCGTCACTCTGCCCCGTTCCGCAAGCAGACCAGTCTCAACGGTTTTTATCAGGATAACGGCGACGACGCCGATCTTCTGCGTTTGAATCTCTCTCTTGGCGAGCAGCTTTACCCGCAAATTTCCGGACATAAAAGCCGTTTCGCGATCCGCTTTATGCCGCTGGACAGTGAGCATGGCACCGTGCCGGAACGCCTCGATTTTGAACTGGCCTGTTGTTAAGGAGTGCCGATGTCTGACGTAACCACCGTAAACTGCCCAACCTGTGGGAAAACTGTCGTCTGGGGAGAAGTGAGTCCATTTCGCCCATTCTGCTGCAAACGCTGTCAACTTATAGACCTGGGCGAATGGGCGGCGGAAGAGAAACGCATTCCGAGCGAAGGCGATCTCTCGGATAGCGATGACTGGAGCGAAAACCAGCAGTAACGTTCAAAGCCTGCTGGCGCTTCGCTTAGCAGGCCTACGGTTGTGCAACCAGCCGGAGGATCACAGGCTCATTGGCAGGCGGGAATTTTTCCGCATCGCTGGCCTGAAGCTCAATCCAGTTACCCGGCTGCCCCTCTTTTCCCCATGGCTCACCTTCCCAGTTTTCCACCAGCCAGAACCAGAGCGTGATGTGCCTGTCCGGAAACTGGTACTCCAGCTTATCGAATAGCGTTGCGTCAAGCGGGGTGATCCCCACCTCTTCCTGAAGCTCACGCACCAGCGCCTGCTCCGGCGTTTCACCTGATTCGATTTTCCCGCCGGGGAATTCCCATTTGTTGGCCATATGCGCATCGGCGGCACGTTGGGTAATGAAGATCTGGTTTTGCGGGTTGCGAATGATCCCGACAGCAATTTGCAGTGTTTTCATCATGTCACGTCCATAAAAAAGGCGCAGATATCTGCGCCTTTTCGGTTTGTTATGTTCTTAGCTCAGGCGGCCGTGGCACGCCTTGTATTTTTTGCCGGAACCGCATGGGCACGGATCGTTACGACCGACTTTACGATCGCCCGTCTGCGCTGCGATTGCCGCTGCGGCTTCGCTCTCATCGGTCTGATGACTCAGCTGCTGCATCTGTGCCAGACGCTCAGCTTCTTCACGACGCTGCTGCTCCATCGCTTCCACTTCTTCCGGCATACGCACCTGAACTTTGCTCAGAGTGCTGATGACTTCATACTTCAGCGACTCCAGCATGGCAGCAAACATGGAGAAGGATTCACGCTTGTACTCCTGCTTCGGATCTTTCTGCGCATAACCACGCAGGTGGATACCCTGACGCAGGTAGTCCATCGCCGCCAGGTGCTCTTTCCACAGGGAGTCCAGGGTCTGCAACATTACGCCTTTCTCGAAGTGACGCATCATCTCAGCGCCAACCACTTCTTCCTTACGCTTGTAGACGTCCAGCGCGGTTTCGTAGATACGCTCGCGCAGGGTCTCTTCGTGCAGCTCAGGCTCTTTGTCCAGCCACTCTTTGATTGGCAGTTCGAGGTCGAAGTCGTTTTTCAGACGTTCCTGCAGGCCTTCGATATCCCACATCTCTTCCAGAGACTGCGGTGGAATGTGCGCGTCGATAGTGGCTTTGAACACATCTTCGCGAATGCTGTTAATGGTTTCGCTCACGTCGGACACGTCCAGCAGTTCGTTACGCTGGGTATAGATTGCACGACGCTGGTCGTTGGCAACGTCATCATATTCCAGCAGCTGCTTACGAATGTCGAAGTTGCGGCTTTCTACTTTACGCTGGGCGTTGGCAATCGCTTTGGTAACCCACGGGTGCTCGATCGCTTCGCCAGGTTTCATGCCCAGTTTACGCATCATGCCGGACACACGGTCAGAGGCGAAAATACGCATCAGCGCATCTTCCATGGACAGATAGAAGCGGGAAGAACCGGCATCACCCTGACGGCCCGCACGACCGCGCAGCTGGTTATCGATACGACGAGATTCATGACGCTCGGTACCAATGATGTGCAGACCACCGGATGCCAGCACCGCGTCGTGACGCACCTGCCAGTCGGCTTTTATCTGCGCGATTTGCTCCGGGGTTGGGTTTTCCAGCTCGGCCACTTCGGCCTGCCAGCTACCGCCGAGCATAATATCGGTACCACGACCCGCCATGTTGGTAGCGATGGTTACGGCAGCCGGGTAACCCGCCTGCGCAACGATATCTGCTTCTTTAGCGTGGAACTTGGCGTTCAGCACGTTGTGCTTGATGCCCGCCTTGGTCAGCTCGTTAGACACCACTTCAGATTTCTCGATGGAGATGGTCCCCACCAGAACCGGCTGGCCCTTCGCGGTACGATCGCGAATATCTTCGATGATCGCCTGGATTTTTTCCGCTTCGGTCATGTACACCAGGTCCGGCATATCCTTACGGATCATTGGACGGTTGGTTGGTACTACCACGGTATCCAGCTTATAGATGGAGCTAAACTCAAACGCTTCGGTATCTGCGGTACCGGTCATCCCCGCCAGCTTCTCGTACAGACGGAAGTAGTTCTGGAAGGTGATAGACGCCAGCGTCTGGTTTTCGTTCTGAATATCCACGCCTTCTTTCGCTTCCACGGCCTGGTGCAGACCATCGGACCAGCGACGTCCCTGCATGGTACGACCGGTGTGTTCATCGACGATGATGACTTCACCGTCTTTAACGATGTAGTCAACGTCGCGGGTGAACAGGGCGTGCGCGCGCAGTGCAGCCGTTACGTGGTGCATCAGCATGATGTTGCTCGGGGAGTACAGAGACTCGCCCTCTTCCATAATGCCTTCAGCCACCAGCAGCTCTTCGATTTTCACCAGGCCGCGTTCGGTCAGGTTGACCTGACGCGCTTTTTCATCCACGGAGAAGTGACCTTCACCCTGGAAAGTATCGGAGTCTTCTTTCTCCTGACGCAGCAGGTGTGGAATGATTTTGTCGACTTTACGGTACATCTCGGAGCTGTCTTCGGCCGGGCCGGAGATGATCAGCGGGGTACGCGCTTCATCGATCAGAATGGAGTCAACCTCATCCACCAGCGCATAGTGCAGTTTACGCTGGACGCGCTCTTCAGGGCTGAACGCCATGTTGTCACGCAGGTAGTCGAAGCCGTATTCGTTGTTGGTGCCGTAGGTGATGTCCGCGTTGTAGGCTTCACGCTTCGCAGGTGCCGGCAGGCCGGACATGTTAATGCCCACGGTCATGCCGAGGAATTCGAACAGTGGACGGTTATTTTCGGCGTCGCGTTGCGCCAGATAGTCGTTGACGGTAACAACGTGAACGCCCTTACCCGTCAGCGCATTCAGGTAAGCCGGCAGCGTTGCAGTCAGGGTTTTACCTTCACCGGTACGCATTTCCGCGATGCAGCGCTCGTTGAGCACCATCCCGCCCAGCAGCTGCACGTCGAAGTGACGCATGCCGAACACGCGTTTACTGGCCTCACGTACTACGGCAAAGGCTTCCGGGATCAGGCTTTCTAAGGTTTCGCCTTTCTCCAGACGCGCACGGAACTCCGCGGTTTTTGCTTTCAGTTCATCATCAGAGAGCTTCTCCATCGCCGGTTCCATACCGTTGATGACGTTCACAGCTTTGCGCATGCGGCGCAGGGTACGATCGTTACGACTACCAAAAACTTTGGTTAATAATTTGATTAGCATAATAAATTCTCAAACGCCCCAGTCGGGCAGATAAATTAAGGTATTGAAAAAGGGTTAATTTAGCTGAGGCGTTGAGGCCCGGCACGGATGCCGTGAACCTGGCTAATCCAGGTCGAAACAGAGAAGGATGCGGGGGAAACAAAAGCAGTTTGCGCCGTCTGACTCACGGTCACAGGCGGCTGGTTGTCCTGCGTCAGAAGCGCATTGAGCGTATCGAGCAGAGCAAGGTGCTGAGCCTGGACCGGCAGCGTTTCTTCAGCAACAGGCATCGTCTGCGGCGCCATCGCGAACGACAGATGGCGAATAACCGTGCGAATCGCGTGTTGCTGCCAGTAATCAACGGAGAAATTGGGACGACGGTTGGCTTCAAGCCATGCGAGATTAGTGAAGTTAACCCGCGTGGTGAGATCATGCTTGGTCGTCGTGGAACGTGCTGGCGTTGCCGCGTCTGCGCTGTTGCTGAGCACAGGCAAGCCGAGACTCGCCGCGACCATCCCCAATAAGAGATGCGGCCAGAAGTAACGTCTGCCAAATTGTCGCCAGCGCGTCAGTATTCCGCTCACTTGCTCCACCACGTTCGCCCGCCAGTGCAGGCTGAGTTCAGTTATTCTTTTTTAGCGCCCAGATATTACCACTAAAGCCAATACACGACAGCAGGAATGACACCTTGCAGCAGGTAAAAACGGTCATTAATGCAGCGAACACACCGTTATTTGGCACCCAACACAGGCCAGGGGTGAGAGAGACAAATCCAGAAAGGGCAGAAATAAAAACGACTGGCTTCCCTGGTCGGAGAGAGTACCAGGTGAACCAGTCGCTTTTCTTACGAAACGGCTTTAACCGTTACGCCAGGACCATAGTCGGGGCTTTGAACGCCAGCGGCAGTTCAGCTTCGTCTTCGAAGGTCACATATTCCCAGGCTTCCTGTTTTGCCAGGACGGCCTGCAACAGTTTGTTGTTCAGTGCATGACCGGATTTAAACGCGGTAAAGGCACCAATGATGTTGTGACCACACATGAAGAGGTCGCCGATCGCGTCCAGCATTTTGTGACGAACAAATTCATCTTCAAAACGCAGACCGTCTTCGTTCAGTACGCGATAATCGTCAACAACGATGGCACAATCGAAGCTGCCGCCCAGGCACAGGCCGCGGGATTGCAGATATTCGATATCACGCATAAAGCCGAAGGTACGTGCTCGGCTGATCTGACGCATGAACGCATCCGCAGAGAAGTTCATCGCATAGCGCTGGGTGCTGGAGTCAATCGCCGGATGGTTAAAATCGATGGTGAAGTCCAACGAGAAACCATTGTACGGTTTGAATTCAGCCCATTTGTCGCCATCTTCGACGCGAACGGTCTCTTTAATGCGAACAAATTTCTTCGCGCAGTTCAGTTCTTCGATGCCGGCATCCAGCAACAAATAAACGAACGGAGCAGCACTCCCGTCCATGATCGGGATTTCTGGCGCATCGACTTCAACCATAATGTTGTCGATACCCAGACCCGCCAGGGCGGCGTTCAGGTGCTCTACGGTAGAAATCCGCACGTCATGCTCGTTCACCAGACAAGTACAGAGCATAGTATCACGCACAGATTTGGCATCGGCCGGAAAATCTACCGGTGGATTCAAGTCGGTGCGACGATAGATGACCCCGGTATTGGCCGGCGCAGGGCGTAACGTCAGTGTGACTTTCTTGCCGGTATGTAAACCGACACCCGTCGCCTGAACGATACGTTTAAGTGTCCTTTGTTTGATCATCGTATAATCTCGCCAAATTAACTATCCAACCGAGAGTGTATATCACTAACGGTGGGCCAGTTTAGCACAAAGAGCGCAAATCCCCAAATTCCAGCCAATTCTTAGTCAGCTTGCTTACGCAGGAACGCCGGGATATCCAGATAATCTGGCTCTTTTGCCGTTTGTGGAGTCGGGTCGTTCACCACTTTCGCAGCCGGTTTTTGCTCCTGAGTCAGAGGCGACATACCGTGCTGCTGGTAACGATCCATCACCGGCTGCTGAGTCTGTTTGTTGGTCACGAGGGTGATCTCAGGACGCTTGTCCATACCGATACCGGTGGCCACAACAGTCACACGCAGTTCGTCGTTCATTTCCGGGTCAAGGGACGTACCGATAACAACGGTCGCGTTGTCAGAGGCGAATGCACGGATGGTGTTACCCACGGTTTCGAACTCATCCAGACGCAGGTCAAAGCCAGCGGTAATGTTGACCAGCACGCCGCGCGCGCCAGACAGATCGATATCTTCCAGCAGTGGAGAAGAGATCGCCATTTCAGCGGCTTCTTCCGCACGGTCTTCACCGCTCGCCACGCCAGAGCCCATCATCGCATAGCCCATCTCGGACATCACGGTGCGAACGTCTGCAAAGTCAACGTTCATCAGGCCAGGACGGGTAATCAGTTCAGCAATACCCTGAACCGCGCCTTTCAGCACGTCGTTTGCCGCGCCAAAGGCGTCCAGCAGAGAGATACCGCGACCCAGCACTTTCAGCAGCTTGTCGTTCGGAATGGTAATCAGAGAGTCCACGTGCTTGGACAGCTCGGTGATACCCTGCTCCGCGAAAGCCATACGCTTCTTACCTTCAAAGTTGAAAGGCTTGGTCACGACAGCAACGGTCAGAATACCTAAATCTTTAGCGACTTCCGCCACAACGGGTGCTGCACCGGTACCTGTACCGCCGCCCATACCCGCTGCGATGAAGACCATGTCTGCACCGTCCAGTGCAGCGCGCAGCGCTTCACGATCTTCTTCAGCCGCGTTGCGGCCCACTTCCGGGTTAGCCCCTGCTCCCAGACCTTTGGTGATGCCACCACCGATCTGAATCGTCTGGCCAACAGCCGTTTTACGCAGCGCCTGCGCATCGGTGTTCACCGCGAAGAATTCAACACCTTCGATGCGCTCGCGCACCATGTGCTCTACGGCGTTACCGCCGCCGCCACCGACGCCGATGACTTTAATCACCGCGTCGTTGGTTAATTCCATAGGTTCAAACATAATCTCTCTCTCCGTTGTGCCTGTCGCCCGAGACCGCTAATTCTCTCCGGTCTCTTAAAAAATTAAAATTCTTTTCGCAACCAGGTGTTAAGTCGTTTGACCCACGACCCCACCGAGACGCGTTTTTCCACCTCTGCCTCACCACTTAAATGGGATTCTTTCCCGTAGTGCAGCAGGCCCACCGCCGTTGAATAGTACGGCTCCTGAGCATAATCCGTTAAACCGGTAATATTCAGCGGCGCACCAATACGCACCTGCGTATGGAACACGCGCTGAGCGCAGGCCGCAAGACCTTCAATTTGCGCTGCCCCGCCGGTTAATACAATCCCCGCTGCGAGATGATGTTTCACACCCTGCTGGCGAAGCTGTTCCTGTAACTGCAAAATCTCTTCGTTGACCAGGTTGAGCAGCTCGGTATAACGCGGCTCAATTACCTCTGCCAGCGTCTGGCGTTGCAGGCTGCGCGGCGGTCGACCGCCTACGCTCGGCACTTCAACGCTCTCGTCTTTGCCGACGATAGAGCCCAGCGCGCAACCGTGGCGCACTTTAATCGCCTCTGCATCGCTCGGTGGCGTACCAAAGGCGTAAGCGATATCGCTGGTCACCACATTCCCGGCGTACGGGATCACTTTGGTGTGGCGCAACGCACCGCCGGTATAGACAGCCATGTCCATTGTACCACCACCAATATCGACCACACAGACGCCCAGTTCACGTTCGTCTTCGGTCAGCACGGAATAGCTCGCGGCAAGTCCGGCGAAAATTAGTTGGTCAACTTTCAGGCCACAACGTTCAACGGCTTTTACAATGTTCTTCGCCATATCGTTGTGACATGTGATCAGGTGCACTTTTGCCTGCATACGTACGCCCGACAGACCGACCGGATTCTTGATACCTTCCTGGTAGTCGATCGCGTATTCTTGCGGGATCACATGCAGCACACGGTGCTCGTCGCGAACACGCACGGATTTCGCCGTGTGGACAACGTTCTCAACGTCTTCCTGCGTCACTTCTTCTTCAGAAATCGGCACCATACCGATTTCATTCTGGCAACTGATGTGCTTACCAGAAAGAGCCAGATAGACAGAGGAAATCTGGCAATCTGCCATCAATTCAGCCTGGTCGATGGCGCGCTGAACGCATTTCACCACCGACTCAAGGTCGTTTACCCCACCTTTATCCATACCACGGGAAGGGCAGCTGCCCACGCCAATGATATTGACCATACCGTCGGGCAGAACTTCCCCTACCAAAGCGGCAACCTTCGCGGTGCCAATCTCCAGTCCTACTACCAATTTTCTGTCCGTCGACTTGATCATTGTTGTTCTGCCTGTACCTGTGCCTGATTTTGTTGCTGATTAGGTTCCTCGACCGGAGCCGGCTCCCAACCGACTGCTGCGCCTGAGTCATAGCGCAAATCAACGTAGCTTATCCGTTTGCCATCCGTCTGCGCCTGCTGCTGTAAAACCGGGTAAAGTTCTACAAAACGCGCCAGACGTTTCATTGTGTCGCCGCGGCCAAGATTGAGCTTAATGCCATTCGTTAAGGTCAGCTGCCAGGAACGGCGCGCCGTCATCGCAGCATCTTTTAACGTAAAGCGATCCTTAGCCAGCACCTGCCCCATCTCACGAAAACCCTGCAATACTTCGTTTTCGCTGCCTTCCGGGCCATACAACATCGGTAAATTCTGCTTGTTGACACGATCGCTCGGGACGCTGAACGAATTTCCGTCTACGTCAACCATATGCTGATCATTCCAACGCGCAATCGGCACATATTCAACCAGATGAATCTTCAATTCATCAGGCCATTGCTTTCTGACACTCGCCTGTTTTATCCACGGCAGACGTTCAATCTGGCTCTGGATAATGTTGACGTCCTGCGTCATAAAGGTGCCAGGCGACCCCAGCGCCAGAATTGACTGGCGAATGTCATCGTTACGCGTGTAGTGACGCTCTCCGGTCACTACCAGCTTCGACAGCGGCAACCGCTGTGCGTCTTCCATCCAGCCCAGCACCATCCAGCCGCTGATAAACACGGTGCACAGCACCCCGAGCAGGAAGATAATCCCTGCAAGACGCGTTCCATTACTCCGGCGCGAAGAAGAATATTCTTCTTCGTCATCGCGGTTGCGCGTGTTCAACGCAGCCTGAGACATATCAGCCCGCCTGGTCCAGAATACGTACGACTAATTGCGAGAAGCTCATTCCCGCCTGACGCGCCGCCATCGGCACAAGGCTATGGCTGGTCATACCCGGAGACGTGTTTGCTTCCAGCAGATAAAATTGCCCGTCACCGTCAAGCATCACATCAATTCGTCCCCAGCCTCGGCATCCCAAAACATTCCAGGCTTTAAGCACCAGAGACTGTAATTCCGCTTCACGTTGTGCTTCAAGACCAGCTGGGCAGAAATATTGCGTCTCATCAGAGAGATACTTCGCCTCATAATCATAGAAGACTCCGGCGGGTTGGATGCGAATTGACGGTAAAATTTCTTCACCAAGCATCGCGACGGTAAATTCCGGCCCGCTAAGCCATTTTTCAATCAGAACTTCTTCATCATGTTGAAATGCCAGAGCTAAAGCGTCAGCCAAATCTACAGCTTTATCAACTTTGGACATTCCCACGCTCGACCCTTCACGGCTAGGCTTCACAATAACCGGTAAGCCCAGTGCCGCAATGCGTGTATTAACGCTGTCCGACAAGCCCAATTCAAATTCACGGCGCGTCAGTGCAACCCATGGCGCAACGGGCAGACCCGCCCCCTGCCACAGCAGTTTGCTGCGCAGTTTATCCATGGAGATAGCGGATGCCATCACGCCACTGCCGGTGTACGGCATACCGATCAGCTCCAGCAGCCCCTGCAACGTGCCGTCTTCACCGCCGCGGCCATGCAACGCGATAAAGACTTTATCGAAGCCCATCGCTTTCAGCTGCGTAACGTCCACCTCTTTCGGATCAACCGGATGCGCGTCCACGCCACCTTCACGCAGGCCCGCCAGCACGGCAGCGCCCGAATTCAGAGAAACCTCGCGTTCGGCGGAAGTGCCGCCAAACAGGACAGCAATCTTATCAGCCATGACGCTCGTCCTCCTGAGTTTGCGGCTTCAGTTTGATTTCAGCTAAGGTACGGGCGATTTTGCCGATATTTCCCGCACCCTGAATCAGGATCAGATCGTTACCCGTCAGGACCGGGGCAAGCATTTCAGCTACCTGCACCGGGTCGGGGACCAGGATAGGGTCCACTTTACCGCGTCCGCGGATGGTACGACATAAAGACCGACTGTCCGCGCCCGGAATCGGCGCTTCGCCCGCGGCATAAACATCCAGCATCAGCAGGGTATCGACCTGCGAAAGGACGTTGGCAAAATCGTCATACAGATCGCGGGTACGTGTGTAACGGTGCGGCTGGAAGATCATGACCAGATTCTTTTCCGGCCAACCCGCGCGTGCCGCTTTGATGGTTGCGTCCACCTCCGTCGGATGGTGACCGTAGTCATCGACCAGCATCGCAGAACCTGGCTTACCGTTTACTGGCTCCAGTGGGAACTCACCCAGGAAGTCGAAGCGACGGCCCGTTCCCTGGAAGCTTTCCAGCGCGCGCAGGATCGCCTCATCATCAATGCCTTCTTCCGTTGCAACAGCCACCGCCGCCGCCGCATTCAGGGCATTGTGACGTCCCGGCGCGTTCAGGGTGACATGCAGGAGCTCTTTATCCTGGCGTGCCAGGGTGAAATGCCCCTGCGCACCAATCTGCTTATAATCTTCCACGCGTACATCAGCGTCTTCGCTGAAGCCGTAGGTGGTAATTTGACGCCCGACGCGCGGCAGCAGCTCGCGGATCACCGGGTCGTCCACGCACATCACCGCACGGCCATAGAACGGCAGGTTGTGCAGGAAATTAATAAAGGTCTGCTTTAAGTTCTCGAAGTCGCCCTGGTAGGTATCCATATGGTCAGCTTCGATATTGGTGACGATAGCCACCATCGGCTGCAAATGCAGGAACGACGCGTCGCTTTCATCCGCTTCCGCAATCAGATAACGGCTGTGGCCCAGACGCGCATGCACGCCAGCGGCTTTCACCAGACCACCGTTAACGAACGTTGGGTCGAGACCCGCTTCCGCATAAATGCTGGAGACCATCGCTGTTGTTGTGGTTTTACCGTGCGTACCGGCCACCGCAATGCCGTGACGGAAACGCATCAGTTCCGCCAGCATTTCCGCGCGACGGATCACCGGAATGCGCGCCTCATGCGCCGCAACGATTTCCGGGTTATCCGCGGAGATCGCGCTGGACACTACAACCACGCTCGCATCGCTCACGTTTTCCGGGCGATGATTGAAATAGATAGTCGCCCCCAGCGACGCCAGCTGCTGCGTAACAGGGTTTGGCGCCAGGTCAGACCCGCTGATCTGATAGCCTTCGTTAGCTAACACTTCGGCAATACCGCCCATGCCAGCACCACCGATGCCGACAAAGTGAATGTGCCGGACGCGACGCATCTCGGGCACGATAGAACGCAGTTTTGCCAGTTGTTGTGTATTCATTCTCTAAACGCCATCGACTACTTCAAAAAAATCGTGCAGCGCAACACACGCTGCGAGAATTATGCCTGGGCTGCCAGGCTCACTTCTTTTGCCACCCGTTCCGTTGCATCCGGGATAGCGGTCGCGCGTGCGCGTTGCGCCATCTCCAGTAATACATCCCGGTTCCAGCCCGCCAGGGTAGTGGCGACCGCATCAGCGGTAAATTGTGGCTGCTCAAAAATCTTCGCGGCACCCGCTTTCTCAAGCGGCAGCGCATTCCAGTACTGCTGTCGGTCTTTGTGCTGGAACGGCACAAACAGCGCCGGCAAACCGGCGGCGGCGATTTCGCTCACCGTCAGCGCACCCGAGCGACAGACCACGACATCGGCCCAGGCATAGGCTGCGGCCATATCATCAATAAATTCAGTCACTTTATGCTGCGGCTGACCTTCCTGCGCGTAAGCCTGCTCAACGCTCTGCTGAGCGCCCTTCCCGCTCTGGTGCCAGATGGTCACCGCATCACCCAGTTTTGCCGCAACCTGTGGCATCGTCTGGTTTAAAATACGTGCGCCCTGGGAACCGCCGACAACCAGCACGCGCACCGGCCCTTCTCGGCCCGCCAGACGTGCATCTGGCAGCGGCAGCGCCAGCACGTCCACACGCACCGGGTTCCCTACGACATCCGCTTTCGGGAATGCCCCGGGGAAGGCCTGCATAACTTTGGTGGCGATTTTTGCCAGCCATTTGTTGGTCAACCCGGCAATACCGTTCTGCTCATGCAGAACAACAGGGATGCCCAGTGACCACGCCGCCAGTCCTCCCGGACCGGAAACGTAGCCGCCCATGCCCAGAACGACGTCAGGCTTAAAGCGCTTCATAATGTCGCGCGCCTGACGCCAGGCATTGAAAATGCGCACCGGCGCCAGCAGCAGCGCCTTGATCCCTTTGCCACGAAGGCCAGAAATACGAATAAAGTCGATCTCGATACCGTGTTTAGGTACAAGGTCGGCTTCCATGCGGTCTGCGGTTCCCAGCCAGCGTACCTGCCAGCCCTGTTCCATTAAATGGTGCGCAACCGCCAGTCCCGGGAACACGTGTCCGCCGGTCCCGCCTGCCATCACCATTAACCGCTTCGGTTGATTCATCGTGAACCTCGTGTAAACGCCTGAGCTTTCTCCAGACGCGTTTCATAATCTATGCGTAACAAAAACATGATGGCCGTCGACATGATCAACAGACTCGAACCACCATAACTGATCAACGGCAACGTCAGACCTTTGGTCGGCAGCATACCCGCTGCGGCCCCAACGTTTACCAGTGCCTGGAAGCTAAACCAGATACCAATTGAGCAGGCCAGGAAACCGGAGAAGCGGTGATCGATCTCCAGCGCTTTACGGCCAATCGACATGGCGCGGAAAGCGACGAAGAATACCATTAATAGCGCCAATACCACACCGATATAACCCAGTTCTTCCCCAATAATGGAGAAGATGAAGTCGGTATGCGCCTCCGGTAAATACTCCAGTTTTTGCACCGAGTTGCCCAGGCCTTGGCCCCAGACTTCGCCGCGGCCAAACGCCATCAGCGACTGTGTCAGCTGATAACCGCTGCCGAACGGATCTTCCCATGGGTTCCAGAACGAGGTCACACGGCGGATACGGTATGGTTCGGCGAGGATCAGCAGCACCACCGCCGAAATCCCCATCCCGATGATGGCAATGAACTGCCACAGTTTTGCTCCCGCCAGGAACAGCATCGCCAGCGTAGTGACAAACAGTACGACAACCGTACCGAGGTCGGGCTGCGCCAGCAGCAGGATCGCAAGCACCAGAATCACGCCCATCGGTTTTAAGAAGCCGCGCAGGTTGTTACGAACTTCGTCGACTTTACGCACCAGGTAGTTTGCCAGGTAGCAGAACAACGAAAGCTTGGTGAACTCTGCAGGCTGAATACGCAGCGGACCAAAGGCGATCCAGCGTGATGCCCCGTTAACGGAGCTCCCGACGACCAGAACGATCAACAGCATGATGATTGAGGCGATAAGCATGGCCGTACTGTGCCGCTGCCAGAACGACATCGGCAGGCGTAAGGTGATCATTGCCAGGCAGAACGCGAGAATGATGTACAGCCCGTCACGCTTGGCAAACAGGAACGGATCGTTTGCCAGACGCTGTCCGACAGGCATCGACGCCGAGGTGACCATAATAAAGCCGGTCGCAGCCAGCCCCAGCGTGAGCCAGAACAGCGTGCGGTCGTACATAATCAGGCTGTCGGAATCTTTATCCCGTGAAGCCATCACCCAGCCTTTCAGCGCCGTAAACAGCCATACCAGGATACCAAACCCTGGCAGACGCGGCATTTTCAGGCGAGGGAGAGATAAACGCATCAGCCTAACTCCTTCGCCAGGCGGGTAAAGACATCGCCCCGCTGTTCGAAATTCTTAAATTGATCGAGGCTGGCACAGGCTGGCGAGAGCAGCACCATATCGCCGGGCTTCACGCGGGGGGCGATAAGGCGCATCGCCTGTTCCATGGTCTCGGTTTGTTCGGCGACCTCAGGACGCAACGCCGCAAGCTCGCTGCCATCGCGGCCAAAGCAATAAAGGCGCACGTTATCACCGTTGAGGTACTGCTTCAGCGAGGAGAAATCGGCTGATTTACCGTCGCCGCCCAGCAGCAGATGCAGTGTGCCTTCAACGTGCAGACCGTTCAATGCCGCCTCGGTGCTACCCACATTGGTCGCTTTGGAATCGTTAATCCAGCGTACGCCGTTGTGTTCCAGCGCCAGCTGAAAACGGTGAGCCAGGCCGGTAAAGGTGGTCAGCGCCTTCAGGCTTGAAGATCGCGGCAGGCCAACGGCATCCGCTAGCGCCAGCGCCGCCAGCGCGTTGGTGTAGTTATGCTGGCCGGAGAGCATCATCTCTTTCACGTTCAGCACCTTCTCACCTTTCACCCGCAGCCAGGTTTCGCCCTGCTGGCGGTTAAGGTGATAGTCACCCATGTTAATACCGAAGCTAATGCAGCGATCGTCTGCGCCACGCACCGGCATGGTGAGTGCATCATCGGCATTCACCACGCAGACTTTGGCATTTTCATAGACACGCAGCTTGGCCGCGCGGTACTGCTGCAAGCCGAACGGGTATCTGTCCATATGATCTTCGGTGACATTAAGGATCGTCGCTGCCGCCGCATGCAGGCTTGAAGTGGTTTCCAGCTGGAAGCTGGAAAGCTCAAGTACAAACAGCTCACACCCTTTATCGAGCAGCATCAACGCGGGCAGACCAATGTTACCGCACACGCCGACATTTTTGCCCGCCGCTTTCGCCATCTCACCCACCAGGGTGGTGACGGTGCTTTTACCGTTTGAACCGGTAATGGCAACGATCGGGGCCTGCGCCTCCCGGCAGAACAGTTCGATATCGCCAACAATCTCAACGCCTGCATCCGCCGCGGCACTCAGCGAAGGATGCGCCAGCGCCATGCCCGGGCTGGCAACAATCAGATCGGCGACCAGCAGCCACTCATCATTCAGACCACCCAGGTGGCGTTCAACCTGCTCCGGCAGCTTGTCCAGACCCGGCGGAGAGACGCGCGTATCCATCACGCGCGGCGTCACGCCACGCGCAAGGAAAAAGTCCACGCAGGAGAGGCCGGTAAGGCCCAACCCGATGATAACGACTTTTTTGCCCTGGTAATCTGCCATGATTAACGTACCTTCAGCGTTGCCAGGCCAATCAGCACCAGCATCAGCGAAATAATCCAGAAGCGCACAATGACGCGCGGCTCCGGCCAGCCTTTCAGTTCATAGTGGTGGTGAATCGGTGCCATACGGAAGATGCGCTGACCGCGCAGCTTGAAGGAACCGACCTGCAAAATCACCGACAGGGTCTCAACCACAAACACACCGCCCATAATCACCAGCAGGAACTCCTGACGCAGCAGCACGGCGATAATGCCCAGCGCGCCGCCCAGCGCCAGTGAACCGACGTCGCCCATAAAGACCTGCGCCGGATAGGTGTTGAACCACAGGAAGCCCAGCCCCGCGCCGACAATCGCCGTACAGACGATCACCAGCTCACCAGCGTGTCGCAGGTACGGGATGTGCAGGTAGTTTGCAAAGTTCATGTTACCGGTCGCCCACGCCACCAGCGCGAAACCGCCCGCGACAAACACGGTTGGCATGATGGCCAGGCCGTCCAGACCATCGGTCAGGTTGACGGCGTTGCCGGTGCCGACGATCACAAAGTAAGCCAGCAGAATGTAGAACAGCCCCAGCTGCGGCATCACGTCTTTGAAGAACGGCACCACCAGCTCGGTGGCCGGGGTGTCTTTTCCTGCCAGGTAAAGCGCGAAGGCCACACCCAGCGCAATTACCGACATCCAGAAATACTTCCAGCGCGCGATCAAACCTTTGGTGTCTTTGCGCACGACTTTGCGGTAGTCATCAACAAAACCGATGATCCCGTAGCCAACCAGAACGGTCAGCACGCACCAGACGTAGGGGTTAGACGGATAAGCCCACAGCAGAACGGACACCACAATCGCGGTCAGGATCATGATCCCGCCCATGGTCGGCGTACCGCGCTTGCTGAAATGCGATTCCGGACCATCGTTGCGTACAACCTGGCCGAAAGAGAGTTTTTGCAAACGGGCAATCATGCGCGGGCCCATCCACAACGAGATGAACAGCGCAGTCAGCAGGCTGACGATGGCGCGAAACGTCAGATAGGAAAAGACGTTAAAGCCTGAATAATATTTGACCAAATGTTCGGCCAGCCAAACTAACATGTCCCGTTCTCCTGTAATGCGTGCACAACCTCTTCCATGGCGGCACTACGTGAACCTTTAACTAAAACAGTCACAATCTGTTTTTCTGTAATCAATGCCTTCAGGCGTTCGATCAGTGCAGATTTATCGGCAAAATGTTCGCCAACTTCACTGGCATCGGAAATGGCCTTGCTCAGCGTGCCTGCGCTCAGTACGCGGTCAAGCCCGGCAGCTTTCGCCGCTTCGCCAACCTGTACGTGGCAGGCTTCGCTTTCATCACCCAGCTCGGCCATATCGCCAACAACCATCACGCGATAGCCCGGCATCTCAGACAAGACCTGCACGGCCGCCGTCATGGAGCCGACGTTAGCGTTGTAGGAGTCATCCAGCAGGAGTTTGTTTTCAGCCAGCTGGATTGGGAACAGACGCCCCGGCACGGCTTTTAAATTCGCCAGACCAGTTTTTATCGCAGCGTGTGAGGCCCCTACCGCCATTGAGAGCGCTGCCGCAGCAAGCGCATTGGCGATGTTATGACGACCCGGCAACGGCAGCAGCACGTCGATGTCGCCCGTTGGGGTCATGAGGGTGAACTCGGTGCCGTGTGACGTCACATGAATGTTGGTCGCCGAAAAATCACTGTTTGCCGCATTCGGGGAGAAGCGCCAGGTTTTGCGTGAACCAATGATGCTCTGCCAGTTCAGCCAGTCATTGTTATCGGCATTCATAATGGCGATGCCGTCATCCGGCAGGCCGGTATAAATTTCACCTTTCGCTTTCGCCACACCGGCCAGCGAACCAAAACCTTCAAGATGTGCCGCCGCCAGGTTATTCACCAGCGCCGCTTCCGGACGCGTCAGGCTCACGGTCCAGGCGATTTCGCCCTGATGGTTAGCCCCTAACTCAATCACCGCATATTCATGCTCGTGGGTCAGGCGCAGCAGCGTCATCGGTACACCGATGTCATTATTAAGGTTGCCCGCCGTATAAAGCGTGTTTCCGCACTGGCTAAGGATCGCCGCCGTCATCTCTTTAACGGAGGTTTTGCCCGACGAGCCCGTCAGCGCCACGACGCGTGTTGGCACCTGCTGGCGAACCCATGCCGCCAGCTCACCAAAGGCCAGGCGCGTATCTTTCACCACAATCTGCGGCAAATCGATATCGAGCTTACGGTTGACCAGCAGCGCACCCGCGCCGTTATCTTTAGCCTGTTGCGCAAAATCGTGGGCGTCAAAACGTTCACCCTTCAGCGCCACAAACAGGCAGCCCGCCGTCACCTTACGGGTGTCGGTGGTCACAGCCTCGATGGTCAGATCCTGACCATGCAGCATCCCCTGCAATACCGCAGCGGCCTGGCTTAACGTAATGCTAATCATGCCACCACTCCCAGCAGACGCGCTGCCGTCACGCGGTCTGAGTAATCCAGACGACGATTGCCGACGATCTGATAATCTTCATGACCTTTACCGGCCAGCAGAACCACATCGTTCTCCTGCGCCTGCATAATGGCGTTAGTCACGGCCTCCGCACGGCCTTCGACCACGCGCGCACGACCCGCATCCAGCATGCCCGCCAGAATGTCGTTGATAATGGCCCTCGGCTCTTCGGTACGCGGGTTGTCATCGGTCACCACGGGAATATCCGCGAACTGCTCAGCGATGGCGCCCATCAGCGGACGTTTGCCCTTGTCGCGATCGCCACCGCAGCCAAACACGCACCAGAGCTTGCCAGCGCAGTGCAGACGCGCCGCTTCCAGCGCTTTTTCCAGCGCATCCGGCGTATGGGCGTAATCCACGACCACCGTCGGCTTGCCCGGCGCACTGAACACTTCCATGCGGCCACAGACCGGTTGCAAACGCTCAGACGTTTTCAGCAGATCTACCATCGGGTAACCCAGCGCCAGCAGCGTCGCCAGCGCCAGCAGCAGGTTACTGACGTTGAAAGCCCCCATCAGGCGGCTTTCAATTTCACCTTCGCCCCAGGTGGAAGCAAAGCGGATCGTCGCCCCGCTATCGTGGTAGTTCACTTCGACTGCCTTCAGCCAGCGGCCACGACAGTTCGGATTAATGCGATCTTCCATCGACACCGCCACCGCATCTGGCAGTTTTTCCAGCCAGCGGCGACCGACTTCGTCGTCGGCGTTAATGATCGCCTGCCCGTGGTGGTGAGTGGAATAAAGCAGCCATTTCGCCGCTTCGTAGTGCTCCATATCACCATGATAATCAAGGTGATCGCGGCTCAGGTTTGTAAAGACAGAGGCGGCAAATTTCAGTGCCGCCACGCGATGTTGTACCAGACCATGGGAGGAGACCTCCATCGCCGCGAAGGTCGCCCCCTGCTCTGCAAGGCCTGCCAGCACACGCTGCACGTCAACCGCCGAGCCTGTAGTGTTTTCCGTCGGGCTTACTTTGCCCAGAATACCGTTCCCCACCGTGCCCATGACGGCACCGGTTTCACCCAGCAGCTGAGCCCATTGCGCCATCAGCTGAGTGGTGGTGGTTTTTCCGTTGGTTCCTGTCACGCCAACAAGCTTTAACTGGTCGGAAGGTTCGTCGTAAAAACGTCCTGCCAGCGCGGAGAGACGCTCATTCAGCTGGCTGAGATAGATGACCGGCACGCCGTGCATTTCACGGATCTCACCGTCTGTTGCCTCATCTTTGGCCTCAGCAATAATGGCAGCAACACCTTGCGCAATCGCCTGCGGGATATAACGACGCCCGTCCGCCTGATGACCTACCACTGCCACAAAAAGATCGCCAGAAGCCGCTACGCGGCTGTCCAGTACCATCTCTCGCAGTGCTCGCGCAGGTAGCATAGGCACCCACGGAGCAAGAAGGTCGCGCAAATTACGATCTGCCACCTGTTCCCTCGCCTTGATTAATTACAAATTCACTTTTTTCGCCCGTCGCCAGCGCATCCGGTTCAATGTTCATGGTGCGCAACACGCCGCCCATAATAGCCCCGAACACAGGCGCGGAGACGGCGCCGCCGTAGTATTTACCCGCCTGCGGATCGTTGATGACGACCACCAGCGCAAAACGCGGATTGCTTGCAGGCGCTACGCCTGCGGTATAGGCAATGTATTTGTTGATATAGCGGCCGTCCGGCCCCACTTTTTTCGCTGTACCGGTTTTGATGGCGATACGATAGCCCTTAATCGCAGCCTTCACGCCACCACCACCGGGCAGCGCGACGCTTTCCATCATATGTACGACGGTACGAACGATAGATTCCGGGAAAACACGTTCCCCCGGAACCGGTGGATCAACTTTGGTAATCGACAGCGGGCGATAAATGCCATAGCTGCCAATCGTTGCGTAGACTCGCGCTAACTGTAAGGGAGTTACCATTAGCCCGTAGCCGAAAGAGAAGGTGGCCCTCTCTATGTCAGACCACCGTTGTTTTTGAGGATATAAGCCACTGCGTTCTCCGACCAACCCCAAATTGGTCGCCTTTCCCAGCCCAAAACGTGAGTAAGTATCTACTAACGCTGAGGACGGCATCGCTAACGCCAGTTTTGACACACCGACGTTACTCGACTTCTGTAAGACCCCGGTCAGGGTCAGTTCGCTGTAACGTGCCACGTCTTTTATTTCGTGGCCGTTAATTCGATAAGGGATCGTATTCAGAACGGTATTTTCGTTGACGATGCCCCGCTGTAGAGCCGTCATCACCACCATAGGTTTTACGGTTGAACCGGGTTCAAACACATCGGTGATGGAGCGGTTACGCATCGCATCTTTTGCTGTACCGGCAAAATTATTCGGGTTGTATGAGGGACTACTGGCCATCGCCAGCACTTCACCTGTCGCCACATCCACCAGCACGGCACTGCCCGATTCCGCCTTGTTAAACGCGACGGCGTTGTTCAGCTCACGATAGACCAGCGCCTGCAAGCGCTCATCAATACTCAGGGCCAGGTTGTGCGCGGCCTGGCTGTCTGTCGAGGAAATATCTTCAATGACGCGACCATAGCGGTCTTTACGCACGATTCGCTCGCCAGGCTGGCCGGTAAGCCACTTGTCGAAGCTTTTTTCAACGCCTTCAATCCCCTGGCTATCCACGTTGGTGAAGCCAATCAGGTGCGCGGTGACTTCGCCGGAAGGATAATAACGGCGGGATTCTTCCCGCAGATGAATGCCGGGCAGCTTAAGTTTTTTAATGTAATCAGCCATGTCAGGGTTCACCTGACGGGCAAGATAGATGAAGCGCCCTTTCGGGTTGGCGTTAACGCGTGACGCCAGCTGATCCAGCGGCATTTTCAACGCGTCTGAGAGCGCCTTCCAGCGGTTATCAAGGGTGATCCCGCCTGCGTCATGCAGCTCTTTAGGATCGGCCCAGATCGCCTTCACCGGTACGCTCACCGCCAGCGGGCGGCCGGAGCGGTCGGTGATCATCCCACGAGAGGTAGAAACTTCCTGCACGCGCAGAGAACGCATATCCCCCTGACGCACCAGCATGTCAGGCGCGATGATTTGTAGCCACGCCACGCGCCCCAGCAGGAAACCCAGCGCCAGTAAAATGCAGCCGCAAAGCAACGCAAAACGCCAACTGATAAAGTTGGCCTGTTCTTCCTGGCGTTTTGGTTTTAGCGTTTTTGCCGCTGCTTTCATGCGTCGCGTTTTCCCTTATTTTTGTACTACGATATTTTCCTGCGAAGGATCAACATGCTGTAATTGCAGTTTTTCCGTTGCGATCCGTTCAACCCGGCTGTGATCGCCGAGCGCGTTTTCTTCAAGGATCAGATTTCGCCATTCAATATCCAGCGCATCGCGTTCCAGTACCATCTGTTCGCGCTGCGCAGTTAACAAACGGGTATGGTGAGCGGTGGTTACCACCATGACTGCCGTCACAATGATGCAAATGAACAAGCAGAGTGGCAGCTTCCCAAACCGCAAAAGATCGTCGCCGATCACGCCAGGCAAGGCATGGCGCTCGTTGCTTCCTAACGATCCCTTAACTTTGCTTAGGGTCTCTGTCACTCTGCTGATCATGCGTTCGTCCTCTCTGCAATACGCAGCACTGAACTACGGGCACGTGGATTCTCTGCCACCTCTTCTTCGCCCGGCATCAACTTGCCTAATGCTCGCAAATGACGGCCTCCCAGCTTTCTGAGTTGTTCTTCCGTCATCGGCAGCCCAGCTGGAACCTGCGGACCGCGGCTCTGTTCACGCATAAAGCGCTTAACGATGCGATCTTCCAGCGAATGGAAGCTGATGATGGATAACCGCCCACCCGGGGCCAGCACGTCGAGCGAGCTTTTTAGCGCCAGCTCTATTTCCTCCAGTTCACTGTTTACCCAGATACGAACCGCCTGGAAGGTACGGGTCGCAGGATGTTTGTGCTTGTCCTTCACTGGCGTTGCCGCCGCGATGACTTCTGCCAGCTCTTTGGTACGGGTCATTGGCTCAACGCGGTTGCGCTCCACGATGGCGCGCGCAATACGTTTGCCAAAGCGTTCTTCGCCGAAGGTTTTGATCACCCAGGCAATATCCGCTTCGTCAGCAGTTTGTAACCACTCGGCGGCAGACTGGCCGCGGGTGGGGTCCATACGCATATCCAGCGGACCGTCGCGCATAAAGGAGAAGCCGCGTTCTGCATCATCAAGCTGTGGTGAAGAGACGCCAAGATCGAGGAGGATCCCGTCGATTTTGCCGGTCAGGCCGCGCTCGGCGACATAATCCGCAAGCGCAGAGAAAGGTCCATGCACGATGGAAAAGCGAGGGTCATCGATGGTTTGCGCAACGGCAATCGCCTGCGGATCGCGGTCAATTGCCAGCAGGCGCCCTTCCGCTCCAAGCTGAGAGAGGATCAAACGCGAGTGGCCACCGCGACCAAAAGTGCCATCAATATAGATGCCATCTGGACGAATATTCAGGCCGTTAACGGCCTCATCCAGCAGCACCGTTGTATGTTTATAATTTTCCATCATATTTATAGAGACAAGTCCTGCAGCCGTTCCGATAATGTTGCGGAATCAGACTGCTCAGCGTCGATATCTTCCTTGACCTGTTGATACCAGGTCGTTTCGTCCCACAGTTCAAACTTGTTGAACTGCCCGACCAGCATCACTTCTTTAGTCAGACCGGCATGTTGCCGCAACACAGGCGCAATCAATAATCGCCCGGCGCTATCCATCTGACATTCACTGGCATGTCCCAATAACAACCGCTGTACGCGGCGTTCCTGCGGGTTCATGCTCGACAGTCGCGACAGCTTTTGCTCAATGATTTCCCATTCAGGCAAAGGATAAAGCAGCAGGCAGGGGGAGTTGATGTCAATGGTGCAAACCAGTTGACCCGAAGCGTTCTCAATCAGCTGGTCACGGTATCGGGTTGGTACCGATAAACGCCCTTTGCTGTCGAGATTGACTAACGTTGCTCCACGGAACATGCCAGCCTCATCCCTCCTCACCACTTTAACCCACAAATTCCCACCTGAAGGAGTTTACGGAGCGAGGGAAAAGCTTGTCAAGCCAGGACTCTCTCTGTACGGACCCGAAAGCATCCTATTTACAGAGCAAGAGTGACCTGGCTAATAACTAAACAACTGGCGAGGCAAAATTAACGTTATGAATATTTGTAAGAAAAAAACCGAATATGCACACGAGCGTTAAGACTCACTCAATATCATCGCAGGGAAATATAAAGTGTCAGTTTGCGACGCGGGCAGCATTTTAAGGCATATCGCCGGGGGATAACAGCACCAGTTTAATCCCGAGGCAATATGGATTCGTTCGTGTGCATTGAGGCCTGGAGGGAGAGTGAAAAATGGCTGAATATTCATCGGCTGGCGCCTGTTTGTAACAAAACAATATAAAGAAATGTCAGTCAAAAATTTATAATTGTGCTTTTTAACACCAAAATGGATTCAGAAAAATAGCAGGCTATGAATCTTAGAGATAAATCCTAATTTTTATCCGGGAATTATTTATCGCAATAAATTCGCCGCAAAAGGGGCAGTTATACCGCCCCTGTGGAAATATTAATGGCGGCTCAAAATTCCGCGCCGATAGAGATTACGTTTGATACGCGTAAGCCCGGGTTTCGGCTTGCGGGGTTCATCCAGGCTTGCCAGAACAATCTCCAGCACGCGCTCGGCGACGTCGCGGTGACGCTGAGCCACGGCCAGCACTGGACATTGCAGGAAGTCGAGCAGTTCGTTATCACCGAAGGTAGCAATCGCCAGATCGGATGGCAGCTTGCCATCGCGACGTAACGTCACGTCCATCACTCCCTGCAACAGAGCAAACGAGGTGGTAAACAACGCCTGCGGCATCGGGTGCGTTTCCAGCCATTTCTCGAACAGCTGGGCAGCCGCTTCGCGCTCATAACTGTTGGCATAGAGATAATGAACGTCACGCGGATCGTCTTTCCATGCCGTACGGAACCCTTGTTCACGCAGGAAGCTTACCGAAAGTTCAGGCAAAGCGCCAAGATACAGCACCGTTTCAGCCGGGAAGGTACGCAGCTCGGCAGCCAGCATTTCTGCATCGTCCTGATCGGCACCCACGACGCTGGTGAAATGTTCACGATCGAGCGCACGATCCAGCGCCACTATCGGGAATGGATCGTTCGCCCAGCGCTGATAGAACGGATGCTCGGGTGGTAAAGAGGTCGACACGATGATGGCATCAACCTGACGTTGCAGCAGATGCTCAATGCAGCGCATCTCGTTGTCGGGCTGATCCTCGGAGCAGGCAATCAACAGCTGATAGCCCCGCTGACGAGCCTGACGTTCCAGATAGTTGGCGATGCGGGTATAGCTGGTGTTTTCCAGGTCCGGGATCACCAGGCCAATAGAGCGGGTGCGCCCGGCACGTAAACCTGCGGCGACAGCATTCGGATGGTAATTATGCTCACGAACGACTGCCATCACTTTCTCAACGGTCTTATCGCTGACACGATACTGCTTTGCTTTACCGTTAATCACATAGCTGGCCGTGGTTCTCGACACGCCGGCGAGCCGGGCGATTTCATCCAGTTTCACAATTGCCCCTCAAAAAAAGAAAAGAGTCCATGGCCCTGTCAAGGTTATGGTTAAATATTTTAACATCTAAACGCAGAATAGCCTTCACGGCAACCGCTTTTGTCTGCGTTGTCGGCGGATTACGCAAAAAAAAGCCCGGCTTTGGCTACCGGGCTGAAAGAGGCGAACCTATTGCGCTACTCACGCATGATTTTATCGCCGCGCGAGAGGCCAACAACGCCAGAGCGCGCAACTTCAACAATTTTTGCCACATCCCTGACAGAGGCCAGGAAAGCGTCCAGCTTATCGCTCGTTCCGGCAAGCTGGACAGTATATATAGAAGGCGTGACGTCAATAATCTGCCCACGGAAAATATCCGTGTTGCGCTTGACCTCTTCACGGCCGTAACCGCTGGCCTGAATTTTCACCAGCATCACTTCACGTTCGACGTAAGCCCCCTGCCCCAGCTCGCTGACGCGCAACACGTCCACCAGCTTGTGCAATTGCTTTTCGATCTGCTCAAGCACTTTCGCATCGCCGACAGTCTGGATCGTCATGCGCGAGAGCGTAGGGTCATCGGTCGGTGCCACGGTCAGGCTTTCAATGTTATAGCCGCGCTGGGCAAAGAGCCCAATAACCCGCGACAGTGCGCCCGACTCATTTTCCAGTAATACAGATAATATCCGGCGCATATCAGGTTCTCTCCGTTTTGCTTAACCACATTTCATCCATACCACCGCCACGAATATGCATCGGATAAACGTGCTCTGTGCCATCGACGATAACGTCCATGAAGACGAGGCGATTGTTTTTTACGTGCTCAAGCGCTTCGCCGAGCTTCGCTTCCAGCTCTGACGGATCGGTTACCCGCATGCCAATATGACCATAGGCTTCAGCCAGACGGACAAAGTCCGGAAGTGATTTCATATAGGACTGAGAGTGACGGCCCGAATAAATCATATCCTGCCACTGTTTTACCATGCCGAGGTAACCGTTATTCAGGTTCAGCACTAGCACTGGCAGTTCATATTGCAGCGCAGTAGAAAGTTCCTGAATATTCATCTGTATACTGCCGTCACCCGTTACGCAGATAACCGTTTCGTTTGGCAACGCCAGCTTTACCCCCAGCGCGGCGGGCAAACCAAAGCCCATCGTGCCGAGCCCGCCTGAGTTGATCCAGCGACGCGGTTTATCAAACGGGTAATACAGCGCAGCAAACATCTGATGCTGGCCCACGTCAGAAGTGACATACGCATCGCCATTGGTCAGACGCCAGATCGTCTCGATCACCGCCTGCGGTTTGATGTTCTCACTTTGCGTGTCGTATTTAAGGCACTGACGGCCACGCCATTGCTCGATTTGTTGCCACCAGTCGCGGATCTCGTCCAGCGGTTGAGAGGCGGTCTCCTGCGCCAGCAGATCCAACATTTGATCCAGCACCTGTCGTGCGTCTCCCACGATCGGCACATCCGCCGGCACCGTTTTAGAGATAGAAGTAGGATCGATATCAATGTGCAGCACCGTCGCATTCGGGCAGTATTTCGCCAGGTTGTTCGTGGTGCGATCGTCAAAACGCACGCCGACGGCGAAAATCACGTCAGAATTGTGCATCGTCATATTGGCTTCGTAGGTGCCGTGCATACCCAGCATGCCCAGCGCCTGCCGATGCGTGGCAGGGAATGCCCCCAGCCCCATCAGTGATGACGCGACAGGAAGATTGAGCCTCTCGATCAGTTCGCGTAGTTGCGTTTCGCAGGCTGCATTGACGGCGCCGCCCCCCACATAGACCACCGGTTTTTTCGCAGACAGCAGCGTTTGAAGCGCACGTTTAATCTGTCCTTTGTGCCCTTGCGTGGTCGGATTATACGAACGCATGCTCACCGACTCAGGCCAAAGGTAAGGCAGTTTATTCGCCGGATTGAGAATATCTTTTGGCAGATCGACAACCACTGGCCCAGGACGACCGCTGGCGGCCAGCCAGAAGGCTTTTTTCAGTACGCCCGGGATATCTTCAGTTTGTTTAACCAGAAAGCTGTGCTTCACCACGGGGCGTGAGATCCCCACCATGTCGCACTCCTGAAACGCATCATAGCCAATCAGCGACGTCGCCACCTGTCCGGAAAGAATGACCAGTGGAATAGAGTCCATATACGCAGTCGCTATGCCGGTAATGGCATTGGTCGCCCCCGGCCCGGAAGTGACCAGCACAACACCCACTTCGCCCGTGGCGCGGGCCAGGCCGTCAGCCATATGCACAGCAGCCTGTTCATGACGAACCAGAACATGATCAATACCGCCTACCGTGTGCAGCGCGTCATAAATATCGAGAACCGCGCCTCCGGGATAGCCGAACACTTGTTTCACGCCCTGATCGATAAGCGATCGGACGACCATTTCCGCGCCAGACAACATCTCCATGCTTTGCCTCCAGGCTTTTGTTATAGACGGTCTACAGAATTCATTTCCGCGCCGTCTTCTGACAGGGTAAACCCATCTTATAATGTGCAGAGTGATGGATACCTTAACCGCTCGTTATGAGGCAGGCAATTAGCAAACGGGATGCGGGAATGAGCAATAAAAGCAGAAAAAACAGCTGACAGACATGAATATGGTGAATTCGTCTGGTATGAGTGGAGACAATAATAATTCATCTCTTAAAAAGAGGATGGATCAGGAAATCATCTATTTTTGAGCATGCATAAGTAACTGAAAAAATGAACACAGAACATAATATCGCCAGTTTTAAAAACCGCAGAATAAACCGCATGACGCCATGCGGTTTATTCACCAGAACCTAGCGACGGCAAATATTGATCAGCAGCTCTTCCATCCACTGATGCCCTTTATCCCGACCCGCAGCCTCATGCCAGGAAAGATAACAGGTACGGCTATTAAGCTTGAGCGGCAGAGGTAAAATTTGCAGATTCAGTGAATCGGAGAACTCTTCAGCAAGCCAGCGCGGCGCAATAGCGACTAACTGCGTCTGAGAAACGACATTTAATACGCTGACCATGGCCATTCCCTGATAAGCCACGCAGGCTTGTTTATCGGCGGTGTCATACCACGGCTGACTGAATGAGGCATATCTGTCAAGAGCAACAACGGCGTGTTGCTCACTGTAAACATCGCTTTCACGCAGCGGCGAATTCATACGGGGATGTTTTTTACTGGCGACTAACACCATTTCGTCTTTGAACAACGGAACACAGGCAAACTCTGGACGGCGGAACTCTTCGTATCCCAGAACAAACTCTGTTTCCTGATAACGAAGCTGGTGTTCAGTGTTTTGATTTAATGATGATTTAAAAACGAGATGAATATTTGGGGCGATCTGTTCAACTTTATTATATATAACAGACGTCAAATAATTATCTAACGGACTGCAAACACAGAGATGGAAAACCCGCTCACTGCTTAAGGGTTCAAAGCCCGAACCGGGAAGTTCATTTTGAACCAGCTGTAGCGCCTGACGAATCGAACCGAATAGCTGGAATGCACGCGCTGTAGGCTGAATTCCCCTCCCATAACGAACGAATAACTCGTCGTTAAACATCACCTTAAGTCTGGCTACGGCATTACTCACGGCAGGCTGAGACATTCCCAGAGATTGCGCTGCTCGCGTAATATTCTGCTCCTGCATCACTGCATCGAATACAGTTAACAAGTTAAGATCCACTGTGCGTAACTGAGGCTTAACCCCATCATAAGTCTGTGGTTGGTTAATATTATTTTCTGGCATTTCTGACTCCACCGTCACGCTAAATTCCCTTTGCCCAGGTACAGTAATAACTTCGAAAAATATGATTTACCATGCATATACAACAAGCGAAAGGAAATTATTTAAAATTCGGAATATATAAAGAGCCCCATTCACCGAGCGGCTTTACGCACCCCATAAATGAAGAGTTAAAAATCGTTCAAAAGATATCTCAAACTTTATTGTGAGCATGAAACCATAAACCAGACAAATACACAATCAACGCTCTCATTAATAATGACTTAAGCGTTAATAAACTATTAATAGTATACAACGCATATTCATTAACAAATTGATATCAATTTTGATAACTTACTTACCCGTAAATCATTCATGAAGTTTATAAATCAATGATATGAAACACATTCCATTTCATAGCATGTTGGTGAAAATAGTATGTTCAATTGCTACCAATTATATTCAAATTATTCCAGAGATGAATCCCCAGTCCAATAATAGACAATAAAATCGTTTAGCCACGCACAAACCAGCACAATTAGCTAATGTATTCTCCCTGCGTTGGGTCCCCGTTTTGTCGGGGAGGGGTTGACATGAGTCGGCGTATCCAGTACCACTAAAAGCATATCGCATTCACCTGGAGCAGGATTCATGATTCGCACCCTTCGTTTCACCGGTCTACTACTACTAAACGCATCCACTGTGCGCGGTAGACTGGCGGGCGAAATTCAGCGTTGAATCGTCTTCAGTAAAACTAAAAACCCGCGCCACTGCGCGGGTTTTTTTATGCTCGTAGCAAGGCGCCCTAAGACTGACAAGGACCTAACCCATGAGCCAGCAAGTCGTTATTTTCGATACTACTTTACGTGACGGTGAACAGGCATTACAGGCGAGCCTGAGTGTTAAAGAAAAACTGCAAATTGCGCTGGCCCTGGAACGCATGGGTGTAGACGTAATGGAGGTCGGTTTTCCTGTCTCCTCGCCGGGTGATTTTGAGTCAGTGCAGACTATCGCCCGCACCATCAAAAACAGCCGCGTGTGCGCTCTGGCTCGCTGCGTTGAGAAAGATATCGATGTGGCCGCGGAATCCCTGAAAGTTGCAGAAGCTTTCCGTATCCATACTTTTATAGCCACCTCCCCCATGCACATTGCAACCAAGTTGCGCAGCACGCTGGATGAAGTGATCGAACGTGCGGTGTATATGGTTAAACGGGCGCGTAACTACACTGACGACGTGGAATTTTCCTGTGAAGATGCAGGCCGCACGCCGATTGACGATTTGGCCCGTGTAGTGGAAGCCGCTATTAATGCCGGAGCCAGAACCATCAACATCCCGGATACCGTCGGCTACACCATGCCGTTTGAGTTTGCCAACATCATTACTGGTCTGTATGACCGCGTACCAAATATTGATAAAGCCATTATCTCTGTACACACCCACGATGACCTGGGTCTGGCCGTTGGCAATGCTATCGCGGCGGTGCACGCCGGCGCGCGTCAGGTAGAAGGCGCGATGAACGGCATCGGCGAACGCGCAGGCAACTGTTCGCTGGAAGAAGTGATCATGGCGATCAAAGTGCGCAAAGACATCATGGACGTGCACACACGCATCAATCACAACGAAATCTGGCGCACCAGCCAGACCGTCAGCCAGATTTGCAACATGCCGATCCCGGCCAACAAAGCGATTGTCGGTACGGGCGCGTTCGCTCACTCTTCCGGTATCCACCAGGATGGGGTGCTGAAGAACCGTGAAAACTACGAAATCATGACTCCGGAATCCATCGGTCTGAACCAGGTTCAATTGAACCTGACCTCACGCTCTGGTCGCGCGGCAGTGAAGCACCGTATGGAAGAGATGGGCTACAAGGACAGCGATTACAACATGGATCAGCTGTACGACGCCTTCCTGAAGCTGGCGGACAAGAAGGGCCAGGTGTTCGATTACGATCTGGAAGCGCTGGCATTCATCAACAAACAGCAGGAAGAGCCAGAGCACTTCCGTCTGGACTACTTCAACGTCCAGTCCGGCTCAAGCGACATCGCCACCGCCTCCGTGAAGCTGGCCTGCGGGGATGAAATTAAAGCGGAAGCCGCCAACGGCAACGGCCCTGTGGATGCCATTTACCAGGCGATTAACCGCGTCACTGAGTACGACGTAGAGCTGGTGAAATACGACCTGACGGCTAAAGGGCACGGTAAAGACGCCCTGGGTCAGGTGGATATCGTCGTCAATTATAACGGTCGCCGCTTCCACGGTGTGGGTCTGGCGACAGATATCGTCGAATCCTCCGCGAAAGCGATGGTGCATGTCCTGAACAACATCTGGCGCGCCGCCGAAGTCGAAAAAGAGTTGCAACGCAAAGCTCAGAATAAAGAGAACAACAAGGAAACCGTGTGATGTCGAAGAATTACCATATTGTTGTGTTGCCGGGTGACGGTATTGGCCCGGAAGTGATGGCACAGGCGCTGAAAGTACTGGAAGCCGTTCGTTCGCGTTTTGCGATGAAAATTACCACCAGCCACTACGATGTGGGCGGTATTGCGATTGATAACCACGGTACGCCATTGCCGAAAGCCACTGTGGAAGGCTGTGAAAATGCCGATGCCGTGCTGTTTGGCTCCGTGGGCGGCCCTAAGTGGGAACATTTGCCGCCAGCAGAGCAGCCGGAGCGCGGTGCGCTGCTGCCGCTGCGTAAACATTTCAAACTGTTCAGCAACCTGCGTCCGGCGAAGCTGTACCCGGGGCTGGAAGAGTTCTGCCCGCTGCGCGCGGATATCGCGGCCAACGGTTTCGACATTCTCTGCGTGCGTGAGCTGACCGGCGGCATCTACTTCGGTCAGCCAAAAGGTCGCGAAGGCAGCGGTCAGCATGAGAAAGCGTTTGATACCGAGGTCTATCACCGTTTTGAAATTGAACGTATCGCCCATATCGCGTTTGAGTCAGCGCGCAAACGCCGCCGTAAAGTGACCTCTATTGATAAAGCGAACGTGCTCCAGTCTTCCATTTTGTGGCGCGAAATCGTCAGTGAAGTCGCTAAGCAGTACCCGGACGTTGCGCTGTCGCATATGTATATCGACAACGCAACGATGCAGCTGATCAAAGATCCGTCTCAGTTTGACGTGCTGCTGTGCTCCAACCTGTTCGGCGATATTCTCTCGGATGAATGCGCCATGATCACTGGCTCCATGGGCATGCTGCCCTCGGCCAGCCTGAACGAAGAAGGCTTTGGCCTGTACGAACCGGCGGGGGGCTCCGCGCCGGATATCGCAGGCAAAAACATCGCCAACCCGATTGCGCAGATCCTCTCCCTGGCTCTGCTGCTGCGCTACAGCCTGGATGCAGGCGATGCAGCAACCGCAATTGAAAACGCCATTAACCGGGCGTTAGAAGAAGGCGTCCGTACCGGTGATTTAGCACGCGGCACGGCGGCAGTCAGTACCGATGAAATGGGCGACATCATTGCCCGCTATGTCGCTGAAGGGGTGTAATCATGGCTAAGACGTTATATGAGAAGTTGTTTGATGCGCACGTTGTTTACGAGACGCCAGACGAAACCCCACTGTTGTACATCGACCGTCATCTGGTACACGAAGTGACGTCTCCTCAGGCATTTGACGGCCTGCGTGCGCACAAGCGCCCGGTGCGTCAGCCGGGTAAAACCTTTGCCACGATGGATCACAACGTTTCCACCCAGACCAAAGACATTAATGCATCTGGCGAGATGGCACGTATCCAGATGCAGGAGCTGATTAAGAACTGTAACGAGTTTGGCGTGGAGCTGTACGATCTGAACCACCCCTATCAGGGCATCGTCCACGTAATGGGGCCTGAACAGGGTATTACTCTGCCGGGCATGACCATTGTCTGCGGCGACTCCCACACCGCGACGCACGGCGCATTTGGCGCCCTGGCGTTCGGGATTGGCACCTCTGAAGTGGAACACGTTCTGGCGACGCAGACCCTGAAGCAGGGCCGCGCCAAAACCATGAAGATTGAAGTGAAGGGAAAAGCCGCGCCGGGTATCACCGCGAAAGATATCGTGCTGGCGATTATCGGCAAAACCGGCAGTGCAGGTGGTACCGGTCACGTCGTTGAGTTCTGCGGCGACGCTATCCAGGCGCTGAGCATGGAAGGTCGTATGACCCTGTGCAACATGGCCATTGAGATGGGTGCCAAAGCAGGCCTGGTGGCCCCAGACGACACCACCTTCAACTATGTGAAGGGGCGTCTTCATGCGCCGAAAGGACAGAATTTTGACGACGCGGTAGCGTACTGGAAAACCCTGAAAACGGACGAGGGGGCAATTTTTGATACCGTTGTGACGTTGCAGGCGGAAGAGATCGCCCCGCAAGTCACCTGGGGCACCAACCCGGGCCAGGTCATTTCCGTCAACGACAGCATTCCTGACCCGGCTTCCTTCGCCGATCCGGTCGAGCGCGCGAGTGCGGAAAAGGCGCTGGCTTACATGGGGTTGAAACCCGGCGTACCGCTGACCGACGTGAGCATTGATAAAGTGTTCATCGGCTCCTGCACTAACTCCCGTATCGAAGATTTACGCGCTGCGGCAGAAATTGCAAAAGGCCGCAAAGTGGCACCGGGCGTGCAGGCGCTGGTTGTGCCGGGCTCCGGTCCGGTGAAAGCCCAGGCGGAAGCGGAAGGTCTGGATAAGATCTTTATCGAAGCAGGCTTCGAGTGGCGCCTGCCCGGCTGCTCCATGTGTCTGGCGATGAACAACGACCGCCTGAATCCGGGCGAGCGCTGTGCCTCCACCAGCAACCGTAACTTTGAAGGCCGTCAGGGCCGCGGTGGGCGCACCCACCTGGTCAGCCCGGCAATGGCCGCCGCTGCGGCAGTCACCGGTCATTTCGCCGATATTCGCAGCCTGAAATAAGGAGACAATCATGGCAGAGAAATTTACCCAACATACGGGCCGTGTTGTCCCGCTGGACGCCGCTAACGTCGATACTGACGCGATCATTCCTAAACAGTTTTTGCAGAAAGTGACGCGCACGGGTTTTGGGGCGCATCTGTTCAACGACTGGCGCTTCCTCGACGATAAAGGCGAAGTGCCGAACCCGGAATTCGTCCTGAACTTTCAGGAATACAAAGGCGCCTCCATTTTGCTGGCGCGGGAAAACTTTGGCTGCGGATCGTCGCGTGAACACGCGCCATGGGCATTGACCGACTACGGTTTTAAAGTGGTTATCGCCCCAAGCTTCGCGGATATCTTCTACGGCAACAGCTTCAACAACCAGCTGCTGCCGGTGACGCTGAGTGACGAACAGGTCGATGAACTGTTTGCGCTGGTGCAGGCAAATCCGGGGATGTCGTTTGAAGTGGATCTGGAAGCAGAAGTGGTGAAAGCCGGTGACAAGACCTACAGCTTTAGCATTGATGCGTTCCGTCGCCACTGCATGCTGAACGGTCTGGATAGCATTGGCCTGACGCTGCAGCACGAAGAGGCTATCTCCACCTACGAGAAAAAACAACCTGCGTTTATGGGCTAAAGGCAATGGCCCGCAGGGCGCGGGCCATTGATAAGGGTGCGTTGAGGCGTAACCACTCTGGAGAGGCGGGGAAAAAACCCGCCAATACCGCTAACGTTTTGCTTCGTAAGCCAACACTGCCGCCAGCTCTGTTTTCTCCTGTCTGAAGTGCAGCTCACACAGCGAGTCACGCACCATCCAGGTGAAGATCAACAACGTCGTACAGATCAGAAACAAACCTAACAGCAGAGTACGTTTTGGCATTCCAGCCTCCTTATTGCTTTTCGGCAATGAAGAGACTAACCTCGCAATGTTGGTTGTGAAGTTGGTCTCCCCATCAGTTTTTTTGATGTGGGACTCTCCACTGTTTGCCTCTTGCGAAAGCCTGAGGCAAACAGCCTCAAGCACCCGTCACGCACTTTATGCGCCTTCTCTGCTCCTGTCAGAAAATCGTTTCATTTCGTGAAGCCGCCTTCCAGAATCAAACGTCTTTAACCCGGCACGTTAACACAAGCGTGATGACCGAAATCGCTGCGATCACCCAGTACACGGATGCATGTCCATAGCTTTGCGACAGCGCCCCCTGAATCACCCCTGCCAGAATCACGCCGGTAGAGATACTGTTAGTAAACAGCGTGGTCGCGGAGCCTGCTCGCCCCGGCATTAAATCCTGGAACCAGAGCATGCCGATCCCGGCAACGATTCCGATAAATACCGCGTTAAATAGCTGTAACGCCAGCAAAGCTTCACGCGAATGGAAAAGGATTAACCCCGCGTAGAACACCACCCCAGCCGCCACGGCGACGACCATCATCCGACGCTTTCCGAAACGTTTTACGTAGTAACCCGCCAGAATCATCGCCGGGATCTCCAGCCCGGCAGCGGTGCCCATCAGGATCCCCGCGAGCTTGTCGGGCAGTCCCAGATCGCTGCTGATCCACAGCGGCATATCGATAATGTACATGGTGTTGCAGGTCCACATCAGCGTGGAGGCGATAAACAACATGCGGACGTTTTTATCCTGCCAGCCGCTTACCTGGGTGATGGGCTTGTCCGTCACCTGCTCTACGCGCGCCACCGATGGCAGCACAAAGGCTATCAGCGCCAGGCTGATGGCAAAAATTCCCGCGGCGATGGTGAACATGACGGTGAAACCGTAGTTCAGCGCCAGCATGAACGCCAGCGGGGGGCCGATGACCCATGCGAGAGAGAGCTGCGCACGCATCACCGAGCTGAACATCACCACTTCCCGCGCCGAGTTGTCGGCGTACTCCCGGGCCAGGGCGAAGAGCTGCGGCATGGCGGTGTTCGCCAGAGAGGCCAACAGCACGCCACAGGTGATAAGCGTCAGGTAGTGACGATTAAAGGCAAACAGCAACGCGTTGCCCACGGCCATGGCGCAACAAAAGAGGATCAGCTTGCGGCGATCGCCCTGGCTGTCGGATCGTTTCGCCAGCCACAGGCTGACGAGGATCCCGGCAATGGCGTTGACGGTGTAGAACAGGCCTACCCAAAATGGCTGCGCCCCAACCTCACGACTGAGAAACAGGCTCAGCGTCGGCGCCTGTAGCGCACCGGCCACGCCCATCATGAAGGCCACCAGCATAAAAGCGGCGTACACGCCGTTCAGGCGTCGCCCCATCGTCATCAACCAGAGCATGCGCAAGTCCTTATGAAAGCGAATCGAAATTGGGTGAAATAGTAAACGAAAAAAGCCAGCAAAAACATTTTGCTGGCGGGTGATTAGCACCAATACTCAGTCACACATGATCGAGGCGAGTTAGCGAGAAGAGGTCGGTTTCGTAACGTCCCACTGCATCAGATCTTCCAGTATTCTCAGCCGCTGCTCTGCGCACTGGCGGGCCAGCCAGGACACTCCCTTTGTCGCTGAAAAATAGTGCTGATAAAACTGACGTGCGGTAGACCTCTTCATAATTTACCTCCTCGCTTCATCGATAAGGATTATTGGCTTAATATAGGGATTAATAAATTGCTGATTTTTTGTCAGGAGTTCCTCTTTTATGCCTTCTGGTCGTCTGCAACAACAATTTATCCGCCTCTGGCAGTGCTGCGAGGGGCAATCGCAGGAGACCACGCTGAACGAGCTGGCTGAGCTCCTCAACTGCTCCCGGCGTCATATGCGTACCCTCCTTAACACCATGCAGCAGCAGGGCTGGCTAAACTGGGAGGCCGAAGCCGGACGCGGTAAGCGCTCGCGCCTGACTTTCCTCTATACCGGCCTGGCGTTGCAGCAACAGCGGGCGGAGGATCTGCTGGAGCAAGACCGCATCGATCAGCTGGTCCAGCTGGTGGGCGACAAAGCCGCCGTGCGCCAGATGCTGGTCTCGCATCTGGGACGCAGCTTTCGTCAGGGACGCCACATTCTGCGAGTGCTTTACTATCGCCCAATGAAAAATCTGTTGCCCGGTACGGCGTTACGTCGCTCTGAAACCCACATGGCCCGGCAGATTTTTAGCGGCCTGACGCGGATAAATGAGGAAAACGGGGAACTGGAAGCGGATATTGCCCATCACTGGCAACAGGTGTCTCCGTTGCACTGGCGCTTCTTTTTACGTCCCGGCATTCATTTCCACCATGGACGCGAGCTGGAGATGCGCGACGTTATCGACTCCTTAGAACGCGCCCGCACGCTGCCGCTCTACTCGCATATCGCGCGGATCCACTCCCCAACGGCATGGACGCTGGATATTGAGCTATCGCAGCCGGACAAATGGCTTCCGTGGCTTCTGGGCTACGTGCCCTCGATGATCCTGCCTGCCGAGTGGCGATCCCTGAACAATTTTTCCAGCCAGCCGATTGGTACGGGCCCCTACTCCGTTTCACGGAACAACAGTAATCAGCTGAAGATCCGCGCCTTTGATGATTACTTTGGCTATAGGGCGCTGATCGACGAAGTCAACGTCTGGGTACTGCCGGATCTCAACGAAGAGCTGAGCGCAGGCCTGACGCTGGAAGGGCCAACAGCCGGTGAAAAGGCGTTCGAAAGCCGCCTGGAGGAGGGCTGCTACTACCTGCTCTTCGATAGCCGCAGCCATCGCGGGGCGAATCACGACGTACGCAGGTGGATCAGCCATGTTCTGGCGCCCGCTAACCTGATTTATCACGCAGAGGAGCAATACCAGACCTGGTGGTTCCCGGCCTATGGCCTGCTTCCGCGCTGGCACCATGCGCAGCCAGTACGCAGTGAAAAACCTGCCGGACTGGAGACCATCACCCTCAGCTACTATCGCGATCACATTGAACACCGGTTTATCGCAAGGATCATGAGTAAGCTGCTGGCAGCCGAGGGCGTGACGCTGGCGATACAGGAAGTGGACTATGATGAATGGCACCGTGGAGATGTTATCAGCGATATCTGGCTCAACAGTGCGAACTTCACGCTGCCGCTTGATTTTTCGCTCTTCTCTCACCTGTATGAAGTGCCCCTGATTCAGCACTGTATCAATCGGGACTGGCAGCGAGACGCCGCACGGTGGCGGGCAGGAGAAATGGATCTGGCCGCCTGGTGTCAGGAGCTGCTGGCCGGGCAGACGATCGTACCGCTGATTCACCACTGGCTGCTGATCCAGGGTCAGCGCAGCATGCGCGGCCTGCGAATGAATACCCTGGGCTGGTTTGATTTTAAATCCGCGTGGTTTGCGCCGCCGGAGCCATAACGCTTTCGTAATATTCACCAAATCATTACAATAGCGCCGTTCTCAACGGGGTGCTGCATCACTGATGTGCGCTGAGATAATACCCGTCGAACCTGATCCGGATAACGCCGGCGAAGGGATTTGAGGCTGTCTCTCAAAATCCTTTGCCACTCAACCCTGAGGTGCAAAGTGTTAAAAAACGTTCTTCCTCTGCTGGCGCTGTTTGCGCTGCCTGTTTTTGCTAAGCCTGTCCTGACGGTCTACACCTACGACTCCTTCTCCGCCGACTGGGGCCCCGGCCCGGCGGTGAAAAAAGCCTTTGAAGCCGACTGCAACTGCGAGCTGAAATTCGTGGCACTGGAAGATGGTGTCTCTCTGCTTAACCGGCTGCGTATGGAAGGCAAAAACAGCAAAGCCGACGTGGTGCTCGGGCTGGATAACAACCTGCTGCAAGCCGCCACTCAAACCAGACTGTTCGCCAAAAGCGGCGTGGCGGCAGATGCCGTCAACGTGCCGGGCGGCTGGAAAAACGACACCTTCGTTCCCTTTGATTACGGTTACTTTGCGTTTGTCTACGATAAAAACAAGCTGAAGAATCCGCCCAAAAGCCTGAAAGAGCTGGTCGAAAGCGATCAGAAGTGGCGCGTGATTTATGAAGATCCGCGCACCAGCACGCCGGGTCTGGGGCTGCTGTTGTGGATGCAGAAAGTCTATGGCGACAAAACGCCTGAGGCGTGGCAGAAACTGGCTGCGAAAACCGTTACCGTCACCAAAGGCTGGAGCGAAGCCTACGGCCTGTTCCTGAAAGGCGAAAGCGACCTTGTGCTGAGCTACACGACTTCTCCGGCCTACCACATTATCGCCGAGAAGAAAGACAACTACGCTGCCGCGAACTTTGCTGAAGGGCATTATTTGCAGGTGGAAGTGGCCGCCCGCACCGCCGCGAGCAAACAGCCGGAGCTCGCCGAGAAATTCCTGAAGTTTATGGTTTCACCGGCATTCCAGAATGCTATTCCGACAGGAAACTGGATGTACCCGGTCACTGATGTTGCGCTGCCGGCAGGTTTTGAGCAGCTGAACAAACCGCAAACCTCCCTGGAATTTACGCCGCAGCAGGTTGCCACCCAGCGCGCCGCATGGATAAGTGAATGGCAACGCGCCGTCAGCCGCTGATCCCCGGCTGGTTAGTTCCCGGGCTGCTCGCCGCTATACTGATGGTGGTCGTCAGCCTGGGTGCATTCCTTGCGCTGTGGTTTAACGCGCCAGAGAGCGATCTGCTTGCCCTCTGGCACGACAGCTATCTCTGGCACGTCATCCGTTTCTCCTTCTGGCAGGCGTTTCTTTCCGCGCTGCTGTCGACGCTCCCGGCCATTTTCCTCGCGCGCGCCCTCTATCGCAGACGTTTCCCCGGCAGGCTTGCCCTGCTGCGGCTGTGCGCGATGACGCTGATCCTGCCCGTGCTGGTGGCGGTGTTCGGCATTCTGAGCGTCTATGGTCGGCAGGGATGGCTGGCATTCCTTTTCAACCTGCTTGGTCTGGAATGGACCTTCTCGCCATACGGCCTGAAAGGCATTCTGCTGGCGCATATTTTTTTCAATATGCCGATGGCCACGCGCCTCTTTTTACAGGCGCTGGAAAACATTCCCGGTGAGCAGCGTCAGATTGCCGCCCAGCTTGGCATGCGCGGCTGGTCGTTCTTCCGCTTTGTCGAATGGCCGTGGCTGCGACGCCAGATTGCCCCGGTTGCCGCGCTAATCTTTATGCTCTGCTTCGCCAGCTTCGCGACCGTACTTTCTCTCGGCGGCGGGCCGCAGGCCACCACCATTGAGCTGGCGATCTATCAGGCTTTAAGTTACGACTACGATCCGGGCCGCGCCGCGCTGCTGGCGATCGTGCAGATGGTATGCTGTCTGGCACTGGTGTTACTCAGCCAGAGGCTAAGCAAAACGATCCCCGCAGGAAGCAATAACATGACAGGCTGGCGCGATCCGCAGGACAGCCTGTATAGCCGCGTCGCGGATTTTATGCTGATCGCACTGGCACTCCTGCTTTTGCTGCCCCCGCTGCTGGCCGTTATCGTTGATGGACTGAATCGCAATGTGTTGTCGGTACTGCAACAACCTGTCCTGTGGCAAGCGACGTGGACCTCCTTGCGCATTGCGCTGGCAGCCGGGCTACTGTGCGTGATTCTGACCATGATGCTGCTCTGGAGCAGCCGCGAGCTGTACGCGCGTCATGCCCGTAAAGCCGGACACGCGCTGGAACTGACGGGTATGCTGATCCTGGCGATGCCGGGCATTGTGCTGGCGACCGGATTCTTTTTACTGTTCAACAGCACCATCGGCCTGCCGGAAAGCGCCGACGGCATCGTCATTTTTACCAACGCACTGATGGCCATCCCTTACGCGCTCAAGGTACTGGAAAACCCGATGCGCGACGTCAACAGCCGCTACAGCTTGCTGTGTCAGTCGCTGGGCATGCAGGGCTGGCAGCGCCTGAAGGTGGTAGAATTGCGCGCACTGAAACGTCCGCTCGCCCAGGCGCTGGCGTTTGCCTGCGTGCTGTCGATTGGCGATTTTGGCGTAGTGGCGCTCTTCGGCAACGAGGATTTCCGCACGCTGCCGTTCTGGCTTTATCAGCAAATTGGCTCTTACCGTAGCCAGGACGGCGCCGTCACGGCGCTGCTCCTGTTGCTGCTGTGCTTTGCGTTATTTACCGTTATCGAAAAACTTCCGGGGCGTGATGTTAAAACTGACTGATGTAACCTGGCTTTATGAGCACCTGCCAATGCGTTTTACCCTCTCCGTTCGTCAGGGAGAGCGAATCGCAGTGCTTGGCCCCAGCGGGGCCGGAAAAAGTACCCTGCTCAATCTGATCGCCGGTTTTCTGCAACCTGCCAGCGGGTCGATCGTCATTGATAACGGCGAGTTTACCTACGCTCCGCCGGCTAAGCGCCCGGTGTCGATGCTGTTTCAGGAAAACAATCTGTTCAATCATCTTACGGTCTGGCAGAACATCGCGCTGGGTATGGATCCGGGGTTAAAGCTCAGTGCTGCGCAGCGTCAGACGCTGGAGGCGATCGCCGAACAAATGGGCCTGTCTGCGTTTATCAACAGACTACCGGGGGAGCTTTCCGGCGGCCAGCGCCAGCGCGTGGCGCTGGCACGCTGTCTGGTGCGCGAGCAGCCGCTGCTGCTGCTCGACGAACCCTTTTCGGCGCTCGACCCGGCTCTGCGTCAGGAAATGCTCTCGCTGGTTGAGGAGGTGTGCGAGCGCGAACAACTGACGATGCTGATGGTTTCGCACAGCATTGAAGATGCCGCACGCATCGCGCCGCGATCGGTGGTGATCGCGGAGGGCCGTATTTTGTGGGATGGAGAAACAGAAGAACTTCTGAGTGGTAACGCAGGGGCATCTTCATTGTTGGGTATTCGTGCGGTCTGATGCCCTCACCCTAACCCTCTCCCACGGGGAGAGGGAAAACACCTTAACGGCTCACCACCTTCAACAGGATCTCGCCGTACACCGGCATCAGCGGGTGGCGGATCAGCGCCACCAGCGCTACCACCGCCACGCCGAGCGTAAGTGGGGCCAGCCAGAGCAGGCGCGTGCGCGGGAGATAGCGGGTCAGGCGATCGACGCTCGCTTTCGCGCTGCGCCACAGGCGCCAGCAGAGCCAAACCGCCAGCCACAGCAGCACCGCCGTACCCAGCAGCAGCCATTTAAACTCACCGCTTTGCATACCGTCAGGAATATCAATCGCCGCGCCCGCCAGGATACCCGGCAGGAAGTAGAACGGCGGCCAGAAGACGCAGCCGATGATATTCGGCACCACAAACTTCGCGACGGGCAGATCCAGCATCCCGGCCACCATCGGCACCAGTGGACGCGTTGGCCCAACGAAGCGCCCCACGAGGATGGTGAACATGCTGTGCTGGTGCAGCGCGTGCTCGGTTTTATCCAGCAGCGCTTTGTTTTTTTTCATGAACGACCAGCGGTGTAGCGGCTTCTTAAAGCGCCAGCCCAGCCAGAAGGAGATCCAGTCCCCCAGCAAACAGCCGATAATACCGGCCATCCACGCCTGCCAGAAATTGACCTCGCCGCTGCCGATAAGCGCCCCAAGCCCCGCCATCATCACGGTGCCGGGCAGGATCAGCCCGACCAGCGCCAGCGACTCCAGAAACGCCACCAGCGCCACGGCGATGAGCGAATACATAACGGACTGGGTAATAAAATGTTCCAGCAATGCCTGCATAACTATTCCGGTCAGAAAACGAATCAGCGATTCTGCTTAGCGCCCTGCACCGCGTCAAGGCATCAATTGTCTGAATAGTTTACAAGATGCGCCTGAAGTTCACCTGAATGTTTACCGATTATTCACATCCCGCACGGAATTCGCTCGGGCTGGCACCGGTGCACTTCTTAAACACGCGAGAGAAATAGAGCTGATCTTCAAAGCCAACGTTACGCCCGACGGTGGCGATAGGCATTCGGGTGGTGCTGAGCAGCAGTTTCGCCTGGCTGATGCGCTGATCCTCGCGCCAGCTGAGTACGCTCACGCCAAGCTGCTGGCGGAACAGATGCGACAGCCGTGACGGCGACAGGCACACATGCTGGGCGACGCTGGCAATATCAAACTGGCTGTCGGCAAGGTGGTCGCTGATGTACTGGCAGGCGTCGCGGACGCGGTTGTCCAGCGGCGGATTAAGCGACTCGTTGATGGCCTCCATGCGGCGCAGCAGCACCTGTTCAAGCAGGTTGATGGCCAGCAGTTCGGCGTAGCGCCCTCCCGCCTGCCCTGCCTCAATAATCTGTGCAAACAGCTCACGGAACTGCGCCAGATGCGCCTCATCCGGGCGATAAAAACCGGTTTGCGCGAAAATGGCCGGCCACGAGAGCCACTCCTGCCAGTAGGCGCGCGGACGGAAATAGACCCACTGGTGATACCACTCTTTGGCATCCGGGTGGCGCCCGTAGTGGTGGATCTCCCCCGGCGGGAACAGCAGCATATCACCAGGGCGGCAGATAAACTGCCGATCGCCGTTTTTAATCACCCCTTCCCCGCGAACGGTCAGGTTCAGAATATACCCTTTCATTCCGAGCGGTCGATCGACGTAGAAATCGAGATACCCCTCGGCCTCAATGGGCGTCAGCCCCGCCACCAGATGGGCGTTAAATGAGTATCCCGGCAGCAGGGGATCGTTTTGCGGTTCGGCCATAGATTCAGTTCTCCCAAGGGTCCTGAAGGAAACCAATTGTCCATATCGATAAAAGCAGTATAAAAATGGCCCGCGAAAAGATCCAAAAAGCATCACGCCTCTTTTACGTCCGCCATGTTTCAGCCTTTTCCCCTGATTTCTCCGCCAGCACGGGCGGATAAGCAGTAACAAAAGTGTCTATAAGTACGGCAGAAATGTCCACATTGAATATTTGCACGGCGTCACACTTTCAATCGTAACAGCAATTTAATCCATAAGATTAGCGGATCCTGCCTGACGATTTTTGTCCCCAGTCTCTAATGTTCTTCCATACCTGTTTTGGATGGAGCAACACCATGGCAATTGCAATTGGCCTCGATTTTGGCAGCGACTCAGTTCGCGCGCTGGCAGTGGACTGTACGACTGGCCAGGAAATAGCAACCAGCGTTGAGTGGTATCCGCGCTGGCAAGAGGGGCGCTACTGCGATGCGCCGAACAACCAGTTCCGTCACCACCCGCGCGATTACATTGAATCAATGGAAGCGGCGATCAAAACCGTGCTGGCGGAGCTGACGGATGCCCAGCGGGCCGACGTCGTGGGGATTGGCGTCGACAGTACCGGTTCAACGCCGGCCCCGGTTGATGCAGAAGGCCGCGTACTGGCGCTTCGCCCGGAGTTTGCCGATAACCCGAACGCCATGTTTGTGCTGTGGAAAGACCATACCGCCGTGGAAGAGGCGGAAGCCATCACCCGCTTATGCCACCAGCCGGGCAAAACCGACTACTCGCGCTACATCGGCGGGATCTACTCCAGCGAATGGTTCTGGGCAAAAATCCTGCACGTTACCCGCGCGGATGGGTCGGTCGCACAGGCAGCGGCGTCATGGATTGAGCTGTGCGACTGGGTTCCCGCCCTGCTCTCCGGCACCACTCGTCCGCAGGCTATTCGCCGTGGCCGTTGCAGCGCCGGGCATAAATCGCTGTGGCATGAAAGCTGGGGTGGTCTGCCTCCGGCAGCGTTCTTCGATGAACTCGACCCGATCATCAACAAAAACCTGACATACCCGCTGTTTACCGACACCTTCACCGCCGATATTCCTGTCGGCACGCTCTGCGAAGAGTGGGCGAAACGCCTCGGTCTGCCGCAAAACGTGACCATTTCCGGCGGCGCGTTCGACTGCCATATGGGGGCCGTGGGCGCGGGTGCGCAGCCCAACACGCTGGTAAAAGTTATCGGCACCTCCACCTGTGACATTCTGACGGCAGATAAAGCCAGCGTCGGTGACCGCGCAGTGAAAGGCATCTGCGGTCAGGTTGACGGCAGCGTGGTGCCCGATTTTATCGGCCTCGAAGCGGGTCAATCCGCGTTTGGCGATATCTACGCCTGGTTTGGCCGGGTGCTCGGCTGGCCGCTGGATCAGCTGGCGGCCGCGCATCCTGAACTGAAAAACCAGATTACCACGAGCAAAAAACAGCTCCTGCCGCAGCTCACCGAAGCCTGGGCAAAAAATCCGTCTCTCGATCACCTGCCGGTGGTGCTGGACTGGTTCAACGGCCGTCGTACGCCGTTTGCCAACCAGCGTCTGAAAGGGGTGATTACCGATCTCAACCTGGCGACCGACGCGCCCGCGCTGTTTGGCGGCCTGATCGCCGCCACCGCGTTCGGCGCGCGCGCCATTATGGAGTGCTTCACCGGGCAGGGCATTGACGTGAACAACGTGATGGCTTTGGGCGGTATCGCCCGTAAAAACCCGGTGATCATGCAGGCCTGCTGCGATGTGCTCAACCGTCCGCTGCAAATTGTGGCTTCCGATCAGTGCTGTGCGCTGGGCGCAGCGATTTTCGCGGCCGTGGCCGCAGGCGTCCATGCGGATATCCCGATCGCGCAACAGCATATGGCGAGCGCCGTCGAAAGTACGCTCCAGCCGCAGGCACAGCAGGCACAACGCTTTGAACAGCTTTATCAGCGCTACCAGCAATGGGCAAAAAGCGCCGAACTTCACTATCTCCCTGTCGCCGCCCCGGCCAAAAGCACCGCGGACACTACGGCAACCCTGACACTTTAAGGACACGATAATGACCATTTTTAATAATTATGAAGTGTGGTTTGTGATTGGCAGCCAGCATTTATACGGACCGGAAGCGTTGCAGCAGGTGACGAAACACGCGGAGCACGTTGTGAATGCGCTGAACGCGGAAGCCAAACTGCCGTGCAAACTGGTGCTGAAGCCGCTGGGTACTACGCCGGACGAAATCACTAACATCTGCCGCGATGCCAATTACGATGACAAATGCGCTGGCCTGGTGGTGTGGCTGCACACCTTCTCGCCAGCCAAAATGTGGATCAACGGCCTGGCTATCCTCAACAAACCGCTGCTGCAATTCCACACTCAGTTCAACGCCTCCCTGCCGTGGGACAGCATCGACATGGACTTCATGAACCTGAACCAGACCGCGCACGGCGGCCGCGAGTTCGGCTTCATCGGCGCGCGCATGCGTCAACAGCATGCCGTAGTGACCGGGCACTGGCAGGACGGTCAGGCACAAAAACGCATTGGCTCCTGGATGCGTCAGGCGGTCTCTAAGCAGGATACCCGTCACCTTAAAGTGGTGCGTTTCGGCGACAACATGCGTGAAGTTGCCGTAACCGACGGCGACAAAGTGGCCGCGCAGATCAAGTTCGGCTTCTCCGTGAATACCTGGGCAGTGGGCGACCTGGTGCAGGTGGTGAATGACATCAGCGATGGCGACGTTAACGCGCTGGTGGACGAGTACGAAAGCAGCTACCGCCTGACGCCTGCGGCACAGGTCAACGGCGACAAGCGCCAGAACGTGCTGGATGCCGCACGCATTGAACTGGGCATGAAGCGCTTCCTGGAACAGGGCGGCTTCCATGCCTTCACCACCACCTTTGAAGATCTCCACGGCCTGAAACAGCTCCCGGGTCTGGCGGTACAACGTCTGATGCAGCAGGGCTACGGTTTTGCGGGCGAAGGCGACTGGAAAACTGCCGCTCTGCTTCGCATCATGAAGGTGATGTCAACCGGTCTGCAGGGCGGCACCTCTTTTATGGAGGACTACACCTACCACTTCGAGAACGGCAACGATCTGGTGCTCGGCTCGCACATGCTGGAAGTGTGTCCCTCTATCGCCGTCGAAGAGAAACCGATCCTCGATGTGCAGTACCTCGGCATTGGCGGCAAAGCGGATCCGGCCCGTCTGATCTTCAACACCCGTACCGGCCCGGCCATTAACGCCAGCCTGATCGACCTCGGCGACCGTTTCCGCCTGCTGGTGAACTGCGTCGATGCTGTGGAAACTCCGCATTCTCTGCCGAAACTACCGGTCGCGAACGCCCTGTGGAAAGCGCAACCTGACCTGCCAACCGCGTCGGAAGCCTGGATCCTGGCCGGCGGCGCGCACCACACCGTCTTCAGCCACGCGCTTGACCTGAACGATATGCGTCAGTTTGCCGAGCTGCACGACATCGAACTGACCGTGATTGATAACGACACCCGTCTGCCAGCCTTTAAAGACGCGCTGCGCTGGAACGAAGTCTATTACGGTTCAAAACGCTAAGCCCTGAATGCCCGGTGGCACTTCGTTTACCGGGCCTACGGTTCTGTAGGCCGGATAAGCGCAGCGCCATCCGGCAGGAGACGACAATGTTAGAAGATCTCAAACGTCAGGTACTCGAAGCCAACCTGGCGCTGCCAAAACATAACCTGGTGACCCTGACTTGGGGCAACGTCAGCGCCGTTGACCGGGAAAAAGGCGTGTTCGTGATCAAGCCTTCGGGCGTGGATTACACGGTGATGACCGCGGAAGATATGGTGGTGGTCAGCATCGAAACGGGTGAAGTGGTTGAAGGCGATAAAAAGCCCTCCTCCGATACGCCCACTCACCGCCTGCTGTATCAGGCCTTCCCGACCATCGGTGGGATTGTGCATACCCATTCGCGTCACGCGACCATCTGGGCGCAGGCGGGCCAGCCAATTCCGGCCACCGGCACCACCCACGCGGACTACTTTTACGGCACCATTCCCTGCACGCGTCTGATGACCGATGCGGAGATCGGCGGTGAGTACGAATGGGAAACCGGGAACGTGATCGTCGAAACCTTCGAAAAACAGGGTATCGACGCGGCGCAAATGCCCGGCGTGCTGGTGCACTCCCACGGTCCGTTTGCCTGGGGTAAAAACGCGGAGGACGCGGTGCACAACGCGATCGTGCTGGAGGAAGTCGCCTACATGGGGATCTTCTGCCGCCAGCTGGCACCGCAGTTGCCGGATATGCAGCAAACCCTGCTCGATAAGCATTATCTGCGTAAGCACGGCGCGAAAGCGTATTACGGGCAGTAGCTTGTTGGCCGGATAAGCGCAGCGCCATCCGACTGAACAGGCACTGTATAAAACCCCAGCAAACACCCCTCAACCAGGCTATAATCAGGCCTGGTTTTGTTTTATGGGATAACGCCGTGACGCAGGCGCAAGAAGGCTTTTTACTGACCAGACACTGGCGGGATACCCCTCAGGGTACTGAGGTTGAATTCTGGCTGGCAACGGACAACGGCCCGCTAAACGTTACGCTCCCGCCGCAGGAGTCCGTGGCCTTTATTCCTGAAGCTCACGTCGAGAAAGTGAAACAAATGCTGCGCGGCGAAAACGGCTGGCGCATAACCCCGCTTGAACTGAAAGATTTCCACCGCCAGCCGGTTTACGGCCTCTATTGCCGCGCCCATCGCCAGTTAATGCGCTATGAAAAACTGCTCCGTGAAGCGGGCGTGACGCTTTACGAGGCCGATATTCGCCCGCCTGAACGCTTTCTGATGGAGCGGTTTATCACCGCCCCCGTCTGGGTAGATGGCACCGCGCAAAATGGCAGGATCGTTAACGCGCGCCTCAAGCCTAGCCCGAATTATCGCCCCCCGCTCAAGTGGGTCTCGCTGGATATCGAAACCACCCGCCACGGCGAACTGTACTGCGTTGGTCTGGAAGGCTGTGGGCAGCGGGTTGTCTATATGCTCGGGCCGCCAAACGGCGATGCGTCCGCGCTGGATTTTAATCTGGAGTACGTCAACAGCCGCCCGCAACTGCTGGAGAAGCTCAACCAGTGGTTTGCCGAGCACGATCCGGATGTTCTGATCGGCTGGAACGTAGTGCAGTTTGACCTGCGCGTGCTGCAAAAACATGCCGAGCGTTACCGTATCCCGCTGATTCTGGGGCGCGGCAACAGCGAGCTGGAGTGGCGTGAGCATGGTTTTAAGAACGGTGTTTTCTTCGCGCAGGCTAACGGTCGCCTGATTATCGACGGCATCGAGGCGCTGAAATCCGCCTTCTGGAACTTCTCTTCCTTCTCGCTGGAAGCGGTCGCCCAGGAACTGCTCGGCGAAGGTAAATCCATCGACAATCCCTGGGACCGAATGGACGAGATCGACCGGCGCTTTAATGAAGACAAACCCGCGCTCGCCACCTATAACCTGAAAGATTGCGAGCTGGTGACGCAGATCTTCCACAAAACCGAGATCATGCCCTTCCTGCTGGAGCGGGCGACGGTGAACGGCCTTGCGGTCGACAGGCACGGCGGCTCGGTAGCGGCCTTCAGCCACCTCTATTTCCCGCGGATGCACCGGGCGGGCTATGTCGCCCCTAACCTCGGCGACGTGCCGCCGCAGGCCAGCCCCGGCGGTTACGTGATGGATTCACGGCCCGGGCTGTATGATTCGGTGCTGGTGCTGGATTATAAAAGTCTGTACCCGTCGATTATCCGCACATTTCTGATTGATCCGGTAGGGCTGGTCGAGGGGATGGCGCAGCCAGACGATGCGCACAGTACTGAAGGTTTTCTCGGGGCACGCTTCTCGCGCGAAAAACACTGCCTGCCTGAGATCGTGGGAAACATCTGGCACGGCCGCGACGAGGCAAAACGCCACGGCAACAAGCCGCTCTCACAGGCGCTGAAAATCATTATGAACGCCTTTTACGGGGTGCTGGGCACCAGCGCCTGCCGCTTCTTTGATCCGCGTCTGGCGTCGTCCATCACCATGCGCGGGCACGACATTATGCGCCAGACCAAAGCGTTGATTGAATCCCGGGGTTATGACGTTATTTATGGCGACACCGATTCCACCTTTGTCTGGCTGAAATCGGCCCATTCAGAAGACGACGCCGCGCAAATCGGCAAAGAACTGGTCGCCTTCGTGAACGCCTGGTGGCGCGAAAATTTGCAAAAAGAGCGGTTAACCAGCGCGTTAGAGCTGGAGTTTGAAACCCATTTTGCCCGCTTCTTAATGCCGACCATTCGCGGAACCGACCAGGGCAGCAAGAAGCGCTACGCCGGACTGATTCAGGAAGGCGACAAGCAGCGGATGGTGTTTAAAGGGCTGGAGACAGTGCGCACCGACTGGACGCCGCTGGCACAGCAGTTTCAGCAAACCCTTTATCTGCGGGTGTTCCGCAATGAGCCGTATCAGGACTACGTGCGCGAGACGATAGCCAGCCTGATGGCGGGCGAACTTGACGCGCAGCTGGTGTATCGCAAGCGCCTGCGCCGCCCGCTGGCGGAGTACCAGCGTAATGTTCCTCCGCACGTCCGCGCGGCGCGACTGGCGGATGAAGAGAACGTTCGACGGGGCCGCGCGCCGCAGTATCAGAACCGGGGAACGATCAAATACGTCTGGACAACGAACGGACCAGAACCCGTTGATTACCAGCAGTCTCCGCTCGATTACGATCACTACCTGACCCGCCAGCTTCAGCCTGTTGCGGAGGGAATTTTACCGTTCATCAACGACGACTTTGCTACACTAGTGACAGGACAACTTGGGCTATTTTGACGCGTGACGAAACCGTTGCCATCCAGTACCATAGCGCCCTTTCCATTCCCGGACCCATTTTTCGATGACCGTCTTTTTTGACGGGGTCGAACTATTGCCTGCAATTAAAGATTAGAGCCGAACAACTATGCCTTTTACACTTGGTCAACGCTGGATCAGCGATACAGAAAGCGAACTTGGATTAGGAACCGTCGTTGCCGTCGATGCGCGCATGGTTACCCTCCTTTTCCCTGCTACCGGTGAAAACCGCCTGTACGCTCGCAATGACTCCCCTGTTACCCGCGTAATGTTCAATCCGGGTGATACCGTGACCAGCCATGACGGCTGGCAACTGAAGGTTGAAGACGTAAAAGAAGAGAATGGACTGCTCGCCTACATCGGAACGCGTCTTGATACCGACGAGACAAATGTCATCCTGCGTGAAGTGCTGCTCGACAGCAAACTGGTGTTCAGCAAGCCACAGGACCGTCTGTTTGCCGGGCAAATCGACCGAATGGATCGCTTCTCCCTGCGCTACCGCGCGCGTAAGTTTCAGAGTGAGCAGTACCGCATGCCGTGGAGCGGCCTGCGCGGTCAGCGTACCAGCCTTATTCCCCATCAGCTGAATATCGCCCATGACGTGGGCCGTCGCCATGCGCCTCGCGTGCTGCTGGCTGATGAAGTGGGCCTGGGTAAAACCATCGAAGCAGGCATGATCCTGCACCAGCAGCTGCTCTCTGGCGCTGCCGAGCGCGTGCTGATTGTGGTTCCAGAAACGCTGCAACATCAGTGGCTGGTTGAAATGCTGCGCCGCTTTAACCTGCGCTTCTCCCTGTTCGACGATGAGCGCTATGCCGAAGCCCAGCACGACGCGGACAACCCGTTTGAAACCGAACAGCTGGTCATTTGTTCCCTGGACTTCGTGCGCCGCAGCAAGCAGCGCCTGGAGCATCTGTGCGACGCTGAATGGGATCTGATGGTCGTCGACGAAGCGCATCACCTCGTCTGGAGCGAAGACGCGCCAAGCCGTGAATACATGGCGATTGAGCAGCTTGCCGAGCGCGTACCGGGCGTTCTGCTCCTGACCGCTACGCCGGAGCAGCTGGGTCTTGAGAGCCACTTCGCCCGTCTGCGTCTGCTCGATCCCAACCGTTTCCACGATTTTGAGCAGTTTGTTGAAGAGCAGAAAAACTACCGCCCGGTGGCGGACGCCGTCGCGCTGCTGCTGGCCGGTAATCGTCTCTCTAATGATGAACTTAACACTCTCAGCGATCTGATTGGCGAGCAGGATATTGAGCCGCTGCTTCAGGCCGCGAACAGCGACAGCGATAATGCGGGATCCGCGCGTAAAGAGCTGATCGACATGCTGATGGATCGCCACGGTACCAGCCGCGTGCTGTTCCGTAACACCCGTAACGGCGTGAAAGGCTTCCCGAAACGCGAGCTGCACACCATCAAACTGCCGCTGCCGACCCAGTACCAGACGGCGATTAAAGTCTCCGGCATTATGGGTACCCGTAAATCTGCGGAAGATCGCGCGCGCGACATGCTCTACCCGGAGCAGATTTATCAGGAATTCGAAGGCGACACCGGCACCTGGTGGAACTTCGATCCGCGCGTGGAGTGGTTGATGGGCTACCTCACTGCTCACCGTTCCCAGAAAGTGCTGGTGATCTGCGCCAAAGCCGCTACCGCATTGCAGCTGGAGCAGGTTCTGCGTGAGCGCGAAGGCATTCGCGCCGCCGTGTTCCACGAAGGCATGTCCATAGTTGAGCGCGATCGTGCAGCAGCCTGGTTTGGTGAAGAGGACAGCGGCGCGCAGGTTCTGCTGTGCTCTGAAATCGGTTCTGAAGGCCGTAACTTCCAGTTCGCCAGCAATCTGGTGATGTTCGATCTGCCGTTTAACCCGGATCTGCTGGAGCAGCGTATCGGCCGTCTGGATCGTATCGGGCAGGCGCACGATATTCAGATCCACGTGCCGTATCTGGAGAAAACCGCCCAGTCCGTGCTGGTGCGCTGGTACCACGAAGGGCTGGACGCGTTTGAACACACCTGCCCGACCGGCCGCACCATTTACGATCAGGTCCATGGCGATCTGATCGGTTACCTGGCCGCGCCTGAAAATAGTGAGGGCTTTGATGAGCTGATTAAATCCTGCCGTGAGAAGCACGACGCACTGAAAGCGCAGCTGGAGCAGGGTCGCGATCGCCTGCTGGAGATCCACTCCAACGGCGGTGAAAAAGCGCAGCAGCTGGCCGAAAGCATTGAAGAGCAGGACGACGACACCAGCCTGATCAGCTTCTCCATGAATCTGTTCGACATCGTCGGTATAAACCAGGACGATCGCGGCGAGAACATGATCGTGCTGACCCCGTCCGATCATATGCTGGTGCCGGATTTCCCGGGCCTGCCGGAAGACGGCTGCACTATCACCTTTGAGCGTGATGTGGCGCTGTCCCGCGAAGACGCACAGTTCATTACCTGGGAGCACCCGCTGATCCGCAACGGTCTGGATCTGATCCTCTCCGGCGATACCGGCAGCAGCACCATTTCCCTGTTGAAGAACAAAGCCTTGCCTGTGGGCACGCTGCTGGTGGAGCTGATCTACGTTGTGGAAGCGCAGGCGCCGAAACAGCTTCAGCTTAACCGTTTCCTCCCGCCAACGCCGGTGCGTCTGCTGCTGGATAAAAACGGTACGAATCTGGCCGGCCAGGTGGAGTTTGAAAGCTTCAACCGTCAGTTGAGCGCGGTGAACCGCCATACCGGCAGCAAGCTGGTGAATGCGGTGCAACAGGACGTGCATGCCATTCTGCAACTGGGTGAAACCCAGGCCGAAAAAGCGGCCAGAGTGCTGATTGATGCGGCGCGCAGCGAAGCCGATGAGAAGCTTTCTGCCGAGCTGTCGCGTCTGGAAGCGTTGAAAGCGGTGAACCCGAACATTCGTGACGATGAGCTGGCCGCAATTGAGAGCAACCGCCAGCAGGTGCTGGAAAGTCTGAATCAGGCGGGATGGCGTCTCGACGCCCTGCGTCTTATCGTTGTGACGCATCAGTAAGCGGAGCGCAAAATGGTAATGGAGCCCTACAATCCCCCGATGGATCCGTGGCTGGTCATTCTGTATCAGGACGAGCACATTATGGTGGTTAACAAGCCGAGCGGCCTGTTGTCCGTGCCGGGGCGTCTGGAAGAGCATAAAGACAGCGTGATGACGCGTATCCAGCGCGATTATCCCCAGGCCGAGTCTGTCCATCGTCTGGATATGGCGACCAGCGGCGTGATTGTGGTGGCTCTTAATAAGGCGGCAGAACGTGAGCTGAAGCGTCAGTTCCGCGAGCGCGAGCCGAAGAAGCAGTATGTCGCCCGCGTGTGGGGCCATCCGGCGCAGGCGGAAGGGCTGGTGGATTTACCGCTGATTTGCGACTGGCCGAACCGGCCAAAGCAGAAGGTGTGTTATGAAACCGGCAAGGCTGCGCAGACCGAGTATGAAGTGCTGGAGTACGCGCCGGATAATACCGCGCGCGTCCTGCTGAAGCCGATTACTGGGCGCTCCCATCAGCTGCGTGTGCATATGCTTGCGATGGGTCACCCGATTCTGGGTGACAGATTCTATGCGCCGCCGGAAGCGCTGGTGTTAGCGCCGCGCCTGCAACTGCATGCGCAGACGCTCACCATCACCCACCCTGCTTTCGGCAACGCCATGACGTTCAAAGCCCCGGTGGACTTCTGAAAAAATGGCCCGACACTGTCGGGCCATTTTTTTATTTAAAACCTTTCTGCTCTTTAATCAGCTCGTAGGCTTTCTGGATTTCCTGCGCTTTCTGTTTCGCCATCTCCATCATCTCAGGCGGCAGGCCTTTCGCCACCAGCTTATCCGGATGGTGCTCGCTCATCAGCTTACGATAGGCGCGTTTGATGGTCGTGACATCGTCAGAGGGCTTCACGCCGAGGACATTACAGGCATCTTCAAGCGTAGGGCCACGCTGCGCCTGCTGCCAGCCGCCACCGGACGATTGCTGTTGATAACCGCCGCCAAAGTGCGCGCCGCCCTGCATCATGCGCAGGAACTGATCGAACTGCATGCGGGAAATGCCCAGCTCTTCAGCAATCACATACAGGACGTCCCGTTCATTCGGATGCAGAGAGCCATCCGCGAAGGCGGCCTGGATTTGAATTTCCAGAAACATCCGAATTAAATCAAAGCGCCCGAAGCAGATGCTACGGAACTGCCGCATTTTTTCACGCAGCGGGTAGTTATCCGCTTTACCAATCCGGAATGCATTCTGCGCCGCGACGCGGGATTCGCCGTGCAGATTCATGCGATCCATAAAGACGCTGGCAACCTGAATATCGGCTTCCGTTACGCGCCCTTTTGATTTGGTTAAGTGCCCCATCACCTCGAAGGTGGTGGAGAAGAAGAGTGACTGGCGCTCGCGCTGGTTGGCAAACCAGGCCATTTTGCGGCTGCGTGCTTTATCAAACATATGGCCGATAATGAGGCCAAGAACAACACCCCAGAATCCGGCACCCATAATAATTGCGAACGCAACGCCGATTATTTTACCCCAATACTGCATATACTCCCCGAATGGTCATGTTCCTGGCCGACGCAACGCCATCATTACAGTGGTCGCGCCACGGTCAATTGAGGGACATCGCCTATAATTTGCATTATCATACTCGTCATTCGATAGCGAGCCTAACACTCTGGCGCGCAAACGGGCAGGATTAACGCTGGTACTGCGCTGATGAGTAAGATAGTCTCTGAGCGTTTGTAAGCCGTAGCCACTGATGACGGAACAATAAAATACAACGTATGAAAAAACGTATCCCCACCCTTCTGGCCACAATGATTGGCACCGCCCTGTATAGCCAACAGGGGCTCGCAGCCGATCTCGCCTCGCAGTGTATGCTTGGCGTCCCAAGTTACAATCGCCCACTGGTGAAAGGCGATACGAATGACTTACCCGTCACCATTAATGCCGACAGCGCAAAAGGTAATTATCCTGACAATGCAACCTTTACGGGCAATGTCGATATTAACCAGGGAAACAGCCGTCTGCTGGCTGACGAAGTGCAATTGCACCAGAAGCAGCCGGAAGGTGCTCAGGCGCCTGTCCGTACGGTGGATGCGCTGGGTAATGTGCACTATGACGACAATCAGGTCATCCTGAAAGGTCCGAAAGCCTGGTCGAATCTGAATACCAAAGACACCAACGTCTGGGAAGGTGATTATCAGATGGTCGGTCGTCAGGGGCGCGGTACCGCAGACCTGATGAAGCAGCGCGGCGAGAACCGCTACACCATTCTCGAAAACGGCTCGTTTACGTCCTGTTTGCCAGGGTCAAATACCTGGAGCGTTGTGGGCAGCGAAGTGATCCACGACCGTGAAGAACAGGTTGCAGAGATCTGGAACGCCCGTTTTAAACTCGGCCCGGTGCCCATTTTCTATAGTCCTTACCTGCAACTGCCTGTGGGTGACAAACGTCGTTCAGGCTTCCTGATCCCGAACGCCAAGTACAGCACGTCGAACTACTTTGAGTTCTACCTGCCGTACTACTGGAACATTGCGCCCAACATGGACGCCACGATCACGCCGCACTACATCCATAAGCGCGGTAACATCATGTGGGAGAACGAATTCCGCTATCTGACCAAAGCGGGCGCGGGTCTGATGGAGTTTGATTATCTGCCATCAGATAAGGTGTTCCAGGACGAACATCCGAGCGAAGGTGATAAGCACCGCTGGATGTACTACTGGAAGCACGCCGGGGTATTGGATCAGGTGTGGCGCTTCAACATCGACTACACCAAAGTCAGCGATCCGTATTACTTCAACGACTTCGACTCTAAATACGGGTCCAGTACCGACGGTTACGCCACGCAGAAATTCAGCGTGGGCTACGCCATTGAGAACTTTGACGCGACGGTGTCGACCAAGCAGTTCCAGGTATTTGATACGCAATCGCGTAGTACCTATGGTGCAGAGCCGCAGCTGGACGTGAACTGGTACCAGAACGATGTGGGTCCTTTCGACACGCACGTTTACGCTCAGGCGGTCCATTTCGTCAACACCAACTCGGATATGCCGGAATCAACGCGTCTGCATATCGAGCCGACGATCAATCTGCCGTGGTCAAACGACTGGGCAAGCCTGAATACCGAAGCCAAGCTGATGGCCACCCACTATCAGCAGAAAAATCTGGACTGGTATAACAAACGCTATGGCACCGATCTTGAAGAGTCGGTAAACCGTACGCTTCCGCAATTCAAAATGGACGGGAAGCTGATTTTCGAACGTGACATGGCTCTTCTCGCGGATGGATACACCCAGACGCTTGAGCCACGTATGCAGTATCTGTACGTGCCTTATCGCGATCAGAGCAAAATTCAAAACTACGACTCGTCCTTCCTGCAATCAGACTACAGCGGCCTGTTCCGCGATCGTACCTACGGCGGCCTTGACCGTATTGCGTCTGCTAACCAGTTAACGACCGGCGTCACAACGCGCATTTATGATGATGCTGCCGTTGAACGTTTTAACGTTTCTGTTGGTCAAATCTACTATTTCACCGAGTCTCGTACCGGTGATGACGACATTAACTGGGAGAAAGACAACAAAACGGGCTCACTGGTATGGGCGGGCGACACCTACTGGCGTATGACGGATCGTTGGGGTCTGCGCGGTGGTGTTCAGTACGATACACGACTGGACAATATCGCGACGGGCAGCGCTGCCATCGAATATCGTCGTGATGAAGATCGCATGTTGCAGTTGACGTACCGTTACGCCAGCCCGGAGTATATCCAGGCGACACTGCCAAACTATGCGAATACAGACCAATACAAAGACGGTATTTCACAGGTGGGTACCGCCGCGAGCTGGCCGATCGCCGATCGTTGGTCAGTCGTCGGAGCGTACTACTATGACACGAATGCCCAAAAACCTGCTGACCAGATGCTGGGTCTGCAATATAACTCCTGCTGTTACGCAATACGTGTCGGTTACGAACGCAAACTTAACGGCTGGGATACGCAAAACAGTCAGGGCAAATACGATAACGTGATTGGCTTTAATATCGAGTTGCGCGGCCTGAGCTCTAACTACGGTCTGGGCACGCAGCAGATGCTGCGCTCGAACATTCTGCCGTATCGTAGTTCATTGTAATGTGCTTGATTTACAACGTAATCCGCTTTGCGGTTAATTGAAATGGAAAAAGTATGAAGAACTGGAAAACGCTGCTACTCGGTGTCGCTATGGTTGCGAATACCAGCTTCGCGGCCCCACAGGTTGTCGATAAAGTCGCGGCTGTGGTTAACAACGGCGTCGTGCTTGAAAGTGACGTTGACGGTTTGATGAAATCTGTAAAGCTCAACTCGGGCCAGGCAGGTCAACAACTTCCGGATGACGCTACGCTGCGCCACCAGATCCTGGAACGTCTGATCATGGATCAGATTGTCCTGCAAATGGGCCAGAAAATGGGTGTGAAGATCTCTGACGAGCAGCTCGATCAGGCGATCGCCAACATTGCAAAGCAGAACAACATTACCCCGGACCAGATGCGTAGCCGCCTGGCCTATGACGGCATCAGCTATGCCACCTACCGTAATCAGATCCGTAAAGAGATGCTGATTTCAGAAGTGCGTAACAATGAAGTCCGTCGCCGCGTCACCATCCTGCCTCAGGAAGTGGATGCCCTGGCGAAACAGGTGGGTAATCAGAATGATGCCAGCACTGAACTTAACCTGAGCCACATCCTGATCCCACTGCCGGAAAACCCAACCTCCGATCAGGCGGCTGAGGCGGAAAGTCAGGCGCGCGCTATCGTTGAGCAGGCGCGTAATGGCGATGACTTCGGCAAACTGGCGATCACCTACTCTGCTGACCAGCAGGCGCTGAAAGGCGGCCAGATGGGCTGGGGTCGTATTCAGGAGCTGCCATCCCTGTTTGCCCAGGCGCTGAGCACGGCGAAGAAAGGCGACATCGTCGGTCCAATCCGTTCCGGTGTGGGCTTCCACATTCTGAAAGTGAACGACCTGCGCGGTCAGAGCCAGAACATTTCGGTTACCGAAGTGCATGCGCGCCATATCCTGCTCAAACCGTCTCCGATCATGACTGACGATCAGGCCCGTGCAAAGCTGGAACAGATCGCCGCAGACATCAAGAGCGGTAAAACCACCTTCGATAAAGCGGCAAAAGAGTTCTCTCAGGATCCTGGCTCTGCAAACCAGGGCGGTGACCTGGGTTGGGCGGCAGCGGATATTTACGATCCAGCTTTCCGCGATGCGTTAATGAAGCTGAATAAGGGTCAGATGAGCGCGCCAGTGCACTCCTCCTTCGGCTGGCATCTGATCCAGCTGATGGACACGCGCAACGTGGATAAAACCGACGCGGCGCAGAAAGATCGTGCGTATCGGATGCTGTTTAACCGTAAGTTCTCTGAAGAAGCCGCAACCTGGATGCAGGAACAACGCGCCAGCGCTTACGTGAAAGTGTTGAGCAACTAATGAAACCGCATCGTGTTGTGATCACTCCCGGCGAACCCGCCGGGATTGGGCCTGACCTTGTGGTTCAGCTCGCCCAGCGCAGCTGGCCGGTAGAGTTGGTTGTTTGCGCAGATGCAACACTGTTACAAGACCGGGCAGCCTTGCTCGGTCTGCCTTTAACGCTCCTCCCTTACGTTGAAGGCCAACAGCCCGCACCGCAGCAGGCTGGTACTCTCACCCTGCTTTCTGTTCCGCTCCGTGCACCTGTTGTCCCCGGTGAGTTACACATCGAAAACGGCCACTACGTTGTCGAGACGCTGGCGCGCGCCTGTGACGGTTGCCTTCAGGGCGAATTTGCCGCCCTGATCACCGGTCCGGTGCATAAAGGCGTAATCAACGACGCGGGCATTCCGTTTACCGGGCATACCGAATTTTTCGAAGAGCGTTCGCACAGCCCGAAAGTGGTGATGATGCTGGCAACCGAAGCAATGCGCGTTGCGCTGGTAACAACGCACCTGCCGATCAAAGCCATTCCGGATGCCATTACGCCTGAACTCCTGCGTGAGATCATTGGCATTTTGCATCACGATCTGCAAACCAAATTCGGTATTCCGCAGCCGCATGTGCTGGTTTGCGGCCTGAATCCGCACGCGGGTGAGGGCGGACATATGGGCACTGAAGAGATCGACACCATCATTCCGGTGCTTGAGGAGATGCGGGCGAAGGGGATGAACCTCAGCGGGCCACTGCCTGCCGACACCCTTTTCCAGCCCAAATACCTGGATAAAGCCGATGCCGTACTCGCGATGTACCACGATCAGGGTCTGCCCGTGCTAAAATACCAGGGATTTGGTCGCGGGGTGAATATCACCCTCGGCTTACCCTTTATTCGAACGTCCGTTGACCACGGTACTGCGCTGGATCTGGCAGGCCAGGGAAAAGCGGATGTCGGCAGTTTTATCACGGCGCTTAATCTCGCCATCAAAATGATTGTTAATACTCAATGACTAATCGAGTCCATCAGGGCCACTTAGCCCGTAAACGCTTCGGGCAAAACTTCCTCAACGATCAGTTTGTGATCGACAGTATCGTTTCTGCCATTAATCCGCAGAAAGGCCAGGCCATGGTCGAAATCGGCCCGGGTCTTGCCGCGCTGACCGAGCCGGTAGGCGAACGCCTTGACGAACTGACCGTTATCGAACTCGACCGCGATCTGGCCGCGCGTCTGCAAACGCACCCTTTCCTCGGGCCGAAGCTGACGATTTATCAGCAGGATGCGATGACCATGAACTTTGGCGAACTGTCAGAAAAAATGGGACAGCCGCTGCGCGTGTTCGGTAACCTGCCGTACAACATCTCCACCCCGCTGATGTTCCATCTGTTTAGCTATACTGATGCCATTGCCGACATGCACTTCATGTTGCAAAAAGAGGTCGTTAACCGTCTGGTTGCAGGGCCGAACAGTAAAGCGTATGGTCGTTTAAGCGTGATGGCGCAATATTACTGCAATGTGATCCCGGTATTAGAAGTGCCGCCTTCCGCGTTCACGCCACCACCAAAAGTGGATTCTGCGGTTGTGCGCCTGGTGCCACATAAAACGATGCCGTATCCGGTCAAAGACCTGCGCGTGCTGAGCCGTATAACGACAGAAGCCTTTAACCAGCGCCGTAAAACGATTCGTAACAGCCTTGGCAATCTGTTTACCGTTGACGTGTTAGCTGAGTTGGGCATCGACCCGGCAATGCGTGCGGAAAATATTTCCGTAGAGCAGTACTGCAAGCTGGCTAATTACATCAGCGACAATGCGCCGCCGAAGGAGAGCTAAGCCATGATTGATTCGCCCCGCGTCTGTGTTCAGGTTCAAAGCGTCTACATTGAGTCCCAATCCACACCGGATGAAGAACGTTTTGTCTTTGCTTATACCGTAACCATTCGCAATCTGGGGCGGATGCCTGTGCAACTGCTCGGGCGCTACTGGCTTATCACCAACGGCAATGGCCGCGAAATTGAAGTCCAGGGTGAAGGTGTGGTCGGTGAACAACCCCATATCGCCCCTGGCGAAGAGTATCAGTACACCAGCGGTGCGGTCATTGAAACGCCACTGGGTACCATGCAAGGCCATTACGAAATGGTCGATGCCGACGGTAATGCTTTCCGCATTGCTATTCCTGTGTTCCGTCTCGCCGTACCTACACTTATTCATTAATCTAATGTCTACATATCTGATTGGCGACGTTCACGGTTGCTACGATGAACTGATCGCATTATTAAAACAGGTCGATTTTACTCCCGGGCAGGACACGCTCTGGCTTACAGGCGATTTAGTGGCGCGCGGCCCTGGCTCCCTTGACGTCCTGCGTTACGTCAAATCTCTGGGCGACAGCGTGCGGCTGGTACTGGGCAACCACGATCTGCATCTGCTGGCCGTATACGCCGGGATCAGCCGTAATAAGCCGAAAGATCGCATTACCCCCCTGCTGGAAGCACCGGATGCCGATGAGTTGCTCAACTGGCTGCGTCGCCAGCCACTGCTACAGATTGACGAAGAGAAAAAGCTGGTGATGGCTCATGCCGGCATCACGCCTCAATGGGATCTTGAGACGGCAAAAACCTGTGCGCGCGACGCCGAAGCGGTGCTGGCGAGCGACTCCTACCCGTTCTTCCTTGATGCGATGTACGGCGACATGCCGAATAACTGGAGTGATGACCTCAGCGGCCTGGCGCGGCTACGTTTTATCACCAATGCCTTTACGCGGATGCGCTACTGCTTCCCGAACGGGCAGCTGGATATGTATTGCAAAGATACGCCGGAAAATGCCCCTGCGCCGCTTAAGCCATGGTTTGCGATTCCGGGCCCTGTGACAAACGAATATAGCGTGGTATTTGGGCACTGGGCATCACTGGAAGGAAAAGGCACCCCGGAAAATATCTATGCGCTGGATACCGGATGCTGCTGGGGCGGGGATTTAACCTGCTTACGCTGGGAAGATAAAACCTACTTTGTCCAGCCATCCAACCGACAGCTGGATTTAGGCGAGGGAGAGGCGGTCGCCTCCTGAAGATGTTTATCCTCTCCCTTTGGGGAGAGGATAAAAACGTTAACGACGTTCCAGAATTTCGAAGCAGTAGCTGTGCGAGTTCTGCGCATCCGCATCGTGAAACTCACTGAATACGGACTCCCACTCGTCCGGATCGTAATCCGGAAAATGGGTATCCCCTTCCACTTCCGCATCAATGTGCGTCAGATACAGTTTCTGCGCTTTTGGCAGGAACTGCTCATACACGCGACCACCACCGATCACCATGATCTCTTCGGCATCGCCGCAGGCGGCAATCGCTTCATCAACGGATTTCACCCACTGCACGCGATCATCAGTGCCCGGCTGGCTACTGATCACAATATTCTTACGACCCGGCAATGGACGACCAATCGACTCCCAGGTCAGGCGGCCCATCACTACCGGCTTGTTTAACGTAGTACGTTTAAACCATGCGAGATCGGCAGGCAGGTTCCACGGCATGGCGTTTTCCATGCCGATAACGCGGTCTACCGCCAGCGCTGCAATCAGACTGATCATTGAAAATTTCCCGGATGCAAAAAATTGCCGCCACTATACGGAAAGCTTAATCTTTCGTCGACTGGCGGCAGGGTAAAGAATTAGAAATTTTTTAATATTGCTGGCAACTCCACTTCACGCAGAGGGTTTACTCTCCGGTTCATCCGCAGGATCGCCGGTATGCTTGCCCTCTTCCGTCCCCTGCCAGCCGTGGCGCTGAACCAGCGACAGGTGATTACGATCCTCGTTGATGATTTCCGTCAGCATGGTGCTGGTGCGTTTAAACACCGCTGCGCGTTCGGTTGCCGTACTGCTCGCCATCGCCACCATCTCTTCCACCATCTCATGGTTAAAGCGGCGGAACAGATCGGCACGTTCACGCGCTTCATACGCACCAAGCCCCAGACTTTCCAGCGCCATGCGGCCAGATTTGAGCGCCCCTTCGAAGGTTTCACGTTCAGGGGCTGCCACCCCCGCCTGACGCAGCTGGATGTAGTGATCCACATCGCGCGCACGGGAGATAATGGTCAGATGCGGAAAATGCTCTTTAACCAGCTCAACCATCTGCATGCTGGTCTCAGGATCGTCGATGGCGTTAATCAGCACCTCGGCTTTCGCCGCCCCGGCGGATTCCAGCAGGTCCGCCCGGGTCGCATCACCGTAAAACACTTTCATATCGAATTTACGCAGCGTATCAACATGGTCAGGATCGTGATCGAGGATAACCATTTTCACACCGCTGGAGAGCAGTAAACGGCCTGCGATCTGCCCGAAGCGGCCAAATCCGGCGATGATCACGCGCGGCTGCTCCTCGTCGATCTCATCGGCTTCTCGCTCCTGTTCGCTTCCCGTTTTTTCCAGACGCGTCAGCAGCACCAGCAGAATTGGCGTTGCGGCCATCGACAGCGCGACCGCCAGGGTCAGCGCTTTTGCCCATTCCGGATCGAGTACATTTGCCATCTGCGCTGCGCCAAAGACCACGAAAGCAAACTCACTCCCCTGTCCCAACAGCACGGCAAACCAGCGGCGTTGCGGTTTTGGCACGTTTAACGGTCGGGCAATCAGCCACAGCATCGCCATTTTAATGACCAGGAAACCCACCAGCAGAATGATAATGCGCAGCGGGTGGGTTACCAGCGTCCCGAAGTCGATAGACATCCCGACGCCGATGAAAAACAGCCCAAGCAGCAATCCTTTAAACGGCTCGATATCGCTTTCCAGCGCGTGACGATATTCGGAGCTTGCCAGTAAGACCCCTGCGAGGAAAGCGCCCATCGCCATCGACAGCCCAGCCTCTTCAAGCAGCAATCCAAAACCAAACACCAGGAATAACGCAACGGCGCTGAATACTTCGCGCAGGCCAGAGCGAGCCACAAAGCGCAGCAACGGACGCGTTACGTAGCGCCCCAGAAGAATTACCAGCGCCAGCGCACCGACAACCTTCAGCGCAGATAAGGCAAATGCCCCCAGCGTCGTTGATGCGCCGCTGGTTGCCAGCAGCGGGATCATCGCTACCAGCGGGATGGCGGCAATATCCTGGAACAGCAGTACGGAGAAGGTGCTGCGCCCCATTTGCGAGACCGTCAGGTTACGTTCGTTCATTGCCTGCATGGCAATCGCCGTCGAGGAGAGCGCCAGCGTCATGCCGATCAGCTCTGCGACTTTCCACTCCATCCCCAGCAAAATGCAGAACCCGCCCAACAGCAGACCGCAGGCCAGCATTTGCAAAGCGCCACCGCCAAACACCGAGGCGCGCAGTTTCCACAGCCGCTGCGGATCCAATTCCAGGCCAATGACAAACAGCATCAGCACCACGCCGATTTCCGCAAAATGCAGGATTGACTCGGCATCCGTCACCAGCCGAAAGCCCCAGGGGCCAATCACACACCCGGCAATCAGATAGCCGAGCACCGAGCCCAGCCCCAGACGGACCGCCACGGGCACAATTAATGCCGCCGCGCCGAGGTAAATCAGCGCCTGTATCATCGTATGGCTATCCATTGTGCCCCTCCTGCCACTCGAGTAAGCGTTGTTTGTAGTGACGAGCCTGCGCCTGCAAGGTTTCATCGTCGCAGATAAAGGTACAGTGCATTGCAAAAGGCGGAAGCCAGTTCAGGCCACAGTAAAGGGCGGTAGCCTGGAGCGGCTGCGCCAGCACGTCAAATCCGGGGAAAGCGCCAATCTCAAAGTGGCTTTCACCCCCACCGGTGGTTACAGCCCACATCAGGCTTTTTCCCTGAAGCGCTTTGCCGTTATGTCCGTATGCCCAACCGTGCGACAAGACTTTGTCGATCCACAATTTCAGCAGCGGAGGTGTGCTGTACCACTGCATCGGATGCTGCCAGACGATCAGATCGGCACGAGAGAGCGCCTCCTGTTCGGCGGCGACATCGATACTGAAATCAGGATAGAGTTGATAGAGGGAACGTATCTCAACGTTTTCGAGCGTCCTTGCCTGCTCAAGCATCCGTTTATTCGCATGCGAATGTTGCGGATAGGGATGCGCATAAATTATCAGAACCATGAATATGCCTGTCTTTTACTTTTCTTGTAGCATTGAGTGTAGACAGTTACCACCCCGACTTAAAGGGGCTATCTAACGGTTAAAAGTAAAACGCAAGTATTGGCAACCCATCCCACCTTACCAGCGACAGTGGCGCTAAACACGAAGAGCGATACGCGAGACAAATTCATCCTACAAAATAGTTATGGCCATTCATATTATCAACAGATATTTTTAGCGAAACTTAAGTCATTATTTAATAAATCAACCTGTACATAACCCATTGAAAAAATAATAATTTTATGCTTTTTTGTTTTAAGCTCACGCTTTAAGACGGACTAAATACGTTTTACGCACGTTATCTAATGTTCCTTCTCACTCAAATGGATGTGTACATGAGCAACAATTTCTTTAGATTAAATCATACAACCAAAACTCTTGGAAAGATATTTCCTGCCTTGTTGATATGCACCCCTGCGGTTGCATTTTCTGCAACGATTGACCAATCAACTTCTGTTCCTCAAGATTTCTCAGCCGATGCTGAATATATTATTAATAAAAACGTGACGATCTCCTCCGCTGGTAGTGAAGCGGCGGTATCGGTCTCTGGGTTTGCGATCGATAATGTCACTAACAAAGGGAATATTTCTGGCACGGGAAATGGCCTGAATATAAATACTGGTGTACAGCGCATTGTAATTAATAACGACATCGGCGCAACCATTTCCTCCACCACCGCGAATGCGGTGAATATTCAGTCACTACTCGGTGATTTTAATAACAGTGGAAACATTACTGGCTCGGAAAATGGCATTTTTGTCAGTGAAAACTCCTCCGCAGTAAATATTACCAATACCAGCACCGGAACGATAAAAGGAAAAACAGGTCTTAGTACTCAGGTTGGCATTGGCATTAATAACAGTGGCGAAATTATCGGTACAAACGGTGATGCTATTACGGCAAATGATGGCAACACTAAGATTTTTAACAGTGCCACTGTGCAGGGAACCCAGTACGGAATCAATGTAAAAGATACAGCAAAATTAGATATCAAAAATAGCGGAACGATTAGTGGTGAAACAAACGCTATTATGTTTGCCAGCGATAAAAATAACACGCTACTGCTCGACACTGGCTCCAACCTCATCGGTGACGTAATATCCACAAATTCCAGAGGAAATACCCTGACGTTGATCGGCACCGGTACGGAAGACAGTAACTTCGTGGGTCTGAATAAAGGCGACGGTTTTGCCAGCGTAAAAATGGAGGGTGAAAGCTGGGCACTGTCGGGCGATCTCGACATTATTGGCTCTGGCGACTCCTTGCTGATAGAGACTGGCGCGTTAACCCTGTCGGGTGCGGTATCGAATACCGGTAATACGCGGGTGGCCAAAGACGCCTCGCTGCAACTGGGCGATGGCGAAAAAACTGCGACGCTCAGCGGTGGGCTCACCAACAATGGTATCGTCATTTTTAATCAGGGTAGCGATTTCACTTTCGCCACCGACATGACCGGTAGCGGTAACGTCGAAAAAGTTGATTCCAACACGCTGACCCTGACAGGCAAAAATAGCTATACAGGGAATACGGTTCTGCACGGTGGCACCACGCTGGTCTCCACCGGAGCAACGCTCGGCGTCAAGGGCAGTAACGCCACCGTTACCGTTGAAAACGGCGCGACCTTTGCCACCGCAGGCGAAGTGAACAACAACATCGCGATTCTTAGCGGCGGTACGCTGGCGGCATGGAATGCAGTCCAGGGTAACTCCACGCTCAGCGCTTCCGGTGTTGATACCATCAACGGCAACGTGGCTAATGGCGGCACGCTGTTGCTGAGTGCGGCTGATAATAGCGTTGGCAATAATTTTACGATTAATGGCGACTACACCGGCTCTGACGGTAGCCAGATTGTGATGAACAGCACTCTGGGTGAAGATAACTCACCAACTGACCACCTCACCATTACGGGCAGCAGCTTCGGTCAGTCCGGCGTCAGCATTACCAACATTGGCGGCGCAGGCGCGCAAACCCTTAACGGTATGGAAATTGTCAGCATTGGCGGCAGTTCCGAAGCCCAGCTGACGCTGGCAAAACCGGTCGTCGCAGGCGCCTGGGAGTATAACCTCTACCAGCACAGTGACGGAAACTGGTATCTGGAATCAAAGGCGACGCCTTCTGATGATCCTTCCGACGACACCGATGACGGTGGCAATAATGATGACGGCGGTAACACCGACGGCGGTGGCAACACCGATAATGGTGGTAACACCGATGACGGTGGTAACACAGATGACGGTGGTAACGCCGATGATGGTGGTAACACCGACAACGGCGGCAACACTGACAACGGCGGCAACACCGATAACGGCGGCAACACTGACAACGGTGGCAACACCGATAACGGCGGCAACACTGACAACGGCGGCAACACCGATAACGGCGGCAACACCGATAACGGCGGTAACAGTGCCCCGGAAGTTATGGCACCTGAAGTGGGTGCTTACTTAGGTAACTACCTTGCCGCGCAGAGCATGTTCCTGCATAAGCGCGACGATCGCGACCAGCTCACTTTCCGCAATGAAGACGATCTGAACACATGGATGTACGTTAAGGGTCGCTATCATGAGAACGATGCGGGTGGCGATAAAGTCAGCTACGACACCACCACCACCGTTCTGCAAGTCGGCAGCGATTTCATGAGCAAGCCAATGGATAACGGCATCCTGCGTGCCGGTGGTATGTTCGGTGCAGGCCAGGCGAAGACCCACTCTGATGCGAAGCACAACGTGCGTGACGCACAGGGTAAAGTTGATGGCTTCAATGTTGGGCTTTACGCCACCTGGCAGGAAGATCAGAAATTACGTCTGGGCAGCTACGTTGATACCTGGGCCGCTTATAGCTGGTACAACAACAAAGCCACCAGCAATCGTAACGATGAAGATTACGATAGCGAAGGTTTCGCCGCGTCTGTTGAAGTCGGCCACGCGTGGGTTATCCAGTCTGAAAATGAACGTACATGGAAGATCGAGCCACAGGCGCAGGTGATCTACAGCTATCTCGATCAGGAAAATCACACCGATCGCGACGGCGTACGCGTAACCACGCTGGACAATGACAGCGTCTTTGGTCGTCTTGGCGTTAAAGCAAGCTACTTCCAGCAGAAGGACGTCAAGGCCTGGCAGCCATACGTCGCAGTTAACTGGTTGAAAGGTGCTGGTCAAAACGATCTGGCATTCAACGACGAAACCGTCAGCAACGATACGCCAGAAGATCGTGGTCAGTTAGAGCTGGGCGTAACCGGCAACCTGAACGAAACCACAACGATCTCCCTGCGTGCCAGCGGTGAGTGGGGTGAAAACAGCTATGCCGCTTACGGCGGTCATATTTTGTTAAACCATCGCTGGTAATCGATCATTCTGACGCAAAAAAAGCAGTGGCATGTGCCACTGCTTTTTTTTAGTTATCCAGCTCACCCATTGATTTAACCTGGTCACGGTTAATCTGTTCAGTTTGACCGGTTTCGGCGTTTTTGTACGATACCAGACCGGTATCGTCATCCACCTGCGGTTTCCCGTCAGTAACGATAGTTTTACCATCGGTGGTTTTTACGGCCTGATTTGACGAACAGCCCGCCACGGTGAACATTGCAGTGGCAGCCAGAACGGAAGCGATCAGTAGTTTATTTTGCATGGTGTTTTCCCCTGCTCTCAGTTGAATTTTCGTTATCGACCTAACCATTTTAGGCTAACTGACTGAAAGCGGATGAAAAACCAGAAGGTTCTTAAGATGGGTAAAGAAAACCGTAGGGCGGGTAAGCGAAGCGCCACCCGCCACTTGCCCGGCGGCGCTAACGCTTGCCGGGCCTACGCAGATTACTTGCTAATCTGAGCGTGCATTTCCTGCACCGAAATCACCTTCTCGGTGGCATCCGCATTCAGCGCCATGGCCGTCGCGAAACCGCCGTTCAGGGTGGTGTCGTAATGCACTTTATACTGGAGCGCGCTGCGGCGAATCAGCTTGGAGTCTTCAATCGCCTGGCGACCTGCGGTGGTGTTGATGATGTAGGTGTACTCACCATTCTTGATACGGTCCTGAATGTGCGGACGACCTTCATGCACCTTGTTCACCAGACGCGGGTTGATCCCAGCTTCACCCAGCACAATTGCCGTGCCGTGGGTTGCATCCAGCTCGAAGCCCTGTTTAAGCAGCTTGGCGGCCAGGTCAACCACGCGCTCTTTATCGCCTTCGCGAACGGAGAGCAGCGCACGGCCCGATTTTCTCATGGTGGAGCTGCTGCCCAGCTGTGCCTTGGCAAACGCTTCTGCGAAGGTGCGGCCCACGCCCATCACTTCCCCGGTAGAGCGCATCTCTGGCCCTAACAGTGGGTCAACGCCCGGGAATTTGTTGAACGGCAGCACCACCTCTTTCACCGAGTAGTACGGCGGGATGATTTCTTTCGTGACGCCCTGCTGAGTCAGCGTCTGGCCAGCCATCACGCGCGCCGCCACTTTCGCCAGCGGAATACCGGTCGCTTTAGAGACGAACGGTACGGTACGTGCCGCACGCGGGTTGACTTCAATCAGATAAACTTCGTTGTCTTTCACTGCGAACTGAACGTTCATCAGGCCGCGAACCTGTAGCTCGAAGGCCAGCTTCTGCACCTGCTGACGCATCACATCCTGAATCTCCTGGCTCAGGGTGTACGCAGGAAGAGAACATGCGGAGTCACCGGAGTGCACGCCAGCCTGCTCGATGTGCTCCATGATGCCGCCAATCAGCACCATTTCGCCGTCGCAGATAGCGTCAACGTCGACTTCAACCGCGTCGTCGAGGAAGCGGTCGAGCAGCACTGGCGCATCGTTGGAAACGCTCACCGCCGTCTGGAAGTAGCGACGCAGGTCGGCTTCGTCATAGACGATTTCCATCGCACGGCCGCCCAGTACGTAGGATGGACGCACCACCAGCGGGTAACCAATCTCTTTCGCTTTCTCAACGGCCATTTCAATCGCGGTCACGGTGGCGTTCGCCGGCTGTTTCAGCTTGAGACGATCAACTGCCTGCTGGAAACGCTCGCGGTCTTCCGCACGGTCAATCGCGTCCGGGCTGGTGCCGATGACCGGCACACCTGCTGCTTCCAGCGCACGCGCCAGCTTCAGCGGAGTCTGGCCGCCATACTGCACGATCACGCCTTTCGGCTTCTCGATGCGCACGATTTCAAGCACGTCTTCCAGCGTAACCGGCTCGAAGTAGAGGCGGTCGGAAGTGTCGTAGTCGGTCGAGACGGTTTCCGGGTTACAGTTGACCATGATGGTCTCGTAACCGTCTTCGCGCAGCGCCAGCGAGGCATGCACGCAGCAGTAGTCGAACTCAATGCCCTGGCCGATACGGTTTGGACCGCCGCCCAGCACCATAATCTTGTCGCGGTCGACGGACGGGTTCGCCTCGCACTCGTCTTCATAGGTGGAGTACATGTACGCGGTATCGGTCGAGAACTCTGCCGCACAGGTATCCACGCGCTTGTAAACCGGGTGCAGGTCATACTGGTCGCGCAGCTTGCGGATCTCCGCTTCACGTACGCCCGCCAGTTTAGCCAGACGCGCATCGGCGAAGCCTTTACGCTTCAGCATGCGCAGTAAGTCTGCGTCAAGGCCGTTGATGCCCAGCTCTGCCACTTTCTCTTCCAGACGCACCAGCTCTTCAATCTGCACCAGGAACCAGCGGTCGATGTTAGTCAGGTTAAATACGCCGTCGATAGAGAGGCCCGCACGGAAGGCATCGGCGATGTACCAGATACGCTCTGCGCCCGCGTCTTTCAGCTCGCGGCGGATTTTGGTCAGTGCTTCCGGGTCGTCCAGGCTGACTTTCGGGTCAAAGCCGGTCGCGCCCACTTCCAGGCCACGCAGCGCTTTTTGCAGGGATTCCTGCTGCGTGCGGCCAATCGCCATGACTTCACCAACGGATTTCATCTGGGTAGTCAGACGGTCGTTCGCGCCGGCGAATTTCTCGAAGTTAAAGCGAGGAATTTTGGTCACAACGTAGTCGATGGACGGTTCGAAGGACGCTGGCGTGCGGCCACCGGTGATGTCGTTCATCAGCTCGTCAAGGGTGTAACCCACCGCCAGTTTCGCCGCCACTTTCGCAATCGGGAAGCCGGTGGCTTTGGAGGCCAGCGCGGAGGAACGGGACACGCGCGGGTTCATTTCGATAACAATCAGACGGCCGGTTTTCGGGTTCACCGAGAACTGCACGTTCGAGCCGCCGGTTTCCACGCCGATTTCACGCAGTACCGCCATCGAGGCGTTACGCATGATTTGGTACTCTTTGTCGGTCAGCGTCTGAGCTGGCGCAACGGTGATGGAGTCGCCGGTGTGGATCCCCATCGCGTCGAAGTTTTCGATGGAGCAGACGATGATGCAGTTGTCGTTTTTATCACGCACCACTTCCATCTCGTACTCTTTCCAGCCAATCAGCGATTCATCAATCAGCAGCTCTTTGGTTGGGGAGAGATCCAGACCGCGTTCGCAAATCTCTTCGAACTCTTCGCGGTTGTAGGCGATACCGCCGCCGGTGCCGCCCATGGTGAATGATGGACGGATGATGCACGGATAGCCCACGTCAGCCGCGACGGCCAGCGCTTCTTCCATGTTGTGTGCGATACCGGAACGCGCGGTGTCGAGGCCAATTTTTTTCATTGCTACGTCGAAGCGACGACGGTCTTCTGCTTTATCAATCGCGTCGGCGGTTGCACCAATCATGGTCACGCCGAACTCTTCCAGCACGCCCTGACGCTCCAGCTCCAGTGCACAGTTCAGCGCCGTCTGGCCGCCCATGGTCGGCAGCACCGCATCCGGACGCTCTTTCTCGATAATTTTGCGTACCACTTCCCAGTGAATCGGCTCAATGTAGGTCGCATCTGCCATTTCCGGGTCGGTCATGATGGTGGCCGGGTTAGAGTTGACCAGGATGACGCGGTAACCCTCTTCGCGCAGGGCTTTACACGCCTGCGCGCCGGAGTAGTCAAATTCGCAGGCCTGGCCGATCACGATCGGGCCAGCGCCAAGGATCAGGATGCTTTTTATGTCTGTACGTTTTGGCATGGTCTTCTCAGCTCCTGATTATTTAGCAGTCTTACGGTATTGCTCGATAAGTTCGATGAAGTGATCGAACAGCGGCGCGGCATCGTGTGGGCCCGGGCTGGCTTCAGGGTGGCCCTGGAAGCTGAACGCAGGCTTATCGGTGCGATGGATACCCTGCAAGGTACCATCGAACAGTGACTTATGCGTCACGCGCAGGTTAGCTGGCATCGTCGCTTCATCCACAGCGAAGCCGTGGTTCTGCGCGGTGATCATTACCGTGTTGTTGTCGATATCTTTCACCGGGTGGTTACCACCATGGTGGCCGAACTTCATCTTGACGGTGTTCGCTCCGCTCGCCAGCGCCAGCAGCTGATGGCCGAGACAGATGCCGAATACCGGGATATCGGTTTCAAGGAAGGACTTAATGGCGTCGATAGCGTAGTCACACGGCGCCGGGTCGCCAGGACCGTTAGAGAGGAAGATGCCGTCCGGGTTCATCTTCAGAACATCTTCCGCAGACGTTTGTGCCGGGACGACCGTCAGGCGGCAGCCACGGTCAACCAGCATACGCAGGATGTTGCGCTTGGCACCAAAATCGTAGGCCACCACGTGGAACGGCAGCTCGCTTTCCGGTTTCGCTTCCGGCAGGTCGCCTTCCAGAGTCCAGCTTCCCTGCGTCCAGCTGTAGGCTTCTGTGGTAGTCACTTCTTTCGCCAGGTCCATCCCGTTCAGGCCCGGGAAGGCTTTCGCTTTTTCCAGCGCCAGCGCCGCATCGAGGTTGTCCCCTGCGATGATGCAGCCATTTTGTGCACCCTTCTCGCGCAGCAGACGCGTCAGCTTACGGGTATCGATATCGGCAATCGCCACAATGTTATGGCGCTTCAGGTAAGAAGAGAGGTCTTCGGTGTTGCGGAAGTTGCTGGCAATCAGCGGCAGGTCGCGAATGACCAGGCCTTGCGCATGTACCTGAGAGGATTCTTCGTCAGCCGTATTGGTGCCGACATTGCCGATATGAGGATAAGTAAGAGTAACGATTTGGCGAGAATAGGAAGGATCAGTGAGGATTTCTTGATAACCGGTCATTGAAGTATTGAAAACGACTTCCCCAACCGCCGAACCCGTTGCCCCTATGGCCCGACCGATAAACTGGGTTCCGTCTTCCAGAACCAATAGCGCTGACTTAATCAAAACACCCTCCAGAGAATATTCACTCACTTTATTTGCATATTAATTCATAACCATGTCATGGATCAATGCAAATGTGTTGCCAGCGGATTTTTGGCAAACGGCGGCATTCTGGGGATTTGCCATGTAAAAGTCAACTTAAAACGGGGATTTTGTTTATTCTTTTGCAGGCCTGATGGCTTGATTTCAAATTAAGCGGCAAAAAGATCAACTAAATCACTGTGGAAACCGCTTGCGCAGGCAGTTTAAAAGAAACAATCGTCTTGCGGGAATAAAAAGTGGACCAGATGGTCAAAATTTACAGTACAGCAACATAAAATAGCATGAAAACACTTACTTTAAATGAGTTAAATGCAATAATCCTTTGAAATAGACAAAATAAAAGGGCAATAAAATATTGCCCTATGCAATCAAACAGTTACGACTGCAATAACCACATCACGATGGGTAATAACGCTTACAAATTGTTGAGTTCGAGCACATCTCGCATATCAAAAAGACCATTTGGCTTACCTTTTAGCCACAGTGCGGAGCGTACCGCCCCGTTTGCAAACGTCATGCGGCTGGATGCTTTATGTGTGATTTCGACCCTTTCACCAATATCGGCGAACATAGCGGTATGTTCGCCGACGATATCACCCGCGCGAACGGTGGCAAAACCAATGGTGCCAGGCACGCGCTCGCCAGTGTGACCTTCGCGAGAATAGACCGCGATGTCTTTCAAATCTTTATCCATTGCATAAGCAATCGCTTCGCCCATCGCCAGCGCCGTGCCAGATGGGGCATCGACTTTATGGCGGTGGTGCGCTTCAATAATCTCAATGTCGGTATAGTCGCCCATCACCTTCGCTGCCTTTTCCAGCAGTTTCAGCATAACGTTAACGCCTACGCTAAAGTTCGCGGCGAAGACAATCGCAATGTCGGCGGCTGCTTCCTGAATGGCCTGTTTACCGGCATCATCGAAACCGGTGGTGCCAATCACCATCCCTTTACCGTGCTGGCGGCAAAACGCCAGGTGAGTCAAAGTGCCTTCCGGACGGGTAAAGTCGATGAACACGTCAAAGTCTTCTTTCACCGCCTCCAGGTTGCTCTGCACGGTAACGCCTGTCTTGCCCGCGCCTGCCAGCTCGCCCGCATCGGAGCCCAGCAGGGATGAACCTTCACGCTCCAGCGCCGCGCCAAGTGCCACGCCATCCATCTGTAGTGCCGCCTGAATCAGCTGGCGACCCATACGTCCACCCGCGCCCGCAATGGCGACACGGATCTGTGCATCATGCATAGTTATTCTCTTACGTTAAAATGATGTAAACCGTTTTCAGATTAACCAGCCTTCGCTAACGCTGCCAACTGAAAACACCAATAATTAGAATTTAACGTGAAACCGACTCAGATATCAGTAAAAGACATGATTTTGTCGTCACGATAAGATACGAAGCAAAAAAAAGGCCAGCACAGAAGGTGCTGGCCTTTCATCAGAAAAGAAATTATTCCACTTCGCGGGCGTCAATTCGCAGCTCTTTCGGCACTTCAAAGACAATGTTCTCTTCACGGCCTTCCAGCGGCACCGCTTCGCCACCACCCAGCTCTTGCAGGCGGGCAATGACGTTTTGCACCAGAATATCCGGCGCTGAAGCACCTGCGGTAACACCGACGCAGGCCGCGTTTTTCACCCACGCTTCCTGAATGTCCGTTGCGTCGTCGATCAGAAACGCCGCTTTCCCCATACGCTGCGCCAGTTCGGCCAGACGGTTAGAGTTAGAGGAGTTTTTTGAACCGACCACCAGCACCACGTCCGCCTGTTCAGCCAACGCGCGCACGGCTTCCTGACGGTTGGTGGTTGCGTAGCAGATATCATCTTTGCGCGGCCCGACGATTTTTGGGAAGCGCTGGCGCAGGGCGTCAATCACGTCTGAGGTGTCGTCCACGGAAAGCGTCGTCTGGGTCATAAACGACAGACGCGCTTCGTTTTTCACATTCAGCGTAAAAACGTCTTCCGGCGACTCAACCAGATACATACCCCCTTCCGGGTTGCTGTACTGACCCATGGTGCCTTCAACTTCCGGGTGACCGGCATGGCCAATCAGAATCGACTCTTCACCACGACGGCTTGCACGCGCCACTTCCATATGCACCTTGGTCACTAACGGACAGGTGGCATCGAATACGGTCAGATCGCGGCTTTTGGCTTCGTTACGTACGGCCTGGGATACGCCGTGCGCGGAGAAGATGAGGATTGCGCCGTCCGGCACTTCGCTGATCTGCTCGATAAAAATCGCACCGCGCTCGCGCAGGCTGTCGACCACGTAGCGGTTGTGCACCACTTCGTGACGCACGTAAATCGGCGCGCCGTAAATCTCCAGCGCATTTTCAACAATGCTGATAGCGCGGTCTACACCAGCGCAAAAACCGCGCGGGTTAGCCAACAGGATCTGCATTTCAGTCCTCCAGCGCCGGATCGATCTCCAGCACTTCTACATCAAAATGAACGGTACGCCCGGCAAGCGGATGGTTGAAGTCAACGGTGATGGAATCCCCGTTGATTTCGCGGATCACGCCAGGCATTTCGCTGCCGTCCATAGCGGTAAAGAGCATAATCGCCCCGATCTCCGGTTCACCCGCATCCATAAACTCACGGCGCGAGAAGTACTGAATCAGATCCGGGCTTGGCACACCGAATGCCGCATCCGGCTCCAGTGAGAACGCTTTTTTCTCACCCTCTTTCAGCCCGAGAAGCTGTTGTTCGAGGCCTTCAGACAGGGAGGTGTCGCCCAGACGAAACAGCGCCGGTTTGCCATTGTTGCGGGTGGACTCGGCCGTGGAGCCGTCATCCAGCTTCAGCGTGAAATGAACGAGAACCGCGCTGTTGCTCTGTACGGATTTAGACATGCAAATTGCTCGCTTGTTTTGGGTCACCATTTGCCCGGTGGCGCTACGCTTACCGGGCCTACGGGGGCCACAAATTCTGTAGGCCGGGATCGCTACGCGTCACCCGGCTGGTTTTGTTACGCCTGCTCTTTCGCGGCCGGTTTAGGCAAGAAGCCTTCCAGCACGATTAACGCTGCACCAACGCATATTGCGCTATCGGCGAGGTTAAAGGTCGCAAAGTGCCAGTCGCCGACGTAGAAGTCGATCATATCGACTACAAAGCCGTGCCACAGGCGGTCAAACAGGTTACCCAGTGCGCCACCAATGATCAGCGCGTAGGCGATGTTATTCAGCTTTTGCGTGGCCTTCGAGCGGTACATCAGCACCGCGAGCACGACGCAGATACCCGTTGCGATACCTGCGAAGAACCAACGCTGCCAGCCACCGCTGTCGGCAAGGAAACTAAACGCCGCGCCGTAGTTGCGGGCGTAGTGCAGGTTAAGCGACGGGAACAGCGGGACCGTATCCCCCAGAGCGAAATTCTGGAGGATCAGGAACTTGCTGCCCAAATCAATAATCAGCACCACTACCACCAGCCACAGCCAGCGCAGTCCTGTTGAACAGAGAGTTTTACTCATCAGGCAAACTTACGTTTTTCGCCGTCGCCGGCGACGTTGCTTACACAGCGTCCGCAGATGTCTGCGTGTTCCGCCACCTGGCCGACATCGGTAGTGTAATGCCAGCAACGCGGGCATTTTTCACCATCGGCTTTGCTCAGTGCGACCTTCAGTCCTTTGAGCAGTTCGCTCTGCTGAGCATCAGCAGATGCCTCGGCATAATCCGCAACTTTCGCACCGGAGGTCAACAGGACAAATCGTAATTCATCGCCCAGCGCGGTCAGCTTCGCGGCCAGCTCAGGCTCTGCGTACAGGGTCACCGTCGCTTCCAGAGAGCCACCGACTTTCTTGTCAGCGCGCGCCTGCTCGATTACCTTGTTCACTTCGCCACGCACTTTCAGCAGCTCGTCCCAGTAGGCGTCGTTCATTGCTTCAGTGCTGGAGAGGTCGAACAGACCTTCGTACCACTCGCCGGTGAAGACATACTTCTCACGGTCGCCCGGCAGGTAACCCCAGATTTCATCTGCGGTGAAGGACATGATCGGCGCCATCCAGCGTACCAGCGCCTCTGCGATGTGGAACAGCGCGGTCTGGCAGCTACGACGCGCCACGCTGTCCGCTTTCGCGGTGTACTGGCGGTCTTTGATGATGTCGAGATAGAACGACCCCATCTCAATGGAGCAGAAGCGCATAAGGCGCTGCACCACTTCGTGGAAGTCGTAAGACTCATAGGCTTTCAGAATATCTTCCTGTGCCGCTTTCGCGCAGCCTACCGCCCAGCGATCGAGCACCACCATCTCTTCCGGCTTCACCATGTCTTTTACCGGATCAAACCCGTTCAGGTTCGCCAGCAGGAAGCGCGCGGTGTTACGAATACGACGATAGCTGTCAGCAGCACGTTTCAGGATCTCGTCAGACACCGCCATTTCGCCCGTATAGTCGGTGGATGCCACCCACAGGCGCAGAATATCCGCGCCCAGCTTGTTCATAACGTCCTGCGGAGAAACGGTGTTACCGATGGATTTGGACATCTTACGGCCCTGACCATCCACGGTGAAGCCGTGGGTCAGTACCTGGCGGTAAGGTGCTTTGCCCTTCATGGCGGTGGAGATCATCAGGGATGACATGAACCAGCCGCGGTGTTGGTCGGAGCCTTCCAGATACATGTCGGCAGCGTGACCGGCGAACTCAGGGCGCACGTCAACCACGGAGGAGTGGGTAGACCCGGAGTCGAACCACACGTCCAGGGTATCCGGCACTTTCTCGTAGTTGTCCGCGTCAGCGCCCAGGATGTCACGGGAATCGAGATCCCACCACGCCTGAATGCCGTCAACTTCAACGCGCTTCGCCACCTCTTCCATCAGTTCCAGGGTGTTCGGGTGCAGTTCCTGCGTCTCTTTATGCACGAACAGCGACATCGGCACGCCCCAGGTGCGCTGACGGGAGATACACCAGTCAGGACGGTTAGCCACCATGGATTCGATACGCGCCTGGCCCCAGTCCGGGATCCACTGCACGCCTTTGATCTCTTTCAGAGACTGCTCGCGCAGGCCTTTCTGGTCCATGCTGACGAACCACTGCGGGGTCGCACGGAAGATAATCGGGGTCTTATGGCGCCAGCAGCACGGATAGCTGTGCTGCATTTTCTCAACGTGCAGCAGCGCGCCGCTGGTGCGAAGCATGTCAACGATGATGTCGTTGGCTTTAAAGACGTTGATACCGTCCAGCGCCGGGTAGGTGCCAGGCAGGTAAGAGCCATCCGGACCGACCGGGTTGGCGATTTCCAGACCGTATTTCAGGCTGATGTTGTAGTCGTCAGGACCGTGGCCGCCGGCGGTATGCACCGCACCGGTACCCGCGTCCAGCGTGACGTGGTCGCCCAGGATCGCCGGAACGTCGAAGTCCAGGAACGGGTGTTTGAAGCGCATCAGCTCCAGCGCGTCGCCTTTTACGGTACCCAGCACGCTGTAATCAGTGATGTTCGCGCGTTTAAGCACGCTTTCAACCAGATCTTTTGCCAGGATAACCGCGCGACCATCAATTTGTACCAGCGCGTACTCAAACTCACCGGACAGGGAAATGGCACGGTTGGCTGGTAACGTCCACGGGGTGGTGGTCCAGATAACCAGCGAGACTGGACCGCTTACGCCTGGCAGGCCAAATTTAGCTTTGATCGCATCCTGATCGACCGCTTCGAACGCCACGTCGATAGAAGGCGAGGTTTTGTCGTAATACTCTACTTCCGCTTCTGCCAGCGCAGAACGGCAGTCCACGCACCAGTGCACCGGCTTAGCGCCTTTATGCAGGTGACCGTTGCCGATGATTTTACCCAGCGCACGGATAATGTTGGCTTCGGTTTTGAAGTCCATGGTCAGGTACGGGTGCGACCAGTCGCCTAGCACGCCCAGACGGATGAAGTCAGCGCGCTGACCGTCTACCTGGGTGGCAGCGTATTCGCGGCATTTCGCGCGGAACTCTGCGGCGGTGAACTTCTCACCCGGCTTACCGTACTCTTGCTCCACTTTCAGCTCGATTGGCAGACCATGGCAGTCCCAGCCCGGAACATAAGGCGAGTCATATCCCGCGAGTCCTTTGGACTTCACGATAATGTCTTTCAGAATCTTGTTTACAGAGTGACCAATATGAATGCTGCCATTCGCATAGGGAGGGCCATCATGCAGAATGAAGGTTTTTTTGCCTTTTTTGGCTGCACGAATGATGCCGTACAGGTCATCATCAGTCCAACGCGCCAGCATTCCCGGTTCGCGCTTGGCGAGATCGCCGCGCATCGGGAACCCTGTTTCCGGCAAATTCAGGGTTGATTTATAGTCACTCATCAGATTCTCGGTTCCGTATTTATCACGTAGGCAGTTAAGCCGGTTCTAAAGCCCAAAAAACTCGCGGGCCGTTAATTCATCTCGCGCGATTTGCGCCTTAAGTTCATCCAGCGAAGCGAATCGCTGTTCATTGCGTATTTTTTTACGCAGTATCACATCTATATGGCGACCGTAGAGGTCCATTACAACGTCCAGCAGGTGTACTTCTAACTGTTGACGCACACCGGAAACCGTTGGACGTGTACCAATGTTGGCAACACCGTAGAAAGGCTTCTCACCCAGTCCTGCCACTTCCACCGCATAGACCCCTTTAACCGGGGAGACCTGACGACGCAGCGGTATATTCGCCGTCGGAAAACCTATCGTGCGGCCCAGCGCATCGCCATGGACCACACGACCTGAAATTGTGAACGGATGACCCAGCAGCGTTTCTGCCGTGTCCAGTTCATCGTTCGCCAGCGCCTGACGTACCGCCGTGCTGCTGACGCGCACCCCGCCCTCACAGAAGGTCATCGTACTGGTGACGTCAAACCCGTACTCCAGGCCAGCCTTCTGTAATAACAAGAAATCGCCCTGACGACCAGCGCCAAAGCGGAAATCATCGCCCACGGCGAGAAACTGCACGCCAAGCTGCCTGACCAACAGATCGCTGACAAAGTTTTGTGCGGTCAGCGCGGCAAACCGACGGTCGAAGCGTACGCACAGGACGTAGTCCACGCCGGACTCCGCCAGGTAGCGTAACTTCTCACGCAGACGCGTCAGCCGCGCGGGGGATTTCTCGCCGGCAAACAGCTCCAGCGGCTGCGGTTCGAAAATCATCACCACAACGGGCAGGCCACGCGCCTCCCCTTCTTTACGCAATCCCTGCAACAGCGCCTGATGCCCACGATGCACGCCGTCAAAATTACCAATGGTCAGCACGCACCCGTGCGGGGCTTGACTGAGATTATGTATGCCGCGTATCAGCTTCATGACTGGCTCAAAACAGTGAAAATCGCCAAAGTATACCTTGTACGGCGGTTAAGGTTAACCGGCGATTGTTCACGCGAAACAGAAAGCCGTATGATTTCATCAGGCTGACCTTTCACAGCAAAAAAATCTGCCCGAGAACTGCGATTTTTATGCCGAAAGGCTGTATTCACGAAAGACAAGCTGGTAGAATCCTGCGCCATCACTACGTAACGTAGCGTCGCTCATTAACGGCGCTTATTTGCACAAATCCATTGACAAAAGAAGGCAAAGAGGGCATATTCCTCGGCCTTTGAATTGTCCACATAGAACATATTTGGGAGTTGGACTTGGCTAATATCAAATCAGCTAAGAAACGTGCCGTTCAGTCTGAAAAGGCTCGTAAGCACAACGCAAGCCGTCGCTCTATGATGCGTACTTTCATCAAGAAAGTATACGCAGCAATCGAAGCAGGCGACAAAGCTGCAGCGCAGAACGCATTTAACGAAATGCAACCAATCGTGGATCGTCAGGCTGCTAAAGGTCTGATCCACAAAAACAAAGCAGCGCGTCATAAAGCAAACCTGACCGCGCAGATCAACAAACTGGCTTAATCGCTACTTGTTGTTGCTTGTTTGAAAGAACCCGCTTAACGCGGGTTTTTTTATGTCTTCAGATTGCCGGCGGCGTAAACAGCGCCGAGTAGTCGCGGTTGCAGATTCGCTGCACCGCCGGGTGCTGAATCATCCTTTCGGCGAATATGGCGTGATACTCTTCCATCACGTTATCCACCCTGCCAATCTCGGTAATCTTGTCGTCTGAATAGAGATCGTGCGCGTACAGCGTCGGGGCAACGAAGATAGCGTTGTGCGCCTCGCCAAAAGCCTTCATCAAAGCCGCATCGTCGAACTCACCGAGGATCTCCACGTTCAGCCCCTGCGAGTTAAACCAGTTCAGCAGCTTACGTCCGAGCATAGACCGCCTACCCGGCACCAGCAGGCGGCGCTCTTCCAGGCAAGCAGGAAACGGTTTTTCCGGCGGCGGATTAATGCACCAGAAACTGACGCCGCATTCGCCAATTTTCACCGAGAACAAGCCTTCCTGCTGCGTGGAGTCGATTGGGCAATCCGAAATGATCATATCCAGCTTATGCTGGCTCAGCTGTTCCAGCAGCATCTCGTGAGTGGACTCAAAGCAGCGTAAATGAATCTGTTCATCTTCCACCACCGCCGCATCCAGCACACCGCTTACCAGCCGTTTGGACAACGCATCCGCCACGCCCACGTCAAAGAGCAGGTTCGACTCTTTGCGATAGTTAACGATATCCAGCATCTCCTGGCTCAGGGTGAACATCTTGTCCGCATAGCGGAACACCAGTTCGCCCAGCTCGCTCGGCTCAATGCCACGTCCTTTCCGCTTAAAAAGCTTGCCCTGTAAGCGCTCTTCCAGGGCTTTGATTTGCCCGGTAATAGTTTGTGGTGTCAGATAGAGCGCCTCTGCCGCTCCCACGACCGAGCCCTGCCTGTAGACATGCCAGAAGTAATAGAGATGGTTATAGTTCAAATGAGACATCACGTTTTCACTCCCTGATAGTTTATCGGGAGAAGGCTTCCCTTCTCCCGGTTTCCTGTTATGCCTGGACAGCCTGTCCGGACAACTTCACCTTCAACAAGGTATAACCAATAACCGCGGCCAGTAACGACCCGATAAGAATGCCGAGTTTCGCCCAGACGATAAGCTCAGGCGCGCTGGCACCAAACGCCAGCGTCGAGATAAAGATCGACATGGTGAATCCAATACCGCACAGCACGCCGATGGCCATAATCTGACTAAAGGTGGTTCCGTTTGGCAATGACGCCAGCTTCAGCTTCAGCGCCAGCCAGCAGAACAGGCTGATACCCAGCGGCTTACCGATAAACAAACCAGCGATGATACCCAGCGGCAGCACAGAGGTGAGTCCGTCCAGGGTAACACCGGCCAGGGAAACACCCGCGTTGGCAAATGCAAACAGCGGCAGGATCATAAAGCCCACCCACGGATGAAGCACATGCTCCAGCTGTCTGGCAGGCGATTTGCCGTCCTGCTCCTTCAGCGGAATAAAGAAGCCAACGATAACGCCCGCCAGCGTGGCATGCACGCCAGACTTCAGCACCGCCGTCCACAGCACCATCCCCACCAGAATATAAATACCCGTGCGTCGGACGTTGAAGACGTTCAGCAACGCCAGCACCGCAATAGCCACGGCCGCCACGCTCAGCGACAGAACCGACAGATCGCTGGTGTAGAACAGCGCGATAATCACGATAGCGCCCAGGTCATCGATAATCGCCAGCGCCATCAGGAAAATTTTCAGTGCTACCGGGACGCGGCTACCGAGCAAGGCTAAGACCCCGAGCGCAAACGCGATATCCGTTGCGGCCGGGATCGCCCAGCCGTCACGCGCAACCGGATCCTGCCATGCAAACGCGAGAAAGAGCAACGCGGGAACGATCATCCCGCCAATCGCCGCGATCACCGGAAACGCCGCGCGCTGTCGGCTGGCAAGAGAACCGATCACCAGCTCACGTTTGACCTCCAGGCCTACCAGCAGGAAGAACACCGCCATCAGCGCATCGTTGATCCACAGCAGCATGTTCTTGTTAATTTCCAGCGCCCCGACCTTCAGCTCGACGGGGGTTTCCAGAAATGCGTGATAGAGATCGCGCGTCATGCCCATATTGGCGAGCAGCATGGCGGCTGCAGCAGCAATAATCAGGATGACGCCGCCGGATGCCTCACTGCTAAAGAAACGGTGTAGTAATTTCACGTTTAAGCTCTCTTTTACAACAATACCTCGGTAAAACCATAATATCAGCGCAAACAGATCGGTAAAAACAGATTAATATTGGTTATAGATTCAGTTTAACCGAGGAATAACGCTATAAAGCAAAAAGCCCGGAATCGCTTCCGGGCTTTAAAGGATAGTAACCAGCTGGCAGGTTAGCGGGTTAAATCGTCGAAGAATTTTTTGACGCCATCGAAGAAGCTTTTGGAGCGCGGGCTGTTTTTCTCACCCGTCGGGCCACCAAAACTCTCCTGAAGCTCTTTCAGCAGCTGTTTCTGCTTGTCGTTCAGGCCGACCGGCGTTTCAACGACCACGCGGCATAACAGGTCACCCTGCGCGCCACCGCGAACGGATTTAACGCCTTTGCCGCGCATGCGGAACAGCTTCCCGGTCTGGGTTTCGCCAGGGATTTTCAGGTTAACGCGACCGTCCAGCGTCGGCACTTCGATTTCGCCGCCCAGCGCCGCCATCGCAAAGTTGATCGGCACTTCACAGTACAGGTTGTTACCTTCACGCTCGAAGATGGCGTGCTGTTTAACCTGAACCTGAACGTACAGATCCCCTGCCGGTGCGCCGTGCTCGCCAGCTTCCCCCTCACCTGCCAGACGGATGCGGTCGCCCGTATCTACGCCTGCCGGGATCTTAACGGACAGCGTTTTGGTTTTCTCCACGCGACCGTGACCGTGGCATTTGGTGCACGGATCTTTAATCAGCGTACCGCGACCATGACAATGCGGACAGGCCTGCTGCACCGCGAAGAAGCCCTGGCGCATCTGCACCTGACCGGAACCGTGACAGGTTGGACAGGTCTGTGGCTGAGTCCCCGCTTTCGCGCCGCTGCCGTGGCAAACGTCACACTCTTCCAGCGTCGGGATACGGATCTCTTTGGTTACGCCACGAACCGCTTCTTCCAGTGTCAGGTCCATGTTATAGCGCAGATCTGCGCCGCGCGCCGCGCGCTGACGACCACGACCGCCGCCGAAGATATCGCCAAATACATCGCCAAAGATGTCGCTGAAATCAGCGCCGCCGCCGAAGCCGCCGCCACCAAATCCACCGCCGCCCATGCCGCCCTGTTCAAAGGCCGCGTGACCATACTGGTCATAAGCCGCACGTTTTTGTGCATCGGTCAGGACTTCGTAGGCTTCTTTAATCTCTTTAAATTTGGCTTCAGCCTCTTTGTCACCCTGATTACGGTCAGGGTGGAATTTCATGGCCAGGCGCTTATATGCCTTTTTGATTTCACGCTCTTCCGCAGTTTTCGGAACGCCTAAAATCTCGTAATAGTCTTGCTTTGCCATTGGTTTTTTTAAGCCCCTTAACATGCGAGCACGGGCGTGGAGAATACTCCTACGCCCGTGCCGATTAATTACCCTGCATCAGGGCGATTATTTTTTATCTTTCACTTCTTCGAACTCAGCGTCGACAACATCGTCGTCTTTCGCGTTGTTCTGGGAAGCATCAGCGCCCGCCTGCTGCTGTGCGTGCTGCTGCTGAGCGATTTCCATCAGCTTCTGAGAAACCTGTGCCAGCTCCTGCATCTTCGCTTCAATGTCCGCTTTGTCTTCGCCTTTCAGAGACGTTTCCAGCGCGCTCAGTGCAGTTTCGATCGCAGTTTTGTCTTCCGCTGGCAGTTTATCGCCCGCTTCTTCAACCTGCTTACGGGTGCTGTGCAGCAGATGGTCACCCTGGTTACGGGTCTGAACCAGCTCTTCGAACTTACGGTCGGATTCCGCATTAGCTTCGGCATCACGAACCATTTTTTCGATTTCCGCTTCGTTCAAGCCAGAAGATGCCTTGATGGTGATCTTCTGCTCTTTACCGCTGTTTTTGTCTTTCGCAGACACGTGCAGGATACCGTCAGCATCGATGTCGAAGGTGACTTCGATCTGTGGCATGCCGCGTGGTGCCGGGTTAATACCGTCCAGGTTGAACTGACCCAAAGATTTGTTATCCGCCGCACGCTTACGCTCACCCTGAATCACATGGATGGTTACCGCAGACTGGTTGTCTTCAGCGGTGGAGAACACCTGGCTGTGTTTCGTCGGGATAGTAGTGTTTTTGTTGATGAGCGGAGTCATCACGCCACCCATGGTTTCGATACCCAGTGACAGCGGAGTAACGTCCAGTAGCAGTACGTCTTTCACTTCACCCGTCAGAACACCACCCTGAACCGCAGCACCGATAGCAACCGCTTCGTCCGGGTTCACGTCTTTACGTGGCTCTTTACCAAAGAATTCAGCAACTTTCTTCTGAACCATTGGCATACGAGTCTGACCACCTACCAGGATAACGTCCTGAATATCAGACACGGACAGGCCAGCGTCCTGCAATGCAACTTTCAGTGGCTCGATAGAACGGTTCACCAGGTCTTCTACCAGGCTTTCCAGTTTCGCACGGGTCACTTTGATGTTCATGTGTTTTGGACCGGTCGCGTCTGCGGTGATGTACGGCAGGTTCACGTCGGTCTGCTGAGCGGAAGACAGCTCGATCTTCGCTTTCTCAGCGGCTTCTTTCAGGCGCTGCATGGCCAGCGGGTCGTTACGCAGGTCAATGCCCTGATCTTTCTTAAACTCGTCAACGAGGTAGTTGATCAGACGGGTATCGAAGTCTTCACCACCCAGGTGGGTATCACCATTGGTTGCCAGAACTTCGAAGGTTTTTTCGCCGTCAACGTCGTCGATTTCGATAATAGAGATATCGAAGGTACCACCACCCAGGTCGTAAACCGCGATAGTGCGGTTGCCAACTTCTTTGTCCAGACCGTAAGCCAGCGCAGCTGCGGTTGGTTCGTTGATGATACGTTTTACTTCCAGACCTGCGATACGGCCAGCATCTTTGGTTGCCTGACGCTGAGCATCGTTGAAGTAAGCAGGTACGGTGATAACAGCTTCAGTTACCGGTTCACCCAGGTAATCTTCCGCGGTTTTCTTCATTTTCTTCAGCACTTCAGCAGAGATCTGCGGAGGTGCAGTTTTGGTGCCTTTCACATCAAGCCATGCATCGCCGTTATCGGCTGCGATGATTTTGTAAGGCATGATGGAAACGTCACGCTGAACTTCTTCGTCCTGGAAGCGGCGGCCAATCAGGCGTTTGATCGCAAACAGGGTGTTTTGCGGGTTTGTCACTGCCTGACGTTTAGCCGGCTGACCAACCAGAGTTTCACCATCCTGGGTATAAGCAATGATAGAAGGCGTGGTGCGATCGCCCTCGGCGTTCTCCAGCACACGTGCAGTAGTGCCATCCATAATCGCTACACAAGAGTTGGTAGTACCCAGGTCGATACCAATAATTTTACCCATCTAAACGTCTCCACTAAAAATTCAGTCAACATGTGGTTGTGTACCTGTAATAAGGGCAGAACGTACTTTTTCAACTGCCCAGATTTGATTTTTTTCAGGTCCACACACTGCGGTTGCTTACAAGATGGGGTCACAACGGCATCCATCAAGGGGGAAGGATAAAAAATTTTTTAATTTCACCCCGATGAGATCATAGACGGCGCCGATGCCGCCCATTATGATGCCGCGCCCCGTCAGGTAGAACTGGCGCGGGTTTAACCATTTCACCATATTAATGATGATTTTTTTGAGGACTTATGGGCAACACTAAGTTGGCTAATCCGGCTCCGCTGGGCCTGATGGGTTTTGGCATGACCACCATTCTGCTGAACCTGCACAACATCGGGATGTTCCCGATGGACGGCGTAATCCTGGCGATGGGCATTTTTTACGGCGGTATCGCGCAAATTTTCGCGGGCCTGCTGGAATATAAGAAAGGCAATACCTTCGGCTTAACCGCCTTTACCTCTTACGGTTCGTTCTGGCTGACGCTGGTCGCCATTCTGCTGATGCCTAAAATGGGCCTGGCAGATGCTTCAAACGCCCATTTCCTGGGCGTGTACCTGGGACTGTGGGGCGTGTTCACCCTGTTCATGTTCTTCGGCACCCTGAAGGCGAACCGCGCGCTGCAATTCGTCTTCCTGAGCCTGACCGTGCTGTTCGCTCTGCTTGCCGCGGGTCACCTGGCGGATAACGAAGGCATCGTTCACGTTGCCGGCTGGGTCGGTCTGGTGTGCGGCGCAAGCGCTATCTACCTGGCAATGGGTGAAGTGCTGAACGAGCAGTTCGGCCGCACCGTATTACCGATTGGTGAAAAACACTGATCCCTCTGTCGTGCCCGCGTCGCGGGCACGACATCCCTCTGACTGGCGAAGCCACATCCCCAATACCAGCCCCATCAGCGATAACGCCAGCACGTACCATGCAGGTGCAAGGGGTGACAGCCCCATCAACACCGTGACCACAATCGGGGTCAGCCCACCGAAAATGGCATACGAGACGTTATAAGAGAATGAGATGCCGGTGAAGCGTACCTCCGGCGGGAAGGCGCGGACCATTACGTACGGTACGGCGCCAACGACGCCCACGCACAGCCCGACGATGCCGTACAGCAGGAACAACTGTTCAGGATGGCTGCCCGCAAGATGGTAGAATGCCCAGCTCGACGCGGCCAGCAGCAGGCTGCCGACAATAAAGGTCACGCTGGCACCGAAACGATCCGCCGCCAGTCCCGCGGCCAGACAGCCAAAGCAGAGCATAATTGTCGCGATACTGTTCGCCTGTAACGTCACAGCAGGCGCAAAACCGTACTGTTTTTGCAGCCAGACCGGCGACATCAAAATGACCACCACGATACCCGCAGACAGCAGCCAGGTCAGAAGCATCGACACGACTACCGCTTTTTTATGCCGCACTACTACGGTTTTTACCGGCAATTCTTGCGCCAGCGCCTTCCGCTGCTGCATTTCCAGAAATACTGGCGTCTCCTGCAACCAACGTCGCAGGTACATTGCCACCAGCCCAAACGCCCCGCCCAGCAGGAACGGGATACGCCAGCCCCAGTCGTGAACGGCCTGTTGCGTCATGCTGGTATTGATGATGGTTGCAACCACGGAGCCAAGCAGAATCCCGATCGTCAGTCCTGCGGTCAGGGTTCCGCACGCAATGCCGATGCGGCGCACCGGGACGTGCTCAGCGACAAACACCCACGCGCCCGGCACTTCCCCGCCGATGGCCGCGCCCTGAAGAATACGCATCAGCAGCAGCAATAACGGGGCGATAATGCCCATCGACTCATAGGTAGGCAAAAGGCCAATCGCCAGCGTCGGCACGGCCATCAGCAGGATGCTGAGGGTAAACATCTTCTTGCGCCCAACCAGATCGCCAAAGTGCGCCATAACAATGCCGCCCAGCGGACGCGCCAGATACCCGGCAGCGAAAATGCCGAAGGTTTGCACCTGACGCAGCCATTCAGGAATATCCGCCGGGAAAAACAGCGCCCCCACGACGGCGGCGAAGAAGACAAAGATGATGAAGTCGTAAAACTCCAGCGCGCCGCCCAGAGCAGCGAGCGTGAGGGTTTTGTAGTCCTGTCGATTCAGAGGTCGGGTGTTATGTGACATAGCGAACCATTGTGCATGTGTTGTGGATTATTTTTTACAGTAATCGTAAAGAAAAAATTACTATATCGTAAATCCATTTACACGCTACTGCGGCTGGCGCTAATGTCACATTTAAAGCATTTTCAGGAGATTGTTTCGCGGCGAGCGCTTTTAGGGCGAAATGCTGCTACCACGTTGCCGTCAGTTTCCACGTACGGACCGTCAAGCAGTTGTATACAATACGGTACACTTGCAAAGATACCGTGGACGATAACGCTCCCGTCTTCGGCTTTTACTCCTTCCAGCGTTTCTTTTATCGACTTCGGCTGCCCCGGCAGGTTCAGGATCAGCGCCTGTTTGCGGATCACCCCGACCTGACGGGAAAGAATGGCCGTCGGGACAAAGTGTAGACTGATCTGGCGCATCTGTTCACCGAAGCCCGGCATTTCACGATCGGCGATAGCCAGCGTCGCGTCCGGCGTTACATCGCGGCGCGCGGGGCCGGTTCCGCCCGTCGTCAGCACAAGGTGGCAGCTCATCTCATCCACCAGCTCACACAGGGTCTGCTCGATGATCGGCTGCTCGTCCGGGATCAGGCGAGTCTGGATCTCAAACGGGGTAGTGAGCGCGCTGCCCAGCCACGCTTCCAGAGCAGGGATGCCTTTATCCTGATAAACACCGCTGGAGGCGCGGTCAGAAATCGACACTAAGCCGATGCGTAAGGTATTCATATCCATTCCATTCAAAAAGTACTGATTAAAGGGAATGATACACGCAGAGAGAAAATTCAGACAGAGGCGGGGGAAAGAGGCGTGACCGGGAACCCGGTCACGCAGAATGATTACAGCAGGTCGCCGATCATTTTTTCCAGTTTTTCCTGGTCGATAGCAAACTTACGGATACCGTCCGCCAGTTTATCTACGGCCATTGGATCCTGGTTGTGCTGCCACAGGAACTCGGACTCGGTGATGCGCTCTGGGCGCGCTTTCACTTCACCGGTGTAGGACAGTTTACGCTCGATAGCACCTTCGCTTTCTGCCAGCTCTTTCAGCAGCGCAGGGGCGATGGTCAGGCGGTCACAGCCAGCCAGCTCAATGATTTCACCGACGTTACGGAAGCTTGCGCCCATAACAACGGTCTCATAGCCGTGCTGTTTGTAGTATTCGTAGATTTCCGTCACGGAAATCACGCCTGGATCTTCAGACGCCGCATACTCTTTCTTGTCGGTGTTGGCTTTGTACCAGTCCAGAATACGGCCCACAAACGGAGAAATCAGGTATACGCCAGCTTCGGCACATGCACGCGCCTGTGCGAAGGAGAACAGCAGAGTCAGGTTACAGTTGATCCCTTCTTTTTCCAGCTGCTCAGCGGCGCGAATGCCCTGCCATGTAGAGGCCAGTTTGATCAGGATACGGTCGTTGCTGATGCCCGCATCGTTGTACAGTTTGATCAGGCGTTTTGCTTTGGCAATAGACGCTTCGGTGTCGTAGGACAGGCGAGCATCAACTTCAGTAGAGATACGGCCAGGAACGAGCTTCAGGATTTCCAGACCGATGTTTACTGCCAGTTTGTCAGTCGCATCCACAACCTGCTGCGCGCGGTCATTGCTCTGTGCTTTTGCCCAGGTCACCGCCTCGTCGATCAGTTTGCGATACTCAGGGATCTGCGCGGCGTTAAGGATCAGAGAAGGGTTGGTTGTAGCATCCTGCGGCTGGTACAGCTTCATTGCCGCAATATCTCCGGTGTCAGCGACGACAGTGGTGAACTGACGAAGGGAGGTCAATTTATCCGTCATGATAGTGTTTCTCTTTTAACGTTCCCTGGATAATTCACACTACCGACAGCCTGCCAGCAGCGGAAAAATGACAGGTTTACTTGTTAGGGGGATGTAACCGGTCTGCCCTGATGATAACACGAGTGAGAGGCAGCGCAACCGCAGACAGTGCGCTTAGGCAGAGTATGATAAACTCAGAATATTAACAGGCTGCTAAGTAACAGCATGCACAATCAGTGGTAGCGCTTACATATTCACGTTGGCATCAACAAGAGGGACGTTAGTGCCTGATTTCTTTTTCTTTATTAACGAAGTTCTCTGGGGTTCAATCATGATATACCTGCTTTCAGGGGCAGGTATCTGGTTTACGTGGCGCAGCGGACTGATTCAGTTTCGCTATATTCGCAAATTTGGCAGAAGTCTGAAAAACAGCGTCACACCACAGCCGGGCGGCCTGACCTCATTTCAGGCGCTCTGTACCAGCCTGGCCGCGCGCGTCGGCAGCGGTAACCTGGCCGGTGTCGCGCTGGCAATCGGCGCGGGCGGTCCGGGCGCGGTATTCTGGATGTGGGTGACGGCGATTATCGGTATGGCCACCTCCTTTGCTGAATGCTCGCTTGCGCAGCTCTACAAAGAAAAAGACGGCAACGGTCAATTTCGCGGCGGCCCCGCCTGGTATATGGCTCGCGGACTGGGAATGCGCTGGATGGGCGTCCTGTTCTCAATCTTTTTACTGATGGCCTATGGTCTTATTTTCAATACCGTTCAGGCTAATTCCGTCGCCCACGCGCTGCGCTTTGCCTTCAATTGTCCGGAGTGGCTGACGGGCAGCGCGCTTGCCCTTCTCACCCTGCTGACCATTGTGACCGGGCTGAGAGGGGTTGCCCGCCTGATGCAGTGGCTGGTTCCGCTGATGGCGCTGCTGTGGGTGTCAACCAGCCTGATGGTATGCGCGATACATATCGACGAGGTGCCGAACGTCATCGTCACCATTTTCCAAAGCGCGTTCGGCTGGCGCGAAGCGGCTTCCGGCGCGCTGGGTTACACCCTTAGCCAGGCTCTCACTGCGGGTTTTCAGCGAGGCATGTTCTCCAACGAGGCGGGAATGGGCTCCACGCCGAATGCCGCCGCAGCGGCCGCATCCTGGCCCCCGCATCCCGCCGCGCAGGGCATTGTACAGATGATTGGCGTCTTCACAGACACCATTGTTATCTGCTCCGCCAGTGCGATGATAATGTTGCTGTCCGGCGCCGTTGAACATCCATCCGGCAGTACAGCAGGCATTCACTGGGTACAACAGGCGCTGGTCTCCCTCGTCGGCGGTTGGGGCGCAGGCCTTGTCGCCCTTGTCGTGGGGCTTTTTGCCTTCAGTTCTATTGTGGTGAACTATATCTATGCCGAGAACAACCTTATTTTCCTGAAAGTTGACTCGCGTCTTGCCCGCAACATCCTTCGCGCGGGTGTGCTGGCGATGGTATTTGTCGGTTGCCTGCTTAGCATGCCGATGATCTGGCAACTGGCGGATGTCATTATGGCGCTGATGGCCATCACCAATTTGACGGCAATTTTGCTTCTTTCACCGGTTGTGGCGCTGATCGCGCGCGATTATCTGCGTCAGCGCAAGCTCGGCGTACAGCCCGTCTTTGACGCCTCACGCTATCCCGAAATCGAATCACAAATTGCCCCTGGCACCTGGGATGATTTGCCGCGGCAATAACAGCTATCGATCAATTCAGGGCGATTTTTTGTTAAAGTCGCTCTAAATTTCCTGCAAGGACTGGATATGCTGATTCTGATTTCACCTGCCAAAACGCTCGACTACCAGAGCCCGCTCGCCACTGAGCGTTATACCCAGCCGGAATTGCTGGACTACTCGCAACAGCTGATCCACGAGGCGCGTAAGCTTTCGGCTCCGCAAATCGCTTCGCTGATGAGCATCAGTGATAAACTCGCCGACCTGAACGCCACCCGTTTTCACGAGTGGCAGCCTGACTTCACGCCCGCTAACGCCCGCCAGGCGCTGTTGGCCTTCAAAGGTGACGTCTACACTGGCCTGCAAGCAGAAACGTTTAGCGAAGCCGATTTCGATTTTGCCCAGCAGCATCTGCGCATGTTATCCGGCCTGTACGGGGTGCTGCGCCCGCTGGATCTGATGCAGCCATATCGTCTGGAGATGGGTATCCGCCTGGAAAACGCCAAAGGCAAAGATTTGTACCAGTTCTGGGGCGATGTCATTACCGATAAGCTTAACGCGGCGCTACAAGCCCAGGGGGACAACGTGGTGATCAACCTGGCCTCCGATGAGTACTTCAAATCGGTGAAGCCGAAAAAGCTGGATGCGGACATTATCAAGCCGGTGTTCCTCGACGAGAAAAACGGCAAATTTAAAGTGATCAGCTTCTACGCCAAAAAAGCGCGCGGTCTGATGAGCCGTTTCATCATTCAAAACCGCCTGACGAAGCCAGAGCAGCTCACTGGCTTTAACAGTGAAGGGTATTTCTTCGACGAGGCATCGTCAGGAAAAAACGAGCTGGTGTTTAAGCGTCACGAGCAATAAAAGACAACCCCGCCAGCTGGCGGGGTTTGTGTTAATGGTGCTTCCGGTCCGGCCCCGGGCGATGATCGTCATGACGGTGATGATCGTGACGATCGCGATGTTCATCGTGCGGACGCCAGTGGTTATCGCGCCAGTCATAGTGCGCTTTCCACCAGTCATGGTCGCGCCAGCGGCCGCCATCCCAGTAGTGTCCGTTATTATCCCGATCGCCAATTTGCAGTTTTACCGCAGGGACGAGGGTGATCTCAGCTGCCTGCACCGCCATGGGAGCGACCAGCATCAGTGAAAGCGCGATAAGTGCAGGTTTCAGTGTAGACATAGGTGACTCCTTATTCTTCTTGCCCAACGTGGGCCGATGTAAGGAGAGTACGTGATGGGAACGGTGGATGTTATTCTCTGCAATCCTAAACCCTAAGTAACCGCATTTATTGGGAATTTCTGCTTTTTTCCTGCTGTTTTTCTCCTTATTTTCTCCATAAAAAAGCCGGGTGGCGGCTTCGCCTTACCCGGCCTACTTTCTGAAATGTTCCAGGCCCGGTAAGGCGTAGCCGCCACCGGGCAATAAACTCACGCTCGGGTCATCATCAGCTTACGCAGTGCGGCAAAGTCTGCGGGCAGCTCATGGGACAGCAACGGCAGGTCGGCGCGCTCGGCCAGCTCTTTTGGCAGCGGCAGCGTTTCACCCAGGATCGCTTCCACGCTCTCTTTGAACTTGGCCGGATGGGCGGTACCGAGGAACAGGCCATACTCACCCGGTTGAAGCTGATCGCGCAGGGCACGATAGGCAATCGCCGCGTGCGGCTCAGAGGTATAGCCCACCGCTTTCAGCTCGCGCATGGTGGCTTTCGTGGTTTCGTCCGTCACCGCTGCGTAGCCCAGGTCGCCCAGACGCCAGACCTTACGGCGGAACAGCTCTTCCACACGCGGCCAGTTGTTAGGCTGTGACACATCCATCGCATTGGAGAGCGTGGCTTGCGTCGCGTTCGGCGCCCATTTTCCGTCCTTCAGGAAACGCGGCACGGTGTCGTTGGCGTTGGTAGCGGCGATAAAGCGCTTCACCGGCAGGCCGAGTGATTTCGCCAGCAGGCCCGCCGTCAGATCGCCGAAGTTCCCGCTTGGCACAGAAACTACCAGCTGATTGCGCGCGTCCTGCGGCAGCTGGGCCACCGCTTCGAAGTAGTAGCAGATCTGCGCCAGCAGACGGCTGATGTTGATGGAGTTGGCAGAGTTCAGCCCCAGCGCCGCCTTCAGCTCTTCGTCATCAAAGGCCTGCTTCACCAGCGCCTGGCAGGCATCGAAATCGCCGTCGATCGCCACGGTTTCAATGTTGCCCCCAAGAGTGCAGAACAGTTTTTCCTGAAGCGGGCTGATTTTGCCTTTCGGATAGAGGATCACCACGCGGACGTTTTTCAGGCCGTAGAACGCATGAGCCACCGCCGCACCGGTATCACCTGAGGTCGCGGTCAGGATGGTCACCGGTTTGTCGCCGCTGATGTGGGTCAGCATCTGCGCCATAAAGCGACCGCCGAAATCTTTGAACGCCAGCGTCGGGCCGTGGAACAGCTCCAGACAGCCAACGTCAGGCTCCACCTGCTTCACCGGGGCCGGGAAAGCAAACGCCGCGCGCACGCGCTCTTCGAGCAGCTCCTGCGGGATTTCGTCGCCAATAAACGCAGACAGAATTTTGGTGCTGCGGGTGACAAAGTCCTGCTTAAGCAGTTCATCGATTTCAGTCAGTTGAAATTCCGGCAGGTCGTGGGGGAAGAACAGCCCCTGATTTTTGCCCAAACCCTGCGTTACCGCCTGCGCAAAGCTGACCTGCTCGTTATGATCTTTAAGGTTGTAGAGTTTCATTCGTTATCCCAGTACTCGTGCGCCAGCCGTGTCCAGACGGCAAATATGAACAAAGCCTTCCTGATTTTGCAGGTAGTGTTTAGAGAGCCAGTCCGCCACGCGCTGCGCGGTGTCTGGCTTGTCGCATAAGGCGAACAGCGTTGGGCCGGAGCCGGAGATGCCGCACGCCTGTGCGCCGATATCCATGGATGCCTGTCGCGCTTCGTTAAAGCCCGGCAGCAGCTTCGTGCGATACGGCTCGGCAATAACGTCTTTCATCAGTTTCGCCGCCAGCTGCGGCTGTCGGGTATAGCAGGCATGAATAAAGCCCGCCAGATGACGCCCGTGGGCGATACAGTCCTGACGACGATACTGCGCCGGCAGGATCGCACGCGCTTCGGCGGTAGAAACCTTAATGCCCGGATAGGCAAGCACCCACAGCCACTCATCAAACCCTGGCACCTGCTGGCTGATGATGCCATTTTCTTCAATCATCAGCTGCATGCCGCCAAGGAAGCACGGCGCCACGTTATCATAATGAATGCTGCCGGAGATGCGCCCTTCCAGCTCGCCCATCAGCGCCAGCAGGCGGCTGTTGTTCAGCGGCTTGCCGCAGTGCTCATTCATCGCCACCAGCGCGGCGACCACCGAGCAGGCGCTGGAGCCGAGTCCCGAACCAATCGGCATGCTCTTTTCCAGCGTCATGGCGACCGGCACGTTTTTACCGATCTCCTGACAGAAGCGTTCCCAGCACTGATAAACGATATTCTCACGCGGTTCAGGCGGCAGCTTGCTGGCAAAACGGCCGACGTTATTCAGGCTGAAGCGCTCTGCCGCCTCAACCGTTACCGTATCGCCCAGCAGCGAACCATCCACCGGCGTAACCGCCGCGCCCAGCACGTCAAATCCGACGCTCATATTGGCGCTGGAAGCCGGGGCATATACTTTAACCATCTTAAACTCCTAACTTCCATGACAGGGTACGCAGCAGATCGGCAAACACGCCCGCCGCCGTCACATCATTCCCTGCGCCATAGCCGCGAAGTACCAGCGGCAGTGGCTGATAATAATGGCTGTAGAACGCCAGGGCGTTCTCGCCGTTTTTCACCTTGTACAGCGGATCGTTGCCATCCACTTCGGCAATCTTCACGCGGCAGACGCCGTCTTCTTCAATATTGCCAACATAGCGCAATACCTTACCTTCATCACGGGCTTTCGCAACGCGGGCGGCAAAGGCGTCGTCAAGCTGCGGCAACCTGGCCATAAAAGCGCTGACGTCGCCGCTGTCATCAAATTCTGCTGGCAGCACCGGCTCAATCACGATATCCGAAAGCTCCAGCTCGCGGCCGGTTTCGCGCACCAGGATCAGCAGCTTACGCGCCACATCCATACCGGAGAGGTCGTCGCGCGGATCCGGCTCGGTGTAGCCCAGCTCGCGCGCGGCGCGGGTGGCTTCCGAAAGGCTCATCCCTTCGTCCAGCTTGCCGAAGATAAACGACAGGGAGCCGGAGAGGATGCCGGAGAAACGCTGTAGTTCGTCGCCCGCGTTCAGCAGGTTTTGCAGGTTCTCGATGACCGGCAGGCCTGCGCCCACGTTGGTGTCATACAGAAACTTGCGGCGCGACTTGCTCGCCGCCAGACGCAGCTGGTGATAGTAATCCATCGACGAGGTGTTGGCCTTTTTGTTCGGCGTCACCACATGGAAACCTTCGCGCAGGAAATCCGCGTACTGATCGGCCACAGCCTGGCTGGAGGTACAGTCGACGATCACCGGGTTAAGCAGGTGATACTCTTTCACCAGACGGATCAGACGACCCAGGTTGAACGGCTCTTTCGCCTCTTCCAGTTCCGCCTGCCAGTTTTCCAGGTTCAGACCGTGGACGTTAGTCAGCAACGCTTTCGAGTTCGCAATTCCGCAGACGCGCAAATCGATATGTTTCTTCTTAAGCCACTCCTGCTGGCGCTTTACCTGCTCCAGCAGCGCGCCGCCGACGCCGCCGACGCCCACCAGGAACAGCTCAATCACCTGGTCGGTGTTGAACAGCATCTGATGCACCACGCGCACGCCGGTAGTGGCGTCATCGTTATCCACGACAACGGAAATTGAACGCTCTGATGAGCCCTGGGCAATCGCCACGATATTGATATTGGCCCGCGCCAGGGCGGCAAAGAATTTGGCGGAGATTCCGCGCAGGGTGCGCATGCCGTCGCCTACCACGGAGATCACGGCCAGACGCTCCTGAATCGAGAGCGGCTCCAGCAGCTCTTCTTTCAGCTCCAGGTAGAACTCTTCTTCCAGCGCGCGACGGGCGCGCAGGCAATCGCCCTGCGGGACGCAGAAGCTGATGCTGTATTCGGAAGAAGACTGCGTGATCAGCACCACGGAGATCCCGTTACGGGACATGGCCGCAAATACGCGTGCCGCCATGCCAACCATACCTTTCATACCCGGGCCAGAGACGCTGAACATCGCCATGTTATTAAGGTTCGAAATGCCTTTTACCGGCAGGTCATCTTCATCAGCGCTGGCGCCAATCAGCGTACCCGGCGCCTGCGGATTACCGGTGTTTTTAATCAGGCAAGGGATCTGGAACTGGGCAATCGGGGAGATGGTACGTGGGTGAAGCACTTTGGCGCCGAAGTAGGAAAGCTCCATCGCTTCCTGGTACGACATCGACTTCAACAGCCTGGCGTCCGGCACCTGGCGCGGGTCGCAGGTATATACACCATCAACGTCAGTCCAGATCTCACAACAGTCTGCACGTAAACAGGCCGCCAGCACGGCAGCGGAGTAGTCAGAGCCGTTACGCCCCAGCACCACCAGTTCGCCCTTCTCGTTACCGGCGGTGAAGCCTGCCATCAGGATCATGTGGTCAGACGGGATTTTGCTCGCCGCAATGCGGCGTGTCGACTCGGCAATGTCGACGGCGGATTCAAGGTAGTGTCCCACAGCCAGCAGTTTTTCAACCGGATCGATGACCGTCACGTGGTGACCGCGCGCTTCCAGCACGCCCGCCATGATGGCGATAGAGAGTTTTTCACCCCGGCAAATCAGCGCCGCGTTGATGCTGTCCGGGCATTGACCCAGCAGGCTGATACCGTGAAGGACGTGTTTAATCTGGGCAAATTCGAGTTCCACGGTGCTTTTCAGCTGCGCCAGCGGGAAGCCAGGCTGGGCGTCTGCCAGCCCCTGAAGCAGTTCAGCGAAGATACGTTCGGCGTCGCTGATGTTCGGAAGTGCATCCTGGCCACCGATGGTTTTTTCAATCATCGCCACCAGGTGGTTCGTGATTTTTGCCGGGGCAGAGAGCACGGTAGCAACCTGCCCCTGCCTGGCGTTACTTTCCAGGATATCGGCAACACGCAGAAAACGCTCTGCATTTGCCACTGATGTACCGCCGAACTTCAACACTCGCATGGTTCTACCTCATTTCCTTTAGCCGAAAAAAAAGCCCGCACTGTTCAGGTGCGGGCTTTTTTCTGTTTTTCCTGTACGCGTCAGCCCGCATCGTTACCTGTGGTAATGATGATGGTTGTAGTAATGGTGGTGATGCTGATGCGTTTCATGGATGTTGTGTACTCTGTCATTATTATCTGTCTGTGCTCTATTCTTTTAGGGTTAAAGGATCGGACACCTTAAGTCAATGAATTTTTAATTTGATCACAACTCGGGACATTCTCACGTCCCGCTGCGTGCAGATTTATTTTCATCGGAATACCCCAGATGCAACCCCAGACATCAGCAGGATCGGCCATAATAAAAACCTATGACACTATTTTACTCGGCTAATTTTTTTTCAATATCATGAAGCAATCGGTGCAGCATTGCCGTGTCGCGCTGTTCAAGACGCCCCAGGCGCTGCTGTAACCAGTCCACCATTTTTTGATCGTCAGCGACGCCCAGTTGCTCGAGAAGCTTATCTGCACGAATACGCAGCGCCGCCAGCTGGTTTTCATCCGTTACTGACGCTGGCGGCTGAGAAATTTGTATTAAGGATGCTAATTGATAGCAGTACACCATCACCGCCTGCCCCAGATTGAGTGACGGATAATCCGCCACCATCGGCGCGCCCGTCAGGACGTCAGCCAGTTCCAGTTCTTCGTTAGTTAGCCCGGAATCTTCTCGCCCAAAAACCAGCGCGGCTTTCTCCAGCCACTGGCTTTTTTCTTCCAGTAGTGGCACCAGTTCAGCAGGCGTGGCGTAATAATGAAACTTCGCCCGGCTGCGCGCGGTCGTCGCGACGGTAAACGAAATATCGTGCAGCGCCTCAGCGAGCGTAGCGTAAGTGGTTATATTATCGAGAATATCACCCGAACCGTGCGCCACCCATCGCGCAGCAGGCTCCAGATGCGCCGCGCTGTCTACGATACGCAAATCGGTAAAACCCATGGTCTTCATGGCACGCGCCGCAGCGCCAATATTTTCAGCTCTTGCTGGTGCCACCAGCACAATCGACAGATGCATTTATGCTCTCTTTTTAATCAGTTAGCAGGTAAAAATGTGATTCACTTCAACATATTACGCAGCACGAATTTACAATTTTGCAACACAAATCACCGAAATAGCGTTTCATAACAATTAAAAAAAGCTAAACTATTTTGTGGCTGAACAATCAGTTAGAATGTTAACAGAAGTCCATTATCCTTATGTTTTGTAATGATAATGACCTTATGAATACTCTTTTCCGATTGGATTCGTACCGTTTATCAATCAATGTCCGCAACTAGTTGGTTTATTGAAAAATTGTGACAAAGGCTAGCATTCAGCTACGATGATTTCATCAAACTGTTAACGTGCTACAATTGAACTTGATATATGTCAACGAAGCGTAGTTTTATTGGGTGTCCGGTGTCACTTAGCCTGTTATGTTGCTGTTAAAATGGTTAGGATGACAGCCGTTTTTGACACTGTCGGGTCCAAAGGGAAAGTACCCACGACCAAGCTAATGATGTTGTTGACGTTGATGGAAAGTGCATCAAGAACGCAATTACGTACTTTAGTCACGTTAAGCCGATCATGTTAATTTGCGACATGCATCAGGCAGGTCAGGGACTTTTGTACTTCCTGTTTCGATTTAGTTGGCAATTTAGGTAGCAAACATGCAGACCCCGCACATTCTTATCGTTGAAGACGAGTTGGTAACACGCAACACGTTAAAGAGCATTTTCGAAGCAGAAGGCTACGATGTCTTTGAAGCGACCGATGGCGCAGAGATGCATCAGATCCTTTCTGAAAATGATATCAACCTGGTGATTATGGATATCAATCTGCCGGGCAAAAACGGGCTTCTTCTGGCGCGCGAACTGCGTGAACAGGCGAACGTCGCGTTGATGTTCCTGACAGGCCGTGACAACGAGGTTGATAAAATTCTTGGTCTGGAAATCGGCGCGGATGACTACATCACCAAGCCGTTCAACCCTCGCGAGTTAACCATTCGTGCACGCAACCTGCTGTCCCGCACCATGAATCTGGGTACGGTCAGTGAAGAGCGTCGTAGCGTCGACAGCTACAAATTCAACGGCTGGGAACTTGATATCAATAGCCGTTCGCTGATTAGCCCGAACGGTGAGCAGTACAAACTGCCGCGCAGTGAATTCCGCGCGATGCTGCACTTCTGCGAAAACCCGGGCAAGATCCAGTCCCGTGCAGAACTGCTGAAGAAAATGACCGGTCGTGAGTTGAAGCCACACGATCGTACCGTTGACGTAACCATCCGTCGTATTCGTAAACATTTCGAATCTACACCTGATACGCCGGAAATCATCGCCACGATCCATGGTGAAGGCTATCGTTTCTGCGGTGACCTCCAGGAGTAATCCTCCCGTCACGCAGTAAAAAACGGCGCTTTTGCGCCGTTTTTTTTATCAATGCCACGGCATAATCGGCACCGCGCTAATCGCGTTTTTCGGTGAGCCTTCCACGACTTTGTCGGAATAAGCCAGATAAGCCAGTGTGTTGCGCTTCGCGTCATAAAAACGGACCACCTGTAGCTTTTTGAACACCAGCGAGGTCCGTTTCTGGAATACAACGTCGCCCTGCGCTTTGCCGTTTTTAATTTTGTCACTCAATTCCACCGGACCAACCTGCTGGCAGGAGATGGCCGCGTCAGACGTGTCTTCAGCCAGCCCCAGGCCGCCTTTAATCCCGCCGGTCTTCGCCCGGCTGACATAGCAGGTGACGTTTTTAACGTCCGGATCGTCAAAGGCCTCCACCACAATTTTGTGGTCCGGCCCAAACATTTTAAACACGGTGTCCACGGAGCCAATTTGCTCCGCCTGTGCCACGCGCCCTGCCATCAGCGCCAGTGCTGCAAAGACTAAAACCTTGTATTTCATATTGTTACCATTCATAAAAATTACGCTGAGCGATTATTCAACAGGTTAGATAAAAATGTAGCAAGATCACAGGATTAGAATATATCCGCACTTAAATCACCACAAAAAGCATTTATGCGCAAAAAAAACACTGAATGCTAAAACGTCAAAAAATGCTATTATCCGCTAACCTGTAAACAGGCACCTGCGGCAGTTTTAAGGATGAGGATAGTATATGGATCAGGCTGGAATTATTCGCGACCTGCTCACCTGGCTGGAAGGTCATCTCGACCAGCCTTTGTCACTGGATAATGTGGCGGCAAAAGCAGGCTATTCCAAGTGGCATCTGCAAAGGATGTTCAAGGATGTCACCGGTCATGCTATCGGTGCCTATATTCGCGCACGTCGTTTATCAAAGTCTGCTGTCGCGTTGCGCCTGACCGCGCGACCAATCCTGGATATTGCCCTGCAATATCGCTTCGATTCACAGCAAACCTTCACTCGCGCCTTTAAAAAACAGTTCTCGTTAACGCCAGCGCTTTATCGCCGCTCGCCGGACTGGAGCTCCTTTGGTATGCGTCCGCCGCTGCGTCTGGGCGAGTTTGCGATGCCAAAATATGAAATCATCACCCTGCCGGAAACGCACCTGGTCGGCACCACGCAGAGCTACTCCTGTTCCCTGGAGCAGATCTCCGAGTTCCGCCATCAGATGCGCGTTCAGTTCTGGCGCGAATTTTTAAGCCACGCTCCGGCGATCCCGCCGATTCTGTATGGCCTGAACGAAACGTATCCAAGCCAGGAAAAAGATGACGAGCAGGAAGTGTTCTATACCACGGCGCTGACGCCTGACATGGCGAACGGTTACATTCATGGCTCGAAGCCTGTCGTGCTGGAAGGCGGCGAGTATGTGATGTTCTCATACGAAGGGTTAGGAACGGGCGTTCAGGAGTTCATCCTGACCGTTTACGGGACCTGCATGCCAATGCTGAATCTGAATCGCCGTAAAGGTCAGGACATTGAGCGCTACTATCCGGCGCAAGATGCAAAACCGGAAGAAGGCCCTATCAATCTGCGTATGGAATTCCTGATTCCGGTACGTCGTTAACGCTGCAACTCATCCAGTGCAGGGGCATCAAGATGCGAAATGTCCCCTGCCATCTCAACCACCCACCCCGATGCCAGCCAGGCACTTTCCTGATAGTCGATACGGGAAATGGAACAGTTGCGCAGACGCAAACGGCGCTCGGCGTAAGCCGGCAGCCCCAGAATGGTACTTACCAGGCAACCCAGCGCGATACCGTGGCTCACCAGCAGCGGTCGGCTACCTGCCGGGAGTTTCAGGCACTCGGCCAGCGCGGCATGCATGCGCACGCTCAGCTCCTGCATGGATTCCCCCTCAGGGATGCGACCATCTTCAGTGCCGTTCACCAGCGTGCGACGCCAGCCTTCTTCGGTTTCCGTCAGCGTATCGATAGGGCGTTTTTCCAGCACGCCCATATCCAGCTCGCGCAGGCGCGGTTCAAGGGTCACGTCGCAGCCACAGGCATCGGCGATGATGCGTGCCGTCTGCTGCGTGCGGCCTAAATCACTGGAGATGACGTGAGTGATACCCAGCGTTCTGGCGCGTTCCGCCACCTGCCACGCTTGCTGCACACCTTTGTCGGTGAGAGGACTGTCTGACTGGCCTTGAATACGTCGCTCGGCGTTCCACTGCGTTTCACCGTGGCGAACAAGGTATACCTGTAACATGCTTTTTTTCCGTTATACTGCGATGAATTTTTTAAATCGAGCTTAATTATGCACCATGTTGTCTCTGCTACCACCAATCCTGCCAAAATTCAGGCAATTCTAAGGGCATTTGAAGAGATCTTCGGCGAAGGATCCTGCCATATTGACGCCGTCGGCGTCGAGAGCGGTGTGCCGGAACAGCCGTTTGGCAGCGAGGAAACACGCGCTGGCGCACGAAATCGCGTGGCGAATGCAAAAGCCGCCGTGCCAGATGCTGACTTCTGGGTCGCGATTGAAGCAGGTATCGACGAAGGGGCGACCTTCAGCTGGGTTGTCATCGAAAGCCGCGAGCAGCGCGGCGAAGCGCGTTCAGCCACGCTGCCGCTGCCGGAGGTCATACTGGAGAAAGTCCGCGCGGGTGAGGCGCTGGGGCCGGTAATGTCGCACTACACCGGCATTGATGAGATTGGTCGTAAAGAGGGGGCGATTGGCGTCTTTACCGCGGGCAAGCTCACCCGTTCGAGCGTTTACCACCAGGCCGTTATTCTGGCGTTAAGTCCGTTCCATAACGCGATTTATCGTTAAGTTTGTAGGCCGGATAAGGCGAAGCCGTCATCCGGCGTTTTTAAGCAATACCGCTTCCAGCCACTGACGCAGTTCAACCGGCGCCGACTTCAGGCTGTTTGAACCCCGGGTAATCGTCGCGATGCCCGCGCCCAGCTCGTTTTTCAGTTCACGCTGGCTCATTTCGCCACGCAGCAGTTCCTCAATAATGCGTACCCGTGTACCCAGCGCTTCACGCTCGTCTGGCGTCAGCATCAGCTGTAGCAAGGGTAAATGCAGATCTTTGTCGTAAGACTGGCGGAGCAACTCCACAAAACGAAGCCACTCCTGATGACGCAGTTCGGCCATGGCCGAGGAATACGGGGAATGCTGGGTCATGTTATGCTGCCTCTTGTACTCATTAACGAGTACAGCATAACACAACCCGCGCCGATCAGTAACGTCTCTGCCACTCGGCATCGCTCATCAGGGCATCTTTCTCCCCCATGAAGTGCCGATAGTAGGCGTCATACGCCAGCACGTTCTTCACATATCCGCGCGTTTCCGAGAACGGAATGCTCTCGACGAACGCCACGGCGTCGAGTCGCCCTGCGCTGTTGCCAAGCCATGTCCGCACGCGGCCTGGCCCGGCGTTGTACGCCGCTGACGCGAAGATACGGTTATTACCGAACTGCTGATAGACGTACTGCAAGTAGCTGGTACCGATGTTGATGTTGGTCTCCGGATCCAGCAGCTGGGACGGGCTGCTGTAGCCTGGGATATTAAACATCTTCACCGTGTGCGTCGCGGTGCCCGGCATAATTTGCATCAGGCCGCTGGCCCCCACCGGCGAACGCACTTTCGGGTTCCAGGCGCTTTCCTGACGGGCAATGGCCATCGCGTAGCTTTGCGGAATATCTTTGCCGCTGGTGTAGCGATCGAACAGATCCTTATAAGCCAGCGGGAAACGCTCTTCGAGATGATCCCACAGCTTGCCGGCGATCGTCGCCTGCACGCTCAGATCCCACCAGCGATTATCAAACGCATAGCGGGCAAGCTGCGCCTTCTCGCCGGTGGTACGGCTGGTGACCAGGTTGGCCCATTCGCTGCGCGCGGTATTATCCAGATTCCAGTACATCAGCTCGCGCACGCGCGCCATTTCCGGACCCTGCGTCAGCGCCGGGTTCGCGTTGGCTGGCGCTTTGTCGATCTTCAGGGTGTACTCCTCGCCCAAACGCTGCGCCGCCGCCATCGGGTAGAAGCCGCGCTGCTGCATCAGGGAGTGGAGGATCGCTTTGGCTTCGTCTTCACGACCACGCTCCAGCAGCAGGTCCGCCTGCCAGTAACGCCATTCATCTTTCTCTTTAGCATCCATCGGCAGGCGCGCCAGCCAGGTATTGAGGCCACGACGATCGCCCGTTCCCAGCGCCATGCGCACGCGACGCTCCACCAGCGAGACAGAGTTTGAACGCATTACCGCATCGTCACGCCAGCGCGCCTGTTCGTCGGTGACATCTGTTCCCATCAGTCGCCATGCCACAATATCGCGCAGTTCCTGGGTTTGATCGTCATTAAGCTGCTGGGCCTGCACCAGCTGCGGGATCATCAGCCGGGCGTTTTCCACATCCTCACGCGCCACGCTGGCAAAGGCCACCGCCGCCATCTGGCGGGTAAAATCGGTCGCGCCGGTGGTACGCGCAAACGTCAGCACGGTATTGGGATCGTTTGCCAGACTGATAACGGCAGAGGCAATGGTCTGATAATCCGCGGGCATCTGGCCCGCCAGCACGGTGACCAGCCGGGTGTTACCGGCCTTCATCGCCAGGCGAATACGTTCCAGGTAAGAGAGCGGATCCTGCTTGCCCGAGGCGCGCCAGGCGCTGAACAGCGGATCACAGGCGTTTGGCTGGCTTTTGCCCGTCAACCACAGCTCTTTCGCGCCGGTCCAGGCTTCCTCCTGCTGACCGGTCGCCCATTTCGCATAATAGTAATTACACTGCGCTTCCGTCGCGCCCGGTTTATCCGGGCTGAAAGCCAGCAGGCCGCGCCAGTCTTCGCGACGGGCCAGCTCGTTCACAAACCGGGACTTCAGGGTGCGCGCAGGCGGCAGTGTCGGGTTCGCCTGAATGAAGTTATTTACGGTGACGGTCGGTTGATTCATGAGATCATCAGTGATCTGACGATACTCCAGATACGGATACAGCGGATAATCCTTCAGCGTCGGCATCAGCGCCTGCACGGTATCCATCTGCTTGTTGTCCCATGCCTGCTTAATCTGGGCATAGCGGTTACGTTGTTCATCCAGTGAATCGGCATGCACCGCCTGGCTTACCGCCATTACGCATACGCTGGCAGCCAGCAGACGCCAGACCACCCGTTTGGCTTTTTCCACAAGCTCTTCCTCATTGTTTTTCGTCAGTTGCAGCGTCTTGCCACGTTAAAGTTACCTCAACTTATGCTAACCAGGCATCCCACAACGCGCCACGTCATGGACACTTTTTTACCTTTCTTGCGCGTTTTAACACTCCCGACGTTCCTGGCTGGGATTAGGGCGTGAAAAAGGCTACACTTCGAGGCTGAAATTCATTCTCATCACGATAAAAGAGGCGAAGTCCAACGTGGCTCAATTCGTTTATACCATGCATCGTGTCGGCAAAGTTGTCCCGCCGAAACGTCATATTCTTAAAAATATCTCGCTGAGCTTTTTCCCGGGCGCAAAAATCGGTGTTCTGGGTCTCAACGGTGCCGGTAAGTCCACCCTGCTGCGCATCATGGCCGGCATCGATACAGACATCGAAGGTGAAGCCCGTCCGCAGCCTGGCATCAAGATCGGCTACCTGCCGCAGGAACCTCAGCTGAACCCGGAACACACCGTGCGTGAATCCGTTGAAGAAGCGGTATCCGAAGTGGTTAACGCCCTGAAAGGTCTGGATGAAGTGTATGCCAAATACGCCGAGCCGGATGCGGACTTCGACAAACTGGCCGCTCAGCAAGGCAAATTTGAAGAGATTATCCAGGCGCACGACGGTCACAACCTGAACGTGCAGCTGGAGCGCGCGGCAGATGCCCTGCGTCTGCCGGACTGGGATGCGAAAATCGCGAATCTCTCCGGTGGTGAACGCCGCCGCGTGGCGCTGTGCCGCCTGCTGCTGGAAAAACCAGACATGCTGCTGCTCGACGAACCGACCAACCACCTGGATGCGGAATCCGTGGCCTGGCTGGAACGCTTCCTGCACGACTTCGAAGGCACCGTGGTGGCAATTACCCACGACCGCTACTTCCTCGACAACGTGGCGGGCTGGATCCTGGAGCTGGACCGCGGTGAAGGGATTCCGTGGGAAGGCAACTACTCTTCCTGGCTGGAGCAGAAAGATCAGCGTCTGGCGCAGGAAGCGTCTCAGGAAGCGGCGCGCCGTAAGTCTATTGAGAAAGAGCTGGAGTGGGTTCGTCAGGGCGCGAAAGGCCGTCAGTCCAAGGGCAAAGCCCGTCTGGCGCGCTTCGAAGAGCTGAACAACACCGAATACCAGAAACGTAACGAAACCAACGAACTGTTTATTCCACCTGGCGCACGTCTGGGGGATAAAGTGGTTGAAGTGACCAACCTGCGTAAGTCATACGGCGACCGCCTGCTGATCGACGATCTGACCTTCTCCGTACCGAAAGGCGCTATCGTCGGCATTATCGGTCCGAACGGCGCGGGTAAATCCACCCTGTTCCGCATGATGTCCGGTCAGGAACAACCTGACAGCGGCTCTATCACCCTGGGTGAGACCGTGAAGCTGGCCTCCGTTGACCAGTTCCGTGACGCGATGGACAACAGCAAAACCGTGTGGGAAGAAGTCTCCGGCGGTCTGGATATCATGCGTATCGGCAACACCGAGATGCCAAGCCGCGCCTATGTTGGCCGCTTTAACTTCAAGGGCACCGACCAGGGCAAACGCGTGGGCGAGCTGTCTGGGGGTGAGCGTGGTCGTCTGCACCTGGCGAAGCTGCTTCAGGTTGGCGGCAACGTTCTGCTGCTCGATGAACCTACCAACGACCTGGACATCGAAACCCTGCGCGCGCTGGAAAACGCCCTGCTGGAATTTCCGGGCTGCGCCATGGTTATCTCGCACGACCGCTGGTTCCTTGACCGTATCGCAACCCACATTCTGGACTACCAGGACGAAGGTAAAGTGGAGTTCTTCGAAGGTAACTTCACCGAATACGAAGAGTACAAGAAACGCACGCTGGGCGCAGACGCGCTGGAGCCGAAGCGTATTAAGTACAAGCGTATTGCGAAATAAAAGCAAAACGGCAACTTCGGTTGCCGTTTTTTATGTTTGTTCCCTCTCCGCGTGGGAGAGGGCCTGGGTGAGGGCATCAGGCCGCACAGTGTGTAGGCCGGGTAAGGCGAAGCCGCCACCCGTCTTTTTTATTTGCCCACGTAATACCGCTTCACCTCATCAAACTGCATCGCAAAGTCGATATAGCTCATCAGCGCAGGCGAATTGAGCTTACGGCTCGGATAGGCCAGCCAGAGATCGTTCCCCTCAACGCGCCACTCCGGTAGCACCTTTACCAGCACGCCCTTTTCGATTTTATCTTCCAGCAGGAATGCGGGTAACAGCGTGATCCCCGCCCCGGCAATGGCGCATTCTCGGGCGTACACCAGGTTATCCGTCATGTGGGCGTTATCCGGTAGGTAGCGGTAATCCTCACTCTCGCTTCGCAGAAGCCACTCCGACCATGCCCGGTGCGTAATGCAGCGGTGATCCACCAGCTGTCGGGGATGGATTAACGGCGCCCGACGCGCCAGATAGTCAGGCGAGGCCAGCATGTAGCGCGGACAGTGCCCAATCATGCGGCCAATCAGGGAAGAATCCTGCGGTTTGCCGGTGCGCAGCGCCACGTCAAAACCCGACTCGACCAGATCTACCACATCGTCTGAAATTGATACATCCAGCGACACGTCAGGGTAGCGAAGCTGGAACTCGGCATTCATATGCGCCAGCAGCGTCGCGCCAATCCCTGCCGGACAGGTGATCCTCAGCCGTCCGCTGGGGTTTTCTCGCAGCCGCTGAATGGCATACTCCGCGCGCTCGCTGGCCGCCAGCATCTCGCGGCAGTGCACCAGATAGTGCTCGCCCGCAAACGTCAGGCTTATTCTGCGCGTCGTGCGGTTAAGCAGGCGGATCCCCACCTGCTGCTCCAGCTGGCTAATGCGCTGGCTGACGCTGGATTTCGGCAGTTCAGCCTTCTGCGCCGCCGCAGTAAAGCTGCCCATCTCAGCCACCAGCGCAAACAGCGCCATATCCTGTAGCTGTTTAAACATGATTGTTCACCCTGTACGAACGCTGAGTTCTTGATTGTCCATCTTATCATGCAGCTGACCACTTAATAGACTAGCCTCAACACAACGCATTCATTGAGGAGAACACCATGTCTGTTAAAGCCATTGCCGTTAACCCAGAAAATCCCTCCACCTTCGTTGAAATCACCCCGCCGATGCCGCAGCCCGGCGAGTACGATCTGCTGGTGGAGGTGAAAGCCGTCTCCGTAAACCCGGTGGATACCAAAGTACATGCAGGCATTGCCAAAAGCGGACTGAAGGAGCCGCGCATTCTCGGGTGGGATGCCAGCGGGATCGTCAAAGCCGTCGGGGCTGGCGTCACCGGATTCAAACCGGGTGACGAAGTATGGTACGCGGGGGATATCACCCGACCGGGCAGCAATACCACGCACCAGCTTATCGATGCGCGCATTGTCGGGCACAAGCCTGCAAACCTTGGCTGGGCCTCTGCGGCAGCACTGCCGCTGACGGCGCTCACCGCGTGGGAAGGCCTGTTTGAACGGCTGAAGATTCAGGATGCCGACGCAGATAAAACGCTGCTGATAATTGGCGGCGCGGGTGGAGTCGGATCGCTGGCGATCCCGTTTGCGAAGCACAACAGCAAGGTGAAGATCGTCGCAACCGCCTCACGAGAAGATTCCGCCCGATGGTGTCGCGATCGCGGGGCTGACGTTGTCGTAGATTACCGCGACCTGAAGGGTGAACTGGCGAAACAGGGGCTCACCTTTGTGGATTACATTTTTATCCTCAACGACACCGACGGGCACTGGGATGCGGTCAGCGATCTGATTGCCCCTCAGGGACACATTTGTTCCATCGTTGAAAATGCGCATCCGCTAAACCAGGACAAGCTGAAGTCCAAATCTGCCGCCCTGCACTGGGAATTTATGTACACCCGCAGCATGTACCAGACCGCGGATATGGCGCGCCAGGGCGAGATTTTAAATGAGGTGGCGAAGCTGGTGGATAACGGCGTGGTGGAAAGCTCGCTCAGCGAAACGCTGCACGGGCTGAGCGTGGAAAGCATTACCGAAGCGCACCGCATGGTGCTGGAGGGGCATATGCGTGGGAAAGTGGTGGTTGAGTTCTGAGTGGTTTGTTCCCCCTCACCCTGCCCTCTCCCCACGGGGGAGAGGGTAAAGACAGCTCCGTGCGATCCCCTCTCCCCTTTGGGGAGAGGGTTAGGGTGAGGGGTAAGTTTTTTACCCCTGCTCACCCATCATCTCTTTCACCAGCTCGACGCAGCGCAGGAAACGGGTGTCGTAATCCGACTCTTCCACATGCACAAACTCAACGTTGTTCTCGTTGAGCATCTCCACCAGCATGGTCTGGAACTCACGCCTGTCTACCGAGCTGCCCAGGCTGCGCATGCCGTCGGCTACCCATGGGGTGTTGTTTTCCAGCAGGATAACCAGATCAAAGCGGTATTCATCAATCAGCGCCTGCACAAACGAGTGCTCACGTCCTTCGTACTTTTTACAGAACGCCTGCGTGGTGACGAAATCGGTATCAATAAAGGCGACTTTATTGGCGTATTTCACCGCGAAATCAATGTATTGGGCATGACCGAGCGCGATTTTATCGTAGTCGGAATACTGTAATGCCATCTCGTCACCACCGAGGTGTGAGAAGACGTAATCGCGGCCATACTCCCACGCACTGGTGGTATTGAAGATATTCGCCAGCTTATTCACCAGCGTCGATTTCCCGCTGGACTCGCCGCCGAGGATCGCCACCGTACGCACGAAGAACGGCTTCACCTCGGTCGGAATGTAGTCCCAGTAGCGGAACGGGTTCTCGCGGATCTGCGCCCCGCTGATGTTCATAAAGGTGCGTTTAGGATCGATCAGCACGGTTTCGATGCCCAGATGCTCGCGGAACTGCGGCGCGTCGGACTCTTCAGAGGTGTAGATCCAGTTAGGCGCAATGCCCTTCTCTTCCATAAACGCTTTGATGCCGTTGCTCCACACGTCCCAGCCGTGCGGGTACGGCTCCATGCCCTCTTCGTTAAAGGCATGAATACGAATATTTTTCTGATATTTAAAGGTCTGAAGCAGCCAGCGCAGGCGATCCGGCACGGTGGGCTGCTGCGACATGGCGCTGTCTTCAAACAGCTGGCGATCGCGGGTTTCATCATAACCCATGATGATATGCAGCTCGTCGACCTGGCTACAGGCGCGCTGGATCAGATAGATATGCCCGGTATGCAGCGGGTAGAACTTACCGAACACCACGCCAATGTTCTTTTGCATCCGCGGAAATTCAAGCCCCAGAAAACGGTGCAGCGCTTCCAGCTTCTGCGCGCTGGGGCTTTTGATTTTGGCGTTCAGCAGTTGGCTCAGGTAGCCCTTGGTCATGCCGCTGGCGTCCGCTACCTGCTGTAACGTGCAACCCTTCTGGCGGATAGCGGTCTTGATGTAGTCAAATGATGACATAAATTACGGTGCCTCCTGCAAAATCGAATACGTAATTATAAGTCGTCAAAGACATTTAACGCATCTGCGAGTTTTTTAACGCCAAAAACCTGCATCCCTTCCGGAATTTTTTTCGGCACGTTGGCGGCCGGAACAATTGCGCGGCGGAAGCCATGTTTTGCCGCTTCGGAGATACGCTCCTGACCGCTCGGCACCGGGCGAATTTCGCCCGCCAGCCCTACTTCGCCAAATACCACCAGATCCTGCGGCAACGGTCTGTCACGCAGGCTGGAGACCATCGCCAGCAACAGCGCCAGATCCGCGCTGGTTTCCGTAACCTTCACCCCACCAACCACATTGACGAACACGTCCTGATCCGCCATTTGCAGGCCGCCGTGACGGTGCAACACCGCCAGCAGGATCGCCAGGCGGTTCTGTTCCAGACCGACCGCCACGCGCCGCGGATTACCCATCATCGAGTGATCCACCAGCGCCTGAATTTCAACCAGCAGCGGACGCGTCCCCTCCCACAGCACCATCACCGAACTACCGGACGTAATTTCGTCGCCACGGCTCAGGAAGATGGCCGACGGGTTGCTGACTTCGCGCAGCCCCTGCTCGGTCATGGCAAACACGCCCAGTTCATTCACCGCGCCGAAGCGGTTTTTATGGCTGCGCAGGGTACGAAAACGGGAATCCGCATCGCCGTCGAGCATCACCGAGCAGTCGATACAGTGCTCAAGCACTTTCGGGCCGGCCAGCGAGCCGTCTTTGGTGACGTGGCCCACCATCACTATCGCTACGCCGCGCGTTTTGGCAAAGCGCGTTAAGTACGCAGCCGTTTCACGCACCTGCGCCACGCTCCCCGGTGACGACTGAATGTCCGCCATGTGCATCACCTGGATGGAGTCGATCACCATCAGTTTCGGCTGCTCTTCTTCGGCAATCATGCAGATCTGCTCGATGCTGGTTTCCGAGAGCATATTCAGATTGCCGGTCGGCAGACCGAGGCGGTGCGCGCGCATCGCCACCTGCTGGAGTGACTCTTCGCCCGTGACGTACAGGGTTTTCATCTGTTCGGCGAGCTTGCAGAGCGTTTGCAGCAGCAGGGTCGATTTACCCGCGCCCGGGTTACCGCCGATCAGAATAGCGCTGCCCGGCACTACGCCACCGCCGAGCACGCGGTCAAATTCTTTGAATCCGGTTGAGAAGCGCGGCAGCGCCTCAAGGCTGATATCCGAAAGTTTTTGTACCTTCGACACGCCTGCATTGCCCGCATAGCCGCTCAGGCGTTCATTGCGGGCCACGCTCGGCGAAGCCGCCACACCACGCACTTCGGTGATGGTGTTCCAGGCATGACAGGCGCTGCATTGCCCCTGCCAGCGCGGATAATCCGCACCACATTCATTACAGACAAATGCGCGTTTTGGAGCTTTCGCCACGGTTTACCTCGTTATTTCTGTGCGGTCTGCGCGCCGGATAGCGCTGACGCTTACCCGGCCTACAAAAGCAGGCCGCTATTTTTGATTAATGCTGCCGGAGAGAATGCAGAACACGCCCATCAGGTCAGCATGACGGATAGTGACTTCCGTCTTTTCATTCACTTTCGGCTTGGCGTGGTAGGCAATACCCAGTCCGGCAACTTTGATCATCGGCAGATCGTTCGCGCCATCGCCGATGGCGACGGTCTGTTCGACCGGAATGGCGTATTTCTCCGCCAGACGCGTCAGCGTATTGGCTTTGTACTGCGCATCCACGATGTCGCCAATCACTTGTCCGGTGAGTTTGCCGTCCATGATCTCCAGCTCGTTTGCCACCACGGTGGTCAGACGCAGCTTGTCACGCAGGTAATCGGCAAAGAAGGTGAACCCACCGGAGGCAATCGCCACTTTCCAGCCGAGCGTCTCCAGCTTGAGCACCAGCTGCGTCAGCCCTGGCATCAGGGGCAGTTCATCGCGCACCTGACGCAAAATGTTAGCATCGGCCCCCTTCAGGGTCGCCACGCGCTGTCTCAGGCTGGCGGTGAAATCCAGCTCGCCGCGCATCGCGCGCTCGGTGACTTCCGCCACCAGCTCGCCGCTGCCCGCCAGTTTAGCAATCTCGTCAATACACTCGATCTGAATGGCGGTGGAGTCCATGTCCATCACCAGCAGGCCAGGCGTTTTCAGGTGCGGAATTTTGCCGAGCGGGGCTACGTCCAGCCCGGCATCGTGCGCAAGACGCGTGGCGCGCTGCGTCAGGGAACCCGCCAGGCGAATAACCTGATAATCTTCCACGCACCAGGCCGCAACGATGACCATCGCTGCGCCCAGTTTAGTTTGATACTGGGTGAGGCGTTGCTTATCCAGGCCGCGTCCGTACAGCAGCCAGCCGCTACGGCCAGCGTGGTAATCGAGAGGCATCACCTCATCGCCACTTAAAGAGAGCGGCAATCCTGGCCATAAAGAGACATCCGTTGGCAGGTCGCACCAGGTAATGTTCGGCATTGAAGCTCCTGTAATTTCGTTCGCGCCGGAAGGTTCCAGAGGGAAAATAACGCATGAGGCTACCCTGTAACCATCACTTCTGGCAACATTAAGCCGTAAATTTTAAGCAGGTGGAATATGGCTCGCGCAAAACTGAAATTCCGGCTTCATCGCGCCGTGATTGTCCTGATCTGTCTCGCACTATTAGTGGCGCTTATGCAGGGGGCATCCTGGTTTAGCCAGAATCACCAACGACAGCGTAACCCACAGTTTGAAGAACTGGCCCGTACGCTGGCGCGCCAGGTGACGCTCAACGTTGCGCCGTCTATGCGCACCGAAACACCGGATGACAAGCGGATAGCGCAGGTATTGCGCCAGCTTACGGAAAACAGCCGCATTCTGGATGCGGGCGTGTACGATGAACAGGGCGACCTGATTGCCCGCGCGGGTGAGCATGTCGACGTGCGCGACAGGCTGGCGCTGGACGGCAAAAAAGCTGGCGGTTATTTCAATCAACAAATCGTTGAACCCATTCAGGGCAAGAATGGCCCACTCGGCTATTTACGTCTGACACTCGACACCCACACCCTGCCAACCGAAGCCAAACAGGTGGATAACACCACCAATATTTTGCGCCTGATGCTGCTGCTCTCGCTGGCGATTGGCGTGGTACTGGCGCGCACGCTGCTGCAAGGCAAGCGCACCCGCTGGCAGCAGTCGCCGTTCCTGTTAACCGCCAGCAAGTCAGTTCCCGAAGAGGAAGAGAGCGAGAAGAAAGAATAGTGATAAAGTAGGCGGATGATTCGGAAAAGGAACTCTGCCATGTCGACGTTACGCCTGCTTATCTCTGACTCTTACGATCCCTGGTTTAATCTCGCGGTAGAAGAGTGCATCTTCCGCCAGATGCCCGCCACCCAGCGCGTCCTGTTTCTCTGGCGCAACGCTGATACGGTCGTTATTGGCCGCGCGCAAAATCCGTGGAAAGAGTGTAACACCCGCCGTATGGAAGAGGACAACGTCCGCCTGGCGCGCCGCAGCAGCGGCGGCGGTGCGGTGTTCCACGATCTCGGCAACACCTGCTTTACCTTTATGGCGGGCAAGCCGGAATACGACAAAACCATCTCGACCTCCATTGTGCTCAATGCGCTCAATTCGCTCGGCGTGACGGCTGAAGCCTCGGGTCGTAACGATCTGGTAGTGAAAACACCTGAAGGCGACCGGAAAGTGTCAGGCTCAGCCTACCGCGAAACGATGGATCGCGGATTCCACCACGGCACATTATTGCTGAATGCCGATCTGAGCCGTCTGGCAAACTATCTGAACCCGGACAAGAAAAAGCTCCAGGCGAAAGGCATTACCTCCGTGCGCGGTCGCGTGGCGAATCTGGTGGATCTGCTGCCGGGGATTACTCATGAGCAGATTTGCGACGCGATCCGTGAAGCCTTTTTCAGGCATTACGGTGAACGCGTAGAAGCCGAGGTGATTTCTCCGGATAAAACCCCGGACCTGCCCAACTTCGCGGAAACCTTTGCGCGCCAGAGCAGCTGGGAGTGGAACTTCGGTCAGGCACCGGCGTTTTCACACCTGCTGGATGAGCGATTTACATGGGGCGGCGTTGAGCTGCACTTTGACGTGGAGAAGGGCCATATTACCCGCACGCAGGTCTTTACGGATAGTCTCAATCCTGCACCGCTGGAGGCGCTGGCCGCACGTTTACAGGGCTGTCTGTATCGGGCGGATATGCTGCAGCAGGAGTGTGATGCATTAATTGGGGATTTTCCGGAGCAGGAAAAAGAGCTGCGGGATGTATCGGCGTGGATTGCTCAGGCCGTGCGCTAGTAAAAAAGCCCGCTGGCGCTACGCTTAGCGGGCCTACAAAACCGTAGGCCGGGTCAGGCGAGGCCGCCACCCGGCACAACAGCTCTTACTCTTTATCGCCCAGCAGAACGGATTCCAGCGCGATTTTGATCATGTCGTTGAAGGTGGTCTGACGCTCGGCAGCGGTGGTCTGCTCGTGAGTACGGATATGGTCAGACACGGTGCAGATGGTCAGCGCTTTCGCACCGAATTCAGCCGCCACGCCGTAGATACCGGCCGCTTCCATTTCCACGCCCAGAATGCCGTATTTTTCCATCACGTCGAACATGTCGCCTTCTGGCGAGTAGAACAGATCGGCAGAGAACAGGTTGCCCACGCGCGCGTCAACGCCCAGCGCTTTTGCTGCGTCAACCGCGTTACGCACCATGTCAAAGTCAGCGATGGCAGCAAAGTCATGATCTTTAAAGCGAATGCGGTTGACTTTAGAGTCGGTGCACGCGCCCATGCCGATCACCACGTCACGCAGCTTAACGTCCATGCGCACCGCGCCGCAGGAGCCGACACGGATGATTTTCTTCACGCCGAAATCGGTGATCAGCTCTTTGGTGTAGATGGAGCAGGATGGGATACCCATGCCGTGACCCATCACGGAGATTTTGCGGCCTTTATAGGTACCGGTGAAGCCCAGCATGCCACGCACGTTGTTCACTTCACGCACGTCTTCCAGGAAGGTTTCTGCAATGTGTTTCGCGCGCAGCGGGTCGCCCGGCATCAATACGACGTCAGCGAAATCACCCATTTCTGCATTAATGTGAGGAGTTGCCATCTTCAGTTCCTTTTACATTGTTGTTTTTGCCGGGTGGCGGCTGCGCCTTACCCGGCCTACATTCTCTTCTCCCTCTCCCTGTGGGAGAGGGTCGGGGTGAGGGCATCAGGCCTCACCCAATCCGTTTAGAACATAGCCTTGCCATATTCCATGTCAGACGTACCAAAGTATTTCGCAATCGTCTGGCCGATGTCCGCGAAGGTTTCACGATGACCCAGCGAGCCCGGTTTGACTTTCGGGCCGTACACCAGCACCGGAATGTGCTCACGGGTGTGGTCGGTACCGGTCCAGGTCGGGTCACAGCCATGGTCAGCGGTCAGGATCAGAATGTCATCTTCCCCCACCAGCTCCATCAGCTCTGGCAGACGGCGGTCAAACAGCTCCAGACCCGCGGCATAACCGGCAACGTCGCGACGGTGACCCCAGGAGGAGTCGAAGTCCACGAAGTTGGTGAAGACAATGGTCTTGTCGCCCGCTTCTTTCATCTCTTTGATGGTGGCGTCGAACAGCGCATCCAGACCGGTCGCTTTGACCTTTTTGGTGATGCCGCAGTTAGCGTAGATGTCCGCGATTTTACCTACGGAAACGACCTGGCCGTCTTTCTCGTCGACGAGTTTTTGCAGCACGGTCGGCGCCGGTGGCTCCACGGCCAGATCGTGACGGTTGCCGGTACGCTGGAAGTTACCCGCTTTGTCGCCGATAAACGGACGCGCGATAACACGGCCAATGTTGTAGCCGCCTTCGGTCAGCTCTTCACGGGCGATCTCGCACAGCTCGTACAGTTTATCCAGGCCAAACGTCTCTTCGTGGCAGGCGATCTGGAACACAGAGTCAGCAGAGGTATAGAAAATCGGTTTGCCGGTTTTCATGTGCTCTTCGCCGAGCTGATCCAGAATCACGGTACCGGAAGAGTGGCAGTTGCCGAGGTAGCCCGGCAGGTTGGCGCGCTTCACCAGCTTATCGAGCAGCTCCTGCGGGAAGCTGTTCTCGTGATCGGAGAAGTAACCCCAGTCAAACAGCACCGGCACGCCAGCGATTTCCCAGTGACCGGACGGCGTATCTTTACCGGAAGAGAGCTCGTGCGCCCACGCGTAGGCGCCCACCACTTCCGCGTTTCCGTCCATACCGGCTGCGATTTTACCGGTAGAACCTTCATGCGCTTTTACCAGCCCGAGGCGGGTCAGGTTTGGCAGGTTCAGAGGGCCTTTACGACCGTTGTCCGCTTCGCCTTTTGCACAGGCTTCCGCGATGTGACCCAGGGTATCGGAACCCACGTCACCAAAACGTTCTGCATCTTCGGTTGCGCCGATGCCGAATGAGTCCAGCACCATAATAAATGCACGTTTCATAATTGTTCTCCGTACTTAGTGCTTCATAAAAATGCGATCAGATCAGTATACCGCTATTCAGTGATACGACGATAGACCGTCGGTGTGGTTTCCGGTGCTTTATCGTCAAGAGTTATTGCCGCCTTCACCGCTTTCGCCGCGTCCTGCCAGCTGGCTTCGTCTTTCGCGTGGATCACCGCCAGCGGACGTTGGCCGTCAACGCTGTCGCCCAGACGGGCCATATCGGTAAAGCCGACGCTGTAATCAATGGTGTCCGATGCCTGACGACGACCGCCGCCCATAGACACGACCGCCATGCCGAGCGCGCGGGTATCCATAGCCGAGACAAAGCCTTCACTGTCCGCATAGACCGCTTTGCTGAGCATCGCGGTGGGCAGGTATTTCGCGTAGTTTTCCACGAAGTCGGTCGGGCCTTTCTGCGCCGCCACCATCCGACCAAAGATCTCCGCCGCTTTGCCGTTGTCCAGCACCGCCTGAAGCTTCGCGCGGGCTTCCGCGTCGTCTTTGGCCAGCTTGCCGGAGATGAGCATCTCAACGCACAGCGCCATGGTGACATCGAACAGGCGCGGGTTACGGTATTCGCCTGTGAGGAACTGCACGGCCTCGCGGACTTCAACGGCGTTACCGGCGCTGGACGCCAGCACCTGGTTCATGTCCGTCAGCAGTGCGGTGGTGCGCACGCCCGCGCCGTTGGAAACGCCAACGATCGCTTCAGCCAGCGCCTCAGAGAGTTCATAGGTCGGCATAAACGCGCCGCTGCCCACTTTCACATCCATCACCAGCGCGTCCAGCCCTTCCGCCAGCTTTTTGGCGAGGATAGAGGCGGTGATCAGCGGGATGGAGTCTACGGTCGCGGTAATGTCACGCGTCGCGTAGAAACGCTTGTCTGCTGGCGCAAGAGAGCTGGTCTGGCCGATAATCGCCACGCCAACGTCTTTAATAATGTCGCGGAAGCGGTTGTCATCCGGGAAGATATCGAAGCCCGGAATGGCTTCCAGTTTGTCGAGCGTACCGCCGGTATGACCCAGGCCGCGCCCGGAAATCATCGGGATGTAACCGCCGCAAGCTGCCACCATCGGGCCAAGCATCAGGGAGGTCACGTCGCCCACGCCGCCGGTGGAGTGTTTGTCCACAATCGGGCCGTTGAGGTTGAGGCTTTTCCAGTCCAGAACGGTTCCTGAATCTCGCATCGCCATGGTCAGGGACACGCGCTCAGGCATCGACATATCGTGGAAGAAAATGGTCATCGCCAGAGCCGCAATCTGCCCTTCAGAGATGGTGTTATCACGAATGCCGTTGATAAAGAAGCGGATCTCTTCGTCGCTTAATGCATGACCATCACGTTTTTTACGAATAATTTCTTGTGCGAGAAACACGGTAACCTCCATGCGGAATCGGGTGAATGGCGGCGGGTATGTTGACCCGCCCTACGATCCTGTAGGCCGGGTTAGCGTAGCGCCACCCGGCAATTCAAACTTAGTAGCTGCTTGCGCTCTTACCGTCACCGTGACCCAGCGCTTTCAGCAGGCTGGCCAGCAGGCTGGACGCGCCGAAGCGGTAGTGGCGGGAGTCCGCCCAGTCGGCGCCGAACAGCTCGTCGGCAATCGCCAGGAACTGCTGCGCGTCTTCTGCGGTACGCACGCCGCCTGCCGGTTTGAAGCCAACGGTTTTGGACACGCCCATATCACGGATAACTTCCATCATGATGCGCGCGCTTTCCGGAGTCGCGTTGACCGGCACTTTACCGGTAGAGGTTTTAATGAAATCCGCGCCCGCTTTGATAGCGATTTCAGACGCTTTACGAATCAGCGACTCTTCTTTCAGCTCGCCGGTTTCGATGATCACTTTAAGCAGCACGTTTGCCGCCGCACATGCGTCTTTACAGGCTTTCACCAGGTCAAAACCGACCTGCTCGTTGCCGGCGATCAGCGCGCGGTACGGGAATACCACGTCAACTTCGTCTGCGCCGTACGCAATCGCCGCGCGGGTTTCCGCCAGCGCGATCTCGATGTCGTCATTACCGTGCGGGAAGTTAGTCACGGTCGCAATGCGCACGTCCGGCGTGCCCTGTTCTTTCAGCGTTTTGCGGGCAATCGGGATAAAGCGCGGGTAGATACAGACGGCGGCGGTATTACCCACTGGCGTTTTTGCCTGATGGCACAGGGCGATGACTTTTTCATTGGTGTCGTCATCATTCAGGGTGGTCAGGTCCATCAGTTTCAACGCGCGCAGGCTGCTTGCAGTTAAATCGGTCATAACATTCTCCAACGGCAGTGCCGTATAAATTTTACCTTGCGGGTCTGTGAGTATTCTAACATTCACCCGCATCCACACTTCGACATTCATCACAGTTAATGAAAACTGTGTGCAAATTTGCATTACTGTAATGAGATCTTCTTCAAACTTTCATGCGTCAACCGCCGACAAAAGCAGCGATACCCCCTGTCGGATCAAAAGCCCCGGCAGGCTGGCTTCTTACAATTCGTTCACCATCCGCAGAACCCTCAAGGAAGTTGAACATGCCCGACGCCCTGCAACAACGTTGCCTGCACATTGTGACCAGCCCGGTGTTAACCCCGGAACAAAAACGTCATTTTCTGGCGCTGGAAGCGGAGAACAATCTGCTCTATCCCGCTCTGCCAGAGGCGGCCCGCGCCGCGCTGGACGAGGGATACATCTGCGACATGTTCGAAGGTCATGCGCCTTACAAACCGCGCTACGTGCTGCCGGACTACGCTAAATTTCTGGCTAACGGCTCAGAATGGCTGGAGCTGGAAGGGGCGAAAGATCTGGATGATGCCCTCTCACTGCTCACTATCCTTTATCACCATGTTCCGTCCGTCACATCAATGCCAGTCTATCTGGGTCAGCTCGATGAGATACTCAACCCATATGTTAAAATTCTAACACAGGATGAAATCGATAGCCGAATAAAACGTTTCTGGCGTTACCTGGACAGAACCCTGCCCGATGCCTTTATGCATGCCAATATCGGCCCGGCGGATACGCCCGTCACGCGTGCCATTTTGCGAGCGGACGCAGAGCTGAAGCAGGTCGCGCCGAACCTGACCTTTATTTACGACCCGGACGTCACCCCTGACGATCTGCTGCTGAGCGTGGCGAAAAACATTTGCGGGTGCAGTAAGCCGCATATTTCCAATGGCCCGGTGAATGATAAAATTTTCACAAAAGGTCGTTATGGCGTGGTGAGCTGTTACAACTCCCTGCCGCTGGCGGGCGGCGGCAGCACGCTGGTGCGCCTTAACCTGAAAGCGATTGCGGAGCACAGCCGCTCACCGGAAGACTTTTTCACCCGTACCCTTCCCCACTACTGCCAGCAACAAATCGCGATCATCAATGCGCGCTGCGATTTTTTATATGAACAATCCGGCTTCTTTGAGAATAGCTTCCTGGTGAAAGAGGGGCTGATTGATGCCGATCGTTTTGTACCGATGTTTGGCATGTACGGTCTGGCCGAAGCGGTAAACGTGCTGTGCGAGAAAGCAGGCATTACGGGACGGTACGGTAAAAACGAGCAGGCCAATGCGCTGGGTTACCGCATCAGTGAACAGCTGGCGGCGTTCGTTGAAAACACGCCGGTGAAACACGGCTGGCAGCACCGCGCGATGCTGCACGCGCAGTCAGGGATCAGTTCTGATTCATGCACCACGCCGGGGGCGCGTCTGCCGTACGGTGACGAGCCAGATCCCATCAGCCACCTGCTGGCCGTAGCCCCGCACCATAAACACTATCATTCGGGGATCAGCGATATTCTCACCCTGGATGAGACGGTTAAACGCAATCCTCAGGCGGTGGTGCAGCTGTGCCTGGGGGCGTTCAACGCCGGTATGCGTGAGTTCACCGCGAATGTGGCCGGAAACGACCTGGTGCGCGTTACCGGGTATATGGTGCGGCTCTCCGATCTGGAGAAATATCGGGAGGCCGGCTCGCGCACCAACACCACCTGGCTCGGCGAGGAGGCCGCGCGCAATACCCGTATTCTGGAACGTCAGCCACGCGTGATAAGCCATGAACAGCAGATGCGCTTTAGTTAGTCAGGTTATTCCCTTCTCCTGCGTGGACGGGCCGGGCAGCCGCCTGGCGCTGTTCCTCCAGGGCTGTAACCTGCGCTGCAAAACCTGCCACAACCCGTGGACCATCGGGCGCTGCAACGACTGCGGCGACTGTGTTCCCCACTGTCCTCATGATGCGCTGACGATTCAGGCCGGGCGCGTCTGGTGGCAGGAGAGTCACTGTCAGCAGTGCGATACCTGCCTGCACCTGTGTCAGCAGCAGGCGACGCCGATGGCGCAGCGATACAGCGTCGAGGAGATCCTCTCACGGATCCGCACGTCCGCGCCGTTTATTGAGGGCGTGACCGTCAGCGGGGGTGAAGCCACGACGCAGCTGCCGTTTGTGGTTGCGCTGTTCACCGCGATCAAAGCCGATCCGTCCCTGCGCCATCTGACGTGCCTGGTGGACAGCAACGGCCTGTTAAGCGAAACCGGCTGGCAAAAGCTGTTACCGGTGTTTGACGGCGCGATGGTGGATCTGAAAGCCTGGGGCAATGAACATCACCGTTTTCTGACCGGGCGCGAAAACACGCTGATCAAGCAGAGCATCCGCTGGCTGGCCGATCGTCATCGCCTGACGGAGCTACGCCTGCTGGTGATCCCCGATCGGTGTGATTATCTGCAACATCTGTCATCGCTGACCGCTTTTATCCACGCGTTGGGGAACGTTCCGGTGCGGATCAACGCGTTTCATGCCCATGGGGTTTACGGGGAGGCGGCGCGATGGCGGAGCGCCGCGCCGGAGGACATCGAGCCGCTGGCGCAGGCCCTGGAACGACAGCAGATCACGGTGATCCGCCCGACCCTTTATCTATAGCGTGATGCCGAAGACCGCGCGGGTATTTTCCAGCAGCGCGCTGGCAATCACATCTTCAGGCTCCTGACGCAGCTCACACAGCACATCAAAAACGCGCGCCGCCTGCTCCGGGCGGTTGGGCTGGCCCTGAAAACCATTCAGCGGCATGTCAGGGGCATCCGTTTCCAGCAGGAGCGAAGACAGGGGGAGCTGCGCCATCACATCCCGGGTTTTGCTGGCACGCGGATAGGTGATAGTGCCACCGACACCAATTTTATAGCCCAGCTCGATAAAACGCTGCGCCTGCTGAAGGCTTCCAGCGAAACCATGGACCACGCCCCTGCGCGGCACGTCGATGCGCTTCAGGTGCATCGCCAGTTTGTCATGGGTGCGCCTGGAGTGGAGGATCACCGGCAGATCGTGGCGCTTTGCCAGCCGGAGCTGCGCATCCAGGATCGTCTGCTGGCGTTCAAACTGCGGATCTTCACGATAGAGATCGAGGCCGATCTCACCGATGGCAACCAGCTTCGTATCCGCGTTTTGCAGCGTGGCATCCAGCCTGTCGAGATGGTCATCAAGATGGTGCTCAATCACGATCGGATGCAGACCCAGCGCGGCATACAGCGCATCGTGACCCTGGGCAAGCGCCAGGACTTTCTCGAATCTCGCCGCTTCAATAGCGGGCACAATAATGGCTCTCACACCGGCCTCAGCCGCACGCGCAATACTTGATGTTTCCTCCCCGCTAAACGGCGGGAAATCAAAGTGGCAATGGGTATCGATAAAAGAGTGCGTCACGCCAGGTCCTCGTTATCGAGTATGCCGTCGTTGGCCTGCGGCGCGTCCACCAACGGCATCGCCACCGCGTCATTGGCCACACTAGCGGGTGGCAATATGATGCTTTTATGCCGATGAAGAGGCGGTTGCTCGGCCAGCATTTTCCCGACGGTCGCCAGGAAGTATCGCCCGCATAGCCGCCCCGTTTTGTAATCCATACGCAACGCAGGCAGCCGACTGCCCAGCGCCATGCTCAGCAGCGGCTTCGGCGGGTAAATTTCAAAGATGCGCAGCTTGCCCGGTGGTTTTTCAATAAAACGCTGCATCGCGCCGTAGGTGGTTTCATGCTGCTTCGCGATATTCACCAGCGGTTGCAGGCTGCTGTCGCCCAGCCAGCGTTCCATCCGCTTAAACCACTGTGGGGTGTAATACATCTGAGAAGGCACCGTGCGGATCACCACTATGGTTTTCGCCCCGCGCCGTGCGGCCTCCTGTACCGGCACCGCGTCGCTGATACCGCCGTCAAGATAGTTTATCCCCTCCAGCAGCGCGCCGGTACGGTAGAAACCCGGGATCGCGCTGGAAGCGCGAATGATATCCAGCCAGTTCTCTTTCTGCGGCGAAAAGTAACCCGGTGAATAGTCATCGCCACGGCTGGCGCACATCCAGAACGCTTTGCCGGTATCGAACAGTCGTGACGCGGTATCCATGGCCAGCGGCATCTGGCTGGAGGTGGCATCCAGTAACCAGTCGAGATCGATCAGGTTCCCGCCGCGCACGAAGCGTACCGGATTGAAGAATTCTTTGGAGGTGGTGTAGCGCATAATCACTTTGCGCGCATAGCCGGGCTGGTTGCAGACATAGGCGGAGAGGTTCTGCGCCCCGGCAGAGGTACCGAAGTAGAGATCGAACGGGTTGAATTGCGCGCGCATAAATTCGTCGAGCACGCCGGCGGTAAAAATACCGCGCTGCCCGCCACCTTCACAGACCAGCGCAAGCTGGCCTGCATGAAACGGTTTTAACGTCAGCGGCGCAATATTGCCGAGCGTCACGGGAATTCGTTGCCCCACCTCTGCCTTCCTGTTTTCATTATTTTGATGAGACACAGTAACGCACATTCCCGATGGTTCTCAAACGAGAAAAAGCCAGTCACGAGGACTGGCTTGAGTTTGTTTAATAACTATTGCGTTTGCTACGGGCGACGTCGACCCGTAAACAGGCTGACCAGGAACAGAATAATACCGACGACGAAAACAATTTTCGCTGCCCATGCCGCGGTACCCGCCAGTCCACCAAAGCCCAATGCGGCGGCAATTAACGCGATAACCAGAAATATAATGCCCCAACGAAACATAAGCCTCTCCTTTACCATAGTTAATGTCGGCCGCTAAACGTGAGCGCTCAGGTCACTCACCGGCTTTTCCAGAGTCGTTTTTATTTCGCCCGCAGTTTTCAGCCAGACGGGCGAGTGGTACTGCTTTACTTCGTTTTCAGATCGTTTTTGACGCTTTTCACACCATCAATAGCTTTCGCAATTGACTCGGCACGATCGCTTTGTGCCTGGTTCTCAACCGTACCGGACAGCTGGACCACACCATCGGTGGTTTCAACTTTCACCATACGGGATGGCACGATGTCGTCAGCTAACAGTTTAGCTTTGATTTCGCTGGTAGTTGCTGCATCTCCGGCATAGCCCTTCACCGACGATTCTTTGCTGTCACGTACGTGCAGTTTGTCGCTTACAGAGCTTACGCCCTCAACGCCTTTCGCTACTTTAACGGCCTCTTCAGCCTGGGTCTGGCTTTCAACGAAACCGCTCAGAGTGACAACCTTGTTGTCGGTTTTAACAGAAATATCGGTGCTCTTAATGGATTCATGATCCACCAGTGCGGCTTTCACTTTTGCTGTGATAGAGCTGTCATCCATGAAATTACCGACTTTATTCATAGAGCTATCGATTTTTTCCCCTGCGGTATTAGCGGTATTTTGCGCTTTATCCATGGTGCTGGATTCCGCCAGAGCAGAACCGCTTACCAGGACACTACCCAACGTTACGGCCAGCAGAGTTTTAGAAATCTTCAGTCTTGTCATATTCATCGATTTATTCCTGTGTTTTGCCCGTTATTTGGGCGACATACTTCCCTAAATCTTGGTTTTATATATTGCGAATTAACACACGGGCGAAATGGAGAACCAGTGGACATGCATTGAACAGTTAATTCATCCACGCCCGGTGCTAAACACTGAGTTAAATATAGATCACAATCAGAGGGGTGCATTCAGAATTGGGGAAAAAACGAACGAATAGCGAAAAATTACGTTGAATTAAGAACATTCCGCAAGGGTTTAATAACACTGGAATTAAAGAAGAGCACGGCGGCTGCCGTGCTCTGAGAGGGAATTAATGCTCGCGCGTTTTGCGGAACTGAACGTCGGGATAACGTTCCTGCGTCAGGTTCAGGTTAACCATGGTCGGGGCGATATAGGTCAGATTATCGCCACCGTCCAGCGCCAGCTGAACTTCGTTCTTACGCTTAAACTCTTCGAATTTCTTCACGTCTGAACATTCAACCCAGCGCGCGGTCGCCACGTTCACCGATTCGTAAATCGCTTCCACGTTGTACTCGCTCTTAAGACGGGCAACTACCACGTCAAACTGGAGCACACCCACCGCGCCCACGATCAGATCGTTGTTGGCGATAGGGCGGAACACCTGTACAGCCCCCTCTTCCGAAAGCTGGACCAGGCCTTTCAGCAGCTGCTTCTGCTTAAGCGGATCGCGCAGGCGAATGCGACGGAACAGTTCCGGCGCGAAGTTCGGGATACCGGTGAACTTCATCATCTCGCCCTGCGTGAAGGTATCGCCGATCTGAATGGTACCGTGGTTGTGTAAACCAATGATGTCACCCGGATAGGCTTCTTCCACGTGGGAACGGTCGCCCGCCATGAAGGTCAGCGCGTCGGAAATCACTACGTCTTTACCAATACGCACCTGACGCAGCTTCATGCCCTTTTCGTACTTACCGGAAACCACGCGCATAAAGGCGACGCGGTCGCGGTGTTTCGGGTCCATGTTGGCCTGAATTTTAAAGACGAAGCCGGAGAACTTCTCTTCCTTCGCTTCTACTTCGCGGGTGTCGGTTTTACGCGGCATCGGCTGCGGGGCCCACTCAACCAGACCGTCGAGCATATGGTCAACGCCGAAGTTGCCGAGTGCGGTACCGAAGAAGACCGGGGTAATGTCACCGCTCAGGAACAGCTCTCTGTCGAACTCGTGAGAGGCGCCTTTGACCAGCTCAAGCTCATCGCGCAGTTGCGCGGCCAGCTCTTCACCGACAGCGGCGTCCAGCTCCGGGTTGTCCAGCCCTTTCACGATGCGGACTTCCTGAATAGTGTGGCCCTTACCGGTCTGATACAGGTAGGTTTCGTCTTTATAGAGGTGGTAAACCCCTTTGAACAGCTTGCCGCAGCCAATCGGCCAGGTGATTGGCGCGCAGGCGATTTTCAGCTCGTTTTCCACTTCATCCATCAGCTCCATCGGATCACGGATGTCACGGTCGAGTTTGTTCATAAAGGTAAGGATCGGCGTATCGCGCAGACGAGTGACTTCCATCAGCTTGCGGGTACGATCTTCAACACCTTTCGCGGCGTCGATCACCATCAGGCAGCAGTCCACCGCCGTCAGGGTACGGTAGGTATCTTCGGAGAAGTCTTCGTGCCCCGGGGTGTCCAGCAGGTTCACCAGGCAGTCATGATACGGGAACTGCATCACGGAGGTGGTAATCGAAATACCACGCTGCTTTTCCATCTCCATCCAGTCGGATTTAGCATGCTGGCTGGAGCCACGGCCTTTAACGGTACCCGCGGTCTGGATCGCCTGTCCGAACAGCAGCACCTTCTCGGTGATGGTCGTTTTACCGGCATCCGGGTGCGAGATAATGGCAAAAGTGCGGCGTTTGGCCACCTCTTGCAGATAAGGAGACAACGTCATAATCAATTCTTCTTAGGTAAGCGCGGCAGCAGGCCGCGCATCATGGAATACGAAAAATGCGGCTATTTTACCCATCAACAGGGGGCAGGCAATCATTGTTTACACAGGAGCTGCTCCAGTTCGTTCAATGACGTTACGGTCCAGGTCGGTTCGATGCCTTCAGGCAACGTGCGGCCATGCGCATTCAGCCAGACGGTCGACAGGCCCGATCTCATACCTCCCAGAATATCAGATTCTGCCGTATCCCCCACCATCAGCACGCGATCGCGGTCAGGATTGCCCGCTTGCGCCAGCGCATAATCGAAAATACGCGGATCCGGCTTCGGCACGCCTACCTCTTCGGAGATCACCAGCGCGTCGAAATGATCGCGCAAGCCAGTGCGTTCAAGGCGGATCTGTTGAAGCGCGGTAAAGCCGTTGGTGATGATCCCAAGCTTCACCTTCCCTTTCAGCGAATCCAGCAGAGAAACGGCACCGGGCAGCGGCGCGCAGATATCCGCCATCGCATTCAGGAAGGCCTCGTTCAGCACCCCAGGACTGATGTTTAACCGTTCAGCCCAGACGTCAAAACGCTGATGCTGAAGCTGTAACGCGGTGATGGCTCCGTTCTGGTAATCCACCCACAGCGGCTTGTTCACCGCCTGATAGTCCTGAAAATCTTCCGCGGTGAACGTCACGCTATAGTCGAGAAACATCCGCTGTAGGCCGCCGAACGAGTCAAACGTAAACAGCGTTTCGTCGGCATCAAAGAAAATCCAGTCCCATTTCATCGTTACAACCTTATTTTCGTTATCCAATCGGCAGAGCCATGATAATGGCGTCTTCACGTCCCTCTGCGGTGGGGTAGTAGTTACGGCGGATAGTCGCCTCGTTGAAGCCTAAGCTTTCATAGAGCGCGATGGCGGCGACATTGGACGCGCGCACCTCCAGCCACAGGGTGAAAACGTCACGGGTTTCCAGCTCACGAATGAGGTGCTCAAGCAGATCCCTGCCCAGCCCGCGGCGCTGGTAAACGGGATCGACCGCGATATTAAACAGCGTCGCCTCGTCCAGAACGACCTGCGTGATGGCGAACGCGGCCATCGCACCGTCAACGTCCAGGCGGAGATTTAAATAGCGTTCGCCCTGATTGCTGGCAAACGTCTTTTCGCTCCACGGAAAGGCATGGGCGCGTGTTTCAATCGCGAACGCGGTGGCCAGGTCAGCCGTCGTGAGGGAAGAAATCGTGTTCATATTCGCAAATTTGTTGCCATAGCGCGCTACGCGCTTTTGGGTTGGCTTTCAGTTCGTCCAGCGCTGGCGAGCTGATCTGGCTTCCTTCAAGAGGTAGCTCATCCACCGCCCCGATTCGCCAGCTGTTACAGCGGCTGTCAGGGGGAAGCATCGCGACGCTTTCGGGCGCCAGCTGTAATACCTGATCGTTTGTCACCTTCAGGGTGCGAAGGACATCCTCAATCAGGGGTTCGTTCAGGGCAGGCGGCGCTTCTGCCACCATCACCAGGCGGACATGCGCAGGGATGGAGATGGCTATTTCGCCCCGCAACGCCGTCGGGCGACGCAAAGCCCACTGGGTGATGCCCAGCTGCTGCAACTGCCAGTCTCGTCGGGATGTCATAGCGAAAACTCCTGTCTCTCAGGCGCGCAAATATAGCAAATGTGTCGAAACTGCGCCATCTACCTACTATAATCCCCGCCTGAGTTTATTGAGGAACAATTCATGTCTGCATTTACCCCGGCAAGTGAAGTCTTGCTGCGTCACAGTGATGATTTCGAAGAAAGCCGTATTCTGTTTGCCGGAGATATGCAGGATGACCTGCCCGCACGTTTCGACTGTGCTGAAAGCCGTGCCCACACCCAATACTACCACCACTGGCAGGTGCTGAGCCGCCAGATGGGCGAGCGCGCACGCTTTAGCCTGGTGGCGGAGCAGAGCGATATTGCTGACTGCGATACGCTCATTTACTACTGGCCGAAGAACAAACCGGAAGCCCAGTTCCAGCTGATGAACCTGCTTTCTCTGCTGCCGGTCGGCTGCGATATTTTTGTCGTCGGTGAGAACCGCAGCGGGGTGCGAAGCGCAGAGCAGATGCTCGAAGGCTACGCGCCGTTGACGAAAATCGACAGCGCCCGACGCTGCGGCCTGTATCATGGCCGTCTGGAAAAACAGACCACTTTTGATGCCAACACCTTCTGGGACGAGTACCAGCTTGACGGCCTGACCATTAAAACCCTGCCGGGTGTGTTTAGCCGTGACGCGCTTGATACGGGCAGCAAGCTGCTGCTGTCCACCCTGACGCCGCACACCAAGGGCAAGGTGCTGGATGTCGGCTGTGGCGCGGGCGTGCTGTCAACGGTTCTCGCCAGCCACTCACCAAAAGTGCGTTTAACCCTGTGTGACGTGAGCGCCCCGGCGGTAGAAGCCAGCCGCGCCACGCTTGCTGCGAACGGCATTGAAGGCGAAGTGATCGCCAGCAACGTCTTCTCCGACGTGACCGGTCGCTTTGACATGATCATCTCTAACCCGCCGTTCCACGACGGGATGGAAACCAGCCTTGAAGCGGCGCAAACGCTGATCCGTGGCGCAACCCGTCACCTTAACAGCGGCGGTGAGCTACGTATTGTGGCGAATGCCTTCCTGGCGTATCCGAAAGTGCTGGATGAAACCTTCGGCTTCCACGAAGTGATCGCCCAGACAGGCCGCTTTAAGGTGTATCGCACCGTGATGACGCGCCAGGCGAAAAAGTAATTCCCCTGCCCGGCGATGGCTGACGCTGCCATCGCCCATTTTTGCAGCAATCAAAACAACGTGCGCAATTTTCTGTTGACGTAAAGCTGAAAACATCTAGAATGCGCCTCCGTGGTTACGATACTTTTACAGTGTCGATGGTATGCGAAGGTGGCGGAATTGGTAGACGCGCTAGCTTCAGGTGTTAGTGTCCTTACGGACGTGGGGGTTCAAGTCCCCCCCCTCGCACCATAAATCACGTTGATATTGCTCGCACTGGGCGAAGGTGGCGGAATTGGTAGACGCGCTAGCTTCAGGTGTTAGTGTCCTTAGGATGTGGGGGTTCGAGTCCCCCCCCTCGCACCAACGAGGCGATATCAAACCAGTAAGATGACTGTGCGAAGGTGGCGGAATTGGTAGACGCGCTAGCTTCAGGTGTTAGTGTCCTTACGGACGTGGGGGTTCAAGTCCCCCCCCTCGCACCATAAATCACGTTGATATTGCTCGCACTGGGCGAAGGTGGCGGAATTGGTAGACGCGCTAGCTTCAGGTGTTAGTGTCCTTAGGATGTGGGGGTTCGAGTCCCCCCCCTCGCACCAACGAGGCGATATCAAACCAGTAAGATGACTGTGCGAAGGTGGCGGAATTGGTAGACGCGCTAGCTTCAGGTGTTAGTGTCCTTACGGACGTGGGGGTTCAAGTCCCCCCCCTCGCACCAATTATCTTACATCCCTTCAGCAGTACCTCTTGTTTTTCCCTTTTATTTCAAACTCATCAGAATCACCAGCAGTCCACTGATTAGCGCAACGCATGATGGCAACAGCACGTAATGCCGTAACTGTTTGTGCCAGATCATCGCGGATGTCACCAGCAAGCCCGAAACAATCATTGCTTTCCAGACATCAATGGGAAGATCGGCAAACATCAGCCCACCGATAATGGAACCAGGCAGCAATATTCCCCACCCACTTCCCAGCGCTTTGCTCAACATGGTTTCACCTCTCGCACTGATAATGATAACCAGTATCATATGATAGTAATTATCACTTGTCAGCATGCGACGTAAGAAATTGCGCCAGCAATTGCTTTCCCATAATGACAGAGAATGTGTAAGGTGATAAATTGCCCACCTGTTAACTTCCGATAACGTTTTTCTGATAATAAAAATTCAATTTTGTAGCGACCAATAATACATAACAACACCTTGCTCATTGTTTTAATTGAGTTTTAATAAAAACGCACGCATATGACATCACAATCCTGGCTGTCCTTAGTCAACAAGAAATATCAGCTTTCTTTACGTTTATTTTTATTTCTGAACGCTGCATCAGCATTGTTCTCGGTAACAAACCCTCTCTATTCCGTTCGTGTGTTATCAGTCCCCCTGTTTGCCGTATTGACTGCCAGCACTGGCTTACTTATCTGGCACTGGAAAAATAGCACGCGAAAAATAAATATCCCTGCTGTTTCAGCTATTTTTGGGTTTTTATGGGCATGGCAGATCGTCTCAAAATTTCTGTTAATAACGCACGATCACGCAACCTATTTAATGATGGCGCTATTAACAGTGCTTTTTATAGGGTCTCTGGCTTTCGCCAGTAATATTAAAGCCTTTACGTTACATTCATTTCCCGCTTTTATATCCTGCCTGTGGCTTAGCCCGTCCGAAAACTGGCTGAGAATGGCCTATTTTTTCGCGCTGCCGGTGGTCGCCATTGGTATCCATCATGTTCTTCAGCGGCGTAATGACCGTTTCGCCCAGGAGCTGCTTTCCGAACTGCTCGAAGAGCGTGAAACCCTGACCGATCTCAGCATGATGGACCCGCTCACCGGCCTATATAACCGTCGCGGGCTGCAAAGCCGGCTTGAGAACCTCCCCAGGCCTGACGCTGGCGAGCACTTTGTGCTGCTGATGGATATCGACCATTTCAAAGCCTACAACGATCATTACGGCCATATGATGGGCGATCAGGCCTTGATCAGGGTCTCGGCTGCGATCCGCGACGCCGTGCGCTCACGCGATGTTGTCGCCCGGTTTGGCGGGGAAGAATTTATGGTGCTGTTAAGTAACATCCCACTGGAGCAAGCGCGCCAGACAGCTGAACGCATACGTCAGAAGGTTTACGATCTCAAAATCCCCCACATGTTTAACGAAAGCGTCGCCACTAACGTGACCATCAGCATTGGCATAGCCATGTTCGAAGGTGAAGACGTTGATGGCGCACTGGCGAAAGCCGATAAAGCCCTCTATGAAGCCAAGCATATGGGACGCAACAGCATTCTACTGAGCGACGAGCTTCATATCGCCTGAAACCGCCTTCACAGCGCCAGGATAAAACGCTTGCGCTCGGTTTTATCTATAGTTAGGATTGGCAATCATTATCATTTAGATTTGTAATCCACACTATGGCGACTCGTACCGCACACATCGTTGAGCCACTACTCTGGCGAGCTCCACTCTCCGCCGGAGAAACGACGCTTGCGGATGCCATTCGGGAAAAAATCGCCGTAACACGTGCCCATCTGCTGGATTTCATCAAACTGGATGAAGCACCGCCGCATCATGCTCTGACGCTGACTCAGTGGCAACGACCTGCCGAGCTGCGGTCACTGCTGGCAACCTATTCCGACCATATTTATCGTAACCAACCGACGCTGGCGCGGGAAAATAAACCGCTGCTTTCCCTCTGGGCACAATGGTATATCGGGCTGATGGTGCCGCCTGTCATGCTGGCCCTGTTGACCCAGGAAACGATGCTCGATCTCTCGTCGGAACATTTCCACGTCGAATTCCATGAGACCGGACGCGCCGCCTGTTTCTGGATTGATGTACACGAAGATCCGAGCGCGAGTCACCTGTCAGCGCAGGCGCGTATGGAACGGTTGATTACAAGAGCGCTGGTTCCGGTCATTGATGCGCTGGAAGCGACGGGGGAGATCAACGGCAAACTGATCTGGAGTAATACCGGGTATCTTATCCACTGGTATTTAACGGAGATGAAGCCGTTGCTCGGCGACGAGAAAGTGGATGCGCTGCGTCAGAGCTGTTTCTTTGCCAGACAGCTGTCGGATGGGCGGGATAACCCTCTTTACCGCACCGTGGTTCCGCGTGAGGGACTTCTGGTGCGTCGTACCTGCTGTCAGCGCTACCGTCTGCCGGATGTCCAGCAGTGCGGCGATTGCACGCTTAAGTAGTCTGGCCCTGCCTGAAACCCGCAGAGAGAGGGAACAAACACTAAAAACGGCAACCTGCGTTGCCGTTTTGCTTTTACCTAAGCGACCTGCTGATTTTCCTCTTCCCCATTACGCTGTGCTTCTTCCGCTTCCTGCTGAAGCAACTGTTTCTCGTACACCTTGAAGAACGGGAAATAGATAATGGCGGAAACGCAGGCCAAAACCAGCACCAGAATGGCTGCACGGAAATCCCAGCCCAGCGCCCAGGCGGCACCAACCGGAGCCGGTGCCGTCCACGGCACAACGGAAATCACGCGGCCAATCAGATCAAACTTCATCGCTGCCCATGCCAGCACGGCATTGACCATCGGCGCCAGCAGGAAAGGAATAAAGAACACCGGGTTCATCACAATCGGCGTACCAAAAATCACCGGTTCATTGATATTGAAAATGCTTGGCACCACGCTCAGGCGTCCAATGGAGCGCAGGTGCGCGGAGCGGCTACGCAGGTAACAGAACACCAGCCCCATCGTCGCTCCTGACCCACCGATCACAATAAAGAACGTCCAGAAGGCTTCCATAAAGATGTGTGGTAAAGGCAGGCTCGCCGCCAGCGCGGTCTGGTTCGCCCCCAGGTTCGTCAGCCAGAACATTTGCAGCATACCCGATACAATCGCTGCACCGTGGATCCCGGCAAACCACAGCAGGTGGCCAATCAGCACCGCCAGCAGGATCGCTGGCAGCGAGTCCGCCGCAGAGACCAGCGGTTTGAATATCGACATGATGGCCTGTGGGATCAGCATACCGAACTGCGACTGGATCAACAGACTCAGCGGATAAAGCGTCAGCACCACCACCAGCACCGGGATCAGCAGGTCAAACGAGTTTTTGATCATCGGCGGAACCTGGTCTGGCAGACGGATCCCGATATTGTGTGCTTTCAGGAAACGCATCATCTCAACGCAGTAAATCGCCACCAGGATCGCGGTGAAAATCCCGGTCCCTCCAAGGCTATCAACCGGTAAGGCGCCTTTGGTTTTAGGCGCGGCGACCAGCAGGAACGCCATCAGCGACAGCATCGCGCACATGAACGGATCCAGCTGATGGGTTTTAACGTAATGTTTGCCCAGGTTGTAGGCGATAGCCGCACAGATATAGAGGGACATCACCCCCATCGTCATATCAAACGGCGTCAGAATTTGACCTTCAAACTGCTTCGCCATATCCAGCCAGGCGCGGGCAAAGCCCCAGGTGGTATCTGGCGAAAAAGGTGGGTAAGCGAACACTAATAAAAACGACCCGACAATCATAAACGGCATTGCCGAGATGAACCCGTCACGAATCGCCATAACGTGACGCTGGGAAGAGATGCGCCCGGCAATAGGGCTGACATAATTTTCAACGAAGCGGAAAATCAGATTAAATGCAGCATGGTTGGCAGACATAGCAGATCTCCTGTCAGACGTTCGTTTCGGACGTTCTCACGTCACACGTTGTTCCATACATCAGCGTCACAACCTTGCCGGATCGTGTACCTGCGGTACTGCTCAAACGGAATGGTTTCATAATTAGCTCTTATTATTAGATACAGGGGAAGTTACACACTCAGTATTAATCTCTGCATCACGCTCTGCAACCGGTTACTGTAACCGGTTTCTGTGAATGTGAAGGCGATCCAGAAATCGCCCCTGACGGATATTTGTTACTTAAGGGATATTTACAGCGACTAAATTCTTATGACAGATTACGGAAGATATTTGTCAGGAGGAATCAATGAGTTTGCAGTCTGTACAGCAGTTTTTCGCCGAACACGCTCCGGATATAGAAATCATCGAGCTTAACCAAAGCACAGCGACTGTTGCCCTTGCTGCTGCCGCGCACAACGTTGAACCCGGCCAAATTGCCAAAACGCTGTCACTGAAAATTAAAAATGATGTGATTCTGGTGGTTGCAAAAGGCGATGCGCGTCTGGATAACAAAAAGCTCAAAGAGACATTCGGCGCAAAAGCCCGCATGCTCAGCTGCGATGAGGTAGTAACCCTGACGGGTCATCCTGTTGGCGGAGTCTGCCCTTTTGGACTGGAAAATCCGCTCTCTGTTTACTGTGACATCACTTTAAAACAGTACGCCGAAGTGTTACCCGCAGCGGGCGCCATCCACAGTGCGGTGCGTATATCGCCCGACAGAATGGCGGAACTGACCGCAGCGAAATGGGTTGATGTCTGTATTTGAACGTTGCGCCAGAAAAATTCTGGCGCATCACTTAACACTACGAGAAAGAAGGAACGGTGAGAGCGGAACGGCGTATTTCCCTGACCGGGAGATGCGCCAGGATATCTGCCGCATCCAGTAATCCCACATCAGAATTGACGCCCAGTTTTACCATTGCGTTAAACTTATGCGCCCGGATGGTTTTGATATTGCGTTCAAGCTGTGCCGCAATTTCAGGGATCGAAAAACCCGATGACATATATCGCAGAATCGCCCTTTCAGTTGGGCTTAGCATACGATGCTGGCTCACACACCAGTGATTGTACACGTTGTCGTTCACGTGATGCGTTTCGCTGAGTAATGTCTCCAGCCCCTCCATTAACTGCTTCAGCGGAACCGATTTACTGATAATTCCATGTAAGCGAGAAGGTGAAAGATGGCTGACCAGTCTCGCCTCCATTTCATCAGAGGCCAGCACAATACGCTTGACGTCGCTGTGGGTGAAGGTGAGATCCCGCAAACAGGCCAGACAGTTTCGCCGCTCCTCACGCTCATCGGACAATGAATAAATTACGGCAAAGAATGAGATTTCCGAGAGCGCCGCTTTGAAGTTGTCAAATCTGGCAAACAGGTGCACCTGGTAATGGCTCAGGGCGGGCATCGCAAAAAGATGCTTCAGCCCCATAGCGCTCATTGAGCAGCTTTCGATGACGGCGATATGTTTTGTTGCAGTGGTCTTTTCCATTCCTCAAACTCTCCATAAGCCGACATTAAACTGAGTTCTCGCATTCCCTGGGTACTGCTTATCCACGCGTACATATCGGCATTACTGCGAAGTGATAAGCGACGCATTGCACTGTTTTTCTGTGCACTGATCGTTTTATTACTTTTATTAAGTAGCGTGGCTATTTGGTTGATTCCCCAACCTTTACCTAACAAACGCAACACCTTGCGTTCAGAGTGGGTAAGCGCAATCATTTGCTCACTCTCCTCTTCAATATCAGGATTTTCCGGTATCAATAACGTCTGGCTTATTCGCTCGGCACGTTCACTCCCCGCGCGAATAGCGTTAATTACGCCTTCAATGGGTTCCATATCCGAAAGCAGCGTGCTTTCCGGACGCATAAGAAGCTCTACTGCAAGTGGATAAAGGGGGCGCGAAACGAGGAATATCCAGTGAATATCCCGGTACTGATTCATTAACCCATAATATTGCTCAAGCGTGCCGCGTGGATTACGATACTCACCCGAAATATCGGCAATAACGACCCCAGCGCGACGCAATTGTAATAACGTCAACTCCTGCATCGAACGGCAGTACGTTATCTCAAAATCGGGAAAATGACGCGACATGACGCCACCTAACCCATTTTGCATAACCGGTACTCTGCTGATCACCACTCCGTGTTTACCATTCAATGGCAACATAGACCCTCCCTGTCATGAATTCTTTATTTAAGAACGAACTAACCCTGCAAGGTTAAACACGTTTGCATTCCGAAGTACAAACGGGTTAATACTCGCAAAATAGAACAAATATCACATGGGTTAAGAAACGCCCAATACAGGCCTAATATCGCATAAAGACCATTTAAATTTAATTCAAATTGCGTGAAAAGATCGAAAATATGAAATTAGAAATACTTAATATATTGTTTTTATAAATCCTAATTTCACATTCATTAAATAAATAACAATGCTGTCTTTCCTCCGCCCCCATCGCGCCACTGATCGCACAAATGTTGATCTGGCCCAGCGCAAAGGGCCCTGCACTTTGTGTTAAAAGTAAGCAATCTCTCTTCTCTTCAGGGCGTTTCATGCAGGCAGATCGGTCTACGCAACGTGCCACCACGCGGCTATGTATTCAGTGCGGGCTTTTTCTCTTACAGCACGGCGCAGAAAGCGCCCTCGTCGAAGAGCTCTCCACACGCCTTGGGCTGGCGCTGGGGATGGACAGCGTTGAGAGTTCCATCTCGTCAAATGCCATTGTGCTGACCACCATTAAAGACGGACAGTGCCTGACCTCCACCCGTAAAAATCATGACCGCGGCATTAACATGCACGTCGTGACGGAAGTGCAGCACATCGTGATCCTTGCTGAACACAAGCTGCTCGATCTCCGGGAGATAGAAAAACGTTTCAATCAAATCAAACCCCTCCGGTATCCGCGCTGGCTGGTTGTGCTGATGGTGGGACTGTCCTGCGCCTGCTTCTGCAAGCTCAACGCGGGCGGCTGGGACGGCGCTGTCGTGACCTTCTTTGCCAGCAGCATCGCAATGTATGTCCGCCAGCTGTTGACGCACAGACAGCTACATCCGCAAATTAACTTCTGCATCACGGCATTTGTGGCGACAACCGTATCCGGCCTGCTTTTGCGCCAGCCCTACTTCGCCAGCACGCCTACTGTTGCGATGGCCGCCAGCGTATTGCTGCTGGTGCCAGGTTTTCCCTTAATTAATGCCGTCGCTGATATGTTCAAAGGCCATATCAACACCGGTCTGGCGCGCTGGGCGATAGCCAGCCTGCTGACGCTGGCGACCTGTATCGGGGTGGTAATGGCCATGACACTCTGGGGGTTACGCGGATGGGCGTGATGGATTTTATGCTCGTACTGGCACAGGACATGCTCTTGTCTGCCCTTCCCGCCGTTGGTTTTGCGATGGTGTTTAACGTCCCACAGCGTGCATTACCCTGGTGTGCGCTGCTGGGTGCCATTGGCCACGGCTCTCGTATGATCATGATGACAGCGGGCTTTAATATTGAATGGTCGACGTTTATCGCCTCCATGCTGGTTGGCAGCATCGGTATTCAGTGGTCCCGCTGGTATCTGGCGCACCCGAAGGTATTCACCGTGGCGGCAGTGATTCCTATGTTCCCGGGCATTTCAGCCTATACGGCGATGATCTCCGCCGTCAAAATCAGCCACTTTGGCTACAGCGAACCCCAGATGATCCTGCTCCTGAGCAACTTCCTTAAAGCCTCGTCGATCGTGGGTGCGCTCTCCATCGGCCTGTCGATCCCCGGCTTATGGCTTTACCGCAAACGTCCACGCGTATAATAAAATCGCTTGCAATTGTATCGTGTACTATCTATATTCATTTCATGGACGCAAAAACGAACGACACCACCAACGCGCTTCTGCTGGATAACCAGCTCTGTTTTGCCCTCTATTCGGCAAATCTGGCGCTTAACAAGCTGTACCGGCAACTGCTGGCACCGCTTAACCTGACCTACCCGCAATACCTGGTGATGCTGGTGCTCTGGGAACAGGATGATATTACGGTGTCAGACATTGGCGAGCGGCTGTACCTGGATTCCGCCACGCTGACTCCCCTGCTGAAACGCCTGGAAAGCGCAGGATTGATCCTCCGCCAGCGTTCCCGTCAGGATGAGCGTCAGGTCGCCGTCACCCTGAGCGACGCGGGTCGGGCGCTGCAACAGCAGGCCGTGACGATACCCCACGCCGTGGGCTGTGCAGCGCAGTGTGATACCGACACCATGCTGGCGCTCAAGCAACAGCTCGAAAGTTTGCGCCAACAGCTGCATCGCGCGTAAGGCTGTACTTTACGCGTCTAATTTTAACTTAAAACATCGCGCGCTATTTAATAGCGCATATAAACGTAAGATGAGGAACCTGCCATGTCTTTAGAAAAAGTTGTCTACACTGCCAAAGCCAAAGCAACCGGAGGCCGTGATGGCCGCGCCACGTCTTCCGATGGCGTTCTGGATGTCAAACTGGGTGTGCCAAAAGAGATGGGCGGCATGGGGGGTGAAGTAACCAACCCTGAACAGCTGTTCGCTGCGGGCTACTCCGCCTGCTTCCTGGGCGCAATGAAGTTCGTTGCGGCACGCGATAAATTCGCTCTGCCAAAAGACGCCTTTATTGAAGGCGAAGTAGGGATCGGCCCGCTGCCAACCGGTTTTGGTATCGAAGCGAAGCTGAACATCCACGTTGAAGGGATGGACGCAGCGGAAGCCAAAAAACTGGTGGATGCGGCGCACATCGTCTGTCCGTACTCTAACGCGACGCGCGGCAATATCGACGTGACGCTGAACATCATCGCGTAACCAGCCCCTGTGATTTTAGCCCCGGTAAGCGTAACGCCACCGGGGAAATCCTCTCCTTTCCTCCCCTCTCTCTGTGCTACCATAACCCTCAATCACGCCCGTAGTAATCAGTTGAGAAAGTGTTATGTCCTCCAGAATTCTGACCACCAGCATTGCTGGCATTGATGCCTTTATGCGCGATCCTCGCGGTGTGTTGACGCACGCCGAAGGCGGCACGCTCGCGGTATTTGCCGACAACGCCCCGGCGTTTTATGCGGTCACGCCGGAACGTCTGGCGCAGCTTCTGGAAATTGAAGAGAAGCTGTCGCGCCCGGCGAGCGATGTCATGCTGGATAATCAGTTTTTTGACGAACCCGCCAGCGCCCCGGTGGCCGTTCCAATGGGGAAATTTCCCATGTACGCCGGTTGGCAGCCGGACACCGATTTTCAGCGGCAGGCGGCCTTATGGGGAATAGCCCTCTCGCAGCCCGCAACACCGGAAGAGCTGGCAGCCTTTACCGCATACTGGCAAGCTGAAGGAAAAGTCTTCCACCATGTTCAGTGGCAGCAAAAATTCGCGCGCAGTCTGCAAATCAACCGCGCCAGCAACAACGGCCAGCCAAAACGTGATATCAATGCTTTTTCAGAACCGGACAAAAAAATCCCTGATGGATTCCGAGGTGCGAAATGAAAAACGTCGGCGACCTGATGAAACGTTTGCAGAAGATGATGCCTGCCAACGTGAAGCCCGCCTTCACCACCGGTGAAGAGCTGCTGGCATGGCAAAAAGAGCAGGGTAAAATTCGCGCGGCTGCCCTCGCCCGCGAAAACCGCGCGATGAAAATGCAGCGCACCTTTAACCGCTCGGGCATTCGCCCTCTGCACCAGAACTGCTCCTTCGAGAATTATAAGGTCGAGTCTCAGGGGCAGATGAACGCCCTTAACCAGGCGCGCCAGTACGTGGATGAATTTGACGGCAACATCGCCAGCTTCATCTTTAGCGGAAAACCCGGCACCGGGAAAAATCACCTCGCCGCCGCTATCTGCAACGAGCTGCTGCTGCGCGGGAAGTCAGTGCTGATTATCACCGTGGCCGATATTATGTCCGCCATGAAAGACACCTTCAGTAATCGCGAAACCAGCGAAGAACAGTTGCTAAATGATTTAAGTAACGTGGATTTGCTGGTCATCGACGAGATCGGTGTCCAGACGGAGTCCCGCTACGAAAAAGTGATCATCAACCAGATTGTCGATCGCCGTTCGTCGTCAAAACGCCCAACCGGTATGTTGACGAACCACAATATCGACGAGATGATCCGACTTCTTGGCGAGCGGGTGATGGATCGCATGAAGCTGGGTAACAGCCTGTACGTCATTTTCGACTGGGACAGCTACCGCAGCCGCGTCACCGGCAAAGAGTATTAAGATATTTCCAGGGAGCGCCGGAAGAGCAGAGGTATATACTGAACCCACTTCTGGCCCAAAACGGACCTTGTTGAGTAAATCATTATGAAAAAACAATTTCTTATCAGCATCCTTACTGGCGCCCTGCTGGTGACTGGCGCAGCGCAGGCCGCATCATGGCAGGAGTCGCTCTCCAGCGCAGCAAGTGAGTTAACCAAAGAGAGCGGCACGTCCCAGGGCGGGCTGTCAGCCTCGTCCCTCACCGGCCTGCTGGGCAACAGCTCCCAAAGCCTGAGTGCCGGAACGATGAACAACGCCGCGGGTATTCTGGAATACTGCGCGAAGCAGAAACTGGCTTCCGTCACCGATACCGAAAACATCAAAAACCAGGTGTTGGGTAAACTGGGTCTGGACACCCAGGAGCAGAAAGCGGACACCAACTATATGGACGGTATTCAGGGCCTGCTGAACGCGCAAAATGGTCAGCAGCTGAACCTCAGCACCCTTGGAAATTCATCTCTGGCGAAACAGGTGAAAACGAAAGCCTGCGATCTGGTGCTGAAACAAGGCGTTAATTTCCTCTCCTGATTGTCCCCCTTTTTTCTGCCACAACACGCCGCGTTTATTACATTAGTCTTATACCGCGGCGTGAAGTGCGTTTTTTTACCCCCTGACACCACCTCAGCCTCCGTATGCCACGATGCGACTGTATTCAAAAATCCGATTTTATAAACCAAATCCTAACAACAGCACACTTTCGTGACACTAAAATTGCAGCTAAGCGACATCGCAATTACATTGTATTACCCAAAAAATAAGCAATTAGCCGGCTAAGCGTCCGGCATGATGAGGATCTGCTGTTGTCAGAGTTAATGTCCCTTGTCCTTTTCCTGGCTTCCATCGGCGTTTATGCCTGGAAAGCCGGTCGTCACACCTGGTGGTTTGTGGCCACCCTGGTGGTGCTCGGTATTTTTATTGTTTTAAACATTACGTTATATGCCAGCGATTACTTTACCGGCGACGGTATTAACGACGCGGTGCTCTACACATTGACCAACAGTCTGACCGGCGCAGGTGTGGGTAAGTACATCCTTCCGGGTCTGGGGCTGGTGGTCGCCCTGGTGGGCATCTTCGCCGCGCTGGCCTGGGTTCTGCGCCGTCGCCGTCACCGTCCGCATCATCATGGCTACAGCCTGCTGGCGCTGTGCCTGGCGCTGGCCTCCGTGGATGCCAGCCCGGCATTCCATCAAATTACCGAGCTGGTAAAATCCCAGTCGCGCGATGGCGATCCGGACTTTGCGGCCTATTACAAAGAACCCTCGAAGAAAATCGACAACCCTAAACTCAACCTGGTCTATATCTACGGCGAAAGTCTGGAACGCACCTGGTTTGACAACGATGCTTTCCCGAACCTGACGCCAGAGCTCGGCGCGCTGAAAAACCAGGGCCTCGACTTCAGCCACACCATGCAACTGCCTGGCACGGATTACACCATCGCCGGGATGGTGGCATCCCAGTGCGGCATTCCCCTGTTCGCCCCGTTTGAAGGCAACGCCTCCGCCTCGATGTCGAGCTTCTTCCCGCAGAACATTTGCCTCGGCGATATCCTGAAAAACTCGGGCTATGAAAACTACTTTATGCAGGGCGCTAACCTGCGCTTTGCCGGGAAAGATGTGTTCCTGAGATCCCACGGTTTCGATCACTTATATGGTTCCGAAGAGCTGAAAACCACGGTCGCCGATCCGGCCTACCGCAACGACTGGGGCTTTTACGACGATACCGTTCTGGATGAAACCTGGAAGAAATTCGAGGAGCTTTCCCGCGCCGGTAAACGCTTCTCGCTGTTTGCGTTGACCGTCGACACGCATCATCCGGATGGTTTCGTCTCACGCACCTGTAAACGTCAGGGCTACGACATTGACGGTAAAAACAACAAGTCGTTCAGCGCTGTGACCTGTAGCCAGGAACATATCGCGGCGTTAATCGAGAAAATCAAAGCGTCGCCGTATTTCAAAAATACGGTCATCGTCGTCTCATCTGACCATCTGGCGATGAAAAACAGCGCCTGGGATGAGCTGAATAAGCTGGATCGCAGCAACCTGTTCTTTGTGCTGCGCGGCGATAAACCGCAGCAGGAGATCATTGCCGCTAAACGTAACTCGATGGATAACGGCGCCACCGTGCTGGATATTCTGGGTGGCGATAACTTCATTGGCCTGGGCCGCAGTACGTTGTCGGGCCAGTCCCTGTCGGAAATCTTCCTCAACATGAAGGAAAAAATCCTCGCCTGGAAGCCGGATATCATTCGTCTGTGGAACTTCCCGAAAGAGATAAACGACTTCACCATCGATCAGGATAAAAAAATGATCGCGTTCTCCGGCAGCCATTTCCGCCTGCCTCTGCTGCTGCGCGTGTCGGATAACCGCGTCGAGCCGCTGCCGGAAAGCGAATACTCCGCGCCACTGCGCTTCCAGCTGGCGGAATTCGCCACGCGCGATAATTTCGTCTGGGTCGATAAATGCTACAAAATGGGCCAGCTCTGGTCACAAGAGCTGTCACTGTCCACCGACTGGTGCGTCTCACAGGGGCAACTCGGCGGCGAGCAGACCGTGCAACACGTTGATAAACCGCAGTGGCAAGGGAAAACCGCGTTTAAAGATACGGTTATTGATACCGCACGCTATCAGCGCAACGTAGACCTGCTGAAAATCGTCGACAACGACATTCGTTATAAAGCTGACAGCTTTATTTTTAACGTTGCCGGCGCGCCTGAAGAGGTGAAGCAGTTCAGCGGTATTTCACGTCCCGAATCGTGGGGGCGCTGGTCTAACGCGCAGTTAGGTGATGAGGTGAAAATTGAGTATACCCATCCGCTGCCGGAGAAATTCGATCTGGTGATCACCGCCAGGGCATTTGGTCCCAACGCAAACCGTCCTGTGCCGGTGCGCGTCGGCGATAAAGAACAGATGCTGACGCTGAGCAATGATGTCACCACCAGCACGCTGCATTTCGATAACCCCACGCGCAGCAATACGCTGGTCATTGTGCCGCCCGAGCCGCAGTCCACTAACGAAGGGAATATTCTCGGTCACGCTCCGCGCAAGCTGGGAATCGGCATGGTGGAGATTAAAATTGTGAGCAGCGCTGGCTGATGACGGCGTTCACCCTTCGCCCGACGCGCATCGACGACGTCGCTGCCCTGCCCGCCATTGAACGCGCGGCGGGGCAGCGATTTCGCGACGTTCCTGAGCTGGCCTGGCTGGCAGACAGCGAGGTTATTTCCGTTGAAGATCACCTCGGTTACGCCGGACGCGGATTAAGCTGGCTGGCGCTGGCTGATGACAGGCCCGTGGGCTTTATTCTCGCCGAAGCCGAGCCATCTTCGCTGTTTATTGTGGAACTTTCCGTTCATCTGGACTGGCAGGGACGAGGTCTCGGACGCCGGTTGATTAACCGTGTCGCAGAGCATGCCCGCACGCTGGGGCTAACCTCGCTGACGTTAACGACGTTTCGTGATGTCCCGTGGAACGCGCCCTACTACAGGCGATTAGGGTTTGAAATGATGACGACGCTGACGCCGGAAATGCGCCAGAAACGTGAAGAAGAGACGGCGCACGGTTTAGCGTATGCTTCCCGCTGCGCCATGCGCCTGCCTCTGTAAAATCGCCCGGTGGCGCTGCGCTTACCGGGCCTACAAAACCCAATTCCGCAGGCCAGGTCAGACGCAGCCACCCGGCAAATTGCACAATCCGTAGGCCGGGTAAGGCGCAGCCGCCACCCGGCAAAACGCACATCCCGTAGGCCGGGTAAGGCGTAGCCGCCACCCGGCGAAACGCACAACGTCAGAACGTTTCCCAGTTATCGCCCGCATCTGCGGTCGCCGGTTTACGCGCCACTACCGGTGCGGCAACGCTTTTCGCGGAGGCGAACTCGCGCGCCTTCATCTGTTCCTGCTGAATACGGAACACCGCAACGGCCTGCGTCAGACGGCTCGCCTGCTCTTCCAGTGCCGCCGCGGCCGCCGCAGACTCTTCCACCAGCGAGGCGTTCTGCTGGGTCACGCGATCCATCTCCGCCACCGCCAGCCCCACCTGGTCGATACCGCGGCTCTGCTCATCAGACGCAGACGCGATTTCGCCCATGATGTCCGTCACGCGCGTTACCGCATTCACGATCTCACCCATGGTTTCACCGGCGCTTTCTACCAGCGTTGATCCCAATTCCACGCGCCCCACGGAGTCTTCAATCAGGCTCTTGATCTCGCGAGCCGCCTGGGCGCTGCGCTGCGCCAGGTTTCGTACTTCACCTGCAACCACCGCAAAGCCGCGGCCCTGCTCGCCCGCACGTGCCGCTTCTACCGCCGCGTTCAGCGCCAGAATATTGGTCTGGAAAGCAATCCCGTCGATCACGCTGATAATATCGGCGATTTTCTGCGAACTGCCGGCGATGTCGCGCATGGTCTGCACCACGTTATCCACCACTTTCCCGCCTTTCTGCGCGGTTTCAGACGCGCTCAGGGCCAGGTTGCTCGCCTGACGGGCATTCTCGGCGTTTTGCTTCACGGTGGCGGTCAGCTGTTCCATACTGGCGGCGGTCTCTTCCAGAGAGGCAGCCTGCTGCTCGGTACGGGATGAGAGATCGTTATTGCCCATCGAGATTTCGCTCGCACCGCTGTAAATGGCGTTTGCGCCGTTACGCACGTCACCCACGGTACGCACCAGCTCGCCCTGCATATGGCGCAGGGAGTCAGCCAGTTCACCCATCTCGTTGGAGCCTTCCACGTCGATGCGCTTCACCAGGTCGCCGCTGGCGATATGACGAATGCTGTCAATCAGACGGTTCAGCGGCGAAATCAGCGCCTGACGAATACCCAGCCAGACGGCAACAATCACCACCAGCACCGCAGCCAGCACGCTAATCAGCACCCAGATAGCCTGGCGGTAAGAGCTGTTGCTGTCTTCAACCGCGGTCTGATAGAGCGCGTCGTTTTGTTGCAGATAGCTGACGTACTGCTTCTCAAAGCCATCCTGATAGCTCTGGGTCGGCTGGTCGAAGAACTCGTTGATCTTGCCCGCCCCCAGCAGCTGGATCAGCTCGGCCAGCGCGCCGTGGTAGATATCGTAATTACGTTTGATTTCCAGTGCCGCAGCGTCGCTCTGACGCGGGTCACGCGGAAGTGCTTCGTAATCCGCCCAGTTTTTTTCCGCCTGTTTCAGAGACGCAGAGGCTATCTGCATCAGCTCGGCGACGGTTGAGCCGCTGCCGATATTGTTCTGATCCATCATGTAGCGGATACCCGCGCGGTTCAGGGTGTTACGGGTTTGCAGCAGCGCCACCCAGCTACCGTTCAGGGTGGATTGTTGCTGGCGAATGGTTTGCAGAATGGTGAAATTCTCTTTGTCATGCTTCAGGGCATTGAAGAAAAGACCACCGGATGTGAGTTGTAAAAGGCCAAATATCGCTAAAACCAGCAGTAAGCTGGTGACAATCTTGATACGATTTAACATGTTTTCTCTTTCCTCAGACAGATACAGAATTTTCGGCCTGGAAAGGGAAAACTTTACGAAAATCATCCTGGATTTTAGGGTTTTTACTCTTCGTCCCGCGCGGCAATATGTCGGTTTCCGAGTTCAATAAACTCTTCCAGCAGCGCCGTGAGCTGCTTCATCTTCTCCGGGGTATATTCCGCCTCAATCTGCTGGTACGCCTCTTCCACCTGAGCCTGAGCACGCTGGTACAGCGCGTTGCCTTCTTTCGTCAGCGATACGTACAGCTTGCGCTGGTCATTCACCGGCTTTAAGCGCAGCACCAGACCGTCGCGCTCCATCCGCGTCAGAATGCCGGTCAGGCTTGGGCGCAAAATGCAGGTGCGGAACGCCAGATCATGAAAATCCATGGAGGGATGCTCGGCCAGCACGCGGACGATACGCCATTGCTGCTCGGTCAGATTATGCCGTTTCACTATCGGGCGGAAGTAGCCCATCGCCGCTTCACGCGCCTGCAACAGCGCGATGGTTAATGAATCATGCATCACCTTCCCCTTACATCATTAACAAGTAAACAATTTAAAACAGATGCTTTTATAGACAATACGTTGTAACCCAAAAAGTCTAACAGAAACAACGTCATTTTTTTAATGCATTGATTTTAATGATAATTAACCCATTGGTGTAAATTTATTGTTATTCATATCACAAATTATTCACTTCTGTTTGCGAAACGAACAGCAAAAGCATAAAACCAGATCATTAACATATTAATGAAATCAAAACCGGACAGCCGGTTTGAGGAGTATGGGAATGAAAGGTACTGTTTTTGCCGTAGCGCTAAACCACCAAAGCCAGCGTGCGGCCTGGGCTGAGGCGTTTGAAAAAGCCCCCTATAACGCGCCGCCAAAAACGGCGGTGTGGTTTATCAAGCCACATAACACCGTTATCCGCGCAGGCGAGCCGATTCTCTTCCCGCAGGGAGAAACCGTGTTAAGCGGCGCAACGGTGGCGCTGGTGGTGGGCAAAACCGCCAGCAAAGTACGCGTTGAAGAGGCGGCGGCGTACATCGCTGGCTACGCGCTGGCCAACGAAATCAGCCTGCCGGAAGAGAGCTTCTACCGCCCGGCTATTAAAGCCAAATGTCGGGATGGATTTTGCCCGCTCGGCGAACCTGTCGCCGTTGATAACGTGGACAACCTGACCATCATCACCGAGATCAACGGTCGCGAAGCGGACCACTGGAACACGGCCGATCTGCACCGCAACGCCGCCGAACTGCTGAGCGCCCTGAGCGAATTTGCCACCCTGAACCCCGGCGATGCGATATTGCTCGGTACCCCGCAAAGCCGCGTCGAAATTCGCCCGGGCGATCGGGTACGCATTCTGGCAGAGGGATTTCCGCCGCTGGAAAACCCGGTGGTGGAGGAACGCGACGTTACCATCGCTTCGCGCACGCCGCCGCACGCCACGCTGTTCGCCCTCGGCCTGAACTACGCCGATCACGCCAGCGAGCTGGACTTCAAACCGCCCACCGAGCCGCTGGTGTTTATCAAAGCGCCGAACACCTTTAACGGCGACAACCAGACCTCGGTGCGCCCAAACAACATTGAATACATGCATTACGAAGCCGAGCTGGTGGTGGTCATCGGTAAAACCGCGCGTAAGGTCAGCGAAGCCGAGGCGATGGACTATGTTGCGGGCTACACGGTGTGCAACGACTACGCCATCCGCGATTATCTCGAAAACTACTATCGCCCGAACCTGCGGGTGAAAAGCCGCGACGGGCTGACCCCCATCAGCCCGAACGTAGTGCCAAAAGAAGCCATCCCTGACCCGCACAACCTTCGTCTTCGCACCTACGTCAACGGTGAACTGCGTCAGGAAGGCACCACCGCCGATCTCATTTTCAGCATCCCATTCCTGATTGCGTATCTGAGCGATTTCATGACCCTGCAACCGGGCGACATGATTGCCACCGGCACGCCGAAGGGGCTGTTCGACGTGGTACCGGGCGATGAAGTGGTAGTGGAAGTGGAAGGCGTAGGCCGCCTGGTAAACCGAATTGTCAGTGAGGAGACTGCAAAATGAAAAAGATTAACCACTGGATCAACGGGAAAAACGTCGCCGGAAGTGAGTACTTCCAAACCACTAACCCGGCCTCCGGCGAGGTGCTGGCAGAAGTGGCCTCCGGCGGCGAAGCCGAAATCCATCAGGCCGTTGCCGCCGCCAAAGAGGCGTTCCCGAAATGGGCCAACCTGCCGATGAAGGAGCGTGCGCGCCTGATGCGTCGCCTGGGGGATCTGATTGACCAGAACGTGCCGGACATTGCCGCCATGGAAACCGCCGACACCGGCCTGCCGATCCACCAGACCAAAAACGTGCTCATTCCACGCGCCTCGCACAACTTTGAGTTCTTCGCCGAGGTGTGCCAGCAGATGAACGGCAAAACCTACCCGGTCGATGACAAGATGCTCAACTACACCCTCGTGCAGCCGGTAGGCGTTTGTGCGCTGGTGTCGCCGTGGAACGTGCCGTTTATGACCGCCACCTGGAAGGTCGCGCCGTGCCTGGCGCTGGGTAACACCGCGGTGCTGAAGATGTCCGAGCTCTCCCCGCTGACCGCCGACCGTCTGGGCGAGCTGGCGCTGGAGGCGGGCATTCCGGCGGGCGTGCTGAACGTAGTGCAGGGCTATGGCGCCACGGCGGGCGACGCGCTGGTGCGTCATCATGACGTGCGCGCCGTCTCCTTCACCGGCGGCACCGCCACCGGGCGTAACATCATGAAAAACGCCGGGCTGAAGAAGTATTCCATGGAGCTGGGCGGCAAATCTCCGGTGCTGATTTTTGAAGACGCGGACATCGAGCGCGCGCTGGACGCCGCCCTGTTCACCATCTTCTCCATCAACGGCGAACGCTGCACCGCCGGCTCGCGCATCTTCATCCAGCAGAGCATCTACCCGGAGTTCGTCAAACGCTTTGCCGAGCGCGCCAGCCGCCTGCGCGTGGGCGACCCGACCGATCCGAACACCCAGATTGGCGCGCTGATCAGCAAGCAGCACTGGGAGAAGGTCTCCGGCTACATCCGCCTCGGCATTGAAGAGGGGGCAACCCTGCTGGCGGGCGGCCCGGACAAACCGACCGATCTGCCTGCGCACCTGAAAGGCGGCAATTTCCTGCGCCCGACCGTGCTGGCGGATGTCGATAACCGCATGCGCGTGGCGCAGGAGGAGATCTTCGGGCCGGTGGCCTGCCTGCTGCCGTTTAAGGACGAAGCGGAAGGCCTGCGCCTGGCAAACGACGTGGAGTATGGCCTGGCGTCGTACATCTGGACGCAGGACGTCAGCAAAGTGCTGCGTCTGGCGCGCAACATCGAAGCGGGCATGGTGTTCGTTAACACCCAGAACGTGCGCGACCTGCGCCAGCCGTTTGGCGGCGTGAAGGCCTCCGGCACCGGGCGTGAGGGCGGCGAGTACAGCTTTGAGGTCTTCGCGGAGATGAAAAACGTCTGTATCTCCATGGGCGACCATCCGATTCCAAAGTGGGGGATCTGATCATGGGAAAATTAGCGTTAGCGGCAAAAATCACCCACGTGCCGTCAATGTATCTCTCTGAACTGCCGGGCAAAAACCACGGCTGCCGCCAGTCAGCCATCGACGGGCATAAAGAGATCAGCAAGCGCTGCCGCGAGCTGGGCGTCGATACCATTATCGTCTTCGACACCCACTGGCTGGTGAACAGCGCGTATCACATCAACTGTGCGGACCATTTTTCAGGCGTCTACACCAGCAACGAGCTGCCGCATTTTATTCGCGACATGACCTACGACTACGACGGCAACCCGGAACTCGGCCAGCTGATCGCCGACGAAGCGGTGAAGCTTGGCGTGCGCGCCAAGGCGCACAACATCCCGAGCCTCAAGCTGGAGTACGGCACGCTGGTGCCGATGCGCTACATGAACGCGGATAAGCACTTCAAAGTGGTCTCCATCTCGGCGTTCTGCACGGTTCACGACTTCGCCGACAGCCGCAGGCTGGGCGAGGCCATCGTCAGCGCCATCGAAAAATACGACGGCACCGTGGCGGTGCTCGCCAGCGGCTCGCTGTCGCACCGCTTTATCGACGACCAGCGCGCGGAGGAAGGGATGAACAGCTACACCCGCGAGTTTGACCGCCAGATGGATGAGCGAGTAGTGAAGCTATGGCGCGAGGGGCAGTTCAAAGAGTTTTGCAGCATGCTGCCGGAGTACGCCGACTACTGCTACGGCGAGGGCAACATGCACGACACGGTGATGCTGCTGGGGATGCTCGGCTGGGACAACTACGACGGTAAGGTGGAGTTTCTCACCGAGCTGTTCGCCAGCTCCGGCACCGGCCAGGTCAACGCCGTTTTCCCGCTGCCCGCGTAAGGAGCCACCATGCCGCATTTTATTGCTGAATGTACCGACAACATCCGCGCGCAGGCCGACCTGCCGGGGCTGTTTGCCAAAGTGAACGAGGCGCTCGCCGCCACGGGTATTTTCCCGCTCGGCGGTATCCGCAGCCGCGCCCACTGGCTGGACACCTGGCAGATGGCCGACGGCAAGCACGATTACGCCTTTGTGCATATGACGCTGAAGATCGGCGCGGGCCGGAGCCTGGAGAGCCGGGAAGCCGTGGGTGAGATGCTGTTTACGCTGATCAAAACCCATTTCGCGGCGCTGATGGCGGAGCGCTATCTGGCGCTGTCGTTCACCATGGAAGAACTCGATCCGACGCTCAACTACAAGCAAAACAACGTGCACGCGTTGTTTAAGTAGCCGTCTGCTCGCCCGGTGGCGCTGCGCTTACCGGGCCTACAACGGCCCCGAACGTAGGCCGGGATCGCTACGCGCCACCCGGCAAAAACAGGATATCGCCATGCTCGACAAACACACCCATACCCTGATCGCCCACCGCCTGCATCAGGCGGAACAATCCCGGGAGCAGATCCGCGCGATCTCGCTTGAGTATCCGGAGATCACCATTGAAGACGCCTACGCCGTCCAGCGCGAATGGGTGAGCCTGAAAATTGCCGAAGGCCGCGTGCTGAAAGGCCACAAGATCGGCCTCACCTCCAAAGCGATGCAGGCCAGCTCGCAGATCAGCGAGCCAGACTACGGCGCGCTGCTGGACGATATGTTCTTCCACGACGGCAGCGACATTCCCGTGGATCGCTTTATCGTCCCGCGCATCGAAGTGGAGCTGGCCTTTGTGCTGGCAAAACCGCTGCGCGGCCCCAACTGCACGATCTTCGACGTTTACAACGCCACGGATTACGTCATCCCTGCCCTGGAGCTGATCGACGCCCGCTGCCACAACGTTGACCCGGAAACCCAGCGCCCGCGCAAGGTATTCGACACTATCTCCGATAACGCCGCCAACGCGGGCGTGATCCTCGGCGGCCGCCCGATTAAACCCGACGAGCTGGATCTGCGCTGGATCTCCGCCCTGCTCTACCGCAACGGCGTGATCGAAGAGACCGGCGTGGCCGCAGGCGTCCTTAATCATCCGGCGAACGGCGTGGCGTGGCTGGCGAACAAACTCGCGCCATACGACGTGCAGCTTGAGCCAGGCCAGATCATCCTCGGCGGCTCGTTTACCCGCCCGGTTGCCGCCAGCAGAGGCGACACCTTCCACGTCGACTACGGCAACATGGGCTCCATCAGCTGCCGCTTTGTGTAAGGAGATGATCATGCAAAACGCATTCAAAGCGGCGCTGAAAGCGGGCCGACCGCAAATCGGGTTATGGCTGGGGCTAACTAGCAGCTACAGCGCTGAGCTACTGGCCGGGGCCGGTTTTGACTGGCTTCTGATCGACGGGGAGCACGCGCCGAACAGCGTGCAGACCGTTCTCACTCAGCTACAGGCCATCGCCCCTTATCCCAGCCAGCCGGTGGTGCGCCCGTCGTGGAACGATCCGGTGCAGATCAAGCAACTGCTGGACGTGGGGGTGCAAACCCTGCTGGTGCCGATGGTGCAAAACGCCGACGAAGCGCGGCTGGCGGTCAGCGCCACCCGCTATCCGCCCGCGGGCATTCGCGGCGTCGGCAGCGCGCTGGCGCGGGCGTCGCGCTGGAACCGTATCCCGGACTATCTGCATCAGGCTAACGACGCCATGTGCGTGCTGGTGCAGATCGAAACCCTAAGAGCGCTGAAAAACCTGCCGCATATCCTGGACGTGGACGGCGTCGACGGCGTGTTTATCGGCCCGGCGGATCTGAGCGCCGACATGGGCTTTGCCGGTAATCCGCAGCACCCGGAGGTGCAGGCCGCCATTGAGCAGGCGATCGCGCAGATACGCGCCGCCGGTAAAGCGCCCGGCATCCTGATGGCCAACGAGCAGCTGGCGAAACGTTACCTTGCACTCGGCGCGCTGTTTGTCGCCGTCGGCGTCGACACCACCCTGCTCGCCCGCGGCGCGGAAGCGCTGGCGGCACGCTTTATCGAACAACCGGTTACGTCAGTTAATAACAATAAATCCGTCTACTAAACGTAAGATCTGGAGCGCAGCATGACGACCTCTACCCTGCAAGATAAGAAAGCTATAGAACATCGCGTTATCAACAAGCTGTTCCGTCGTTTGATCGTGTTTCTCTTTATCCTGTTTGTCTTTTCGTTTCTCGATCGCATCAACATCGGCTTTGCCGGGCTGACGATGGGCAAAGATCTGGGCCTCACGTCGACCATGTTTGGCCTGGCCGCGACCCTGTTTTACGTCACCTACGTGCTGTGCGGGATCCCCAGCAATATCATGCTGGCGAAAATCGGCGCGCGGCGCTGGATCGCCGGGATCATGGTGGTGTGGGGCATCGCCTCTACCTGCACCATGTTCGCCACCAGCCCCGAAACGCTCTACGTTCTTCGCATGCTGGTGGGCATTGCCGAAGCCGGTTTCCTGCCGGGGATCCTGGTCTATCTCACCTGGTGGTTCCCGGCGTATCACCGCGCCCGCGCCAACGCGTTGTTTATGATCGCCATGCCGGTGACCATGATGCTCGGCTCGATCCTCTCCGGGTACATTCTGGCGATGGACGGGCTGTGGAACCTGAAGGGCTGGCAGTGGCTGTTCCTGCTGGAGGGGCTGCCGTCGGTAGTACTCGGCGTGGTGACCTGGTTCTACCTTAACGACACCCCGGATCAGGCCACCTGGCTGGATGATGATGAAAAGCAGGCACTCAAAACGATGATCGCCCGCGAGCAGGAACTGGCCATTGCGCACGTCGCCACGCCGCGATCGACGCTGCGCGAGGTGCTGACGCCCGCCGTACTGCTCTACACGCTGGCCTACTTCTGCCTGACGAATACGCTGAGCGCGATCAACATCTGGACGCCGCAGATCCTGCAAAGCTTCAACACCGGCAGCAGCAATATCGTGATTGGCCTGCTGGCGGCGATCCCGCAGTTTTGCACCATCCTCGGGATGATCTGGTGGAGCCGCCGCTCCGACAGGCTGAAAGAGCGAAAAAAGCACACCATCCTGCCGTATCTGTTTGCGGCGGCGGGATGGATGCTGGCCTCGGCGACCGATCACAGCCTGATCCAGCTGCTTGGCATCATCATGGCCTCAACCGGATCGTTTACCGCCATGGCGATATTCTGGACCACGCCGGACCAGGTGATTAGCCTGCAATCCCGCGCGGTGGCGCTGGCGGTGATCAACGCCATCGGCAACGTCGGGTCTGCCGTCAGCCCATTGCTGATTGGTATTCTGCGCGACGCGACCGGCAGCTTCAGCTCGGGGCTGTGGTTCGTGGCGGGTCTGCTGGTAGTGGGCGCGCTGGTGCTGACGCGCATTCCGATGACGCAGCGGGTTCAAAAGAGGAACGATCATGTGCCAGAGCCCTATCGCCAACATTGATATCAGCAAGGAGTACGACGAAAGTCTGGGCACCGACGATGTGCACTACCAGTCGTTCGCCCGCATGGCGGCCTTTTTTGGCCGCGACATGCAGGCGCACCGCCACGACCAGTATTTTCAGATGCATTTTCTCGACACCGGGCAGATTGAGCTGCAGCTCGACGACCACCGCTACTCGGTGCAGGCGCCGCTGTTCGTTCTGACGCCGCCGTCGGTGCCGCACGCGTTTATCACTGAATCCGACAGCGACGGCCATGTGCTGACGGTGCGCGAGGATCTTATCTGGCCGTTGTTAGAAGTGCTCTACCCCGGCACGCGGGAGGCGTTCGGCCTGCCGGGGATCTGCCTGTCGCTTGCCGACAGGCCTGACGAGCTGGCGGCGCTGAAGCATTACTGGCAGCTCATTGCCCGGGAATCCACGGAACAGCTGCCGGGCCGTGAGCATACGCTGGTCCTGCTGGCGCAGGCCGTATTTACCCTGCTGCTGCGCAACGCGAAGCTCGACGACCACGCTTCAGGCGGCATGCGCGGCGAGCTGAAGCTGTTTCAGCGCTTTAACCAGCTGACAGATGCTCATTACCACGAGCACTGGACGGTGCCGGAATACGCCAGCGAACTGCATCTTACCGAATCCCGCCTGACCGATATCTGCCGCCGCTTTGCCAACCGCTCGCCGAAACGGCTGATCTTCGACCGCCAGCTGCGGGAAGCCAGGCGCTTGCTGCTGTTTTCCGACAGCACAGTGAGCGAAATTGCCTGGCAACTGGGGTTTAAAGATCCGGCCTATTTCGCCCGTTTTTTTAACCGACTGACGGGGTGCTCACCCAGCGCATACCGGGCGCAGAAAGTACCGGTTTCCTGAACGCATCACGGTTCGTAGGACGGGTACGCGCAGCGCCACCCGCCGAAAAGCCGCACAGATCACAAAACAACATCCCACCCGAAAAGTACCTGCCGTTGTCCCAATCGTCCCTTCACGTTCCGCCCCTCTCACGCTTCAATTAAACAACAAAAACAAAACATAAATTTAACAACCATCTTCCGATACGAGGTCCCTATGAAGCCTGAAGATTTCCGCGCTGATGCCAAACGTCCGTTAACCGGTGAAGAGTATTTAAAAAGCCTGCAAGATGGCCGTGAGATTTATATCTACGGCGAGCGCGTTAAGGACGTCACTACCCACCCGGCATTTCGCAATGCGGCGGCGTCCATCGCCCAGATGTACGATGCCCTGCACAAGCCAGACATGCAGGATACCCTCTGCTGGGGCACCGACACCGGCAGCGGCGGCTACACCCATAAATTCTTCCGTGTGGCGAAAAGCGCCGACGATCTGCGCCAGCAGCGCGACGCCATCGCCGAGTGGTCGCGCCTGAGCTACGGCTGGATGGGCCGCACGCCAGACTACAAAGCCGCGTTCGGCTGCGCGCTGGGGGCGAACCCTGCCTTCTACGGTCAGTTCGAGCAGAACGCCCGCAACTGGTACACCCGTATTCAGGAAACCGGCCTGTACTTTAACCACGCCATCGTCAACCCGCCTATCGACCGCCATAAACCGGCGGACGAGGTGAAAGACGTTTACATCAAGCTGGAGAAAGAGACCGATGCCGGGATCATCGTCAGCGGCGCGAAAGTGGTGGCCACCAACTCGGCGCTGACCCACTACAACATGATTGGTTTTGGCTCTGCGCAGGTGATGGGCGAAAACCCGGACTTCGCGCTAATGTTCGTCGCGCCGATGGATGCCGAAGGGGTGAAGCTGATCTCCCGCGCCTCTTACGAGATGGTGGCAGGGGCGACCGGTTCCCCGTACGACTACCCGCTCTCCAGCCGCTTTGACGAGAACGACGCCATTCTGGTGATGGATCATGTGCTGATCCCGTGGGAAAACGTGCTGATCTACCGCGATTTCGACCGCTGCCGTCGCTGGACGATGGAAGGTGGCTTCGCCCGCATGTACCCGCTTCAGGCCTGCGTGCGTCTGGCGGTGAAGCTCGACTTCATCACCGCTCTGCTGAAGAAATCGCTGGAGTGTACCGGCACCCTCGAGTTCCGCGGCGTGCAGGCGGATCTCGGCGAAGTGGTGGCGTGGCGCAACATGTTCTGGGCGCTGAGCGACTCCATGTGCTCCGAAGCCACGCCGTGGGTAAACGGCGCGTACTTGCCTGACCACGCGGCGTTACAGACCTACCGCGTGATGGCGCCAATGGCCTACGCGAAAATCAAGAACATCATCGAACGCAACGTGACCTCCGGGCTGATCTACCTGCCGTCCAGCGCGCGGGACCTGAACAACCCGCAGATCGACCAGTATCTGGCGAAGTATGTGCGCGGCTCCAACGGGATGGATCACGTCGAACGCATCAAGATTCTGAAACTGATGTGGGATGCCATCGGTAGCGAGTTTGGCGGACGTCACGAGCTGTACGAAATCAACTACTCCGGTAGCCAGGATGAGATCCGCCTGCAATGCCTGCGTCAGGCGCAAAGCTCCGGCAACATGGACAAGATGATGGCGATGGTTGACCGCTGCATGTCCGAGTACGACCAGCACGGCTGGACCGTACCGCACCTGCACAACAACACTGATATCAACATCCTGGATAAGCTGCTGAAATAACGCAGCGGGAGGTTTCAATGCAATCTGAAGAACGCCTGCGTTTTCGCGACGCGATGGCCAGCCTGTCGGCGGCGGTGAATGTGGTCACCACCGAGGGCGATGCGGGCCGCTGCGGCATTACTGCCACCGCCGTCTGTTCGGTCACGGATACCCCGCCCTCGGTCATGGTCTGCATCAACGCCAACAGCGCCATGAACCCGGTCTTCCAGGGCAACGGCAAACTGTGCGTCAACGTGCTGAACCACGAGCAGGAGATCATGGCCCGCCACTTTGCCGGGATGACCAGCATGGCCATGGAGGAGCGCTTTGCTCTCTCCTGCTGGCAGAAAGGACCGCTGGCGCAGCCGGTGCTGAAAGGCGCCCTGGCAAGCCTGGAAGGTGAGATAACCCAGGTGCAAACCATCGGCACCCATCTGGTCTACCTGGTGGAGATTAAGAACATCATCCTCAGCAGCGAGGGGCACGGCCTGATCTACTTCAAACGCCGTTTCCACCCGGTGATGATGGAGATGGAAGCCGCGGTTTGATCCCGTTGCACAAAAAAACGCTAAGGTTTCCGCAAAGGTGCGCCGTTAACTATCCATAAGATAAATTTTTCGGGGCGGCTGACGACGTCGTCAGCCGCCCCCTTAACGCTGGAAAGTCTTATGGCCCCTTCACCCCGAAGCCGCTCGGCTGAGCGTCTGGTTGACATCATTATTGCTCTGCACCGCAACGGAAGCGTTAATCGCCGCGATCTGATGCAAAAATTTGGCATTACCGAACGTACGGTGTACCGCGATCTACAGGCCCTTTCCCCAATTATCGAACACGACGGCAAAGGACGCTATCAGCTGCTGCCCGCATATCAGCCCTGCCGCTGCACGCAATGCCCTGATGCGAACGACGAAACCCCGCAGGGCTAGATTATTCTCAGTGATCTCAATCACATATTTTCTCCCGCCGGGGGTGAGCCTTAACCACTCACCCTCGCTTTTGACCGCTCACGCATCGCTTTCAACCACTCACCCATTTACCGTGCTTTACACGCGCGAGGATCTGGCACGATCGCTCCAGCATTAATCAATACCTCCTCACAACGAACCCTGACCCTTTTTTCTTTACATAAAAAACCAGGTCTTACTATGGATACTAAAAAACTACTTAAGCACGTGCCCTGGGCCATCCTCGGGATCATCGGCGCTTTCTGTCTGGCGGTTGTCGCATTACGCCGGGGCGAGCACGTCAGCGCCCTGTGGATCGTGGTCGCGTCGGTTTCCGTCTATCTTGTGGCTTATCGCTACTACAGCTTGTACATCGCGCAGAAGGTCATGAAGCTCGACCCGACGCGCGCCACCCCGGCGGTCATTAACAATGACGGCCTGAACTATGTGCCAACCAACCGTTACGTGCTGTTTGGTCACCACTTCGCCGCCATTGCAGGCGCGGGTCCGCTGGTCGGTCCAGTGCTGGCTGCGCAGATGGGCTACCTGCCGGGTACGCTCTGGCTGCTCGCGGGCGTGGTGCTGGCGGGAGCGGTGCAGGACTTTATGGTGCTGTTTATCTCCTCGCGCCGTAATGGTTCGTCGCTGGGCGAGATGATCAAAGAGGAGATGGGCCGCGTGCCGGGCACGATCGCCCTCTTCGGCTGCTTCCTGATCATGATCATCATCCTGGCAGTGCTGGCCCTGATCGTGGTGAAAGCGCTGGCCGAAAGTCCGTGGGGCGTCTTCACCGTCTGCTCTACCGTGCCGATTGCGCTGTTCATGGGCATCTACATGCGCTTCCTGCGCCCTGGCCGCGTTGGCGAGGTGTCGGTCATCGGTATCGTGCTGCTGGTCGCCTCCATCTACTTCGGCGGCGTGATTGCCCACGACCCGTACTGGGGCCCGGCGCTGACCTTTAAAGACACCACCATCACCTTCGCGCTGATCGGTTACGCGTTCATCTCAGCGCTGCTGCCGGTGTGGCTGATTCTGGCTCCGCGTGACTACCTGGCGACCTTCCTGAAAATCGGCGTGATCGTCGGGCTGGCAATCGGGATTGTGATCATCAACCCGGAGCTGAAAATGCCGGCGGTGACGCAGTACATTGACGGTACCGGTCCGCTGTGGAAAGGCGCCCTGTTCCCGTTCCTGTTTATCACCATTGCCTGTGGTGCCGTGTCTGGCTTCCACGCGCTGATCGCCTCCGGCACCACGCCGAAGCTGATGGCCAACGAAACCGACGCGCGCTTCATCGGTTACGGCGCGATGCTGATGGAATCCTTCGTGGCGATCATGGCGCTGGTAGCGGCGTCGATTATCGAGCCTGGCCTGTACTTCGCGATGAACACCCCACCAGCGGGTCTCGGCATCACCATGCCAAACCTGCATGAGATGGGCGGCGAAAATACCGCGCTGATTATGGCGCAGCTGAAAGACGCCAGCGCACACGCGGCGGCGACCGTCAGCTCCTGGGGCTTCGTGATTTCGCCTGAGCAGATTATGCAGACCGCGAAAGACATCGGCGAACCATCCGTGCTGAACCGCGCAGGTGGCGCACCGACGCTGGCGGTGGGTATCGCACACGTGTTCCACAAAGTGCTGCCGTGGGCGGACATGGGCTTCTGGTACCACTTCGGTATCCTGTTTGAAGCGCTGTTCATCCTCACCGCGCTGGATGCCGGTACGCGTGCAGGCCGCTTCATGTTGCAGGATCTGCTGGGTAACTTTGTGCCGTTCCTGAAGAAAACCGACTCTCTGGTAGCAGGTGTTCTGGGTACTGCGGGCTGCGTAGGTCTGTGGGGTTACCTGCTGTATCAGGGCGTTGTAGACCCGCTGGGCGGCGTGAAGAGCCTGTGGCCGCTGTTCGGCATCTCTAACCAGATGCTGGCGGCTGTGGCCCTGGTGCTGGGCACCGTTGTCCTGGTGAAGATGAAACGCACCAAATACATCTGGGTAACCGTGGTGCCTGCGCTGTGGCTGCTGCTCTGCACTACCTGGGCGCTGGGTCTGAAACTGTTCAGCACCAACCCGCAGCTGGAAGGCTTCTTCTTCATGGCTAACCAGTACAAAGAGAAGATTGCCGCAGGCGGCGCGGATCTGACTGCGCAGCAGATTGCCAACATGAACCATATCGTGGTGAACAACTACACCAACGCGGGTCTGAGCATTCTGTTCCTGGTGGTGGTGTACAGCATTATCTTCTACGGCATTAAAACCTGGATGAAAGTGCGTAATGCCGATGGCCGTACGGACAAAGAAACCCCGTACGTGCCGGTGCCGGAAGGCGGCGTGAAGACGTCTTCACACCATTAATAAAATGGCGGGTGGCGCTGCGCTGACCCGCCCTACAACGTTACTGTAGGCCCGGTAAGCGTAGCGCCACCGGGCTTTTTCTTATCAGGACACGTTATGTTTGGTAACTTAGGCGAAGCAAAAAAATACCTCGGTCAGGCGGCGAAAATGCTGATTGGCATTCCGGACTATGACAACTACGTTGAGCATATGAAGACCAACCATCCGGATAAGCCGTACATGACCTACACTGAATTCTTCCGCGAGCGTCAGGAAGCGCGCTACGGCGGAAGTGGAGAAGGCGGCGTCCGCTGCTGCTAAAGGAGAAACCATGACCCCGATTGCCGTTACACTTCTGACCGGTTTTCTCGGCGCCGGTAAAACCACCCTGCTGCGCCACATCCTGAATGAACAGCACGGCTTCAAAATCGCCGTCATTGAAAACGAATTTGGCGAAGTCTCCGTTGACGATCAGCTGATTGGCGACCGCGCCACGCAGATCAAAACCCTGACCAACGGCTGCATCTGCTGCACCCGCTCCAGTGAATTAGAAGACGCCCTGCTGGACCTGCTCGACAGCCGCGATCGCGGTGACATCGTCTTCGACCGTCTGGTGATCGAGTGCACCGGCATGGCCGATCCCGGCCCGATTATTCAGACCTTTTTCTCCCACGATATTCTGTGCCAGCGCTACCTGCTGGACGGCGTCGTCGCGCTGGTGGATGCGGTACACGCCGACGAGCAGATGAACCAGTTCACCATCGCCCAGTCTCAGATTGGCTACGCCGACCGCATTCTGCTGACCAAAACCGACGTGGCGGGTGAAAGCGAAAAACTGCGTGAGCGCCTGACGCGCATCAACTCGCGCGCACCCATTTATACCGTGACGCACGGCGATATCGACCTGTCTCAGCTGTTCAACACCAACGGCTTTATGCTGGAGGAGAACGTCACCGCGAAACCGCGCTTCCACTTTATGGCAGACAAGCAAAACGACGTAGCGTCGATTGTGGTGGAGCTGGACTACCCGGTGGACATCAGCGAGGTCTCGCGCGTGATGGAGAACCTGCTGCTGTCGTTTGCCGACAAGCTGCTGCGCTATAAAGGAATGCTGTGGATCGACGGCGAGCCGAACCGCCTGCTGTTCCAGGGCGTTCAGCGCCTGTACAGCGCCGACTGGGATCGTCCGTGGGGCGATGAACCGCCGCACAGCGTGATGGTGTTTATTGGAATACAGCTGCCGGAAGAGGAAATTCGGGCAGCGTTTGCGGGACTGAAAAAGTAAATCGTCGCTCCCTTTTAAACAGTAAAGGGGGCGTATTTCATTAAGGCAAAATGCGGGTTTCGCCCTTTCTGTTTGCAATATTGTCTGTTAATGTTCTTATCATGAATGAAATCATGCTTTGATTAATATTGGTTACAATATTAATTAATTGGATTTATATAATTTTCATGAATTGGTAGGCGTAATATGGCAATCATTATTCCCACGGTTAGCAGCTGTAGCGAGAAAATTACGGCAGGAGAAAAAAGACTGGCAAGGCTTCTGGAGGGTGGGCTCAGCGAACAATGTACCTGCTGGTATGATATCCGAATGGGAGACAAAGACGATCATCCTGATTTTGTGATTCTGGCCCCCGATAAAGGGCTGCTGTTTATAGAAGTGAAAGACTGGTATATCACAAAAATAAAATCGGCTAATAAAACCCATATTAATTATGAAACCAAAAACGGCATAGAGCCGTTGAAGAACCCACTCGAACAAGTTCGACAATATACCTTTCATATCATCAATAGCCTGAAAAAAGATCCCCTGCTTCGCCAGAAACAGGGAGAGCATGAGGGCGGTTTTATTATGCCGTATGGATACGGTGTTTATTTGAGCAACATCACTCGGGCACAGCTGGAAAAGAGTTTTACACCTGAGGAGTTGAATGAAATATTGCCCGCCAGCCAGGTGATATGCAAAGACGAACTCAACGAGTTTATGACTCGAGAACAAATCTCTGGCCGGCTCGAATCCCTTCTCAAACATCACTTTGTTCATAACACAACACCACAGCAGCTCGACCGCATCCGGTGGCATCTTTATCCCGATGTCCGCATTAACCCATCCGTTACGCGGGTTGACCTGGATAATTTTACTTTCCACACCCCTGATGTGGTATGCATGATGGACAGGAACCAGGAACAACTCGCCAGAAGTATGGGGGCGGGACACAGGGTAATTCATGGCGTGGCAGGTTCGGGCAAAACGCTCATTTTGCACCACCGATGTATTGAGCTTGCCAACAACATTGAAAACACCAAACCGATACTGGTGATTTGCTACAACATTACGCTGGCTAAAAAACTCAAAGCGCAGCTCGAACAGCATAGCCTCAGACTTCCCGTCGAAGTTATCCATTTCCACGCCTGGTGTTATCAGCAATTAAACGCGCATCGGCGTCTTCCCCCCAGGAGCAAAAACTTTATTGAGCTGATGGAGAATGCGCTGACGGTGGCATTTGAAGAGGGAGCAATCAAACCGGAGCAGTACAGCGCCGTTTTGATAGATGAAGGACACGATTTTAAACCGGAATGGCTAAGAATCCTCGCCAAAATGCCGGACAATAAAGATAGCTCCCTGCTGTTTCTGTACGATGACGCTCAGTCAATTTATCAGAAAAAGAAAGCTCTCGATTTTACCCTGTCCAGCGTCGATATAAAGGCTCAGGGCCGTACAACTATTTTGGATACCAATTATCGCAACACCCGGCAAATACTCCATTTTGCCAGCAGCGTAGCATTTAATTATCTCAATAATCACATAGAAGCTTCTCTCAAATACCAGCAGCCTGCCGCAGGTGGCCTGTCCGGGAAGTATCCCGCGCTGGCCAGCTTTGATAATCAGGACGAGGAGATTACGCGCGTCCTCGATTGGGTCACAGAGCAGCGACAGGAAGGTGTTGCGTGGTCAGAAATCGCTATACTGTGCCCCTCAACCTACAGCATTTCAGGCATGCTCGCGCCAAGGCTTGAAGCCCGCAAGATCCCATACCAGATGATTGTCTCCAGCGATGATAAAAAGCACTGGTCCCCGCAGAATGATTACCTCTGCGTCATGCCGCTGCCCAGCAGCAAGGGGCTTGAGTTTAATTCGGTCGCCATTATGGATGCGGCAAAGGAAAGGGACAGTGAAGATCTGAGTGACGATATCAAGCGCCTTTACGTCGGCATTACCCGCGCACGACAGAATCTTCTGGTGACAATGCACGGAACCGGAAGCCTGCGAGATCATCTGGTCGAGACCTGGGAAAAGAGCGTTAAGTCGATCTAACTATTCCGCGTTGAAAAGTATCTGCACCGAACAATCCCCTCTCCCCTGTGGGGAGAGGGCCAGGGTGAGGGGTAAAGTCCAATATTATTTCAACGCCTCCGGCAGCGTCACAATCCACAGCTCGCTGTCGGAATCCGGCTTCTTCAGCGGCTTGACGCTGAGGGTAGTTTCAACCGCTTTGTCATCCAGCGTCAGCTTGCCTTCCGCGTTCACCCGATAATCCTTGAGCTTCTTGCCCTCGGCCGGGTTGTGCATCGCCACCTTCACGCCAAAGTCATTATCGTTCGCCACCGCCAGCGTTTTGTCGTCAATCAGCGCCAGCCCTTCGGCCTTTTCCTGCTGCCAGCCCAGCGCACGCAGATCGACCACCTGCGTTTTTTCCGCAAGTGTAATGCCGCGCTGCGCCAGCGTTTTCTCATCGTCAAATTCCGGGTATTCGCCCGGCTTGTCGAAGGCGGCCAGATCGCTCGCCTTGCTCAGATCCACCCTGTAGATGAGGTTACGCATTGCGTCGTTTTTATCTTCGCCCTGTTCAATCAGCAGGATAGTGTGGTTATCCAGCGCCACGATATCGCCGATTTTGGCGTCGCTGTTTTTGCTGTAGGCCGCGCTGTCGATAGGGTAGCCGTGCATCGCGGTTTTTCCGGTCGCCGGATCGAAGCTGACCAGTCGCGTAAACAGCGCCTGCTTTTTGCTCTTCCCGTCGATATCCAACGTACTCTGGACAGCGGCGATAATACGTCCGTCCGGCATGCGGGTCAGGCCTTCAAATCCCCGGTTTGCCTGGCGCCATTTGATAACATTTGGCAGACCGCCCGCGATGGATTTCTCCCCTTCCGCCGCCTGTGGGCCGTGGATCGCGAGGATTTTCCCTTTACTGTCAATATTAATCAGGAACGGGCCATACTCATCGCACAGCCAGTAGCCGCCCTTCCCGTCCGGCGTGATGCCTTCCGTATCCAGCCCGCGGTTATCGCCTTTCAGCACTTTTAAGGTGTCGCTTAGCGCGATTTCATTGGTGGAACCAATCACGCCACTTTGCAGCGGCAGACCGTTGATTTCGCCTTTATCGTCATGCAAAGGACGCGCGTCCACGGCCTCCGCTTTACCGTTTTGCACGCGGATCGTCATTAGCTGCGGGGCGAAATCCGGGGTAACAAAGATTTTAGCGTCATTTTTCCCCATTTTTGGCGAATCCGCGTTAGGACCGCGATCGGTCACGGTCATAAACGTCAAGGCGTCGCCCTGCTTGCCCATAAACAGCAGGCCAGAGCCAATCCCCACAGGCAGCCCGTTCGGAAACGCGCTGGCAAACGCACCGCTGTATTTGACATGCGCGCCTTCGGGAAAACTGACGACGTAACGCTCCGCGGTTGGCTGTGCCGCCAGGCCAGAGAAAGAGAGCGCACAACCAATTAGCACAGGAATGATTTTTCTTTTCATAGTGTTAGCACCCAGTAAGTGAAGCCAACAACGTAATGAAGAAACGTGTCAGAAAAATGACATGGTGAAAGCGGTTCGGCACGACGGGGCGTATAGCCACCTCCAGAAATGTAAACCTGTGTCTTTATCTGTGACAACTGAAACACTTTTGGAAATTATTAGAAACTCAATTAATTCATCCTGAACTAATTTTTCCGACCCGTTCAGCGTACGTTTAATGAGAATCCTGAACCCTTCCTAAACGCGAATGCATTACGTATTGACTCCTTGCCGGATCAACATTCGAACAACATTTAAAATTCAAAAACCAAACAAAATCAGCATAAAAACGTGACAAGCATCGCATTTGCAGAGATAAACAGCTCTTGTTAAGGTGCCCTCAGATTAATTTGATGACGAGGAAAAACTCATGAAAAAGCTCAACGTTCTCCTTCTTTCCGCTCTGACTGCCGTATCGGGCTCCGCACTGGCCATGGGCGGCAGCATTGAGCAGGGTAAAAACTTTACCAACCTGAATGTGGAAATGGGGAAATCAACCTCCGGTCTGTACACCGAAGGTAGCTGGCTGAAAAACACCGATGACGGCACCACAACCGGTGGCGTAGGTGCAGGCTACAACTTTGAAGTCGGCCCGGTGATGCTGAACGCAGGCGCTAAGGCCCTCTACGTTGGCCCGAAAAAAGGCGATAACGGCGTGGCGTTCCCGGTCGGCGGCGGTGTGAACGTTGCCCTGACCGACAGCATCAGGGTATTCGGTGAAGGCTACGTTGCGCCAGACGGCCTGAACAACAGCGTGAAAAACTACGTTGAAGCGAACGGTGGCGTAAGCTGGACGCCAGTGAAGCCGGTGACGCTGAAGGTGGGTTATCGTCACGTGAGCGTTGATGGTAAAGACGGTCGTCCTAACCACACGCTGATTGACGGCGCATATGTTGGCGGTGGCGTGTCCTTCTAAGCCTGTTTGCCCGTTTCGCCCGGCGGCGCTACGCTTGCACGGGCCTACAATGAAGGGTGCAATTTATGAATATTATTGCACCTTGTAGGCCGGGTAAGCGCAGCGCCACACGGCAAAAAAGGCGATGAGACTGTTAATAAAAAAAAACCTGCCGGATGGCAGGTTTTTTTATGTCCGACATTACTTGCGAACGACCACCAGCTTCTGGTTCACAAACTCTTTGATCCCCAGGTCCGACAGCTCGCGTCCGTAACCCGAACGTTTTACGCCGCCGAACGGCAGTTCTGCCGCCGTATCGGTGAGCCAGTTGATGTACACCATCCCGGTCTCAATACGCGATGCCATCTTCTTCGCGCGCTCAATATCCTGGCTGAACACCGCTCCGCCCAGGCCGTAGTGGGAGTCGTTCGCCAGCGCGACCGCCTCGTCGTCGTTTTTCACCACGTAAATCTGCGCTACCGGGCCAAAGAACTCTTCGAAGTACGCCGGGTTGTCGCGTGAGATGTTGGTCAGGATGGTCGGCTCAAAGAAGCTCCCGTCTCGCTGCACAGGTTTGCCGCCATAGTGCAGCGTAGCGCCGTTTTTCACCGCCTCGTTAACCTGTTTGGTCAACGTGTCGAGCGCGTCTTTAGAGGACAGCGGCCCCAGCGTGGTGCTTTCGTCCAGCGGATCGCCAATCTTCACCTGCTTAAATGCCTCGGTGAATTTGCTCAGGAAGGCATCGGCAATCTTTTCATGCAGGATAAAGCGCTTCGCCGCGGTACAGACCTGCCCGGCGTTGTTGAGCCGTGCGTTAACGCCGATCTTCACCGCTTTATCCAGGTCCGCATCGTCGAGCACCACGAATACGTCGTTACCGCCAAGCTCCAGCGTGGATTTCTTAATGTGCTTCGCTGCCTGGGCCGCTACCACGCTGCCCGCTTTTTCTGAACCGGTTAGCGCCGCGCCCTGTACGCGATCGTCAGCGATGATGTTCGCCACCTGATCGGACGAGATAAACAGGTTGGTCCACGCCCCTTCCGGCGCGCCCGCCTCACGCACCAGATGGGCGAAGGTTTCCGCACAGTGCGGCACAATGCTGGCGTGTTTAGCGATGACAGGGTTACCCGCCGCCAGGTTTGGCGCCAGAACGCGCATCAGCTGATAGTACGGGAAGTTCCATGGTTCGACGGCCATCAGCACGCCGATGGGGTGATGTTCAACCCATGCTTCCCCGAGTTCAGAGTCATACTTCACCGGGGCCAGGAACTGCTTCGCGTTGTCCGCATAGTAGCGGGCGATTTGCGCGCACAGCTTCACCTCGCCGCGGCTCTGTTCGATGAGCTTACCCATCTCCTGGCTGGCGATTTTCGCCAGCTCCTCCACGCGTTCGTCGATCAGGTCCGCCAGCTTATGCAGTACCGGCAGGCGCTGGCTTATGTCGCCTTTCGCCCAGTCGGAGTGATAGAGCGCATCGGCTGCCTTCAGCGCCGCTTCAACATCTGCGTCAGTGTGGGAGGGATATTCTTTGATGAGCTGGTTAGTGGCAGGATTTACTGTCTGATAAGCCATATCGAATCTCCATGTTTTACCGCTTAGGGTATTAAGGGTAGTCAACATGACTGGCTATGGACGTAAAGTTGGGTATATCCGGAAGGTTCTGAGTAAAGCGATGCCATACCGTGGCTGGCGTGGTATAAAAAACCTTCATAAGGAGTTGATATGACCGATACCCGCCACATCCGTCAGACCTTTCACCGCGCCTCGGGCCTTGAACTACGCAGCACGTGGCAGAGCATGCAGGCGTACAAACGCCATTGCCACCCTCAGCTCTCCATCGGCGCAATTGTGGAAGGCCAGACATGCTGCGTGTGTAATGGCAGAGAATACATCCTCCAGCCCGGGGACCTGATTGTGATCCCGGCTTATGTCCCACACAGCTGCAACCCTGTTGCCGGGCAGCCGCGTAGTTATCATATGCTTTATATCGATACGGACCTTCCCCTTGCGGTTCAGGTGATTAGCAACGCTACGCTGTTTATGTATTACCGGGAAGTTGTTGAGAGGATGTCCCCTGCGTCCGTGGACAGGCTGCTTGCTGCCCTTCCCCATTGCATGGATGAGGCAGAAAAGCCTGGATCAACCAGCCAGCAGGTTCAGCAGGCATTTCTTTCCAGTCTTTCCAGCCCGCCTTCCCTCGACGCACTTGCGCAACGATTCTCGCTGCGAAAGGAGACGCTGATCCGTACCTTCAAGAAGGACACGGGCCTGACGCCTGGCAGCTTCCTCAATATCTCCCGCGTAGAGTACGCCAAAGCGCGGCTGCGTGCCGGGGATGATATCGCCGATGTCGGCTACCAGAGCGGGTTTGCCGACCAGAGCCATTTTCATAAGACCTTTGTGCGCTACACCGCCGCCACACCGCGCCAGTACGCTACGGGCCGATCAATATCAGACAATAAATAGGTTCTGTGTTTTCGTACTCTGGCCCCAGTTTTGCATTCTGAGGTCGCTATGGAACTGTTCTTCCCTTCCGCTTTTCTCGCCCTGGCGCTGGCGCATTTTGTTGCCCTGTTAAGCCCGGGCCCGGATTTCTTCCTGCTGATGGGCTACGCCGCCCGCTACCGACTGCGCGGCAGCGCCGGATTGTGCATCGGGATAGCGGCAGGAAACGGGCTTTACATTTTGCTGGTCATTATGGGATGGAGCGCGCTGCGTCAGTTCGCGTGGCTGTTCACGTTGATTGAATTATCCGGCGCACTGTATTTGCTCTGGATCGGCTCGCATCTTGTACGCAGCCGACCGCAGACGCTGGCGCTAAATGAAACACATGAGCGCTGCCCCTCGCTACGTAAGCAGATCCTGCTGGGGCTGGGTTCGGCGCTGTTGAATCCCAAAAACGCGTTGTTCTACCTGGCGCTGATGACGGCGTTACTCGGGCCGGACGTCACGCTGCTTCAGCAGGCGACCTGCGGCGTCTGGATGGTGATGGTAGTACTGGTATGGGATTTTGCGCTGGTGTCGCTGATGGGGTTACCGGCGGTTCAGCGAAAGCTCAGCCGTTCGCTCTGGCTGATAGAGCGCACGGCGGGGGTGGTATTGATGGGGTTTGGTGGGTGGGTGCTGTGGCGGTTTTTGCACTTTTCCCCCGTATCCCTCTATCCTTAACCCATGGAAAAACATACCGAACTCAAACGCGCCAAGCTTCTCGCGCTGTCGCTGCTGCTGATTGCCGCTGCGGCCTTTATCACTACCCTGTTCCTGCCGCAAACCTTCTGGGTACGCGGCGCAAAAGCTATTGCCGAGGCGGCGATGGTCGGCGCGCTGGCGGACTGGTTTGCCGTTGTCGCGCTGTTCCGCCGGGTGCCAATTCCCTTTATCTCGCGCCATACGGCGATTATCCCGCGCAATAAGGACCGCATCGGCGACAATCTTGGCCAGTTCGTGCAGGAAAAGTTTTTGGATACCCAGTCGCTGGTCGCATTAATTCGCCGCTACGAGCCGGCCCAGATGATTGGTGCCTGGTTCAGCAAGCCCGACAACGCCCAGCGCGTCGGGCTGCATTTGATGCAGGTGATGAGCGGTTTTCTTGAGCTGACTGACGACGGGCGCATTCAGCGCCTGCTCAAACGCGCGGTGCATAAGGCTATCGACAAGGTCGATTTAACCGAGACCAGCGCCGTCATGCTGGAAAGCATGACCAAAAACAACCGTCACCAGGTGCTGCTGGACGCCATCATCAACCGTCTGATAACCCTGATTCAGCGAGAGAGCACGCGGGAATTTATCTCTGACCAGATCGTCCACTGGCTGAAGACCGAGCATCCGCGCAAGGCGATGGTGCTGCCCACCGAGTGGCTGGGCGATCAGAGCGCAGAGATGGTGTCGAACGCGGTGAACACGCTGCTGGATGATATCAGCCACGACCGCACGCACCAGATCCGTCGGGCATTTGACCGCGCCACGCTGAAGTTTATCGACAACCTGAAAAACGACCCGGAGATGACGGCCAAAGCCGACAACATCAAGCACTATCTGAAGAATGATGAAGCATTTAACCGCTACCTGGGTGAAATGTGGGCTGACCTGCGCCAGTGGCTGAAAAATGACATGCAGAGCGACGATTCCCGCGTGAAGCAACGTATCGCCAACGCCGGGCTGTGGTTTGGTGAGACGCTTTCGAATGATGCCAGCCTGCGTGCGTCGCTGAACGAGCATCTGGAGCAGGCCGCGCACCGCGTCGCGCCGGATTTTGCGGCGTTCCTGACGCGCCATATCAGCGACACGGTGAAAAGCTGGGACGCCAAAGATATGTCACGCCAGATAGAACTCAATATTGGTAAAGATCTTCAGTTCATTCGCGTAAACGGTACCCTGGTAGGCGGAACGATTGGCCTGATCCTGTTTTTACTTTCTCAGTTGCCCGCCGTGGTGGGGCATTAATCCGCTTTTGGCGGCGCGATAACGTAGCGCGTCGCCTCGAAGCGGTTCAGGATCAGGTGCACCAGAAAGACCATCGTCAGCGTGACCACCAGCGCGAAGGTAACGGAGGTGATGCGGTACAGATCGCTGAACACCAAATCGCTGTCCGGATGCATGTTTTGCCCGAACATGATGCCGATGGTGGTAATGCTGGAAAATCCCACCCCGGCCCCGACCTTCTCCATCACGTGCAGGCGCGCGCCAAATGCCAGCCCGAGGCCGATCAGCGGCATCATCAGCAGCATATGGCTGCTGTGATCGTACAGAATAAGCTGAACGACGAGGATATAGAGACAGCCCAGCACCACGCCGACCACGCGCCAGATAGAGCTCATGACCGCGCCGCGGTAGTGCATCGGGAACAGGATCAGAATGCCCGCCATCAGTGCCGAGAGCGAATCGCTTAAGTCGCTCATCTGAAATACCACGAAAATCAGCGTCGCCACGGTGCCGGAGAGCAGCGACTCGTGGCGCACGCGGGCATCGTCTTTCTCTATCAGCGGCGGCGGCTTACGTGGCTCCACGTCCGGCAGCAGGTAATTCATCAGCGCGCTCAGACACACCGCCATCACGCTCGCTTCAATGTTGGAGAACAAAAGCGTGTGCCAGTTGGTGGTGGGGTAGCTCATAAAGTTGAGCATTACGCTCTGGCACACCACGCCCATCGAACCGAACAGAAACAGCGGCCCCTTGCTCATAAAGCGAAAGCGCATCACGTACAGGGCAAAGACCACCAGCGTCATAATGACCGGCCATTGCGACAGAAAGCCGATGATGATCACCATTTCGACGCAGTTGAGCGATGCGCTGAAGATAAACTGCTTCGCCACGTGGCGGTTAAACACCGGCACCAGCGACAGCAGCATGATCGGGTAGACCACAAAAAACACGCCGTAGCTGGTGTTGTAGAAGCTCGAAATACTGAGCGCAATCATCCCGGCAAAGACGATGCGCAGGGTCTGGCGGAAGTCGTTTGCCGTGTAGACGATGTTGCCGTGCGGGGTAAATACCCGCGCCAGGGTGCTAATAGACATAGTGAAGCAGGCTCACCAGATGGATTTGCATCCCGGAGAAGAAGCGCGCAAAGGGCCCTTCGCTGTTGTAGAGCTGCACGGTGGCGCGCGCGCCGGTCGGCAGCGACTTCGGTAAGGCTTCGTCCAGCGCCACGTGAATGCGCATTCGCTGGGCATCGCGCACCCAGCGGTTAGAGGTTTCCGGTTCAGAGAGTTGACCGTTAACGGCTTCCTGACCGGCGAGGATCCCCGCGTCACTGCTGGTCACGTGGGCGCGGAAAACCCGTCCCGGAAAGGCGTCAAACACCACGGCGGCGTCGGTCCCCTGGTGGGTATGACGCAGGCTCTTCTCGCGGAAATCCGCCACAATATCCGTCTGCGTATTCACCAGCGCCAGCGCTGCCGAACCGGACGAGGCGTAAAAACCGGGGCTTAATTGCAGATTACTCACCGTGCCGTCCGCCTCGGCGTAGACCTTCGTCCAGCCAAGATTCAGCTCCGCTTCATCCAGCGCGTTACGGTATTTTTGCAGCGTCACGTTACGGTGTTCATTCCGCTCGCCGCGCTGAATGCGCAGGTTATGAATATTCGCCTGAATCGAGCTGACGGACTGCTCGCTGCTCTGCCAGGTAGTGCGGACCTTATCCAGATCCGCCTGCGACACGTTCTGCAGGGTGCTCAGTTTCTGGTAGCGGTCGAAAGTCACTTTGTCGTTACGCGCGGTCAGCACGGCGGTCTTCAGGCTGGCCTGCGCGGCGGCGATCTGCGCGTCCAGTTGTTCGTTGGAAAGGCGAGCCTGCTCGAGCGCGATCTGCGCCGCTTCCACTTTATTGCGAAACGGGGTGTCGTCGAGCTCAAACAGCAGATCGCCTTTCTTCACCTGGCTATTGTTGTGGACATGGACCGCCGCCACATAGCCGGAGACACGGGCAGACACCGGCGTCACCACGCGCATCACGGTGGAATCCGGCGTCAGCGGGATCCAGATATCCGCGACGATAAAGTAGACAAACATCAGCAGGAAAGAGGCAATACTTACCCTTACCCAGCGGGCAAACTTTTGTTCAGGAGTCATTATTTTTCTGTCTTGTTATCTTCTTCGCGGATTGTCCGCAAATTGCAGGCGATTTGATTCAGGGTGGCGCTGAAAATGTCGAGATGTTCAGGCGCGATGTTTTGCGATACGCGCGTCTGAAGCGTCTCAATTACCTGGGTGAGCCTGTTAAGTACAGCTTTTCCCTCAGGCGTCAGCGTCAGAAGCCGGATGCGCTTGTCATACGGCGAGACGGTGCGCAGCAGGTAACCCTGTTTTTCCAGCTGTGTCAGGGTGCGCATTAGCGGCGGCAGTTCAATGCCCTGCACCTCCGCCAGCTCACTCACCGAGACGTTATCCCCGAGCTGATGCAGCTGCATCATCACCGTCCAGCTCGACTGGGTTAACCCGGTATCGAGAATGGCGTCGTCAATGACGGCACGCCACTGGCGCACGATCATCGCCATCCGCATGCCCATCGGCCTGCGGCTAAAAAGTTCTTCTTCACTCATGGGGAAACCTCTCGTCACACGCGGTCACGATAATAGTTATCAGGGTAAGTATCAAGAAACGAGAAGTTAAAGCGCAGGAATTGCGAAATGAGATTCTCCCTCAGCCCTGTGGGCTGAGGGTTCCCCACAAATTAATGCGAGCACTGAGCAATCCCCTCGCCCCTCCGGGGAGAGGGTTAGGGTGAGGGGAATATACGGCGGTGGTGGTCATTCCGTTCACTTTATGTTCCTTGCTACTCTGTAACGACATGACCGGTGAACGTGCCAGGGTGGCTCAGTCGCCACCACCCTGGCGACCCGGGCTCCCGGCGGTAAATCGCCGCTTCGCGGTGCCCTCGGCTTATTCCTTCCGGCTTATCGGGTACGGGCGGAGGCAACGTCCCTGTAAAGCCGCCCTCTCGGCGCATCCCTGCGCCTCGCCCCGGCCGGAAGGCAAACGCCTCAGCGATTTACAGCCGGACCAGGGCATCGCTGACAGCCCTCAGTCATTTAGAAAGCAACTTTATTGCTTCTGCATAAAAAAATTACTGGGGATCCCTCAACCCTGTGGGAGAGGGCCAGAGTGAGGGCACAGCCCGCAGCGGAGTTTAGCGGCTAAAATGTCTGGAGATGGCGCCCTGTCCTGAAGCCGTCACAACCACCTCCCTGTACCCCGCCACCCGCTGGATCCACCCTTTGCTTTCCAGATAAAGAAGCAGCGCTGCGCCGGCTTCGCCTCCGAGATGAAACCGCCGCTCGCTCCAGTCCAGGCAGGCGCAGCACGCTTTTCGGCGCGAATGAGCGCTTAACGAAACGCCGAGCTTCAGAAATTGCTCCCGACCATACGGCGTGAGCGCTGAACCGTCTGCCTCCAGCCAGCCTGCTGCCTGCATGAAATCGTAGATCTGCACCGCCACCGCGCCTGCGAGATGGTCGTAGCAGGTCCGGGCTTTACGCATGGCTTTCGGCGCGGTAGTTTCCGGCGGGGTAATGCGGCTCCACGAAAGCTCCATCATCTGTTCCACCAGCGCCGCCACGTCGTGCCCGGCAAGACGATAATAACGATGCCGCCCTTGCGACAGGCAGGTAATTAACTGCCCTTCAACCAGCCGGGCGAGATGCCCGCTGGCGGTCGACGGCGCAACGTCTGCCGCCGCACTCAGTTCGGTGGCCGTCCACGCCCGCCCGTCCATTAGTGCACAGAGCATTTTCACGCGCGACGGATCGGCCATTGCAGCCGCTACAGCGGCAATGGCCTTTTCCAGCATCGCGCTGTTATCAGAGGGTAAGCTCGTCTTTAACATTTGTCGCCCAGGGTGTGGTGATCTCAGCGGCCAGCTTATCATCATCCGTCAGCAGAATAAGGTGATTCGCGTGGTCGCTGTACTGAGTCAGGATAGACACGCCCTTTGCGGCCAGCGCCGCCGCTATCTCGCCCAGCTCGCCAGGACGCTCCTGCTTAAGCTTTCTGATCACCGGCTTTCGCAGCGCCTGCACGGTAAACCCGGCGTCGAGCAGCACACGGCGGGCTTTTTCCCCGTCCTCCACCAGGAAATGGGCATCCGTACCGAAAACGCCGCCCCCCTCCAGCCCCACGCCGTTGCGGCCTAACAGCTGTCCAAAGCGCGCCAGCTCGCCGGGCCTGTCGCTAAAAATCACGTGAACGTCATACATCCGCGTGCCCTCCCGTTTCGGAGCTGTACTCCCGCACCAGCTGCGCCACGCGAATACGGTAGAAAGAAAAAATCGACTCCCGGCCTTCGGCCTGCGCGGCCTGATGGAAGACATTCTGCTTCCAGCGGCGGACGGCCTCTTCATCCCGCCACCAGGAAAGGGACAGGATTTTGCCGTCGATGCTCAGGCTCTGAAAACGTTCTATATCAATAAAGCCGTCGATGTCCGCCAGCAAAGGCTTGAGTTCAGCGGCAAGCTGCAGATAGCGCGCCTGATGATGAGGCTCCGCTTTGGCTTCAAAAAGGACTGCGATCATGGGTGTCTCTCCGTTGTGAGGGTGTGGAGAGAATGCAGGAGGAAAAACCACAATGCTTCGGTATGGAGCGAAGTGTTTGCCGGATGGCGCTGCGCTTATCCGGCCTACGGGCTCATGTAGGCCCGGTAAGCGTAGCGCCACCGGGCAGGGTTTAACCCACCATCGACTTCGACTCCATAAACGCCCCAATCCCCCACTCGCCTGGATTACGGGCGCTGGTGGCGATGATCCGCGAGCGCAGAATTATTCCAGGTTAGCCTTGTTCAGACCGTAAGCCGCATCCAGCGCGCCCGGCTCCATGCGGGAGGTAATGCCCAGGCGGTTCCAGGCGTTGATCGCTACGATGGCGAAGTTCAGCTCTGAAATCTCGACATCCGAGAAGTGCTCCGCCACGCTGCGGTACAGCGCATCGCTCACGCCATGTACGCCAATCTGGGTCAGCGCTTCGGTGAAGGCCAGCGCCGCTTTTTCACGGGCGCTAAACAGCGGGGACTCGCGCCAGGCCGCCAGATGGTACAGGCGCAGCTCGCGCTCACCGGCGATTTTAGCCTCTTTCGAGTGCATATCCAGACAGAAGGTGCAGCCGTTCAGCTGCGATACGCGAATGTCGATAAGGTGCTTAAGCGCCGGGTCGATGGAGGTTTTCGCCACCTCCATGCTCAGGGCAGAAAGCGCGTTGGCAAGTGCAGGTGTGGCTTTGTGGTGGTTTACGCGGGTGCTCATTGTCTTTCCTCTTTTTGTGCCGTTTTTTTCATGCGATAAGGCAAATCTACGCCGTTAATGACATAGTAAAAAGACACAAAAAGCGTGAAATGAGGTAGGACATGAAGCCGGGCTATCATGAGATTTATTCCCGCTATCGCGACAACATCACGCGCGGCGTGCTGAAGCCGGGCGATAAAGTGCCTGCCATCCGCGTGCTGGCGGAAGAGCTGAAGGTGGCGCGTAAAACCGTCGAGACGGCGTATGCCATTCTGACGGGCGAAGGGTATCTGGTAAGCCAGGGCGCGCGCGGGACGCGGGTGAACCCGGATCTTCTGCTGCCCACGCAACACGCCCCCACAGAACAAGCGACCGGCACGCTGCCGGCGTCGTTGATTAGCCAGCGCGAACGGGCCGGTTTTCTGCGCCCCGGCATTCCGGCGCTCGACAGCTTCCCCTATAAAAAATGGCTGCTGCTGGCGGGCCAGGCGACGCGCGCCATGCGTCAGGATGAAATGCTCAACCCGCCGGTGCTGGGCTGGTATCCGCTGCGCGAGGCGATTGCCCGCTATCTCAATATCTCGCGCGGGTTATCCTGCACCGCCGAACAGATACTGATCACCAGCGGCTACAGCGGCAGCCTGCGCCTGATCCTTGACACGCTTGCCAGCCGCAGCGACAAGGTGGTGTTTGAGGATCCGGGCTATTTTATAGGCCAGCAGCTGCTCAAGCGGATCGTGCCCCGCCTGCACACCGTGCCGGTTGATCGCTGCGGCATCGATACGGACTACCTGCTCCGTCATCATCGCGACGCGCGTTTTGCCATCGTGACCCCGTCGCATCAGAGTCCGCTGGCGGTGACGCTCTCACTGCCGCGCAAGCAGCAGCTGCTCGACTGGTCGTCACAAAACGAGGCGTGGATTATCGAAGACGATTACGACGGGGAATTTCACTACACCCGCAAAGTGCTGCCGTCGATGAAAAGCCTCGACCAGCATGACAGGGTGATCTTTATGGGCACCTTCAGCAAAACCATCATGCCTTCACTGCGCATGGGCTACGTGGTGATGCCCGCCAGCACCGTCGGGGCCTTTACCGACTGCGCGGACATTACCACCAGCGGCCAGCCGGTGCTGACGCAAAAAATCCTCACCGCATTTCTCAACGAAGGGCATTTTTTTCGTCATCTGAAAAAGATGCGCGCCCTGTATCAGATCCGCCGCGACTGGATGATTGCCGCCCTGGGTGAGGTCTATGGTGACCTGTTCTTCACCGAGCAAAACGACGGTGGAATGCATATTGTCGCGTTCCTCGCAAAGGGAAGCGCTGACCGGGAGATCGCCCGCTGCTGGCAGGAACAGCAACTACAGGTTAATGCGCTTTCGGAGTGGTATCGCGGGTCGGGCAAACGCTACGGGCTGGTGATGGGCTATAACAACGTGCGGTCATATCAGGAGGCGGTTGAGCTGCTGGAAAGGCCGAAACGGCAGACGCTTGCGCTGTTGAGTTGAAAACCGCCGGGTGGCGGCTGCGCCTTACCCGGCCTACGGTCTCCTGTAGGCCCGGTAAGCGTAGCGCCACCGGGCAACCCTATGCTTACACATCATATCGCGATAACCCAACGTCCTTGAGTTGCTCGTCGCTCATCTGGCTCAGAATGCGGCGGGTACGGTTGATGCGATACCAGTTACGCAGCGTTTTCGCTACCCAGACAAACGCGATAAACGGACGTTTTGAACGATTCTCGTAGAATTCCATGATGCTCTCCTCGCTGTGCCAGTGGGGTTATCATCATGGAAAACGGCCAATACAATACAGATTCAAAAACTGCTTTTGTTTACCATACAGATCCGCTAAAACGGTATCTGCATGGCGTTTTACCCACCAGTCTGTACTGGTTTAATAATCTGTATGGTGAAAACAAAGGATACAGCATGACGCGCTATCAACATCTGGCCAACCTACTGGCAGAACGTATCGAACAAGGGCTGTATCGCAGCGGCGAACGTCTGCCGTCGGTACGCACGCTGAGCCAGGAACACGGCGTGAGTATCAGCACCATACAGCAGGCCTACCAGATCCTCGAAAATCTCCAGCTGATCACGCCCCAGCCGCGCTCCGGTTATTTTGTCTCGAAACGCAAAGCGCAGCCGCCCGTACCGGCGATGACGCGCCCGGTGCAGCGCCCCGTGGACGTCACCCAGTGGGATGAGGTGATGATGCTGCTGGACGCCCGCGCCGACAAAGAGATGATCTCCTTTGGCGGCGGCTCGCCGGACATCAACCAGCCGAGCCTGAAGCCGCTGTGGCGCGAGATGAGCCGCATTGCGCAGCATAACCCTGGCGAAATGCTGAGCTATGACGTGCTCGATGGTCGTCTGGAGCTGCGCGAGCAGATCGCCCGCCTGATGCTGGACGGCGGCTCCACCGTGGCGGCAAACGAGATTGTGATCACCAACGGCTGCCACGGCGCGCTGTCGATCGCCCTGCTCTCGGTGTGCAAGCCTGGGGACATCGTGGCGGTCGAGTCGCCGTCGTTTCACGGCACCATGCAGATGCTGCGCGGATTCGACATCAAGGCGATTGAAATACCTACCGATCCCGAGACCGGGATCAGCATCGAGGCGTTAGAGCTGGCGCTGGAGCAGTGGCCGATCAAAGCGGTGATCCTGGTCCCCAACTGCAATAACCCGCTCGGGTTTATCATGCCGGAAGCGCGTAAAAAGCAGGTGCTGGCGCTCGCCCAGCGGCACGATATTGTGATTGTGGAGGATGATATCTACGGCGAGCTGGCCGCAGAGTACCCGCGCCCGCGCACCATTCACTCGATGGACATTGATGGCCGCGTGATCCTCTGCAGCTCCTTTACCAAAACCGTGGCACCCGGGCTGCGCGTCGGCTGGATTGTGCCGGGGCGCTATTACGACCGGGTGATGCACATGAAATACGCCGCGGGCGGGTTTAACGTGCCGGGCACGCAGATGGCGGTGGCGGCGTTTATTCGCGACGGTCATTACCATCGCCACGTGCGGCGCATGCGCCAGATTTATCAGCAGAATATGGAGACCTACACCTGCTGGGTGCGGCAGTATTTTCCGGCAGAGATATGCGTTACCCGCCCGCAGGGCAGCTTCCTGCTGTGGGTCGAGCTGCCGGAGATGGTCGACATGGTGTGCGTCAGCAAGCAGCTGTGCCGTCTGAAGATCCAGGCTGCGGCCGGGTCGCTGTTTTCCGCCTCCGGTAAGTACCGCAACTGTCTGCGGATCAACGTGGCGCTGCCGCCGACGGATAAACATCGCGAGGCGTTGAAAAAGATGGGTGAGGCGATTGTGATTGCGATGGAGGGGTAGTGCGGCATTTTGCCCTCACCCCGGCCCTCTCCCGCAGGGAGAGGGTGAAAACCGATCCCGTAGGCCCGGTAAGCGCAGCGCCACCGGGCATTGGCTAACGACTCAGAACGTCCACGAAACGCTGCCGACAATGCTGCGCTCTGCACCGAAGTAGCAGTAAGAGAGCGAGTTACACGCCGCAACGTAGCTTTTGTCCGTCAGGTTATTGACGTTCAACTGCGCGCTCACGCCCGTGAGCCCCACTTTCGACAGGTCATACCCCACGACCATATCCACCAGGGTGTATGACGGTAGCGTATGGGTGTTCTGACGATCGCTGGCGATCCCGTTGACATAGCGCACGCCGGAGCCGACGGTCAGGCCGTCCAGCGGGCCGCTTTTGACGTCGTAGCTCAGCCAGGCGCTGGCCATGTTACGCGGGGCATAGACGGCGCGCTTGCCCTCCTCTTCCGGGCTGCTCTTCTTGTAGCGAATATCCGTATAGGTATAGGCCGCCTGCATGCGCAGGCTGTCGGTCAGCTGTCCAATCGCCTCCAGCTCAACGCCTTCGGATTCGATTTCACCGATGGAACGGTACGGATCGGCCGGCTCCTCTTTAGTAGCAATGTTCTTCTGGTTGATGCGGAACACCGAGGCGCTGAACTGGCTGTTCATCCCCTCCGGCTCATACTTCACGCCCGCTTCCCACTGCTTGCCCTTCATCGGATCCAGGATATTCCCCTGCTCGTCGGCAAAGCTGGTCGGCGTAAAGGCGGTGGAGTAACTGACGTACGGCGCGACGCCGTTATCAAACAGATACAGCAGCGCCGCGCGGCTGCTGAAGTTGTTTTTATCCAGATCGCTGCGGGTATGGTTGAAGTTGTCGACGTTCGACACGCTCACCTGGTCGTAACGCCCACCCAGCGTGAGGCGCCAGCGGTCAATGGACATCTGATCCTGCAGGTAGTAGCCGGTCTGGCGCAGCTTATGCTTTTCCCTGCTGTACTGGGTGATGTAGTCCGGCTTCGCGCCATAAGCAGGATGGAAAGCGTCAATCGGCGGGAAGCCGCCGTAGTAGCCGGTGACGTTGTTGGTGCGGTCCTGGTAGTCCATGCCGATCAGCACGCGGTGGTTCACCTCGCCGGTATCGAAGCTGCCGTCGACCTGGTTATCCAGGGTGATGGCGTTCATCTTCTCATCGGAGCCGGAATAGCCGCGGTTCAGCTCGGTGTCGTTCAGCCAGCCTGCGGCATACACCTGGTTCAGCTCGACTTTGGTGTGCAGGTAGCGCAGCTTCTGGCGCACGGCCCAGCCGCTATCAAACAAGTGCTCGATGTTATAACCGACCATGTTTTCCCGACGATCGTACTTGTCGTAATCGTCTTCACCTTCAAAAAAGGTGTTGGAGATTTTCTTACCGCTGTGCGGCACGACGGTGCCCTCATACGGCAGGCCGGAGTGGCTGCCGCCTTCCGGATCGCGGTGCAGGTAGGCCATCAGATCCAGACGGGTGTTATCGGTGATACGCCAGGTCAGGCTCGGCATCAGCGCGTAACGCTCTTCTTTGAGCGGATCGAACTGGGAATCGGCATAGCGGGTCATCCCGCTGAGGCGCACCGCCACGCGGTCGTTATCATCAACCGGGCCGGTGACGTCGAACATCGCCCCGCGCTGGTTATTGTTACCGGCGAAGAGCTTGATCTCCCCGCCCGGATCGAACGATGGCTTACGGGAGGTGAGCGCCACGATGCCGCCCGGCGATGAGCGACCGTACAGCACGGAGGCCGGGCCGCGCACGACTTCGATACTGTCCAGGAACCACGGATCAACCACCAGCGAGCTGTGGGAATTGGTGTCGCCCATCATCTTCAGTCCGTCGAGGTAGACGTTGTCCAGGCTGCCGTCCGAGAAGCCGCGCAGCACCATGTAGTCGAAGCGGTTTGATGCCCCAATCTGGTTGCTGTAGACCCCCGGCGTGTAGCTCACGGCCTGACGCACGCTGGTTGCGCCCTGCTCTTCGAACTGCTCGCGGGTGACGATAGAGACCGATTGCGGGGTTTCAATATCCGGCGTTTCAAGCTTGGTGGCCGCAGACTGCATCTGCGGGGTCACCACCACGGTGTCAGTTTTTTGGGCATCCTGCGCCAGTAAAGGAAAAGCGACGCTACCGGTAACCCATCCCACCAGCAGTGCCAGACGCGATTTAGCAAACATAACCCTCTCCAGAGATATTTCTTATTGTTAATAAGAATTATTACCCTTTTGAGGGTGCAAACAGCTATGCGCGCCGCCAGGTTATGTATGCGCGATGCTAAACCGCACGGGATACGTTCGCGCGATGGACAAAATTACGTTAGCGGAGTTTGCGCACGTCACCCGGTGAAATCCCGTAATGACGACGAAACGCGGTGGCGAAGTTGGTGGCATGCTGATACCCGCACATCCAGGCGGCCTGCTGTACGCTATGGCCTTCCAGCAGATAGCGACGCGCCAGCGCAAGGCGACAGTCGCGGAGATAATCGAAGAGTGTGCAGCCGTAGCGTTGACGGAACTTGCTGCGCAGGCTGCTTGGGCTCATGGCAGCAAGGGCTGCCAGCTGCGCGAGTGTATGGTCACGTTCAGGAGACTGTTCCAGCAGGCACCGGACGCGTTCCAGACGCGCATGCTCAGGGCGGCTCGGACAGGGCAGCTGGCACTGGTTCAGGCCGTGGCCGAGCAGCTGGTACATGAGCCCCTCCAGCAACAGCTTACGCGAGAGCACGCTTCCCCCCTGCCGCTGTGCATGCTGAATGCCTGACATCACAAACTCGGGAACGTGCCAGACAAACGCGGGGGTATTCAGGCTTTGCCATTCCAGCAGCAGCGACTCAAGCAGGGCTTCACGTCCGGCATCGTGTGGGTACACGCCAAACGAGAGCGTTTTCAGCGTGCTGTCAGCATCGTGACGCGCGCTCATCACCTGATCTTCACTCAGACGCGAGCTGAACGCCATGCCCGGGCGGACGGGATAATCGATACCATTGAGCGTGAGCGTCACGCACCCTTCCAGCACCACCAGCATATAAAGCGGGCTGCTGTGGCGAGAGGTGGTTTCATAGGGCTGTAATACACGTACGTCGGAATGGGTCAGTGAAATGCCGGACGAGAGCGTCATCTCTTCAACATTCCCCTGCAACACGGGGCTGCCGCTGACCTGCTCATCTTTTAGCTGCGGGAAACGGTAGTCGATGCCGTAGCGCTCGCCGAATATTTGAAAATCCTCAACAAAAAAAATGCGCTTCGCTGATGTATTTTCACTCTGGAGCATAATTCGGAGCCTGCATCGGGGAAAGGACAGGCAAAACAGTACCATTCATTTGCCATGGCAGCAATCACCGGGCGCAGACACTATTACGCTCCGGACGAAGCCGGAGCGAAGGCGTATATTTCTTTACGAGAAATATATTTATGCTTCCTGCCACTCAGCAAAAACCTCTTTATGGTTTTTGGTCAGGACAACTTTATTATCTTCGACCTTATCGACCCAGCCGAGAGGAATAAAGTGGTGCTTGCCGCCTGATTCCGGGTCGCTCTTTGCAAGCTTGATACGCTCACCATCAAGATGGTCCACAACCCCGACATGCGTTCCGCAGCTGGCGACAACCTGAGTGTGATCCTTAATTGCGCTTTTATCTACCATATTAATTCTCCTGTTTCGGTTATTTGCCTGTTGCACGAAATTAACTGTAGCGCATAAATTCGGACCTGAAATGCGTATTAGCATTTTGAAACATCATTGACAGAACCGAATATTATGTCTATTTAGCGCCGAAATGAAAAAATAAGAATGAGATGAATTATTAGCGACTGATTATTTTCCGTTCATAATTAAAGTATCGCAACCAACGAGGAGGTATTTATGACGATTCGCAACAATCGGACAGAAATTTCGCTGGCTCTTGGTGAAGCGGTCTTAGACATCGTGCAAAAAGGCCATGAGGTATCGCGAGAAAATCTCGCCCAGGCGATGAAAATTAAAGCGGAAAAAGAGCGCGACGATGAGCGGCTTCTGAACTACTGGAAGGCCTGTAATATGCTGGTTTAAACGTAGCGGCGTTTAGTCTGACTAAACGCCGCAGTCTGTTACTCGTCGAAGTATCAGTATCCCTGGTTAATCAATCCGGTCAACTCTTCCACAAACGCCGGATTATTCAGCGCATCGCCCAGCTCGGCCTGGCCGAGCTGGGTGTAGCGGGACAGCGCGTCCGCCCCGTTCACATCCGCCGTCTCCAGCTGTTCGCTGTTGATAAAGAAGCTGCCGTTGACGTTCAGCACGCGCAGCCCGCTCAGGCGTGAAAGCGTTTCGCCCCCTTGTAGCGCGTCGAGCACCTCGTCTGCGGAATACGGCGGCTCGGCGGCGGCAATATCCAGCTCGTGACGCGGCGTGGAGACGAAGCTGCCGAACCATTTTGTAAAATCATCCGGCTTGCTAATCATGTCGATCATCATCTGGCGAATGCGATCGAGCTCGTACTGCTCCACGCGGCCCGGGTGTTCGCGGCAGGTCAGATCCGGATCGCTGTAGTGCTCGCCACCCAGATCGTTTTCCAGCGCGTAATCGGCAAAGCTGCTAATCAGATCGCGACCGTTCGGCCCGCGGAAACCGACAGAGTAGTTGAGCGCGGTTTCATGGGTGAAGCCGTCATGCGGGAATCCAGGCGGAATATAGAGGATATCGCCCGGGGCCAGATCTTCGTCAATGATTGGCTCAAACGGATCGACGTGCAGCAGGGCCGGATGCGGACAGAACTGACGCATCGGCAGCTTGTCACCCACGCGCCAGCGACGGCTACCCATCCCCTGAATAATAAACACATCGTACTGATCGATATGCGGCCCAACGCCGCCGCCCGGGACGGAGAAGGAGATCATCAGGTCATCGAGACGCCAGTCCGGCAGGACGCGGAACGGACGCACCAGCTCTGCGGCGGGCATATGCCAGTGGTTCACCGCCTGCGCCAGCAGAGACCAGCCGGTTTCACCGAGGTTATCGAAATGCTCAAACGGGCCATTGCTCGCCTGCCACTTGCCGTTAGCATGGCTTACCAGGCGGCTGTCGACTTCCGGCTCCATCGCCAGACCCGCCAGTTCATCAGGGGTAATGGGGTCGACAAAATTCGGGAAGGCATTTTTCAGCACAACGGGTTGTTTTTGCCAGTATTTCTCAAGAAATTCCGGCCAGTCGAGGTTCAGTTGATACGCCATGGTTAGCACCAGTGAGAGGGGAGACAGGCGCGATTATAGAAGAGACAGCCAAGGGGGAACTTGTCATGGGTCAATCGAGCGCGCGTAGGTCGGGTAAGGCGAAGCCGTCACCCGACGCACGCGCGGGCTAAAACTTAATCCAGGTTCAGCTCGTCATAATGGGTGATCAGTTTGCCCACGATGCCGTAGTCCAGCGCTTCCGCCGGTGACATCCAGAAGTTACGGTCGGTGTCCTTCTTCACTTTCTCCAGCGGCTGGCCGGTGGCGTCAGCAATCAGTTTGTTTACGCGTTCCAGCATGCGGATAATCTCGCGCGCTTCGATTTCGATATCCGTTGCCTGACCGCGCACGCCGCCCAGCGGCTGGTGGATCATAAAGCGGGTATTCGGCAGCGAGTAGCGGTGCTCTTTTTTCGCCGCCAGGAAGATGGTGATCCCGGCGCTTGCCACCCAGCCGGTTCCAATGACGTGCACTTCCGGTCGGATAAACTTAATGAAGTCGTGGATGGTGTCGCCCGCTTCCACGTGGCCGCCCTGGCTGTTGATGTACAGCTTGATCGGATCGTTGCTGACGCTTTGCAGCAGGATCATCTGAGTGATGACTTTCTGGGCCAGCTCCTGGTTGATCTCACCGGAGATGACAATCGAACGGGATTCCAGCAGTTTTTGCTGTAGAGCGCCCGCGCCGCTTGTTCCTTCCGCTTTTTCTTTATCGTCACTGCTTTTCAGTGTGTAGTGCATCGTTATGTCCTCAGCTTGTCGCGCTCAAAATCAGAGTGTAGCCTGTTTTACCCGTCGGCGTCCTCACACAAAACATCGTGGCTCAGGATGAATATCGCCTGTGTGACGCACTGGCTTCGCAGCCGGAAAGGTCTCTAAAAACAGCGTTCCGATCCTAACCAATTCGCCACATTTTTATTACACTTTCATATCATCTTCATATTGCCGAATGATAATAATTATTAATGTGTTAGTATGAATGAGGATAGCAAACAGTCGCTTACGTTCAAAAAGGCGCATTTTATTCTCGATGGTTTACTGATCACACCGGGGCGGTGAATGGAACACATTGTTTATGTGGTTGATGACGATGACGCAGTCAGGCAGTCCGTTGTTGGGCTGCTGGAATCAGCGGATATACACGCCCTTGGCTTTTCCTCAGCAGAAGCCTTTCTCAGCCATCCTTTTGAGGATCTGCCCTCCTGCGTGATCCTCGATATGCAAATGCCCACGATCACCGGGTTTGATGTCGCAGATGCGCTGAAAGCCAACGGGCGGGAAATACCGATCATCTTTCTCACTGGTCACGGCACTATCCCTATGTCCGTCCGGGCGATCAAAGGCGGGGCCTACGAATTTCTCACTAAACCCGTTGAATCCAGCGCCCTCATTGGCTCTATCGAATCCGCGCTCAGGCTGGCACAGCACAACGCCGCCCGCGTCAAAGAGCACTACGCCCTGAAACAGCGCCACATGTCCCTCACGCCGCGCGAGCATGAGGTGCTTGAGCTTGCCATCAGCGGCAAGCTCAACAAGCAGATCGCCGCCGAGCTGGGCGTCAGTGAGATTACGGTGAAAGTACACCGCCGCCGGGTGATGGAGAAAATGCAGGTCCGCTCCGTGGCCGAGCTGGTCAGGGCCGTCGAGCGCCTGACCAAACATCAGCCAGCGGAATAACCGTTACGCCTCCTGTCCGGCAAGCGGCAACGCGAAGGTAAACACCGTGCCGTACGGCTCTCTGCGGCGCGCGCTCAGTTTTCCCCGGTGCCGTTCAATGATGCTGGCGCTGATGGTCAGCCCCATCCCCATTCCCTGCGCTTTGGTCGAATAGAACGAGTCAAAGATCCGCTCGGTGAGCTCCGGCTCAATGCCGCTGCCGGTATCGGCGATATCAAAGATCACCTTCCCTTCGGCGCAGTTCGCGGTGGCGATCGTGATGCTGCACGGGCGATCCGTCACTTCCGCCATCGCTTCCATCGCATTCATCACCAGGTTAAGCAGCACCTGCTGGATCTGCACGCTGTCGCCGATGATAAAGCTGTCGTCAGCGTTCAGGAGATAATCAACGCTTATGTGTCGCAGCTCAAGTTCGCTGCGGGAGAGCATAATGATGTGGTGGATCAGGAAGTGCAGATCGATTCGCGTAAACGTGGGGTCCTGTTTGCGCGTCAGAGATTGAATGCTGCGGATGATCTCCCCTGCCCGCTCGCCCTCGGCGGCGATCTCCTCCAGCCCCTCGCGCACTTTGTCCAGCCGCGCCGGATCGCGGTTGAGCCAGCGCAGGCTCGCGCCGGCGTTCGAGACAATCGACATCAGCGGCTGGTTGATCTCGTGCGCGATCGAGGAGGTGAGTTGCCCGACGGTGGTGGCCCGTGAGACTCGCGCCAGATCCGCTTGCGCCACCCGCATCGCATCCTCCGCCGCCCGCTGGCTGGTGATGTCGGTAATGATGCCGTAATACTCATTCACCTCGCTGCCCACGCCCACCGGATCGCCAATCCCGAGGATGTAGCGAACGGAGCCGTCGGTGCGGATAATGCGAAACTCCGCGCGCATCGACAGTCCGTCACGCACGCTCTGATTAACGAGGTTACCGATCCGGCCATAATCATCCTCATGCACGAAGGTCAAAAACTCCGCCATTGAGATCATCTTTTGCTGCTCCGGCAGGCCAAGAATACGGGCGTACTCTTCGGACATAAACATCAGATCCTGCACCAGCTCCCAGCGCCAGCTGCCGGTATGGCTGATCTGCTCACCCAGCATCAGCGAGGTCTGGCTGGCGCGCAGCTCTTTCTCCACCCGTCGGCGGTGGATGTTTTCCGCCAGCAGCTCGGCGTAGAGCCGTGCCGTCTCCAGCGAAACCGCCGCCTGCGCGCCCAGCAGGCTGACCACGCGCGAATGTTCGGCGGTAAACACTTCCGGCATCAGGCGGTTTTCCAGATACAGCACCCCCACCAGTCGCGCCTGTTTGAACATCGGGACACACATCACGGCGGCGCCGGACGTCACCAGATAAGGATCCTGGCTGAACGGGTGAAATTCCTCCGGTTTGCCGGTGCGGATCTCCTGCCCGGTGCGGATCACCGCGGCCAGCACCGACAGCGGCATGTCCGTCGCCATCGGTGTCTCTTTCAGGATGCGAACCCGCACCCCGTCGGTGCTGGTCCAGGCGCTGGCTTCGATCTCCGGGATGTGATTATCGCTGACGCGAAGCAGCAGGCCACGCTGCGCCCCGGCCCGTTCAAGCAGCAGCGTCATCAGGTTTTCAATTAAACGCTCGAGGTTGATTTCTTCGGACAAGGCGCGTGAGGCTTTGATGACGCTCTGTAAATCGCGGATCACCTCGTTCTGAGCAAATGCCACGGTGTCGTACGCGCGGCTCTGCCCGGAGGCCAGCAGATGCGGGAAATCCTGCTCCAGCTGACGCACCTTGGCCTGCGCCCCGGCGCGGCCCCAGGCGGCAATCGAACCGCGGAAATGGGCGTCGGAGGCGGTCGGGTAGCCGCAGGCCAGCGAGAAACGCCCTGCCAGCTCGTGGGCCAGGGCATTGATCGGGTTAAACCCGCCCTCCCGCGAGAGCCGCACCGCCTTTTCATACTGCTCCAGCGCGATGCTGTTCATGCCGTCCAGACGGACGATTTCGGCATAAATCAGCGCCTCTTTATCGGCAAACGTGCCCGGATTGATCCGCGCCCAGAGGGCAATTTTGTCGTAATGGTGATGAATACTGCGGCGATAATCCGCCGAGAAGGTCTCCGGCGTAAGCTGGCGGGAGAGCGCCAGCGCGCTGTAAAAATGGTAATCCAGCAGATGGATATGGCCCGGTGCGGACCACGCATACCAGCCCGCCCTCTCTAAATCCGCCTGCGCGTCGGCGTATTCGCCGCAGGTAAAGTGCGCCATCCCGCGATAGAGCCAGTACCAGAACAGCATGGTCGAGGTCTGCTCGGGCGCCTGCTCCGGCGGTGCGGGCAGCAGATCGTCAGGCAGCGCCTGGGCGGCGCTCCATGTGCCCGTCACCGGCGTGCGTAAAAACTCCACGTAGCGGCGCTGAATGTGCAGAACGGTTTCAATGTCCTGATAATCCGTTTTACGCACAAAAGCCAGACCGCGATCGATGCTGGTCAACACGCCGTCCAGATGATCGCCCCGGGAGAGGAAGTTAATGATCTGATGACAAGCCGCGAAGCAGGCCATCGTCATGTCGCCGTGGGTCACCGCCGAGGTAAAGCAGGCCTTGGCGCACTCGATAGTGTACGACAGCGGCTGGGTCCAGACGCTGAGCTGGTCGAGCGGCAGCAGAGTTTTAGCTTCATAGGCATCATAGCCGTGGCGGTTCACCAGCTCGCGAGCCAGCGTGCCGTACTCAAACCCGAGACGGTATTCGGCATAGCGGTGGCCAATCAGCACGCCAAACCAGGCCATCGCCGTGGTGGATGCGCCGGTTATGCCGCGATCGAGCGTGAGGTGCATCATCCGGCACAGGAGTAAAAAGTGCAGGCGCGGGCAGGTAAAGCTGGCGAAAATACTGGCGCTGTAAAGCAGGTTCATTACCGCTTCGGTCTCCGCGCTCTCCATCAGCTTAAGCTGAGTAAACGGGTTCTGCGGCGCGTCGGCGGTGCGTTGACAGAACTGCTGCCAGGCCTCGTCACATTCGGCATTTTCCGGGTAGCGGCTGATCTGGATCCCGAACACGCCCAGCCAGCATAACGACGCCTCCAGCGCCAGGCGGATCTCCGACTGCCGCATATAGACTTCCGCCAGCAGGTTAGCGGCCAGCGCTTTCTCCGTCAGCCCGCCCGGTGAGCCGAGGATCGTATCGCACAGCGCGCGCGTGCGCTCCAGGTGCCCGAGCGCGAACTCACAGCCCGCCTCTTCGATATCCAGCATAAAGTCCGAGACCGGACCCGCGTTCCCCAGCGCTCTGGCGGTCTGGATGTAACTTAAGGCGGAAAGGTAATCGCCGGTACGCTTCGCACGCCGCGCGGCCTGGAGGCTCAGCTCACGGAATCTCTGGCGCTGCGGCGCAGGCTGGATGCAGTCCAGCGCGGCGCTGACGTGGTGAACCGCGCGGAACAGTAGTTCGTTACCCGCCGTCTGCCGCGCGGCATCCGCCAGCAGGCTGGCGGTGGTCAGGTGCAGATGGCTTTTCTCGCCCTCATCCAGCAGGGCAAAGGCGGCTTCCTGCACCCGATCGTGGGTAAAAGCGTACTCTTTCTCCGTCAGCACAATCAGCTGAGCGGTAACCGCCGGATGAAGGGCGTAGCGGATTTCCGCCGCCGACTGCCCCACCACGCGGCACAGCATCTCCAGCTCGCCCGTGCAGCCGAGGCAGGCGATGCTGCCCAGCAGGCGGCGCGTCTCGTCGGGCATCTCCTTGAGCTGTTCAAGCACCAGCGTCACCACGTTCTCGGTGTAATGCCGGGCGCGGATGGCCTGGAGATCGTAATGCCATTTCCCCTGATATTTGTTGTGCACCACCAGTCCGTCATCGACGATGCGGCGGAAAAATTCCTGAACGAACAGCGGGTTGCCGCCGGTTTTTTCATGGATCAGCGTGGCAAGATCGGAGGTGCCGGTACTGCGGGCATGAAAAATCCCCCCGAGCCAGCGTGCCACGGCCTTCACCGACAGCGGCTGCGGCACGATCGTCATGGCATGCTGCGCCGCCTCCGGCAGGCTCGCCAGCGCGGTCTGCAAGCTGGGATCAGAAAGCGAACTGAGATCGCGGTGCGCCACCACCACCAGCAGCGGGATGGCGCCGCAGGCGCGCAGCAGGTGATCGAGCGTTTGCAGGCTGGCGGCGTCGATCCACTGCACATCATCCAGCAGCAGCACCAGCGGCGCGCCCTGGGTGGCGAAGGTTTTCACCAGCGCCAGCACCATATGGCTGAAGCGCGCCCGCGCGTCGATGGAAAATGTATCCGCAGAGAAACGCGGTTTGTTCTCAAGAAATAAATTCAGCTCCGGCACCAGGCTGACAGCCAGCTCCTCGAAGCCTTCCAGCGCGCGCGACAGGCGGATTTTCCACGTCGCCACCTCCCCGGCTGGCAGCCCGAGCAGGTGCAGCGTGAGCGTCCGAAACGCCGAACTCAGCACGCCGTAGGGCAGCGTGGGAGAGTATTGATCGACCTTGCCCACCGCCAGCAGCACCTTGCGCTGTTGCAGCGATTTCAGCGTGGTGGCGATCACGGAAGATTTGCCGATCCCCGACGGACCGCCAATCGTCACCAGTTCCGGCGCACCGCTCTGGCTGACCCGCTCAAACGCGGCGATGACGTCGCTGGCCTGCGGATGCGCAGAGAAAAGCGAATCGGCAAGATGGATCGCCGGAGAGCGATCCTGCTTGCCGGGAATAAAGTCGACGATCTCACCTTCGGCGGTCAGCGTCGCCTGGCAGCGCCTGAGGTCGGCAATCAGCCCGTCGACGGTCTGATAGCGATTCTCCGGATTCTTCTCCAGCAGCTTAAGGATAATGGTCGACAGCATGCCGGGTACGTCCGGACGCACCCGGCCCGGCGCAAGCGGCTCAGAGGCAATGTGGTAATGCGCCCAGTTAGTCTGGTCATCAGCGCTCAGTTCAAACGGCAATCGCCCGGTCAGAAGTTCATAAAGCACGATACCCAGACTGTAGAGATCGCTCCTGCTGTCGACGGCGCGCCGGGTACGCGTGGTGTGTTCCGGTGACATGTAGGCGGGCGTGCCGCCAGACGCGGCAAGCCGGGACTGGGAGAATGCGTCGGAGGTGGCGCAGGAAAGACCAAAGCTGCACAGACGGCTGGTGGCGTCGTGATGAACGAAGATCGACCCGGGTTTGATATCGCCGTGGATCAGGTTGTGCAGATGCATCTGGCGCAGGGGACCGCAGATGCGGATCGCCATCTCGATAAAGCGGGCGATCCCGGAAATCGCCTTACCTGCCCGGCACGCCAGCAGTTCAAAGCAGAACGGCGCGTAGACCAGCGCAAAACGTCCGCGGTACTGGGTTGAAGCGACGGGCCGGATAGCCCAGCCGTCATGAAGTCGATCGCGCAGGGCAAACTCGTTTTTAAGCAGCCGCGTTGCCCGCTCCTCTTCTTCATCGCTGACCGCGGTGGCAATAATAAACGAACCGCCTGACTGGGGATGCCGCCCGTTCATCCAGGAGATGCCGCCCTCCTGCGCCAGCACGGTAAAAATAACATCCTCTTTCAGAACAAAAGCCCGCCCTTCATGGAGACTTCCCCGGGCGGGCCAAAATGCAGGCGACGTTTGTTCGTTCATCCGCGATCCTTATTGTCGGCGGGTCAGCTCCCGCTGAATATGATCCAGCAGAATATCGATGTTAATCGGCTTACGCAAAAATGCAGCGGCGCCCAGGCTGAGTGCATACCGCTGCATATTTTCATCCGCATGGCCGGAGATAAACAGTATTGGCGGCGGCGGCGTGGCCAGCAACCGCAGCTTCTCAAACAGCTCGATCCCGTTCATGCCGCGCAGCTTGATGTCGGTGATCACCAGCGACGCGCCGGACAGGGCGAGAGGGTGGCTCAAAAACACCTCTGCCGAATCGAAGGTATCGGTAGCATACCCTTCCGATTGCAGCAGGTTACTGAGCCCGCTGCGAACAGAGCGTTCGTCATCAATGATGGCAATGCGCCACGGCAGCGTCATGCTGTCTTTCCTCAAACAATTCGTTACGCGTCGCGGCTTTCCTTCGCGGGCGCTGGGGGCGCGGTACCGCTGATTTTCGGTACGCATTCATGACGAAACCAGGCCAGGGTCAGCGGTTCGCGGCTCACCAGACGCCGTCCGATGGGGATCAGTTGTTCACCCACCAGCATGCCGAACAGGCCAAGCAGCGCGACGACCGGCGGCGCCGGGGAATGCACGTCGAGCAGGGCGTAAATTACCCCAGCCGCGACCCCGCACACCAGCGAAATAATCCAGGCCTTCATGATGACGCTCCGGTCAGGTGCTGAACGTGGGGAACCGTCACCTGCACGCCAGCGGGATTATCGCGGGATAAAAGATGACGCATCGCCTGTTCCCCTGCCAGCATGCCCAGCAGGCCAATCAGCGCCAGCGCGGGCGGCGCGGGGGAACGCACCTTCAGCACGGCATACATCAGGCCAATCAGCACGCCTGCCGCGAGGGATATCAACCCTGTACTCATTGTGAACTCCAGAGAAAAAGGCAGTGGCGAGCCGGATGAGGGACCAGCCCGCCGCCGGGATTTAGCGTGCCGGAACCGGCGCTAAGGTACGGTGCTCGCTCTTCTGGCGAGACGGCGCTTTGTGCACCATGGTGTAGGCGTAATCCACGCCCATGCCGTACGCGCCGGAGTGCTCGCGCACGATATCCATCACCGCGGTGTAGGTCTCTTTATGCGCCCAGTCACGCTGCCACTCCAGCATCACCTGCTGCCAGGTCACCGGGATCACGCCCGCCTGGATCATGCGCTGCATCGCGAAGTCGTGGGCTTCTTTGGAGGTGCCGCCGGACGCGTCCGCCACCATATAAATTTCGTAGTCCCCTTCCAGCATCGCGCACAGGGCAAAGCTGTTGTTGCACACTTCGGTCCACAGGCCCGCGACAACCACCTTCTTCTTGCCGTTAGCCTTCAGCGCGTCGCGCACCTTCTGGTCGTCCCAGGAGTTCATGGAGGTACGCTCCAGAATGTCCTGACCCGGGAACACGTCCAGCAGCTCCGGATAGGTGTTACCGGAGAAGCTTTCGGTTTCAACGGTGGTGATGATGGTCGGGATGTTGAACACTTTTGCCGCTTTCGCCAGCGCCACGGTGTTGTTTTTCAGCACCTGGCGGTCAATAGACTGCACGCCAAACGCCATCTGCGGCTGGTGGTCGATGAAGATGATCTGACAGTTGGCTGGGGTTAAGACTTCGAGCTTTGTAGTGGTCATAAGATTATCCAGTGAGGTTAAAGGTTAAAATCGCCGCGAACAGCACGCCGATAAAATCGCATTCATCCTATGACCCACGCCGCTGGCGCGTAGTTATCTCTTCGTATAGTTAACCTTAGGTATAGTTATACTTTGGTATACCTATCCTATTGTATAACTGGATCTTTCCCGAAACCGGTTCCCATAATCCTGACCATTCCCCTCTCAGTCTGGAGCAGTTATGGTTACCCTCGGTAAAGCCGATCTCATTCTGGTTAACGGCCAGTTTCACACCGTCGATCGCGAGAACCCTCTCGCGGAAGCCGTTGCCGTGCGCGACGGGAAATTCCTGGAAGTGGGCACCGTCGCCGAGGTGATGCAACACCACTGCGACGGCACTAAGATGGTCGACTTAAAAGGCCACACCGCCATCCCCGGCCTGAACGACTCGCACCTGCACCTGATCCGCGGCGGGCTGAACTACAACCTCGAGCTGCGCTGGGAAGGCGTACCGTCCCTGGCAGATGCCCTGCGCATGCTGAAAGAGCAGGCCCTGCGCACGCCGTCGCCCCAGTGGGTGCGCGTGGTGGGGGGCTGGAGCGAGTTCCAGTTTGCCGAGCGCCGTATGCCAACTTTAGACGAGATCAACGACGCCGCGCCGGATACGCCGGTTTTCATCCTGCACCTGTACGACCGCGCCCTGCTCAACCGCGCCGCGCTGGAGGTGGTCGGCTACACCAGGGACACGCCGAACCCGCCGGGCGGCGAGATCCAGCGCGACGCCAACGGCAACCCGACCGGGATGCTGATCGCCCGTCCTAACGCCATGATCCTGTACTCAACCCTCGCCAAAGGGCCGAAGCTACCACTGGAGCAGCAGGTCAACTCCACGCGCCAGTTCATGCGCGAGCTGAACCGCCTGGGGCTGACCAGTGCCATCGACGCGGGCGGCGGCTTCCAGAACTACCCGGAAGATTACGAGGTAATTGCCGAGCTGCACGAGAAAAAGCAGATGACCATCCGCATCGCCTACAACCTGTTTACCCAGCGTCCGGGCCACGAGCTGGAAGACTTTGAAAAATGGACCGACATGCTCACGCCGGGCCAGGGCAGCGACTTCTTCCGCCACAACGGCGCGGGCGAGATGCTGGTCTTCTCCGCCGCCGATTTTGAAGACTTCCTCGAGCCGCGCCCGGATCTCGCGCCGGGCATGGAGGACGAGCTGGAGCGCGTGGTGCGCCATCTGGTCGAACACCGCTGGCCGTTCCGCCTGCACGCCACCTATAACGAATCCATCAGCCGCATGCTGGATGTGTTCGAGAAGGTGAACCGCGACATTCCGTTCAACGGGCTGCACTGGTTCTTCGACCACGCCGAAACCGTGTCACAGGCCAACATCGACCGCATCAAAGAACTGGGCGGCGGCATTGCCGTGCAGCACCGCATGGCCTTCCAGGGGGAATACTTCGCCGAGCGCTACGGCATCGAAGCCACCCGCCACACGCCGCCGGTGGCGAAAATGCTGGAGACCGGCGTGCCGGTGGGCTTAGGCACCGACGCCACCCGCGTGGCGAGCTATAACCCGTGGACCGCGCTCTACTGGCTGGTCTCCGGCCGCACCGTTGGCGGGATGCAGATGTACGATCACAGCGCCCGTCTGGATCGCGATACCGCCCTGATGCTCTGGACCCAGGGCAGCGCGTGGTTCTCCAGCGAGCAGAACCAGAAGGGGCAGATCAAAACGGGCCTGCTCGCGGATCTGGCGGTGCTCAGCAAAGATTACTTCCGTGTGCCGGAAGAGGAGATCAAGGGCATCGAGTCCGTCCTCACCGTGGTCAACGGCGATATCGTCTACGCCGCTGGCAGCTTTGGCCCGCTCGCACCGCCCGCCATTCCGGTCCTGCCCGAGTGGTCCCCGGTGGTAAAGGTGCCGGGCCACTACCGCAGCGCGCCGCCGCAGGCCGCACGCGTCGGCATGAGCGCCGTCCACCACTGCAGCGGCCCGTGCGGGGTTCATAGCCACCAGCATGATTTCGCCCGCACGTCAGAGATGCCGGTGTCCGACGATAACGCTTTCTGGGGGGCGCTGGGCTGCAGCTGCTTTGCATTCTGATGAAACAAAATGACGCTTCACCCCGGATCGATCCGGGGCTGTTTTTCCTGCGCCTGACCGGCAGCCTGCTGCTGCTTTACGTGCATGGCCTGCCTAAGGTGCTCCACTTCAGCGAAGAGCTGACGCGCATCGAAGATCCGTTTGGTTTCGGACCTTACGCGAGCCTGATCCCGGCGATCGTCGCCGAGGTCATCTGCCCGCTGTTTATCATTGCAGGGGTTTACACCCGCCTGGCGTGCCTGCCGATTATCGCCGTGCTGCTGGTGGCGATGCTGGCGGTCCACCCGAACTGGTCGATTGCCGAAGGGCAGTTTGGCTGGCTGCTGCTGATTATCTTCACCACCCTCGCCCTCACCGGACCGGGCCAGTGGCGGCTGCAGCGTAAGACGACGGAGAGGTTCGCATGACCCAGGTTAACGACGTTCGCGACGCACACGTCGAGACGACGCCCGCATCGGCGGCTTCGCCCTGGCAGCCGCTGAGCCAGCCGGTGTTCCGCATGCTGTGGATCGCCACGGTGGTCTCTAACGTCGGCTCATGGATGAGCGACGTCGGCATCAACTGGAGCATGCTGACGCTCAGCGCCGATCCGCTGGATATCGCGCTGGTGCAGGCGGCCAGCAGCCTGCCAATGTTCCTCTTCGCCCTGCCGTCCGGGGTGATGGCGGACATCGTTGACCGACGAAAATACCTGCTCTTCTCCCAGCTATGGGTATTCATCGCCGCTGCCGGGCTGACGCTGCTCTCTTTTACCGGACACGTCACCCCCACCGTTCTGCTGGCGGCAACGTTTCTGCTGAGCGTGGGCGCGGCCATGAGTTCGCCGCCGTTCCAGGCGGTGGTGCCCGATCTGGTGAGCAAGCCCGAGCTGGGTTCCGCCGTGGCGCTTAACTCGCTCGGGGTCAACATCAGCCGGGCGATTGGCCCGGCGCTGGGCGGTTTCCTGCTGTCGCTGGCCGGGCCGTGGATGGTGTTTGCGCTTAACGCGCTATCCGTGGTCGGCGTGGCGTGGGTGCTGTGGCGCTGGCGTCCGGCGCCTTCCGTGCAGCGGCTGCCGCCGGAGCACTTCTTCTCGGCGGTGCGGTCCGGCATTCGCTACGTGCACGCCGCCCCGGTGCTGCGCAACGTGCTGGTGCGTACCGTGGCGTTCTTCGTTTTCGGCAGCGCGGGCTGGGCGTTACTGCCACTGGTGGCGCGCCGCGAGCTGGGCTTAGGCCCGGCGGGCTACGGCGTGATGCTGGCGTGTATCGGCCTGGGGGCGATTGCCGGGGCGATCCTGCTGCCGCGCCTGCGCCAGCGGCTGAATGCCGATCGGCTGATGGTGGCCGCCAGCCTGACGTTTGCCCTCACCATGCTGGCGCTGGCGTTCGTGCGCCACGTCTGGCTGCTGAACCTGTTTGAGTTTTTTACCGGCTTCGCGTGGATTGCGGTGCTCTCCACCCTCAACCTTGGCGCACAGCGCAGCGCCGCCCGCTGGGTAAAAGCCCGGGCGCTGGCTGTGTATCTGACGGTGTTCTTCGGCTCGATGACCGCAGGCAGCGCCGTCTGGGGGCAGATCGCCTCGCAGTTCGGCACCCCGACCTCGCTGGTGGTTGCCACGCTGGGGATGGTGCTGGCAAGCGCGACGGCGTTCCGCTGGAAGCTGGAGAAAGATCCGAATTTAAATCTCGACCTGAGCGGGCAGCCGCTGGACGGCGTGGAGATTGAACTCCCGAACGAGCGCGGCCCGGTGCTGGTGTCGCACGAGTACATCATCGACCCACAGAACGCGAAAGCGTTTTTGCAGGCCGTGCACGAGCTACGCCGGGTGCGCCGCCGCGCCGGAGCGATGAGCTGGGCGGTGTACGAGGATATCGAACGTCCAGGGCTGTTTATCGAGACCTTCCTGATGGGTTCCTGGATTGAGCATTTGCGCCAGCAGGAACGCCACACCATGAATGACCTCCTGTTGCAGAGCCGCGTTCTGGCTTTTCATCAGGGCACAACATCACCGGCAATTCGCTATCTGGTCGCGCCGGTATAACCATAACGATCACCTGCACAGGAACACACTATGGCACTGTTTAAGGCAAAAGACGGCACGCAGATTTACTACAAAGACTGCGGCGCGGGCAAACCGATCCTCTTCAGCCACGGCTGGCCGCTGGACGGCGACATGTGGGACAGCCAGCTGAACTACCTGGCCGAGCGCGGCTTCCGCGCCATCGCCTTTGACCGTCGCGGCTTTGGGCGTTCGGATCAGCCGTGGAACGGCTATGACTACGACACCTTTGCGTCCGACATTAACGACCTGATTACTACCCTGGATCTGCGCGACGTAACGCTGGTGGGCTTCTCCATGGGCGGTGGCGACGTGACCCGCTACATCAACAACTACGGCAGCGAACGCGTGGCTGGTCTGGCGCTGCTGGGCGCGGTCACTCCAATCTTCGGTAAATCGGATACCTTCCCGCAGGGTGTGGATCAGAGCGTGTTCGACGGCATCCGTGACGGACTGCGTAAAGATCGCGCCCAGTTCATCAGCGACTTCGCCACCCCGTTCTACGGCACCAACGCCGGGCAGACCGTTTCCGCGGGTGCCCTGACGCAGACGCTGAACATCGCCCTGCTGGCGTCCCTGAAGGGCACCATCGATTGCGTGACCGCCTTCGCCGAAACCGACTTCCGTCCGGATATGGCGAAAATCGACGTGCCGACGCTGGTGATCCACGGCAGCAACGACCAGATCGTGCCGTTTGAAAGCACCGGCAAGCTGGCGGCGGAGATGATCAAAAACGCCACGCTGAAGGTGTACGACAACGCGCCGCACGGCTTCGCGCTGACCCACCAGGATCAGCTCAACGAAGATCTGCTGGCGTTTGTGAAGTCGCTGTAAGTCTGAGGGCTGACGCCAACGGCGACAGCCCCCTTTTCACCTCAACCCACCTGAACAAGCAGTGACACCATTCAGATTAATCCTATAAAATACTGACCTTTACCGCCTTTACCCGACTTCCGGAGTTTGTGATGGTTCAGGATCGCACCGCGTTAGCCCCCTTCTTTAATGAGCATATCAATAACAACAGCCGATACAGCCCTAAATGGGGGCCAGCCTATCACCAGATGGTCAAACGCGTAGCGACAGAGCGACCCGAGTTTCGTGATCAAAGCCTTATCAAGGCACTTTGGTATGAACGCTCCAACGGCGTCGCCAGCATTAAACAGGGTGGAATGTCGCAGAACGAATACAATGCGGCCCAGATTCACCTGCGGGAAATCACAACCCTGATGGCACAGGGCTGCACCCCGGCCGTATATGAAAAGGTGGTCAACAAGCTACAGGCGCTTAAGGCCGAATCCATTCTCAAGAAACAGTACTGGGCGTTGTGTCACCGGGCTTTTGCCACGCTGTACCCTGAGCGGGTTTCGAACGTGGTAAATACCAAAATGTTTTCCCGCATTTATAACTACTGTAATAACCGCTTCGGGCTTGGGCTCGCCGGGAAAGGGACGTGGTTTGAAAAAAACCTGGAGCTGAAGGCGGCTCTGAACCGCGAGCTGGGCGGCCATGTAGACCCTGTCGAACTCAATATGTCGCTGTGGCATCTCTACACGCATTTCATCAAAGATAAGAGTGATATCGGCCTGGTAGGTAGCGAGTCCTGGGCCGAAGACGACGATCAGGATACGGATGAGAGCGTGGCGGATGTTCCACTGAACGTCATTCTCTATGGCCCTCCGGGGACGGGTAAAACCTATTCCACCGTTGAGCATGCCGTCCGCGCCTGTGAACCCGCTGAGTATTCCCGCCTGCTGGATGGCCTTCAGGGCAGTGATTACCGGAACGCACTTAAAGCGCTTTATGACCGGCTGGTCTCCGAACAGCGCATCCGCTTTGTCACTTTCCACCAAAGCTTTGGTTATGAAGAGTTTATTGAAGGGCTACGCGCCGATACCACCCGTGACGGTAACGTTCGCTATGACATTAAATCCGGCGTCTTTAAGCAAATCTGTGAGGATGCGGCGTTTGGTTACGCAGGTGAACAGCTGGCGCTGAACGAGGCGCTATCAAAGTTTCAAAAAGAACTGCTGAATGGCGAAGCCGCCACGCTCAAAACGACATCAGGTAAACCGTTCGGCGTCACCTATAAAAGTGAAACGAACTTCGGCATCTTCCCTTTAAACAGCAAAAAAGGGGATCTGGGGAATGGATACAACGCCTACGTGAAGGACATCAAAGCCTGGTATCAGAACAACGGGATTGATATCCACAACGAGTCGTATGTCCGGGGTATCCTCAACTATCTTCATGATAATTATAATCTTCCCGTCACACCGAAAAAAAATGCACCGGCAAAACGCCAGAACTACGTGCTGATTGTTGACGAGATTAACCGTGGCAATATCTCCAAAATTTTCGGAGAGCTCATCACCTTAATTGAGAAATCCAAGCGCATGGGTGAACCCGAGGCCCTGAGCGTGACGCTACCCTATTCGGGCGAAAAATTCAGCGTGCCAAACAACCTGTTCCTGGTCGGCACCATGAATACCGCGGACCGTTCCCTGACCGCTCTGGACACCGCCCTGCGCCGCCGCTTCGAGTTTAAGGCCATGCTGCCGAAAGCCTCCATTCTGGAAGGCCACGTCATCAAAGGTATCGATCTCAAACGGCTACTGCAGATGCTCAATGAACGCATTGAGGCGCTGTACGATAGCGAGCACACGCTCGGGCACGCTTTTTTCATACCGGTAATTGAGACGGAGGACGATGACATTGCTTTCGCCCGTCTGCAGCGGGTGATGAAAAATAAAGTACTGCCGCTGCTGGAGGAGTACTTTTACAACGACTGGCAGAAAATTCGTCTGGTCCTTGGAGATAACCAGAAGCAGGATCCCGCCCTGTGCTTCATCCGTTCGATCAAAAACGAGGGAAATATTCAGCGGCTGTTTGGAACGGATGCATCGGACGATCTGCAGGAAGAGGGAGAGCGCTATCACCTTGCAGGCGAAGACGATCCTGTCTGGAATAATGCCATCGCCTGGCGTCAGATTTACGATGCAGGTGCGCGAGGCGCGGAGAACGACGAATGACCGGGCGGCGGCAGTGGTCCACCTTTGAATACGGTTATTTGGTCAGTAAAAAGGACAGCGGCCGGGTTAAGGACGCAGTGGAGCTTCCTCCGGCCTGTTTTGCGTGGCTGGAGCAATGCTGCCTGAACGACGATGCGGAATACGACGCGCGCCTGCTGACGCTGAAAACGGTCGGGCGCGTGAAGGTGCTGCAGGTGAAAAACTATGTCGGCGTCATTGCGCTGCCGGGAGGAGCGTTCATCGAGGTGTTGCCAAAGACCGGCCATGATAACGCCCGCGAACAGCTGATGATGATGCTGCGCACGCTGAAAACCTTCCGGCACATCGCCACAACCTCCGCCAGTATTAAAACCTCGCGCATGCCGCTGATGGATATCTTTATTCATCAATTTATCCAGAGCGTCCAGGCGGTCCTGCTGCAGGGTCTTAAGCGTGACTACCTTCGCCAGCAGGAGAATCTACCGTGGATGAAGGGAAAACTGCGGGTTTCAGCACAACTGTCGACAAATAGCGTTCGCCGGGATCGCTTTCAGGTGGAGTATGACGAGTACAGTGTTGACCGACCGGAGAACCGCATTCTCAAAACGGCCATCGATACGGTTTCGCGCCTGACCCGCAACCCTCAGCTCATCCAGCAGCTTCGCCCCTTGCAGTCGGCCTTCGAAGGTATTCCTCCCGTTGTTGATACCGCTCACGCGTTCGATCTGGTTCGCCTCGACAGGCATATGCATCACTATGAACAGGCGCTGGAGTGGGCCAAATTGATCCTACACGGGGAGTCACCACTTTGTATGCAGGGTCATGCTGATGCCATATCGCTGCTCTTTCCAATGGAAGCGGTATTTGAATCCTTTGTTGCGGCGTGGATGAGGCATCATCATCATCAACGTTACCAAATTGATACCCAAGCAAAAACACACACTCTGGCTCGCTATCACACCAGGTATATGTTTAGACTCAAGCCGGATATCTGGCTTCGCCCGTATGACACGTCGAAACATTCTTCAATTATTTGCGATACGAAATGGAAAAAGATTAAGCCTCATAAACCTGGCTTTAACATTTCGCAAAGCGATCTTTACCAGATGCTGGCCTACGGAACGAAATATCTCGATAGCCGCGGCGATATGATCCTGATCTACCCGCAGCATGACGGTTTTAGCGATGCGCTTCCCCATCCCTTCGAACTTCATAAGCCGGACAGCCATGCGCTACGTTTGTGGATCGTCCCTTTTACCATCGGAACCAGTATTCAGAGCTCGATACTCCACCTCCCCGAGTCCCTGAAGCTGCGGAATTAGAAGCAGACGCCTGCAAAGCAGGCGTCTGAAGCGATTAATTGACCGATACCGGGCGGGTCAACGCCTCATCCACGATGCCATTCTGCTCGCTCCCCCGCCTGCGTTCTGCCAGCAGCCGACACACTTCCGCATGCTTCTCCTCGGTAAAGGTAAAGCGCGACATAAAGCCCATGCGGATCAGCGACCCAATCGCCGGCAACAAACAAATGCCAAAGAACAGCCCCGACAGTACGCCTTCGCTCTGGATCTGCGCCTGCGGCACATAGTTGATCATCGTCAAAAACACGCCGATTAACCCGCCGCCCACCGCCACCGACATCTTGCCGGTAAAGGTCTGCCCGGAGAAGGTGATCGCTGCGCAGCGCTTGTGGGTGTGGTATTCCGCGTACTCGATGGTGTCGGCAATCATCGACGAGGTGAGGATGTTGGTCATCATCACGAACAGCGTGCTCAGGCCGAGCAGGATAAACAGCAGCGCCGTGTGCTGATAGCCCGTGAACCACATCACCACGCGCACCGCCACGTCCAGCCCGCAGAGGATCATAAACAGCTTCCGCTTCTGTATCCGGCGCGTCAGCAGCGGGGCGACCAGGCACAGCACCGCCGCCACTATCCCCATCACGCCAATTGCCATTTGCAGGCTGCCGTCGCCCATGTTGTTGATAAAGAAGTAGATATAGAGTCCGCCCGCCACGTTATGGAACACGCAGAAAAAGAACGACAGCAGGACGATAAACAGCGGCTTGTTCTGGCGCAGGTTGTGGAAGGTGTCGCGCATCGTCACCTTTTCCGGGCTGGGCGGGACGCGCTCTTTGATCTGCATAAAGCCGTTGAGCATCAGCGGCAGCCCCACCAGCATCATCACCAGCGCCGCCATAAAGTAGCCTTTATCGTTGCTGTACTGGGCAAAGAACGCCGCCAGCTTCGGGAAGAAGATATTGGCGCAGGCAATCCCGGCGTTCACCCCGAGCATCGCCGCCGTTACCGCGCGGGTGCGCTGGCCGGAGTCGTTGGTCATCACCGACGACATCGACCAGAACGGGATATCGGAGATGGCGTACAGCGTCCCCCACAGGATATACGTCACCCCGGCGTAGAGGATTTTGGTGGTCATGTCCGCTTCGATTTTATAGAACGCCAGCAGAGTGACGCCGGTAATCAGCAGCGGCGCAATCAGTAAAAAGTGGCGAAACTTGCCAAACCGGCTGTTAATGGTGTCCATAATGCTGGCAAACAGCGGATCGTGAACCGCGTCCCACGCGCGGGCAATCAGGAAGATGGTACTTGCCGCCAGCGCCGAGATCCCCAGCACGTCGGTGTAAAAATAGTTTATAAACGAACCCACTAAACCAAAGCTAAAACACTGACCTAAACCATAGCCAAAGTAGGACCATAACTCGCGAGACGGTATTTTCATTGTCATTGCCATAGTGCGTACCTGGTTGCCCGGCGACAGCGCGCCGGGTCGTTATTATTAGCCCTGCGGATCCGGGGCGATATTGCGCAGCTTCTTCATCAGCGCGATTTCAGCGCGTGAAAACGGGATACCGTTCTCCTCGAACACGTCGTGGAACCACAGGCGGCAGTAGTCCGTGGACTCCTTCATCACCACCGGCCACGGCAGCCAGGTCTGGGTTTTACCGCGCACCAGCCCCCACTGATACGGCGCGACCTTTGCCATGTACATCAGCGGGAGCTGCTCTTCGATGGTGCCGCCCACGTGACGCGCCAGCCATTCGGTGCAGAAGATTGGGCGGCCCAGCGCCTGAAGTTGCTGGATAATCGCCGTCATGCGCCCGGTATTGGTGTAGGCGTGATAGCTCACCACGTCCGACAGTTCCAGCGCGGTCTGGTCCAGCGGGTGCTGATAAAACGTCTCGCCCTCCTCTTCCGCCGGCAGACGCCAGGCGCAGACGGTAAGCGGCTGGGTCGGGTCTTCCTCACGCACCCAGCGGAACGCCAGCTTCATCAACACGTGCGCGCAGGTCTCCAGCTTCTCGTCGTACAACACCTCTTCCGTGCCCGTCGCGAAAATGCCGCGGTTTCCCGGCTCGTTATACAGATCCCACAGCAATACGCGCTTATCCTCGCGGAACTGGCGCACAACGTCGCGGATATAGCGCTCAATCTGTGGCCAGCAGTCTCGATCGCACACCTTGTCGCGCCCCGGGCTCGCCGCCGCCTGGCTGTTGTGTTTGCCCGGTACGGGCGGCTTTTGCGGGCCGAGGTACGGCTCATCGCCGGAGAAACCGCAGTCGTCCATCAGGGTCAGCATGGTGCTGAACCCGTTGTCGTCGGCAATCGTCAAAAAGCGGTCGATGCGCGCCATCAGCCCGTCGCGGTCGTGCTCCCATACGATAAACGGCAGGTTGATGCGCAGGGTGTTGTAGCCCGCCTCCGCCGCCCAGCCCAGCTCGCGCTCGATGGTAGCGGCATCGAAGGTCTCTTCCTGCCAGATATCGGTCCAGTTCACCGCTGTCGACGGCAGATAGTTGAACCCGCACAGCCAGCCTTTTTGCTGATACCACGCCTGTGCCTGTTCTTTACTCCACTGCTCTTTCATTACGCATCCTCTTGCTGATAATGTTTAGCTAATAAATATTAGCTGTGGGATAAATGCGCAAATCGCGGTGCAAAGAAAAGCGACGCCTCTCACAAAGTTCACGCTTCGATGAATGAGAAACGTGATCGGCGGCGCTAAAGCGTGCGGTTAGGGTATGATGCAAATTCGCGAAAGGGAGAGGACGGATGAAGCGAAAAACGAAGGTGACGATGAACGATATTGCGCGGGCGGCGGGCGTGTCGCAGGCGACGGTATCGCTGGTGCTTAACCAGTCCCGCAACATCAAGCTTAGCGAGGAGACCCGCCAGCGGGTGATTAGCGTCGCTACCGAGCTCGGCTACGACCGTCTTCCTGCCATTCACGCTCCGCGCAACCAGGAGGAGATCGCCCTGCTGGTCAGCTCGTTGCAGAGCTTCGACCCGTTTATCGACGCCATCAGCCAGGCGCGGGAAGCGGCGTGGCGCAACGAAACGTTGCTCACCGTCTACGACTACGGCGACGACGTGGAGCTGGCCCTGAACATCATCCGCCAGCTGGACAAGCGCAACTGCATTGGGATTATCCTTGCCTCTCCGGTCACGAACGTCGTCGATATGACGCCATTTCAGGACTGTACCCGCATCCCGCTGGTGCTGCTCAACCAGCGCGACCCTGGCTCGCCGCTGCTGCCGTCGTTTATCCCGGACGACTACGCCAACGCCTTCCAGGTGACTAAACACCTCATCGCCTGCGGCGCCAGCCGTATCGCCCACATCACCGGCGAGAGCTGGATGGAGGCCTCGCGCCAGCGTCTGGCGGGCTACCAGGCGGCATTGAAGCAGGCCGGTTTAACGTGTGATGAGAGCCTGGTGCGCCAGACCAACTGGCAGTTCAGCGAGTCCTTTACCGCCACCACGTCCCTGCTGGAACTGACCGAACGCCCGGACGCCATTTTCTGTGCCAGCGACTGGCTGGCGATTGGCTGCTACCAGGCGCTGGCGGTGAATGGCGTGCGTATCCCGCAGGACATGCTGCTGGCGGGCTACGACGACCAGAAGATCTCCGAGCAGCTCACCCCGCCGCTGACCAGTATCCAGTTGCCCTACAGCGAGCTGGGACGGCTAGCGGTGGAGTACCTGTGCAATCAGGAAGATGCCGCCACGCACGTGACGCTGGCGGGCAGGCTGAAAGTGCGCGCCTCAAGCCTCGTCTGAGGTAAACACCATGCCCGCATAGGGCTTCTCGCGACACGCCGCCAGCCGCGCGGCGAGGCTGCCCACGTGCAGCTCCAGCTTGTGCCCGTCCGGGTCGAGGAAATAGAACGACGCCCCCTCGCTTTTGTTCTGCTTCCAGATGGTGACGCCCGCCTGCTCAAGCCTTTGCGAGAGCGGTTCAAAATCCTCTTCCGCCACGGTAAACGCGTAGTGGGTGTAGTCACTCTCCTGCGGCGGCACGTACTGGCGCGCCTCGTCGTACGACAGGCAGACCCACAGATCGCCGCAGGTGAGATAGGCCCCGGTATTCCAGCGGGCGTGCAGCGTCAGCCCCAGCAACTCATGCCAGAAGGTGACGCTTTTTTGCAGGTCGCTGACCGCGAGGGTCAGATGGTTGAGTGATTGCAGCATGACGTGCCCTTTTATTTTTCGCGCCGGACGTGATACGGTAAAAGCATGAACATAAACCACGCCGTGCTCACCGTAAACCGCTGGTGGCTGCCTTCTTAAAGGCGGCGCGGAGTAGTTTTTCCCATTTTCAGATAGCCGCCGAAAGGCGGCTTTCTCACATCTAAGACCCCTTTCGGCATTACAACGTTAAGGAGTCTTTATGAACGCACCCACCATCCTCACCGGCGATCGCCCAACCGGCCCGCTGCACCTTGGCCACTTCGTCGGATCGCTGCGCCAGCGTGTGGCGCTGCAGCAGACGCACAACCAGTTTGTGCTGATTGCCGACCTGCAGGGGCTGACCGACAACGGCAGCAACCCGCAGAAAATCCGCGACAACATCCCCGAAGTGCTGGCCGACTACCTCGCCGCCGGCATCGACCCGAACCTGACCACGATCTGCCTACAATCCGCCCTGCCCGCCCTCGCCGAGCTGACGATGCTGTATATGAACGTCGTCACCGTCGCCCGCGTGGAGCGTAACCCGACGGTGAAAAATGAGATTGCGCAGAAGGGCTTCGCCCGCTCGCTGCCGGTCGGGTTTATGGCCTACCCCATCAGCCAGGCAGCGGACATCACCGCGTTTAAGGCCGAGTGCGTGCCCGTCGGCGACGACCAGTTGCCGATGATTGAGCAGACCAACGAGATTGTGCACAAGATGAACAGCCTGCTGCCCACCCCGGTGCTGCGCCACTGTAAGGCGATGCTGAGCGACACCAGCCGCCTGCCCGGCATCGACGGCAGCGCCAAGATGTCGAAATCGCTGGGCAACACGCTGCATCTTTCGGCCAGCGAAGAGACGATCCACCGTGCGGTCAGCGCCATGTACACCGACCCGAACCACCTGAAGGTGAGCGACCCGGGGCAGATTGAGGGGAACGTGGTGTTTACGTACCTCGACGCGTTTCATCCGGACAAGGATAAAGTGGCGGCGATGAAGGCGCACTATCAGGCGGGCGGGCTGGGTGACCGCGCGTGTAAGAACGAGCTGGAGGGGTGTTTGCAGGAGCTGATTGCGCCGATGCGGGAGCGGAGAGCGATGTATATGCGGGATAAGGGGGAATTGATGGCGATGCTGAAGCGCGGGACAGAACGGGCGCAGGGGGTGACGCAGGAGACGTTGAGGGAGGTGAAGGTGGGGTTGGGGGTGCCGGTGTTTTGAGAGTGTGAGTTAAGAGAGTTCGCGGTGGAGTGTATGGTACCGGCATGAAGCCGCTAACTCTTTTATTACGAAAATAAGCAAGGCGCAATAATTCTTAAACGCATTATTAGCCATAGTTGTTTGTCATTCTGTTAAGAGCGCTATATTTATAGACTCTTTTTATTTTAAACGTCGCGGCAAGCATTATGAGTAAGTTTATTATTTCCATGCTGAATACGTTACTTTGTGTTTTTGTGATTGTGTTATGCCTCATATGCGTGGGCGTCACTGATAACTGGAAAGAATGCACTATAGCAATAATCATCACTTTAGGATGCGCACATTTCATGGCCGTTTTACTGAATCGTGTATTGCCTCATAAGTTATCGATCTTAGAAGGAATAGTGGAATTATTGGGAGGGCCATTATTAGTTATAGGCGCAATTGTGTGCTTTGATGTATTCGAACCCTGGCCGCTAAAAATCATTGGGATGTTTGCGTGGACTGTTTTGATTTTCTTTGTACCTTCAATAATAAATCCCAGACGTTAATTCGGTCTATTAATCAATGTCTACGTCATTTCTTCACCCACGGAATCCAACATAATGTACCCCACTCTTTCGCAGGTCATTGAGGTTGTACGTCAGTCCTCGGGACATCATCGCAAGCGCATTGATGAGAACACCCTAATCGAAGCCGACCTCGATATATGCGGCATGGATGGCGATGCCCTGATTGAAGACTGCGAGGAAGCGTTTGGCGTTACGCTCGTCACTGAAGAAGATGGTTATGAGAAAATTTTTTCCCTCGCTGAAAACGAGTTTCTTTTTAGCACCGAGGGCATAGATTACTTTGGTATCTGCCGCTTGATTCGCAGGCTACGAGGCATTCCCGAACCTGTGATACGCGATTTAACCGTTGGCGAACTCCATGCTGTGCTGGTTAAGGCTGTGAAAGAGCAGATAAAGCACGAGTGGTTTTTTCTTAATACGGGCATGAGATGACATGCCCGTTACCTATCACTTTGGTCAGTTCAATATCACCCGTAGCGGTATTAAAGTTGAAGTGGTCAACAAAAACTGGCCACCGCGTTAGAGTTTTTCCAGTATCGGTTTT
>OGTU01000023.1_pt1 | contig 124003 bp, 106 predicted proteins | sample 1574651 | NCBI WGS metagenome assembly OGTU01 (sample SAMN03295831, study PRJEB24534) | human gut metagenome | isolation source: fecal sample 6 from infant 4 | host: Homo sapiens | place: USA: Pittsburgh, PA | collected 2014-07
TAACTGTTACCCATGTATCCGGTCTAAAGTGTTACCCATGTTTCCGGTTCATACCGCAGCGCCACCGGGCTTTCTGTTTACTGATACACAGGCAACAGATTAAAACTCGACAGCATGTGCACCACCGCGTTGCCGAGACCAAATACCAGGATCAGCGCAATCATCGGTTTTCCGCCCCAGACGCGGAATTTCGGGCTGCCGAAGCGCTTACGTGATTTACGCGCCAGCAGCGCCGGTACAATCGCCGCCCAGATGGTAGCCGCCAGTCCTGCATAGCCGATGGCGTACAGGAAACCGTTCGGCCACAGCAGGCCGCCCACAATCGGCGGCAGGAAGGTTAACAGCGCCGTTTTGAAGCGCCCCATCGCAGAGTCATCAAAACCAAACAGATCTGCCAGGTAGTCAAACAGGCCCAGCGTCACGCCGAGAAATGAGCTCGCCACCGCAAAGTTAGAGAAGACCACCAGAAGCAGATCCAGACTGCGGCTGTTCAGCACGCCACTCAGCGCCTGTACCAGCACATCAATGTTACCGCCCTTCTGCGCAATGCCGATAAATTCCGGACGCGGGATGTTACCCATCGTCCCCAGCAGCCAGATCACATACAGCCCCAGCGCCAGCAGCGTGCCGTAAATCAGGCATTTCACGATGGTGCGCGGATCCTTGCCGTAGTACTTCATCAGGCTCGGTACGTTGCCGTGGTAGCCGAACGACGCCAGACAGAATGGCAACGTCATAAGCAGGTATGGCGTGTAGGAGGTGTTCACTTCCGCAACGTTAAACAGCGTGGCCGGCGTGACGTGCCCCAGCAGGCTGCCGAAGGTCAGGAAGAAGGTGATGACCTTGGCGCCCAGCACGATCGCCGTCATGCGGCTGACCGCTTTGGTACTCATCCAGACGATAAACGCCACGCCCAGCGCGAAGCAGAGACCCGCCAGACGCGCCGGAACGTTCAGCGACATCTCGGAGAAGGTGTGATGCAGAATCGACCCGCTCGCTGAAATGTACGCGTAGGTCAGGATATAGAGTACAAACGCGATGGACAACCCGTTCACCAGGTTCCAGCCTTTGCCCAGCAGATCTCGGGTGATGGTGTCGAAGCTGGAGCCAATGCGGTAGTTCAGGTTTGCTTCAAGGATCATCAGCCCGGAATGGAGCATGCAGAACCAGGTGAAAACCAGCGCCGCCAGCGACCAGAAGAACCACGCACCGGACATAACCACTGGCAGGGAGAACATCCCGGCACCAATAATGGTTCCGCCGATGATCACCACGCCGCCAAGCAGCGAAGGTGACGTTTGGGTGGTGGTTAGTGTTGCCATGCGGCCTTATCTCCAGTCAAAAATGTGGTGTGCATTTTAATGTGATGCACTGTACCAGTACAAGAGTACAAAAGGAATAAAAAAAGCCCCGATAACAACTATCGGGGCTGTATATTTTACTTTACGTCAAAAGCGAAAAGGCTTACGCGTCACCGAAACGACGACGGCTGGTGCCTTCTTCGCGGCGTGGGCCACGATTTTCACGGCGCTCGCCGGAGAAACGACGAGGTTCGCCAGTGCGACCTTCGCTACGACCGCCTTCACGACGCTCGCCACCGAAGCTGCGACCACCGCCACGGCGTTCGCCACCGCGGTCAGAGCGAGGCTGTGCATCACCCATCAGTTGCATGTTCATTGGCTTGTTCAGAATGCGGGTGCGAGTAAAGTGCTGCAGTACTTCGCCCGGCATGCCTTTTGGCAGCTCGATCGTTGAGTGTGAACCGAACAGCTTGATGTTACCGATGTAACGGCTGCTGATGTCGCCTTCATTAGCGATCGCGCCAACGATGTGACGAACTTCAACACCATCATCACGGCCCACTTCAATGCGATACAGTTCCATTTCGCCAGCGTCACGACGCTCGCGACGTGGACGGTCTTCACCACCACGCTCTGGACGGTCACCGCGTGGACCACGGTCGTTACGGTCGCCACGACGTTCGAAACGATCGTCACGGTCACGGAACTCACGCTTAGGACGCATCGGTGCATCAGGTGGCACGATCAGGCTACGTTCGCCCTGCGCCATTTTCAGCAGTGCTGCGGCCAGAGTTTCCATATCCAGCTCTTCGCCTTCAGCGACAGGCTGGATCTGGGACAGCAGCGCACGGTACTGATCCAGATCGCTGCTTTCCAGCTGCTGCTGTACTTTCGCGGCGAATTTTTCCAGACGGCGTTTGCCCAGCAGTTCTGCGTTTGGCAGTTCCGCTTCTGGAATGGTCAGCTTCATGGTGCGTTCAATGTTACGCAGCAGACGACGCTCGCGGTTCTCAACGAACAGCAGCGCACGGCCCGCACGACCCGCACGACCGGTACGGCCGATACGGTGAACGTAAGACTCGGAGTCCATTGGGATATCGTAGTTTACAACCAGGCTGATACGCTCAACGTCCAGACCACGTGCTGCCACGTCGGTTGCAATCAGGATATCCAGACGACCGTCTTTCAGACGCTCCAGAGTCTGCTCACGCAGCGCCTGGTTCATGTCGCCGTTCAGCGCTGCGCTGTTATAGCCGCTACGCTCCAGCGCTTCAGCCACTTCCAGGGTCGCGTTTTTGGTACGTACGAAGATAATCGCCGCATCAAAATCTTCCGCTTCCAGGAAACGGACCAGCGCTTCGTTTTTGCGCATGCCGTATACAGACCAGTAGCTCTGGCTGATGTCCGGGCGAGTGGTCACGCTGGACTGAATACGCACTTCCTGCGGCTCTTTCATGAAGCGGCGGGTAATGCGACGGATCGCTTCTGGCATGGTTGCAGAGAACAGAGCGGTCTGATGACCTTCCGGGATCTGCGCCATGATGGTTTCAACGTCTTCGATGAAGCCCATACGCAGCATTTCATCTGCTTCATCCAGTACCAGGCCGCTCAGCTTAGAGAGGTCCAGGGTACCGCGCTTCAGGTGATCCAGCAGACGGCCCGGCGTACCGACAACAATCTGTGGGCCCTGGCGCAGGGCGCGTAACTGCACGTCATAACGCTGGCCGCCGTACAGGGCTACCACGTTTACGCCGCGCATATGTTTAGAGAATTCCGTCATTGCTTCAGCAACCTGAACAGCCAGTTCACGGGTTGGAGCCAGGACGAGGATCTGCGGTGCACGCAGGTCCGGATCAATGTTGTTCAGCAGCGGCAGCGAGAATGCTGCGGTTTTACCGCTACCGGTCTGGGCCATGCCCAGCACGTCACGACCAGAAAGCAGGTGTGGGATACACTCAGCCTGGATCGGAGATGGTTTTTCGTAACCCAGATCGTTAAGGGCTTCAAGGATAGGAGCCTTCAGGCCCAGATCTGCAAAAGTGGTTTCGAATTCAGCCATGTAGTACAAGTGCCTCGATATTAATGGCGGCCAGTCTACTTAGCTCATCGTGAAAATGATTAGCAATTTTCATTGAAAAGTGTGAACCGGCTCAAATTAGGTGTATTGACGAACAACAACGCCCTCACCAGTGAAGGTGATGGCAATCAAAAGATTACGGGCTGATGTTTATGTCGTCAGCTATTGCTGGTCCGATTCTGCCAGGTCGTCTTGCTCCTGGCCCAAGAGCGATAATTCCAACAATGCATAACGGTGCTCAACGAAGTTATGTACGTTGTTAGCAACCGCTAATTTGAACAGTGCCGTAGCGCTGTCCATATCCCCCAGACTTAGGTAGTACTTACCTAAATAGAAGTTGGTTTCACTGAGATGCTCAGCGAGCGAGGTGTTATCCGTTGCGTCCGCCTTGAGGCGTTCCATCAGCGTTGCTTCGCTAATGTTGCCCAGGTAGAACTCGACAATGTTCCATCCCCACTGTTCCTTGTCCGATTTCTCGAAGCGCTGTTTCAGTGCTTCTTTGGCCTGCTTCTCATCGAGCTTCTGCTCAACGATGTAAAGCCACAGGCTGCGGAAAGGATCATTAGGATCGTCTTGATAAAACGCCAGCAGATCATCTTGCGCTAACTTATCACGACCGCCGTAATACAATGCGATACCGCGATTCAAGTGCGCGTAGTTGTAAGTTGGATCAAGCTCAAGTACAGAATCAAACGCTTCATAGGCAGCATCAAAATTGCCTGCCTGCGTTAAATAAATGCCTAAGTAATTGAATACTTCAGGCATATCAGGTCGAATTGCCAGCGCTTGTGAAAAATCATTTCGCGCTAATGCCCTCAGACCGAGACTATCATACAACACTCCGCGCTCATATAAAAGCTGTGCGCGTTCGTCATCGGTTAAAGCCCGACTGGCAAGTATTTGTTCCATGCGTGCCAGAATCACTTCCTGCTGCAAAGTCGGTTGCAATGGCACTGCGAGGACTTCGCTCTTACGCCAGGCAGAGTTGCTGCATCCTGCCAGCGTTAAAGCTGTCGCAACGAAACACCAGCGCAAAAAAGGCTTCATTTCCCACTCCCGAAGACAACTATTGGATGAACGTCCTGTCCCCCGGCGGCTTAACAAGGCGTCCTGCCTGATAATAAGCCCTCCGCCTGCGCGGAGGGCAAATGGCAACCTTACTCGCCTTGCTGTTCGGCAGCCGGAGCTTCCGGCGCCGCAGCAGGCTGAGACTGCTCGGTTGCTTCTTTAATGCTCAGACGGATACGGCCCTGGCGGTCAACTTCCAGAACTTTCACCGGTACTTCCTGACCCATTTGCAGGTAATCGGTCACTTTCTCAACGCGCTTGTCAGCGATCTGAGAGATATGTACCAGACCTTCTTTACCGCCACCGATGGCAACGAATGCACCAAAGTCAACGATACGGGTCACTTTACCATTGTAGATACGGCCCACTTCGATTTCTGCTGTAATCTCTTCGATACGGCGGATAGCATATTTCGCTTTCTCACCGTCGGTTGCTGCGATTTTCACAGTACCGTCATCTTCGATTTCGATGGTGGTGCCCGTTTCTTCGGTCAGTGCACGGATAACAGAACCGCCCTTACCGATAACATCTTTGATCTTGTCTGGATTGATCTTGATGGTGTGAATACGCGGAGCGAATTCAGAGATATCACCGCGTGGTGCGTTGATAGCCTGTTCCATCACGCCCAGAATGTGCAGACGCGCACCTTTAGCCTGGTTCAGAGCAACCTGCATGATCTCTTTGGTGATACCTTCAATTTTGATATCCATCTGCAGGGCAGAGATACCGTCGCGGGAACCCGCCACTTTGAAGTCCATATCACCCAGGTGATCTTCGTCACCCAGAATGTCAGACAGAACAACGAAGTTGTCGCCTTCTTTCACCAGACCCATTGCGATACCCGCAACGGCGGCTTTGATCGGCACGCCTGCATCCATCAGCGCCAGAGAGGCACCACACACGGAAGCCATGGAAGAAGAACCGTTGGATTCAGTGATTTCAGACACGACACGTACGGTGTACGGGAATTTGTCTGCTTCTGGCATTACTGCCAGCACGCCGCGCTTCGCCAGACGACCGTGACCAATTTCACGACGCTTCGGTGAGCCAACCATACCGGTCTCGCCCACAGAGTACGGAGGGAAGTTGTAGTGGAACAGGAAGCTGTCAGTGCGCTCGCCCATCAGTTCATCGATGTTCTGTGCGTCACGTGCAGTACCCAGGGTAGCGGTAACCAGCGCCTGGGTTTCACCACGGGTGAACAGCGCGGAACCGTGAGTACGTGGCAGCACGCCAGTACGCACATCCAGACCACGGATCATGTCCTTTTCACGGCCATCAATACGCGGCTCGCCTGCCAGTACGCGACTACGAACAACGTTTTTCTCGATAGCGTGCAGGATTTCGCTCAGCTCGTTAGCGTCCAGCGTTTCGTCTTCCGCGATCAGGGTTGCGATGGTTTCATCTTTGATCACGTCAACCTGAGCATAACGCTCCTGTTTGTCTGTAATGCGATATGCATCGCTCAGACGAGATTCTGCCAGTGCAGCTACGCGTGCGTTCAGCGCGTCGTTTACCGCTTCTGGCTGCCAGTCCCAACGTGGTTTACCGGCTTCTTTCACCAGGTCGTTGATGTTCTGGATAACAATCTGCTGCTGGTCGTGGCCGAAGACCACTGCGCCCAGCATCTGGTCTTCACTCAGCAGTTCTGCTTCAGATTCAACCATCAGAACCGCTGCTTCAGTACCGGCAACAACCAGGTCCAGCTTACTCTCTTTCAGCTCTTCCTGAGTTGGGTTCAGCACGTACTGGTCGTTGATGTAACCGACGCGCGCGGCACCGATTGGGCCATTGAATGGGATACCAGACAGTGACAGGGCAGCAGACGCACCGATCATCGCTACGATGTCCGGGTTAACCTGTGGGTTAACGGAAACAACGGTTGCGATAACCTGCACTTCATTGACGAAACCTTCCGGGAACAGCGGACGAACCGGGCGGTCAATCAGACGCGCGATCAGGGTTTCGCCTTCGCTTGGACGGCCTTCACGACGGAAGAAGCCACCCGGGATTTTACCGGCAGCGTAGGTACGCTCCTGGTAGTTCACGGTCAGTGGGAAGAAGTCCTGACCTGGTTTAGCTTTTTTCTGGCCAACTACGGTAACGAATACAGCAGTGTCATCCATGCTTACCATTACGGCAGCAGTAGCCTGACGAGCCATCATGCCGGTTTCCAGCGTGACGGTATGCTGACCATACTGGAATTTACGAACGATCGGATTCAGCAAAATTCTGTCCTTTCTTAAATGTTTGAAAGCACACCTCAGGTGTGCTGACGATTTAACCCGACCTTCTTCGCATCCTCGCGACTAATGACAACCGACACCCCCATGGGTGAAGCCTCTCATTAGCCGCGCGAACCTCTGCAATGAAGATCATTTATAGCAACAATACAATAGTTTCCCCTGAATTGCTGCCGTCTGGTTGAAAAAAGGGGCCATCAGGCCCCCTTTTCTGAAACTCGCAAGAATTAGCGACGCAGACCCAGACGCTCGATCAGCGCGGTGTAGCGTGCAACATCTTTACGCTTCAGGTAGTCGAGCAGTTTACGACGCTGAGAAACCATACGCAGCAGACCACGACGGCTGTGGTGATCTTTTTTGTGCTCTGCAAAGTGACCCTGCAGGTGGTTAATCTGTGCAGTCAGCAGTGCAACCTGAACTTCGGTAGAACCGCTGTCGTTAGTACCACGACCAAACTCAGAAACGATTTTAGCTTTAGCTTCAACGCTTAGAGACATTTTCAAACTCCAAAGTATAAAGAATGTAAGGATGCCGATCTCTAATTCAGCTATCCCATGTACGCCCCGCAGATTGTTAAACAATTTACCAGGCGTTAAGCGGCGATATTCTACTCGTCTCCCCTGCTTATCGCAAGATGAGGCGTTATCACCGTCACGCTTCGACCGGGTATTCGACGACCAGACGACGCGGGGCAACGCGCCCTTCACCGTCCATTTCGCCCATCCCGATAAACTTGCCTTCCTCCCCTTCCGTCACACGGACCAGGCCCTCAAGCGGCGCCCCCGTTGTGCGGACCGGGTTTCCGTTCTTAAAATAAACGGACGATGTTAAAGGAAGATTAACAACCGGGAAATCTGCTGCCGGACTGTCCATTGGCATCAGCAGCGGATCCAGCAGATCTGCCGGCGCAATTCCCTGCGCTTGCGCCTGTTCAGCCAGGGCGTGCAGATGCTCAAGCGTTACCATACGTTCGACCGGATACTTGCTGACCGCCAGACGACGCAGATAAATCACATGCGCGCCGCAGCCCAGCTTTTCACCGAGGTCGTCAATGATGGTGCGGATGTAGGTCCCTTTCGAGCAGTGCACTTCCAGCTCCAGCTCATCACCTTCGTGGCGAATGAACAACAGCTCATACACGGTAATCGGACGGGCTTCACGCGGAACGTCAATGCCCTGACGCGCATATTCGTAAAGCTTCTTACCCTGATATTTCAACGCCGAATACATCGACGGCACCTGCATTGTGTCGCCCCGGAAGCTCTCCAGCGCCGCATCAAGTTGCTCTGCGCTGAAGGTTACCGGGCGCTCTTCAACCACCTGACCATCCGCATCGGAAGTGTCCGTGCGCTGGCCCAGTTTGGCAATCACGCGGTAGCGCTTATCGGAATCCAGCAGATACTGGGAAAACTTTGTCGCTTCACCCAGGCAGATCGGGAGCATCCCGGTTGCCAGCGGATCCAGCGCGCCGGTGTGCCCCGCGCGATTGGCATTATAAATACGCTTTACTTTTTGCAGCACGTCGTTGCTGGATGCGCCCTGTGGTTTATCCAGCAACAGCACGCCATGCACGTCACGACCGCGACGACGAGGACGACTCATCAGTCCTCCTTGCTGTCGTCCGCCGGGTTAACACGACGCTCATCGTCATGTTTCACCACGCTGGTCACCAGGTTGGACATACGCATACCCTCAACCAGCGAGTTGTCGTAGAAGAAGGTCAGCTCCGGCACAATACGCAGACGCATCGCTTTGCCAAGCAGAGAGCGGATGAAACCAGAGGCTTCCTGCAGCGCTTTAATGCCGTTCTTCACGGCGTCTTCATCCTGGTCATTCAGGAATGTCACAAACACTTTGGCGTACGCCAGGTCGCGGGACATTTCCACGCCAGACACGGTGGTCATCATCCCCACGCGTGGATCTTTGATTTCACGTTGCAGAATGAGAGCGATCTCTTTCTGCATCTCCTGCGCGACGCGCTGTGGGCGACCAAATTCTTTCGCCATAATAAATTCTCCAGACAAAAAAGGGGCTTAAGCCCCTTTTTAAAATTACTGCCGGGTGGCGCTTCGCTTACCCGGCCTACGCTAATTAATCTTCAGTTGACGAAGATTACGCGATGGTACGCTGAATTTCGATGATCTCGAACACTTCGATCATATCGCCAACGCGAACGTCGTTGTAGTTCTTAACACCGATACCACATTCCATGCCGTTACGAACTTCGTTAACGTCATCTTTGAAGCGGCGCAGGGATTCCAGCTCACCTTCGTAGATAACCACGTTGTCGCGCAGTACGCGGATTGGGTTGTGACGCTTAATGGTCCCTTCGGTAACCATACAGCCCGCGATCGCACCGAATTTCGGTGATTTGAACACGTCACGTACTTCAGCCAGACCGATGATCTGCTGTTTCAGCTCAGGAGACAGCATGCCGCTCATCGCTGCTTTCACTTCGTCAATCAGGTTATAGATGACGGAGTAGTAACGCAGATCCAGGCTTTCAGCATCGATAACTTTACGCGCAGATGCGTCAGCACGAACGTTGAAGCCAACCAGGATAGCGTTGGACGCAGCTGCCAGGGTTGCGTCGGTTTCGGTGATACCACCTACGCCAGAACCGATGATCTTCACTTTCACTTCGTCGGTAGACAGTTTCAGCAAGGAGTCGGAGATCGCTTCCACAGAACCCTGTACGTCCGCTTTCAGAACGATGTTCACTTCGTGAACTTCGCCTTCAGTCATGTTGGCGAACATGTTCTCGAGTTTAGATTTCTGCTGGCGAGCCAGTTTCACCTCACGGAATTTACCCTGACGATACAGAGCCACTTCACGTGCTTTCTTCTCGTCACGTACCACGGTTACTTCGTCACCGGCAGCCGGAACACCGGACAGGCCGAGGATTTCCACTGGGATGGACGGACCCGCTTCCAGCACTTCCTGACCCAGTTCGTTACGCATCGCACGAACGCGACCGTATTCGAAACCACACAGAACGATGTCGCCCTTGTGCAGAGTACCTTCGCGAACCAGAACGGTTGCAACCGGACCACGACCTTTATCCAGGAAGGATTCGATTACCGCGCCGCTCGCCATACCTTTACGAACCGCTTTCAGCTCCAGAACTTCAGCCTGAAGCAGGATAGCGTTCAGCAGGTCGTCGATACCGGTACCTGCTTTTGCAGATACAGGGATGAACTGCGCTTCACCGCCCCACTCTTCCGGCATAACGCCGTACTGTGACAGTTCGTTCTTAACGCGATCCATATCGGCTTCTGGCTTATCGATTTTGTTGACTGCAACAACCAAAGGCACCTGCGCCGCTTTCGCGTGCTGGATAGCTTCAATGGTCTGTGGCATCACGCCATCATCGGCAGCAACAACCAGAACAACGATATCCGTTGCCTGAGCACCACGAGCACGCATTGAGGTAAACGCTGCGTGGCCTGGGGTATCCAGGAAGGTGATCATACCGTTTTCGGTTTCTACGTGGTAAGCACCGATATGCTGGGTAATACCACCCGCTTCGCCGGAGGCAACCTTAGTAGAACGAATGTAGTCAAGCAGAGAGGTTTTACCGTGGTCAACGTGACCCATGATGGTCACAACCGGTGCGCGCGGTTCAGCCGCTGCGCCCGTATCACGGTCGCTCATTACTGCTTCTTCCAGCTCGTTTTCACGACGCAGGATAACTTTGTGGCCCATCTCCTCGGCAACCAGCTGTGCGGTTTCCTGGTCGATGACCTGGTTGATGGTGGCCATTGCGCCCAGCTTCATCATCGCTTTGATGACCTGAGAGCCTTTCACCGCCATCTTGTTAGCCAGTTCGCCAACGGTGATGGTTTCGCCGATCACAACGTCACGGTTAACGGCCTGAGCTGGCTTCTGGAAGCCCTGCTGCAGAGCGGAACCTTTACGCTTACCGCCTTTACCACCGCGAACCGCTGCACGTGCTTCTTCACGGTCAGCTTTAGATTCAGCGTGCTTGTTACCTTTTTTCGCAGGACGCGCCGCTTTTGTACTGCGAGTACGGCCACGACCACCTTCAACTTCACGGTCGTTATCGTCTTCTGCCTGGCGCGCATGCTGAGAGGTGGTTACGTGATAATCGCTGTTGTCTTCAGTTGGTTCAGCGGTATTCACACCGTTCTTCTCGTTTTCTTCTGCCATGCGACGCGCTTCTTCGGCGACGCGGCGAGCTTCTTCTTCAAGCTTGCGGCGGGCTTCTTCTTCCGCTTTACGCTTCAGCTCGGCAGCTTCATTTTCACGGCGGGCTTTTTCAGCCTGGGCAGTTTTGGTCATTTCGTCGGTCTGTTGATTGCTCACTTTGTCTTTTTCCGCAGCGTCACGCTTCGCTTTTTCACCGGCGTCGCGTTTCGCTTTTTCTGCGGCCTCACGTTCAGCTTTTAATTCTGCTTCGCGTTTAGCAGTGGCTTCTGCCTCACGCTGAGCTTGTTCTTCCGCTTCACGCTGTGCCTGCTCTTCCGCAGCAAGGCGTTCTGCCTCTTGCGGATCACGTTTTACAAAGGTGCGCGTCTTGCGGACTTCAATTTGTACCGATTTGCTTTTGCCACCGGTACCAGGGATGTTCAACGTGCTACGCGTTTTGCGCTGCAGCGTTAACTTGTCAGGCGTAGAGCCGTGTTCACGGTTCAGGTGCGCTAACAAGGTTTGTTTTTCTTGCGCGGTCACCGAGTCATCAGCGGCCTTCGGGATCCCTGCATCAGCAAATTGCTGTACCAGGCGGTCCACGGAGGTCTGAATCTCAGCAGCCAGCGATTTTACAGTTACATCAGTCATGCTGTTCCTTCCTGCTACAGTTTATTACGCTTCGTCGCCGAACCAGCAAATATTACGTGCGGCCATGATGAGTTCGCCGGCTTTCTCGTCGGTTAAACCTTCGATATCAGCCAGGTCATCAACGCCTTGCTCAGCGAGATCTTCCAGCGTACAAACACCACGGGCAGCCAGCTTGAACGCAATCGCACGATCAAGACCTTCCAGATTCAGCAGGTCATCAGCCGGCTTCTTATCGCCAAGGCTTTCTTCCTGAGCCAGCGCCAGGGTGGTCAGTGCGTTTTTAGCGCGTTCACGCAGGGCTTCAACGGTTGGTTCATCCAGACCGTCAATTTCCAGCAGCTCTTTCATTGGCACGTAGGCCAGTTCTTCCAGCGTAGAGAAACCTTCTTCAACCAGCACAGTGGCGAAGTCTTCGTCAATGTCCAGGTATTTGGTGAAGGTATCGATCGCCGCGTGGGCTTCAGCCTGATGCTTGGCCTGAAGGTCATCAACGGTCATCACGTTGAGTTCCCAGCCGCTCAGCTGTGACGCCAGACGTACGTTCTGACCGTTACGGCCAATCGCCTGCGCCAGGTTGCCCGCTTCTACAGCGATATCCATGGTGTGTTTGTCTTCGTCAACAACGATAGACGCCACATCAGCCGGTGCCATTGCGTTGATCACGAACTGCGCCGGATTGTCGTCCCACAGAACGATATCAATACGCTCGCCGCCCAGTTCGGTAGAAACCGCCTGAACACGTGCGCCACGCATACCGACGCAAGCACCGACCGGGTCGATACGCTTGTCGTTGGTTTTCACCGCAATTTTCGCACGGGAACCCGGATCGCGGGCCGCCGCTTTGATTTCGATAACTTCTTCGCCGATTTCCGGCACTTCGATACGGAACAGTTCAACCAGCATTTCTGGTTTAGAACGCGTCACGAACAGCTGTGCACCACGTGCTTCAGGACGTACGGCATACAGCACACCACGAATACGGTCGCCTGGGCGGAAGTTTTCACGCGGCAGCATGTCTTCACGCAGGATAACGGCTTCAGCGTTACCCGGCAGCCCTTCGGATTTGATCTCCAGAGAGATGTTATCGCGGTTCACTTTCTTCACCACGCCAGTGATGATTTCGCCTTCCTGATCGCGGAACTGATCGACAACCAGCGCGCGCTCGGCTTCGCGAACTTTCTGCACGATAACCTGCTTCGCGGTCTGGGTGGTGATACGGTCGAAGGTGACAGATTCAATCTGATCTTCAACGTAGTCACCCACGTTCAGACTTTCGTCTTCAAAACGTGCCGCTTCCAGGGTGATCTCTTTGGTCGGTTGGGTCACTTCTTCAACGATTACCCAACGACGGAATGTATCGAAGTCACCGCTTTTACGATCGATTTCTACGCGAACATCGATCTCTTGTTCGTATTTTTTCTTGGTTGCTGTAGCCAGTGCACTTTCCAGCGCTTCGAAAATCTTCTCACGCGGCAGTGATTTCTCGTTGGAGACGGCTTCAACAACAGCCAAAATTTCTTTGTTCATCGCGGGCTTTTCACCTCAATCCAGACTGTTAAAAGTGGGGAACCAGGTTCGCCTTCTGGATATTACTCAGCGCGAACACTTCATCTTTGCCTTCGACTGTCACCGTGATCATTTCACCATCAACGGCTTTGATAATTCCCTGCCATTTACGGCGGTTCTGTACGGCCATACGCAGAACGAGAGCCACTTCTTCACCGGTAAAGCGCACATAGTGCTCGGCCGTGAACATCGGACGATCGAGGCCAGGTGAGGAAACTTCCAGGTTGTACGCAACGGTAATCGGATCTTCAACATCAAGAACCGCACTCACCTGGTGGCTGACATCAGCACAATCATCAACATTGATGCCATCTTCACTATCAATATAGATGCGCAGCGTCGATGTGCGGCCGCGAACGAATTCGATGCCGACCAGTTCGTAGCCCAGTGCTTCGACCGGTGCAGTAATCATCTCTGTTAATTTTTGCTCTAATGTGGACAAGCCCACCCCCAAGACATAAAAAAAGGGCGTAAAGCCCAGTTATTCTGTAGTCAGATAACAAAAAACCCCGATAAATCGGGGCTTTAGATAACTGAACCCTATAGCCACAACTGTGGCCTGGAGCACTTTCCGAAAGAATTTTTTCAAATCCAGCTACGAAGGCTCTAAGTCTTCACAGTATATTTGAAAAAGAACTTTATAGGAAAGTGGTTGCGGGGGCCGGATTTGAACCGACGACCTTCGGGTTATGAGCCCGACGAGCTACCAGGCTGCTCCACCCCGCGCCTGAAACGTGGCAAATTCTACGCGTTTTGGACAGAATTTGCAAATAATGCTGGGATTTGGTACCGAAGACGGGACGTAAAATCGGCGTTTAGTATATTGATAGTTGACCCCACCTGTCAACCCAGCTTCTGCCAGACAGAACAGACCAATTTTTTTACAAAAAACGCACGAGTCTCTTTCGGTCTTCGACAAAAGATGATTAAATGAATACTCACTTATTTTGCATAAAAATGCACAAGAGAGCGAAAGCGGTCTCTAATCAGTCAATCAAGCAGGGTTTTATTCTATGACGACGATTCTCAAGCATCTTCCGGTAGGACAACGTATTGGCATCGCTTTCTCAGGCGGCCTGGATACCAGCGCTGCACTGCTGTGGATGCGCCAGAAGGGAGCGGTTCCGTATGCATATACTGCGAACCTGGGTCAGCCGGACGAGGAAGATTATGACGCGATCCCTCGTCGTGCCATGGAGTATGGCGCAGAGAACGCACGTCTGATTGACTGCCGTAAGCAACTGGTCGCTGAAGGCATTGCCGCTATCCAGTGCGGTGCTTTTCATAACACTACCGGCGGCCTGACCTATTTTAATACCACTCCGCTGGGTCGTGCTGTCACCGGCACCATGCTGGTCGCCGCCATGAAAGAAGATGGCGTGAACATCTGGGGTGATGGCAGTACCTATAAAGGCAACGATATTGAACGTTTCTATCGTTACGGTCTGCTGACCAACGCCGAGTTGCAGATCTACAAACCGTGGCTGGATACCGACTTCATCGACGAACTGGGTGGCCGTCATGAAATGTCTGAGTTTATGATTGCCTGCGGCTTTGACTATAAGATGTCCGTTGAGAAAGCCTACTCAACCGACTCCAACATGCTGGGTGCGACGCACGAAGCGAAAGACCTGGAATTCCTGAACTCCAGCGTAAAAATTGTTAACCCGATCATGGGCGTAAAATTCTGGGATGAGAACGTGAAGATCCCGGCGGAAGAAGTGACCGTGCGTTTCGAACGCGGTCATCCGGTTGCCCTGAACGGTAAAACCTTCTCAGACGATGTTGAACTGATGCTGGAAGCAAACCGCATCGGCGGTCGTCACGGTCTGGGTATGAGCGATCAGATCGAAAACCGTATCATCGAAGCGAAAAGCCGTGGCATTTACGAAGCTCCGGGGATGGCGCTGCTGCACATCGCTTACGAGCGTTTGCTGACCGGTATTCACAACGAAGACACCATTGAGCAGTATCACGCTCATGGCCGTCAGCTGGGCAAACTGCTGTATCAGGGTCGCTGGTTTGATCCACAAGCGCTGATGCTGCGTGACGCCCTGCAACGTTGGGTGGCGAGCGCAATCACCGGCGAAGTGACGCTGGAACTGCGTCGCGGCAATGATTACTCCATCCTCAATACCGTGTCTGACAACCTGACCTATAAAGCAGAGCGTCTGACCATGGAGAAAGGTGAGTCAGTATTCTCTCCGGACGATCGTATTGGCCAGCTGACCATGCGTAACCTGGACATCACCGATACCCGTGAGAAGCTGTTCAACTATGTTGAGAATGGCCTGCTCTCCGCGAATTCCGGTAATGGTCTGCCGCAGGTTGAGAACCTGGAACACAGCGATAAGAAGTAATCGACAGCAAGACATGCAAAAGGCGCCCAATGGGCGCCTTTTTTGTGGTCTTCGTAGGCCCGGTAAGCGCAGCGCCGCCGGGCAAAACGGCGGGCGGCGCTGCGCTTACCCGCCCTACAATAGATCGGAAACACAGAATGTACAGACGAAAAAAAAGACGTCTTGCGACGTCTTTCTTCTGGAATATTGGTACCGAGGATGGGACTCGAACCCACAAGCCCGTTAGGGCACTACCACCTCAAGGTAGCGTGTCTACCAATTCCACCACCTCGGTACTGAATACTTACTGCGGGATATCGCTGGTTGGCTTAGCCGGTGCAGCTGGCTGAGTTTGCTCAGTTTTTGCTGGCGCGCTCAGATTTTCCCACTCGCTTCCTTTACTGGTCTTGTTGCTGTTGATATTGCCCAGCACCAGACTGATGATGAAGAACAGCGTAGCCAGAATCGCCGTCGTACGGGTCATGAAGTTCGCAGAACCACTTGAACCGAACAGCGTACCGGAAGCGCCTGCTCCGAAGGAGGCTCCCATATCAGCGCCTTTACCTTGCTGCAGCATAATCAGCGCTACGAGAGCGATGGCTACAATAAGGAAAATAACTAAAAGAGCTTCGTACATAATCAACCTGTTCCTTGCGGATTTGCCGCATACCAATGCTTCGACCAATTAGCAGGATTTTGTTTCCCACTGAAGCGGGTGTGAATACTAACCAAAGCGAATCACCTTCGCAAGGGCATTTTCGAGGCATTGTATCAACTGCGGAAAAAAACAGCAAAAAGCCATTAATTGCTTAAAACAAAGGCGGCAAACGCCGCCTTTTTAAACACTTATTCTGAAAGATTATGCAGCTTTCACTGCATCCGCAATGCGGTGCGCAAATTCAGTTACCTGCGCTTCGTCTTCACCTTCCACCATCACGCGGATCAGCGGCTCGGTACCCGACTTACGCAGCAGGACGCGTCCACGGCTGCCAAGCGTCGCTTCCACCTCTGCCATCACCGCTTTCACGTTATCATTTTCCAGCGGGTCGCCTTTACCAGCGGTGAAACGCACGTTCACCAGGATCTGCGGGAACATTTTCATGCCGCTGCACAGATCGTGCAGGCTCATATGGTTACGCGCCATCGCGGCAACAACCTGAAGCGCCGCCACAATGCCGTCACCGGTGGTGGTTTTATCGAGCAGGATCACGTGGCCGGAGTTTTCCGCGCCAATGCGCCAGCCTTTTTCCTGAAGTTTTTCCAGCACGTAGCGGTCACCCACTTTCGCGCGAACAAACGGGATGCCCAGCTGTTTCAGCGCCAGCTCCAGACCCATATTGCTCATCAGCGTGCCCACCGCGCCACCGCGCAGTTGTCCCTGACGCAGGCCTTCACGCGCAATGATGTAGAGGATCTGATCCCCGTCGACCTTGTTACCTTCGTGGTCAACCATGATCACACGATCGCCATCGCCATCCAGGGCAATACCCAGATCGGCTTTTTCAGCCAGTACACGCGCCTGCAAGGCACGCACGTCTGTCGCGCCGACTTCTTCATTGATGTTCAGACCGTCCGGCTCGCAGCCGATGGTGATCACTTTCGCACCCAGCTCGCGGAAAACATTCGGCGCAATGTGATAGGTCGCACCGTTTGCACAGTCCACCACAATTTTGAGGTGTGCCAGGCTCAGTTCATTCGGGAACGTGCCTTTGCAGAATTCAATGTAGCGGCCTGCGGCATCGACAATACGGTTGGCTTTACCCAGCTCAGCGGAGTCGACACAGGTGATCTCTTTCTCCATTTCCGCTTCAATCGCCTCTTCCACGTCATCCGGCAGTTTAGTGCCGTCGATGGAGAAGAATTTGATACCGTTGTCATAGAACGGATTATGAGAAGCTGAAATGACGATGCCCGCTTCCGCACGGAAGGTACGAGTCAGATAGGCAACAGCAGGGGTCGGCATTGGCCCCGTAAAGGAAGCTGAAAGCCCCGCCGCCGCCAGCCCGGCTTCCAGCGCGGACTCAAGCATATAACCCGAAATACGGGTATCTTTACCAATAATGATCTTACGGGAGCCATGACGCGCCAGTACCTTACCCGCCGCCCAGCCCAGCTTCAGGACAAAGTCAGGGGTAATTGGCGCATCGCCTACGCGCCCACGGATGCCATCGGTACCAAAATATTTACGATTACTCATAGCGTTTGTTTTCCTTCGCTGCCAGTGTGGCTTCCACCACACGCATGGCTTCTACTGTTTCTTTTACGTCATGGACGCGAATGATGTGTGCACCTTGCATCGCGGCAATCACCGCGCAGGCCAGACTGCCGCTCAGACGTTCGTTCGGCCCGACATTCAACAACTGACCAATCATCGATTTTCTCGACATTCCCACCAGCAGTGGCAGGCCGAACTGATGAAACTCTGATAAGCGCGCAAGCAACGCGTAATTGTGTGAGAGATTTTTACCGAAACCGAAGCCCGGGTCGAGCAGCAATTTCTCTTTTGCGATACCCGCACGTTCACAGCGTTCGATATGCTCAATAAAGAAGCGGGTGACGTCGGCAAACACATCTTCATATTTCGGCGCCTCCTGCATTGTCTTAGGCTGGCCCTGCATATGCATCAGACACACCGGTAGCCCGGTTTCAGCGGCGGCTTCAATTGCGCCCGGCTCGGTCAGCGAGCGGATATCATTAATAATGTGAGCACCCACTCTCGCCACTTCACGGATCACTTCGGGTTTGGAGGTATCAACGGAGATCCACACTTCAAAGCGCCGGGCGATAGCCTCCACCACCGGCACCACGCGCGCCAGCTCTTCTTCCACCGAAACCTCCGCCGCGCCAGGCCGCGTTGACTCCCCTCCAACGTCAATGATGGTGGCACCCGCGTTGATCATTAAATTCGCGTGTTTAACCGCGTCGATAAGCGAGTCATGCGTGCCGCCGTCAGAGAAGGAATCAGGCGTGACATTCAGGATCCCCATCACATGCGGATGTGAAAGGTCGAGATGCGAGTCCTGGGCGAAGAGTTTCATGGCTAAATCCCTGTTATTTGCATGGTTATATAAAAAAGAAAAACCCCGGAGCACGCTCCAGGGTTTGATGTACAGACAAACGCTTCAACAGCAGTGACTTACTTGTCGCCCAACTGCTCTGACATGGTGTTGCCCGGGTTTGGCGTACGCGGTTCATCGACCGGACGCGGTGCACGCGGGGTGCCATTGTTGTCAGAATTGTTAGACGCGCCTGGGTCTTCCCAGCCTGCTGGCGGACGCACTTCGCGGCGAGCCATCAGGTCGTCAATCTGCGGCGCATCGATGGTCTCATATTTCATGAGCGCATCTTTCATCGAATGCAGGATGTCCATATTGTCATTCAGGATCTGACGGGCGCGAGCGTAGTTACGCTCAATCAGCGCTTTCACTTCCTGGTCGATGATACGAGCCGTTTCATCGGACATATGTTTCGCTTTTGCCACGGAGCGGCCCAGGAATACTTCGCCCTCTTCTTCTGCATAGAGCAGCGGACCGAGTTTGTCGGAGAAGCCCCACTGGGTCACCATGTTACGTGCCAGGTTTGTCGCCACTTTAATATCGTTCGACGCACCGGTGGAAACATGTTCCGCACCGTAGATGATCTCTTCTGCCAGACGACCGCCGTACAGGGTTGAAATCTGACTTTCCAGCTTCTGACGGCTGGCGCTGATCGCGTCGCCTTCAGGCAGGAAGAAGGTCACACCCAACGCACGACCGCGTGGAATGATCGTCACCTTGTGTACCGGATCGTGTTCCGGCACCAGACGACCGATAATCGCGTGGCCCGCTTCGTGATATGCCGTGGACTCTTTCTGCGCTTCCGTCATCACCATGGAGCGACGTTCCGCACCCATCATGATTTTGTCTTTCGCTTTCTCAAATTCCACCATGGACACTACACGTTTGTTACCGCGAGCGGCAAACAGTGCTGCCTCGTTGACCAGGTTAGCCAGATCCGCACCGGAGAAGCCTGGAGTACCACGCGCGATGATTGCCGCGTCGATATCTGGCGCCAGCGGTACGCGACGCATATGCACTTTCAGGATCTGTTCACGACCACGAACATCCGGCAGACCGACCACAACCTGACGGTCGAAACGGCCTGGACGCAGCAGCGCAGGGTCGAGTACGTCTGGACGGTTAGTTGCCGCGATAACGATGATACCTTCGTTACCTTCAAAGCCGTCCATTTCAACCAGCATCTGGTTCAGGGTCTGCTCACGTTCATCGTGACCACCGCCCAGGCCTGCGCCACGCTGGCGGCCAACGGCGTCGATTTCATCGATGAAGATGATGCACGGTGCTGCCTTCTTAGCCTGCTCGAACATGTCACGCACACGAGATGCACCGACACCCACGAACATTTCAACGAAGTCAGAACCTGAAATAGTAAAGAACGGGACCTTCGCTTCACCCGCAATGGCTTTTGCCAGCAGGGTTTTACCGGTACCCGGAGGGCCGACCATCAGGACGCCTTTCGGGATCTTACCGCCCAGTTTCTGGAAACGGCTCGGCTCGCGCAGGTATTCAACCAGTTCACCCACCTCTTCTTTTGCTTCGTCACAACCTGCTACGTCAGCAAAGGTGGTCTTGATCTGGTCTTCCGTCAGCATACGCGCCTTGCTCTTACCGAACGACATGGCACCTTTGCCACCACCGCCCTGCATCTGGCGCATAAAGAAGATCCAGACACCGATAAGAAGCAGCATCGGGAACCAGGAAATGAAGATAGAAGCCAACAGGCTTGGTTCTTCCGGCGGCTCGCCTACCACTTTGACGTTTTTGGTCAGAAGGTTATCAAGCAGCTTAGGATCGTTCACCGGGATGTAAGTCGTGTAACGGTTACTATCTTTCTTGGTAACGTTGATCTCACGTCCGTTGATACGCGCTTCGCGAACCTGGTCCTGATTGACCTCTTGCAGGAAGGTAGAATAATCCACCTTGCGGCCATTCGACTCGCTGGGCCCAAAGCTCTGGAAAACTGACATCAGCACAACGGCAATGACCAGCCAGAGTATTAGGTTTTTCGCCATGTCACTCAAGGGATTAACCTCATATTACAACTGTGTTAAAAACAGCGTCAGGATACTCTATATCCAGTTTCATTCAAACTTTCGCCTGAAATCTACCGGTTATCATTTTCGCCCGGTCGCTACAATATACACTTCACGGGAACGGGCCCGGGAAGAGTCCGGCTTACGAACTTTGACCTTCGCAAACAGGGAGCGAATTTCCTTAAGATACTCCTCGAAACCTTCGCCCTGAAACACCTTCACAACAAAACTACCACCAGGCGCTAGTACATCACGACACATTTCTAACGCTAGTTCCACCAGATACATGGCGCGGGGGATATCCACCGCCGGTGTTCCACACATATTTGGTGCCATATCCGACATGACAACCTGGACCTTACTGTCACCTACACGATCAAGTAATGCTTTAAGCACTAATTCATCACGAAAGTCGCCCTGAAGGAAGTCGACACCGACGATGGGATCCATTGGTAAAAGATCGCATGCGATGATTCGGCCCGTTCCGCCGATCTGCGTAACCGCATACTGAGACCATCCGCCAGGTGCCGCACCGAGGTCGACCACCGTCATTCCCGGTTTAAAAAGTTTGTCACTTTGCTGTATTTCATCAAGTTTAAACCAGGCGCGGGAACGTAACCCCTTTTTCTGCGCCTGTTGAACATATTTATCGCTAAAGTGTTCCTGAAGCCAGCGGCTGGAGCTGGCAGAACGCTTTTTACCTGTCATTTAACATTTCCGTCCTGGTTCATCGTTACTTGCCTGTGACGTAAATTTCTACGCAGCTATTTGGCGATATTAGGGAGATGGCGGTAGAATGAACCGTTTTCAATCCCAACGTAAGCAAAAATATACGATGAATCTGAGTACTAAACAAAAACAGCACCTTAAAGGTCTGGCACATCCGCTCAAGCCTGTAGTGATGCTTGGCAACAATGGTTTGACCGAAGGGGTGCTTGCCGAGATTGAACAAGCGCTGGAACACCACGAGCTGATCAAGGTGAAAATCGCCTCTGAAGACAGAGACACTAAAAACCTGATCGTGGAAGCCATCGTGCGCGAAACCGGCGCCTGTAATGTACAGGTCATCGGTAAAACGCTGGTGCTCTATCGCCCATCTAAAGAGCGCAAAATCTCGCTGCCACGTTAAGGATATCCTGAATCAAACACATTTTCTGTGTGAAACGAGGGATTTCTTTCAGCAGGCGAGCAAAATGCCATGCTCCTTGAGTTGATAAAAGGCCGCTATGCGGCCTTTTTCTTTTCTTTACAATGTATCAACATCTTAGAAGAGAAGCGAATTACAGGTATTCAACCTTAATAATTTCGTATTCCACTTCGCCACCTGGGGTGCGGATAGTCACAACATCATCCTGCTCTTTGCCAATCAGGCCGCGAGCAATCGGGGAGTTCACCGAAATCAGGTTCTGTTTGAAGTCCGCTTCATCATCACCCACGATGCGATAGGTTTGCTCTTCGTCGTTGTCCAGATTCAGGACGGTGACGGTAGAGCCGAAGATCACGCGACCGTTGTTTGGCATTTTAGTGATATCGATAACCTGCGCGTTGGACAGTTTCGCTTCGATATCTTTGATACGCCCCTCGCAGAAACCCTGCTGCTCACGCGCCGCGTGGTATTCAGCATTCTCTTTCAGGTCGCCATGCTCACGCGCATCCGCGATAGCGGCGATGATTTCAGGGCGACGTACGGATTTCAGAAAATCCAGCTCTTCGCGCAGTTTTTCGGCACCACGTAAGGTCATCGGAATAGCTTGCATTTGTTATACCTCTTAAACATTCCTGTTGGGAGCAGTGTTCCCTGCTCCAGCCCACCTGAACAGGCCAGAAGCAAAAAGAAAACCGACCCGGGAGCAACGCCCCAGGTCAGCAGCAATTTTTCAATTTGATACGCATTTTACCGCGAAGTTCACTATGGGTCATCGTTTACTTTACAGTGCCATGCACCGTAGTATGACGGTTTGTTTTCGGGTTGTTAGCGCGAGATTATGCGATTTTCCAGTTTTATCATCGGATTGACTACCAGTATAACGTTCACCGTTCAGGCCGCGAATGTTGATGAGTACATTAATCAACTGCCCGCCGGCGCGAACCTTGCCCTGATGGTGCAGAAGGTTGGCGCGCAGGCTCCCGAGATTGACTATCACAGTCAACAGATGGCGCTGCCTGCCAGTACCCAGAAGGTGATCACTGCCCTCGCCGCCCTGCTCCAGCTCGGGCCTGACTTCCGTTTTACTACCACCCTTGAAACCAGAGGTAACGTTGAGGGTGGCGAACTGAAAGGCGATCTTATCGCCCGTTTTGGTGGCGATCCCACCTTTAAGCGCCAGGATGTCCGCAACATGGTGGCGGTACTGAAAAAATCCGGCGTAACAAAAATTGATGGCAACGTGCTGATCGACACCTCCATTTTCGCCAGCCACGATAAAGCGCCTGGCTGGCCATGGAACGACATGACGCAGTGCTTTAGCGCCCCGCCAGCCGCCGCCATCGTTGACCGTAACTGCTTCTCCGTATCGCTTTACAGCGCGCCAAAACCCAATGACTTAGCGTTTATCCGCGTGGCGTCTTACTACCCGGTCACGATGTTCAGCCAGGTGCGGACGCTGGCGAAAGGCTCCCCGGAGGCGCAGTATTGTGAGCTCGACGTGGTACCGGGCGATCTCAATCGCTATACGCTCACCGGCTGCCTGACCCAGCGGGCCGATCCCCTCCCGCTGGCCTTTGCCATTCAGGATGGCGCAGGCTATGCCGGTGCCATTTTTAAAGATGAACTGAAGCAGGCGGGCATAACCTACACCGGAACGCTGCTGCGCCAGACGCAGGTGAATGAACCAGGCACGGTGATTGCCAGCAAACAGTCCGCGCCACTGCATGATTTGCTTAAGATTATGCTGAAAAAGTCGGATAACATGATTGCCGACACCGTGTTCCGTATGATTGGGCACGCACGCTTTGGTGTGCCTGGAACCTGGCGGGCCGGTTCTGATGCCGTACGTCAGATCCTGCGTCAGCAGGCGGGTATCGATCTGGGCAATACGATCGCTGTCGACGGTTCCGGTTTATCGCGCCATAACCTGATCTCACCGGCCACCATGATGCAGGTGTTGCAGTACATCGCTCAGCATGACGCTGAGCTAAACTTTATTACAATGCTGCCGCTCGCCGGACACGATGGGTCACTTCAGTACCGTGCGGGCCTTCACGCTGCAGGCGTGGATGGCAAAGTGTCAGCCAAAACGGGTTCCCTGCAGGGCGTTTACAACCTTGCCGGTTTTATCACGACAGCCAGCGGGCAACGCATGGCCTTTGTGCAGTATCTGTCCGGCTATGCCGTCGAACCGGCTGACCAGCGCAATCGTCGTATTCCACTGGTGCGTTTCGAAAGCAGGCTCTATAAGGACATCTACCAGAATAACTAGCAATGAAACTACTGATAGTTGAAGACGATCTGTTATTACAGGAAGGGTTAGCGCTGGCGCTGGGGAATGAGGGCTACGCCCTGGATTGTGCCGACACGGCGGCTGAAGCAGATGCCTTGATCCAGAGCGGAGAATACAGCCTTGTGATCCTGGATTTGGGACTGCCGGATAAAGACGGCGCGACGCTGCTCTGCCAGTGGCGTCGTCGCGGAGTGGAGAATCCCGTATTGATTCTCACCGCCCGCGATGCCATTGAAGACAGAATTAACGGGCTGGATTCTGGCGCTGACGATTATCTGGTAAAACCCTTCGCCCTTGCCGAGCTACAGGCTCGCGTACGGGCGTTGATCCGCCGCTATCAGGGCCACAGCGACAACATGCTGACGGACGGGGATATCACCCTCAATCTGCAAACTCAGCAGGTGCTGCGCCAGTCTCAGCCTGTGGAAGTGACCCCAAAAGAGTTCGCTCTGCTGACGCGTCTGATCATGCGCAGCGGGCAGACCGTGCACCGTGAAACGCTGCAACAGGACATCTACTCCTGGCAGGACGATCCAGGATCAAACACGCTTGAAGTTCACATTCATAATCTGCGCCGCAAGCTCGGTAAAGATCGCATCAAAACCGTACGTGGCGTGGGTTACCGTCTGGAGAGCCAGAAATGAACAGTATGCGCCGGCGATTAATGGTGTTGCTGGCGGTTATACTGCTATTTTTTCAACTGGTTAGCGTAGTCTGGCTGTGGCATGAGAGCCGCGAGCAAATCGGTTTTCTGGTGAATGAAACGTTGTCTGCGAAAGCGCGCAACAACCATGTCGAAAAAGAGATCCGCGAAGCCATTGCCTCCCTGCTGGTCCCTTCTCTGGTGATGGTCGGTTTTACCCTGCTCTTCTCATTCTGGGCCGTCACCTGGATCACCCGACCACTCAACAAACTTCGCGTCAGCCTTGCGAACCGTTCGGCGGATAATCTGACTCCCCTGCCGATGTATTCTGATATGGAAGAGATAGGCGCTGTGACCACATCGCTCAATCAACTCCTCGCCCGGCTGGATCACACTATTCAACAGGAACGCCTGTTTACCGCCGATGCGGCACACGAGTTACGTACGCCGCTTGCGGGGATCAGGCTCCATCTGGAACTGATGGCTCAGTCCGGTTCCCCGCAGGCCACACCACTGATAAACCGGATCGATCAGTTGATGCACACGGTGGAACAGCTGCTGATGCTGGCGCGTGCCGGACAGGCGATGGCCAGCGGCCATTACGATACCGTGAACTGGACTGAGACGATCATTGCTCCGCTTAGCCTGGAGCATGAAGCCAAAGAGCATACGGTGATATGGCCGGCCCACAGCGCGCTGACGGTTCAGGGGGACGCCGTCCTGTTACGTCTGATGCTAAGGAACCTTCTGGAGAATGCCGCCCGCTACAGCCCGGCAGGCACAACCATTGAAGTGGCATTAACAGCGACGGAGAGCGGTACCCGGGTGAGCGTTATCGATCAGGGGCCGGGTATTGATGAGGCACACCGCCAGTCGATCACCGAACCTTTCCGACGTCTCGACCAGCGCTACGGCGGCAGCGGCCTTGGGCTGAGCATCGTACAGCGTATCGTACAGCTCCATCATGGCAATTTAACGCTGGAGAACGGCGATGAGGGCGGCCTCATCGCCAGCTGTTGGTTACCGGCGAAAATAGGATAAAAAAAAGCCCCGTTAAGGGGCTTTATACTGAGGTTAGTGCTTGTAGATGAACTCGACGCCTTCTTCGTCGTCTTCATCCCAGTCATCGTCCCAGTCTTCATCATCTTCTTCCGCTTCCAGCTCTTCGAGCTGCTGGCGGTGGTAGTCATCCCACATGAATTCAACTTTTTCAGGCTGTTTTGCCTCTTCTGCCTGAACAACCGGATTCTCGATGATAAAGGTCATCACATCCCAGCAGAGATCTTTCACGCCAACCTGGCTGGCGGCAGAGATCAGGTAGTACTTATCTTCCCAACCCATCGCTTCGGCAATCGCTTTAGCTTTCGCTTCAGCTTCCGCTTTATCCATCAGGTCGATCTTGTTAAATACCAGCCAGCGCGGTTTTTGCGCCAGTTTTTCACTGTATTTCTCCAGCTCACCGATAATGATACGGGCGTTTTCAACCGGATCGGAACCGTCGATTGGATCGATGTCGATGAGGTGCAACAGTACGCGACAACGCTCAAGGTGCTTCAGGAAGCGAATCCCCAGACCGGCGCCTTCTGCTGCCCCTTCAATCAGACCCGGGATGTCAGCGACCACGAAGCTCTTCTCGTTATCCATACGGACAACGCCCAGGCTCGGTACCAGCGTCGTAAACGGATAATCTGCCACTTTTGGTTTCGCCGCAGAGACCGCACGGATAAACGTCGATTTACCGGCGTTTGGCATACCCAGCATCCCCACATCCGCCAGCAGCATCAGTTCCAGTTGCAGGTCGCGCTTATCACCCGGGGTACCCATGGTTTTCTGACGCGGGGTACGGTTAACGGAAGATTTGAAACGGCTGTTACCCAGACCGTGCCAGCCGCCTTTCGCCACCATCAGGCGCTGACCGTGTTTTGTCATATCACCCATGGTTTCGCCCGTGCCCTGATCGATGACACGCGTACCTACCGGCACTTTGATCGTCACGTCTTTACCGCGTTTACCGGTACAGTCGCGGCTCTGGCCATTCTGCCCACGTTCGGCGCGGAAAGATTTTTCGAAACGGTAGTCGATCAGCGTGTTGAGGTTTTCATCCGCCTCCAGCCACACGTCGCCACCGTCCCCACCGTCCCCACCGTCAGGACCGCCACGAGGAATATATTTTTCACGGCGGAAGCTTACACAACCGTTACCGCCATCACCTGCCACGACCAGAATCGTCGCTTCATCAACAAACTTCATTTTACTCTCCGTAACTCATTCGCCTGAGCGGGGGACTATTACAACCGCTTCATTTTTGCGCCAACGCCCCCAGAGACGATGACCAATGGCGGAATACATCGCGCCCGCAACCACGACAAACGCACCGAGATAACCCAACAGGTTGAGCATCGGCTTGACGAAGACATCGGGCCAGGCCATTGATAACAAATCTGAAAATAACAGCGTAAACAGCGGGGTAAGCGTGATTAAGGCGCTCACCTGTGCTGCCTGCCAGCGCGCCATGGCTTCAGCCAGTGCGCCATAACCGACCAGCGTGTTCAGCCCACAAAAAATGAGGCACGCCAGTTGCCAGTCGCTGAGCTGGGTAATCACCCCCGGCTTAGCTAACGGCAATAATGCCAGTGTACACAAAGTGTACAGCAAAAAGAGGATCTGCTGTGAGGCAAGTCGACGCAATAACACCTTTTGCGCGACGCCATAACTCACCCAGACCGTTGCTGCGCCCACCCCAAAAATGACACCCCAGGTGTAATCCGTCAGGCGGGTAAAAATCTCGATCAGACTGGTGTTAAAGAACATCACCAGACCGCAAAGCAGCATGCTTGCCCCGATGATCTGCGTACCGCGCATCTTCTCCTTGAGGATGAATACGCTGGCGACCATCATGCCGACCGGTGATAGCTGACCAATCACCTGCGACGCTGTAGGGCTAAGATATTGCAGGGAAGAGCTGAACAGAATGAAGTTACCGAACAGACCGCCCGTCGCGATAGCCAGTAACACCAGCCAGCGCGGTTTTCGGAAGATGCGCAGCGGTGGCAGCTTACCTTTGACGGCCAGAATGGCGCCCAGGCCTATACTTGCCATCAGGAAGCGATAAAACACCACCGTGGGCGGTTCCATCACTTCCAGTACCTGCTTCATTGCAATTGGCAGTGCACCCCAGCACATCGCGGTAGTGAGCGCCAAAAGAATACCAATGCCGGCCTGCTGCTTCATGCCCGTTTTCCCTACAGAAAATTTTCCGGGTTTCCAATGTAAAAAGCCCCGCAACACGTTGCGGGGCTTTAATCCGTTACCGGACCGAGAAAACCTTACTCAGCAACGATGCTGATGTATTTACGGTTGTTCGGGCCTTTAACTTCAAATTTCACTTTACCGTCTGCTTTAGCAAACAGAGTGTGGTCACGACCGCAACCTACGTTGGTACCCGCGTGGAACTTGGTGCCACGCTGACGAACGATGATGCTACCCGCCAGAACGGATTCGCCACCGAAACGCTTAACGCCCAGGCGTTTAGCTTCTGAATCGCGACCGTTACGTGTGGAGCCGCCAGCCTTTTTATGTGCCATTTAAATCTCTCCTCAGGTCTTAGGCGCTGATGCCAGTAATTTTCACATCAGTGAACCACTGACGGTGGCCCTGCTGCTTACGATAGTGTTTACGACGACGAAACTTAACGATTTTAACTTTCTCGCCACGACCGTGAGCAACAACTTCAGCTTTGATAACGCCGCCATCAACGAAAGGAACGCCGATTTTGACTTCTTCACCGTTTGCGATCATCAGAACTTCAGCGAACTCAACAGATTCGCCAGTTGCGATGTCCAGCTTTTCCAGGCGAACGGTCTGACCTTCGCTTACTCGGTGTTGTTTACCACCACTTTGGAAAACCGCGTACATATAAACTCCGCTTCCGCGCACATCCTCGTATGATTCAGAGTGCGCTATAAATATTCACAATAGGGCGCGAATATTACGCAAAACGCGAGCCTTTGACAAGTGCTACCATCAATACATGAAGAAAAAAAACACAACACGTACGGTAACGTTTATCTGAGCCATTTTTTCAGTACAATCAGCAATACTATTTATAAACCGAAACCCTTTGTGTACCCATCTCGTGTGGGATAAACAGGATAAAAAGCCCGGCTTTTGCGATGAATTTAGAAAAAATCAATGAGTTAACCGCGCAAGATATGGCGGGTGTGAATGCAGCAATCCTGGAGCAACTCAACTCTGACGTTCAGCTGATCAATCAGTTGGGCTATTACATCGTCAGCGGCGGCGGTAAACGTATTCGTCCGATGATTGCTATTCTGGCCGCACGCGCGGTTGGCTATCAAGGAAATGCCCACGTCACGATCGCGGCGCTGATCGAATTTATCCACACCGCCACCCTGCTTCATGACGATGTTGTGGATGAATCAGACATGCGTCGTGGCAAAGCCACCGCCAATGCCGCGTTTGGTAATGCGGCAAGCGTTCTGGTAGGGGATTTTATCTATACCCGAGCCTTCCAGATGATGACCAGCCTTGGCTCGCTGAAGGTGCTGGAAGTGATGTCAGAAGCCGTAAACGTTATCGCTGAAGGCGAAGTCCTACAGTTGATGAACGTCAACGACCCGGATATCACCGAAGAAAACTATATGCGGGTGATTTACAGCAAGACCGCACGTCTGTTTGAAGCCGCCGCGCAGTGCTCCGGCATTCTGGCAGGCTGTAGCGAAGCTCAGGAAAAAGGGCTTCAGGACTACGGCCGTTACCTCGGCACCGCGTTCCAGCTGATTGATGATTTGCTGGACTACAGCGCGGATGGCGAAACGCTCGGTAAAAACGTTGGCGATGACCTGAACGAAGGGAAGCCAACGCTGCCGCTGCTCCACGCGATGCGCAATGGCACACCAGAGCAGGCGAAAATGATCCGGGAGGCTATCGAGCAGGGAAATGGTCGCCATCTTCTGGAACCGGTACTGGAAACAATGGCCATCTGTGGTTCCCTTGAATGGACGCGTCAGCGTGCTGAAGAAGAAGCAGACAAAGCCATCGCCGCAATTCAGGTCATTCCCGACAGCCCATGGCGTGATGCGCTAATCGGCCTCGCGCACATCGCCGTCCAGCGCGACCGTTAATCCTCTCCTCATCTCCCTGCGATCTCGTAGGGAGGTTCCAGTACGCACCAATAAATTACATTTACGCGTAAGCTCATCAGGTTACAGGCCGTATGTATAAAGCCGTGCCTTATTCTGAATATTGCTTCTCGTAACATGAACTTTTTAGAACAGATGTTCGAAGTGAGTATAGTAATGCTGTCTTTTCACACGAAACGACGTGGACGATAACGAACACAAGGACAGCATTATGGATACAAAATTCATCGACTGGCATTCTGCTGACATTATTGCGGCACTGCGTAAAAAAGGGACATCGCTGGCTGCCGAATCACGTCGTCATGGGCTGAGCTCGTCGACGCTGGCAAACGCCCTGACCCGCCCATGGCCGAAGGGGGAACTGATTATTGCGACGGCGCTGGATACGCATCCGTGGGTGATATGGCCGTCACGCTATCACGATCCCATTACCCATGAATTTATCGACAGAACGCGCATGATGCGCCAGAGCAAAGCGAAGAAAGCACATCAGGACTGATGCACCCGGATTTACAGGAACAGCAATCCCCCGGCCTGTTCTGGCAGGGGGGTGCCGGAACGATTACTCGCCCTTCACACGCTCGATATTCGCACCCAGCGCGCGCAGTTTGTCTTCAATACGCTCGTAACCACGATCGATGTGGTAGATACGATCGACAACGGTAGTCCCTTCTGCAATACAACCTGCCAGTACGAGGCTCGCAGACGCGCGCAGATCGGTCGCCATCACCTGCGCACCGGACAGTTTTTCAACGCCGTGGCAAATGACCGTGTTGCTTTCAATCTCAGCATGCGCACCCATACGGATCAGTTCAGGTACGTGCATGAAACGGTTTTCGAAGATAGTTTCCGTGATGAAGCCTGTGCCTTCGGCCACCAGGTTCAACAGGGTGAACTGTGCCTGCATATCCGTCGGGAATGCCGGATGTGGCGCAGTGCGCACGTTAACGGCTTTAGGACGCTGCCCGTGCATATCGAGGCTGATCCAGTCTTCACCAATTTCAATGTCCGCACCCGCATCGCGCAGTTTCGCCAGCACCGCATCCAGGGTATCCGGTTGTGCGTTACGACAAACAATCTTACCGCCAGAAATGGCAGCCGCTACCAGGAAAGTACCGGTTTCGATACGGTCTGGCAGTACGCGGTACACACCACCACCCAGACGTTCAACGCCTTCGATGGTGATACGGTCTGTGCCCTGCCCGCTGATCTTCGCCCCCAGCGCGACCAGGAAGTTCGCGGTATCCACGATTTCCGGCTCTCGGGCGGCGTTTTCGATGATGGTAGTGCCTTCTGCCAGCGTAGCAGCCGACATGATGGTTACCGTTGCGCCCACGCTCACTTTGTCCATGACAATGTGCGCGCCTTTCAGGCGACCATTGACGGACGCTTTAACGTACCCCTCTTCCAGCTTGATCTCCGCGCCCAGCTTTTCCAGACCGAAGATATGCAGGTCGACTGGACGGGCACCGATAGCGCATCCGCCCGGCAGTGAAACCTGTCCCTGACCGAAACGCGCAACCAGCGGGCCAAGCGCCCAGATGGAAGCACGCATGGTTTTCACCAGCTCATACGGCGCTGAGAAGTTGTTCACGTTGCTGGCATCGATCCAGACGGAACCGTTACGCTCCACTTTGGTGCCCAACTGGCCGAGCAACTTCATGGTCGTGTCGATATCTTTCAGCTTCGGTACGTTCTGGATCTCTACCGGCTCTTCTGCGAGCAGCGCAGCGAAAAGAATGGGCAGCGCGGCGTTTTTAGCGCCAGAAATTGTGACTTCGCCCTGGAGACGCGTGGGTCCCTGTACACGAAATTTATCCATCGTTTGCTCTCTTATAAATTCAACCGTGCTGCGGGCGCTTCGCCCTCAGCTCAAAAACCGTTTAGTTTGCGATCGCGTGCCCACTCCTGTGGGGTGAACGCTTTAATCGACAGGGCGTGGATGCGGTTATCCGCAATGTATTCCATCAGCGGCGCGTACACAGCCTGCTGTTTCTTCACGCGACTCATTCCGTCGAACATCTCACCCACAGCAATAACCTGGAAGTGACTGCCATCGCCAGAGACGTGGGCTTCCTGAAGGGAGAGTGCATTCATCAGCACTGTCTGGATTTCATTATTTTCCATGGGGTCTACATCATCTGATAGTGAAAACAAGCTCAACATCTTAGAGCAAAGTGGCGCGGTCTTAAACAAGCAAAAAGCCCCGACGCGTAAACTGTCGGGGCTTTCGGAAGTAACGTACTGAAAAAGTTAGCGAGGTAATACGTCTTCAGGCAAATTGTAAAGCTGTGCAAGGGTTACGACATTATCGCTTACCCCCGTCAGGGTGACGCTACTCCCCTGCTTTTTGCCCGTGGCCACCAGGTGCGCCAGCAGGGCGATACCGGCGGTATCTACCCGCGTGACGCCATGGAGATCAATCAACGTCACGCCCTGCATCGCGTTATGGCGAGCGTCCCACAGCGGGTTAAGCAGATCCTGATCCAGCTCTCCCGTCAGCGTCAACGTCTCGCCGTCACGCGCCCAGCTAAGCTGCTGTGACATTACTTCTTCTCGTCCAGGGTAATTTTCTGACGAGAGATGGACTGAAGCTGAGCCGTCAGGCCATCGATGCCTTTGGTGCGCAGCAGATCGCTCCACTCGTTCTGTTTAGTGGTGATCATGCTGACGCCTTCAGCGATCATGTCGTACGCCTGCCAGTTTCCGGTCTGGCTGTTTTTACGCCACTGGAAGTCCAGGCGTACCGGTGGACGACCGTTTGGATCGATAATCGTCACGCGGATAGGAATGATGGTGGCATCGCCCAGCGGCTGTTCAGGGGCAATCTGATAGGTCTGCCCGTGGTACATCGCCAGCGCCTGGCCGTAAGCCTGTTTCAGGTATTCACGGAACGCCGCAAAGTAAGCCTCGCGCTGCGCCGGGGTCGCGTCTTTGTAGTAACGGCCCAGCACCAGTGCGCCCGCGTACTTGATCTGCACATACGGCAGCAGCTCCTGATCCACCACATCGCGCAGATAATCAGGGTTAGAACGGATTTTGGGCTGTTCGTTTTTAAGACGGTCGAAGGTTTTCTTCGCGGCCTCATCCATCAGTTTGTACGGGTTACTCTGATCCGCAGCGTGCGCCGCGGTTAGAGGGGCAATGACCAGCATGGCAACCATTAACAGTCGTTTAAACATGAATGACTTCTCCTGAAATTAATTCGTCGCGCCTGGCGTCGGTTCGACGTTGGTGTGGTCTTCACTCTGCGCAGGGGCATCGTCAGACTTTTTATCATCCCCTTTACTGTTGTAAAGGAACTGACCAATCATATCTTCCAGCACCATCGCTGACTTGGTATCCTGGATTACGCTACCGTCTTTAAGGATAGACGTTCCCAGCTCAGGATCTTCAAAACCAACGTTAAGGGCCAGATATTGCTCCCCCAGCAGGCCAGAGGTGCGGATAGAGAGCGAGCTGGTGTCCGGAATGTGGTTATAGCGTTCTTCGATATCCATTGCGACGCGCGGCAGATAGGTTTTCTCATCAAGCGTAATGTCAGCGACACGTCCAATAACGACGCCACCAATACGGACCGGTGAGCGCGCCTTCAGGCCGCCGATATTATCGAAAGTCGCGTAGACGCGATACGTCGGCTCGGTGCGAACAGAGGTGATGTCCGCCGCGCGCAGGCAGATAAACAGCGCGGCCAGCAGCGCCAGAAGCAAAAACACGCCAACCCAAATTTCATTTTTTCTCGTTTGCATGAACTCAATTCCCAAACATCAGTGCGGTGAGCACAAAATCCAGACCTAAAACGGCCAGCGACGAATGTACGACAGTACGCGTCGTTGCACGGCTAATGCCCGCCGACGTCGGAATGGCATCGTAACCATTAAACAACGCAATCCAGGTAACCGTCACAGCGAAAACCACGCTCTTGATCAGACAGTTCACCAGATCCATCCGCAGATCGATGGCGTCCTGCATGGCAGACCAGAAGAACCCGGCATCAATGCCTTTCCAGTTGACGCCAACCAGCGCGCCTCCCCAGATACCTACCGCCACAAAGAGGATAGTCAGTAACGGCAAGGAGATAACCCCGGCCCAGAAGCGCGGCGAGATCACCCGGCGCAGCGGATCGACCGCCATCATCTCCATACTGGAGAGCTGCTCTGTGGCGCGCATCAGGCCAATTTCAGCCGTCAGCGCTGATCCGGCACGCCCGGCGAACAGCAGCGCTGCTACAACCGGCCCGAGTTCACGCAGCAGCGAGAGCGCCACCAGCATGCCAAGGCTGGTTTCCGCGCTGTAGGTTGTCAGCACCAGATACCCCTGCAACCCTAGCACCATGCCAATAAACAGACCCGACACGATGATGATAAGCATCGACAGCACGCCGACGTTATAAAGCTGCCGCACCAGTAACGGCGCATGCTTGCGGAACTCCGGTTTGCCAACCAGCGCGTTGAACAACATTAATCCGGCACGCCCGAACGTACTGATGGTTTTTAGGCCACGGTGTCCAAGACCCGCCAACGCATTTAACAGCATGAGTGGATTAACTCCCTATTCCCAGTAAATCGTCATGATAGTCGCCCGCCGGATAGCGGAAAGGCACCGGCCCATCTGCGATACCGTCCAGGAACTGCCGCACGCGCGGATCGCCATTCTCCTGCAACGCCTGAGCGCTGCCGTGGGCGACGATCTTTTTGTCAGCCACAATATAGGCGTAATCAGCAATACTCAGCACTTCCGGCACGTCGTGGGAAACCACCACGCAGGTGACGCCAAGGGCGCTGTTCAGCTCCGAGATTAACTTCACCAGCACGCCCATGGTGATAGGGTCCTGCCCAACGAACGGTTCATCGAACATGATTAAATCGGGTTCCAGGGCAATAGCACGCGCCAGCGCGGCGCGGCGCGCCATCCCACCCGAGAGTTCGGACGGCATAAGTTTCGCAGCCCCCCGCAACCCCACGGCTTCGAGCTTCATCATCACCGTGCTGTGCAACAGCGCAGGAGGAAGATGGGTGTGCTCACGCAGCGGATAGGCCACGTTGTCAAATACGTTCATATCGGTGAACAGCGCACCCGACTGAAAGAGCATGCTCATCCGTTTGCGAACCGTGTAGAGGCGCGAGCGAGACATCTCCGGGACGTTTTCACCGTCGAAGAGAATTTCGCCGCTATCAGGGGGGATTTGCCCGCCGATAAGACGCAGCAACGTCGTTTTACCGATCCCTGACGGCCCCATGATGGCGGTGATTTTACCGCGCGGCACGGTCAGCGAAATATCATCAAATATCACCCGGTTGCCGCGAGAAAAACTGACGCCCCGGACATCGACTATATTCGCCATCGTTTGGCTCATTTATGGTTCCTTACTTACCTTGCTTCACTGCTGGCATGAAGCGTAAATCAGCCCTAAACCCCGCATTTTTACAGAATATTCACTATTGGGGTTAGCGAAAGCTGGCATTTGTTTTACTTTTCCGGCGCATAAAGTCAAAATTAGGAATTCGTCACGTCTCAGACTTCATCTGGCGCTAAAATTCGTGCGCAGTGGACCAGCGAGTATACCTGAAGAAAGGACTTTTGATGCTTTTAGCAACAGCACTGTTAATAATTGGTTTACTGTTGGTGGTCTACAGTGCTGACCGTTTGGTCTTTGCCGCATCCATTCTCTGTCGACTCATTGGCATGCCGCCCATCATTATTGGGATGACGGTGGTCAGTGTAGGCACATCGCTTCCTGAAATCATCGTTTCTGTTTCAGCCTCGTTGCATGGCCAGGTCGACCTCGCTATTGGCACTGCGATTGGCTCTAACATCGTCAATATCTTGCTGATTTTAGGCTTAGCCGCATTACTGCATCCATTTCGCGTACATTCCGATGTTTTGCGTCGTGAATTGCCGCTAATGTTAGTCGTCAGTCTGCTGGCAGGCTATGTGCTTTATGACGGGGTGCTGAGCGTCGGTGACGGTATATTCCTGCTCGCCCTGGCCGTGATCTGGTTGCTTTACAGCGTGAAGATCGCACGTCTGGCGGAAAAACAGGGTAATGATAGCCTCACGCGTGAGCATCTCGCCGAGCTGCCACGGGAAGGGACCTTACCCGTCGCCCTGCTGTGGCTGGGCGTCGCGCTGATCATAATGCCAATGGCCACGCGGATGGTGGTCGATAACGCGACGGTGCTGGCGAACGCGTTTGCGATGAGCGAACTGACAATCGGTCTGACGGTCATCGCCATCGGCACCAGCCTGCCAGAGCTGGCTACCGCCATCGCCGGGGCGCGTAAAGGGGAAGATGATATCGCCATCGGCAATATCATTGGCTCGAATATTTTCAATATCGCGATCGTGACGGGGCTGCCGGCATTAATCTCACCGGGGCCGTTTAACCCTATGGTCTTCACGCGCGATTACGGTGTGATGCTACTGGTCAGCGTAATTTTCGCCCTGCTCTGCTGGCGGCGAAAAGAGCAGATCGGCAAAGGCGCGGGCGCGCTGCTGACGGGTGGATTTATCGTATGGCTGGCGATGCTGTACTGGCTCTCGCCACTTCTCTCTGGGTAAACGGAAACGCATTATGTCGCAAATAGAATTGCAGCCGGGTTTTGACTTTCAGAAAGCAGGCAAAGACGTTCTGGAGATTGAACGTGAAGGTCTGGCGCAGTTAGATCAGTACATTAATCAGGATTTTAGTCTGGCCTGTGAGAAGATGTTCTACTGCGCCGGTAAAGTCGTGGTGATGGGGATGGGCAAATCCGGCCATATCGGGCGCAAAATGGCGGCGACCTTTGCCAGTACCGGCACGTCGTCATTCTTCGTTCATCCCGGTGAAGCCGCGCACGGTGACCTCGGCATGGTTACGCCGCAGGACGTGGTTATTGCGCTGTCCAACTCCGGGGAATCGAATGAAATCCTGGCGTTGATCCCGGTGCTGAAGCGTCTGCACGTACCGCTGATTTGCATGACCAGCCGCCCGGAAAGCAGCATGGCGCGTGCGGCAGATATTCACCTGTGCGTGAAGGTGCCTAAAGAAGCCTGCCCGCTGGGGCTGGCGCCGACCTCCAGCACAACCGCCGCGCTGGTGATGGGCGATGCCCTTGCCGTTGCGCTGCTGGAAGCCCGCGGTTTTACGCCAGAAGATTTCGCCCTGTCTCACCCCGGCGGCGCGCTCGGGCGCAAACTGCTGCTGCGGGTCAACGATATTATGCACACCGGGGATGAGATCCCGCACGTCAGCAAAGAGGCCTCTTTGCGCGACGCGTTACTGGAGATCACCCGTAAAAACCTGGGCATGACGGTTATCTGCGACGATCTGATGAAGATTCAGGGCATTTTCACCGACGGCGACCTGCGCCGGGTATTCGATATGGGTGTGGATGTCCGAACGCTGGGCATCGCTGATGTAATGACACCAGGCGGGATCCGCGTCCGTCCGGGCACGCTGGCGGTAGATGTACTGAACCTGATGCAGTCCCGTCATATTACCTCAGTGATGGTTGCCGATGGCGACCAACTGCTGGGTGTGGTACATATGCATGATCTGCTGCGCGCTGGCGTAGTGTAATGAAGGATAAGACAATGAGTAATGCGGGTGCATCCCTTGCAACCTGTTATGGCCCGGTGAGCGCCCACATGATGGCAAAGGCGGAAAATATCCGCCTGCTGATCCTCGATGTGGATGGTGTGCTCTCCGACGGTCTGATTTATATGGGCAATAACGGCGAAGAGCTGAAAGCCTTTAACGTTCGCGACGGTTACGGTATCCGCTGTGCGCTCACGTCCGGTATTGAAGTTGCAATCATCACCGGGCGGAAAGCTAAACTGGTAGAAGATCGGTGTGAAACGCTGGGCATTACCCATCTCTATCAGGGGCAGTCTGATAAGATGGTAGCCTTCCGGGATCTGTTGGGAAAACTGGCCATTGCACCAGAGAATGTGGCATACGTCGGGGATGATTTGATCGACTGGCCAGTCATGGCGGAGGTGGGTCTGAGCATCGCCGTGGCTGACGCGCACCCGCTGCTGATCCCGCGTGCTGATTATGTTACCCATATTCACGGTGGCCGCGGCGCCGTCCGTGAAGTCTGCGATCTGCTTCTGCTGGCGCAGGGCAAGCTTGATGAGGCGAAAGGGCAATCGATATGAGTAAAACCAGACGTTGGGTTATCATTCTGCTTGCGCTTGTCGCCCTGGTACTGATTGGCGTAAACCTCGCTGACCGCGAAGATACGCAAGCGGAAGTGGTTAACACGAGCGACCCGACCTATAAAAGCGATCACAGCGACACCGTGGTCTATAGCCCGGAAGGCGCGCTGAACTATCGCCTCGTTGCTCAGCATGTAGAATATTTTTCAGATGACGGTACTTCGTGGTTTACCCAACCGGTCATGACCACCTTTGATACGGACAAAGTGCCGACGTGGTCTATCAAGTCTGACCGGGCAAAACTGACAAATGACCGTATGCTTTACCTGTATGGTCACGTTGAAGTCAACGCCCTGACCGCTGACGCGCAACTGCGAAAAATTACGACGGATAACGCCCAGATCAACCTGGTCACCCAGGATGTCACGTCGCAGGATTTAGTCACCCTGTATGGCACAACATTTAATTCCAGCGGTTTAAGAATGCGCGGGAACTTACGCAGCAAAAACGCCGAGCTGATTGAAAAGGTTAGAACCTCCTATGAAATTCAAAACAAACAAACTCAGCCTTAAAGTTGTTATCGCCAGCGCGCTGCTGGCGGCCAGTCTTCCCGCGCTTGCTGTGACTGGCGACACCGAACAGCCGATTCATATTGAATCCGATACCCAGTCTCTGGATATGCAGGGTAACGTCGTCACCTTTACCGGCAACGTGGTCATGACCCAGGGCACCATCAAAATCAACGCCGACAAAGTGGTCGTTACCCGACCGGGCGGCGAGCAGGGCAAAGAGATTATCGATGGTTATGGCAACCCGGCCACCTTCTACCAGATGCAGGACAACGGCAAGCCGGTGAAAGGCCATGCCTCGCATATGCACTATGAACTGGCGAAGGATCTGGTCATCCTGACCGGTAATGCTTACCTGGAACAGCTGGACAGCAATATCAAAGGCGACAAGATCACTTATCTGGTGAAAGAGCAGAAAATGCAGGCCTCCAGTGAAAAAGGCAAACGCGTCACGACCGTTCTTGTGCCTTCGCAATTGCAGGACAAGAACAACGGCCAGGCTCCGGCACAGAAAAAGAGTAACTAATTCGTTATGGCAACTTTAACTGCAAAAAACCTCGCGAAAGCGTATAAGGGCCGCCGCGTCGTCGAAGATGTCAGTCTGACCGTCAACTCCGGCGAAATCGTGGGTTTGCTTGGCCCTAACGGGGCGGGTAAAACCACGACTTTCTACATGGTGGTGGGCATCGTCCCGCGTGACGCCGGCAACATCATCATCGATGATGAAGATATCAGTCTGCTGCCACTGCATGCCCGCGCGCGTCGTGGCATCGGCTATCTGCCGCAGGAAGCCTCCATCTTCCGCCGCTTAAGCGTGTTCGACAACCTGATGGCCGTGCTCCAGATCCGTGACGATCTGACCAGCGAGCAGCGCACTGACCGTGCGAACGAGCTGATGGAAGAGTTTCATATCGAACATCTGCGTGACAGCCTCGGTCAGGCGCTGTCCGGTGGTGAACGCCGCCGCGTTGAGATTGCGCGCGCGCTGGCAGCAAACCCGAAATTTATCCTGCTGGATGAACCGTTTGCGGGCGTTGACCCCATCTCCGTTATCGATATCAAACGTATTATTGAGCACCTGCGCGACAGCGGGCTTGGCGTACTGATCACGGACCACAACGTTCGCGAAACGCTGGCCGTGTGTGAGCGCGCCTACATAGTGAGCCAGGGCCATCTGATTGCCCACGGTACGCCGCAGCAAATCCTCGAAGATGAGCATGTTAAGCGCGTGTACCTTGGGGAAGACTTCAGACTCTGATAGGGTAGAGGTTAAGTCACGCCGAACCGGAGAAAAACGCTCTGAACATGAAGCAAGGTTTGCAATTACGGCTCAGCCAGCAACTGGCCATGACGCCGCAGCTACAACAGGCAATCCGTCTGTTGCAGCTGTCCACGTTAGAACTCCAGCAGGAGCTCCAGCAGGCGCTGGACAGCAATCCGCTGCTGGAGCAAACCGATCTTCATGACGAGATAGACGCTCAGCAGACGCAGGACACAGAAACGCTCGACTCCGTAGATGCGCTCGAACAGAAAGAGATGCCGGAGGAACTGCCGCTGGATGCCAGCTGGGATGAAATCTACACCGCGGGTACCCCTTCCGGGACGCGTGCAGATTACCAGGACGATGAACTCCCGGTCTACCAGGGCGAAACTACCCAGTCGCTTCAGGACTACCTGATGTGGCAGGTGGAGCTGACGCCTTTCTCCGATACCGATCGCGCCATTGCCACCTCGATTGTCGATGCCGTTGACGACACGGGCTATTTGACCGTGACGCTGGACGAGATTCTGGAAAGCATCGGCGATGACGAGATTGAACTGGAAGAGATCGAAGCCGTCCTGAAACGCGTTCAGCGTTTCGACCCGATTGGCGTCGCCGCGAAAGATCTGCGCGACTGCCTTCTGATCCAGCTTTCGCAGTTTGCCAAAGAGACACCGTGGATTGACGAAGCCCGGCTCATCATCAGCGAGCATCTGGATTTGCTGGCAAATCACGACTTCCGCACCCTGATGCGCGTCACGCGCCTCAAAGAAGAGGTGCTGAAGGAAGCGGTGAATCTGATCCAGTCACTCGATCCGCGTCCGGGGCAATCTATCCAGACCAGCGAACCGGAATACGTTATTCCTGATGTGCTGGTGAGAAAACACAATGGCCGCTGGGTCGTTGAACTGAACGCCGACAGCATTCCTCGCCTGCAAATCAACCAGCAATACGCCTCCATGTGCACCAGCGCCCGTAACGACGCTGATAATCAATACATTCGCAGCAACCTTCAGGAAGCACGCTGGTTGATTAAGAGTCTGGAAAGCCGTAATGACACGCTGCTGCGCGTCAGCCGCTGTATTGTCGAACAGCAGCAGGCATTCTTTGAGCAGGGCGAAGAGTTTATGAAACCGATGGTGCTGGCGGACATCGCCCAGGCCGTCGAGATGCATGAATCAACCATTTCCCGCGTGACCACGCAGAAGTATCTGCACAGCCCACGCGGTATTTTTGAGCTTAAGTATTTCTTCTCCAGCCACGTGAACACCGAAGGCGGCGGCGAAGCCTCGTCAACGGCTATTCGCGCCCTGGTGAAGAAGTTGATCGCCGCGGAGAACCCCGCGAAGCCACTCAGTGACAGTAAGTTAACCACCATGCTGTCCGATCAGGGTATTATGGTGGCACGCCGTACTGTCGCGAAGTATCGAGAGTCTTTATCCATTCCGCCGTCTAACCAGCGTAAACAACTGGTTTGACACAACCGATAAGGAAGACACTATGCAGCTCAATATCACCGGACATAACGTCGAAATTACTGAGGCTTTACGCGATTTTGTAAACGCTAAGTTCGCGAAACTCGAGCAGTATTTCGAGAGGATCAACCAGGTCTATGTTGTGTTGAAAGTGGAGAAAGTGACGCATATCTCGGATGCGACCCTGCACGTCAACGGAGGGGAACTTCATGCCAGTGCGGAAGGGCAAGACATGTACGCGGCTATCGACGGCTTGATTGATAAGCTTGCGAGACAGCTCAATAAACATAAAGATAAACTGAAACAACACTAATTGTCCGGGCAGTTAACGGGTGCAGGACGGCCTGTTGTGAAACACAACAGGCCATTTGTACAGTTAGCGCTTAGGTGAAATTATGATAAACAACGATTCCGCTCTTCAACTGAGCAATGTCCTTAACCAGGATTGTACCCGCAGTGGCGTTCACTGCCAGAGCAAAAAACGTGCGCTGGAAATCATCAGTGAGCTGGCCGCAAAACAGCTGGGTCTGCCGCCGCAGATCGTGTTTGAAGCCATTCTGACCCGTGAAAAAATGGGCAGTACCGGCATCGGCAATGGCATTGCGATCCCGCATGGCAAGCTGGAAGAAGATACGCTGCGTGCCGTGGGGGTGTTTGTGCAACTGGAAACGCCTATCGCTTTTGACGCCATCGATAACCAGCCTGTGGATCTGCTCTTCGCGCTGCTGGTTCCTGCCGATCAGACCAAAACCCACCTGCACACGCTGTCGCTGGTTGCCAAACGTCTGGCGGATAAAACCATTTGTCGTCGACTGCGCTCAGCTCAAAGTGATGAAGAGCTTTATCAAATTATCACTGAAGCAGAAGGCAATCAGGATGAGGCATAATCGGGAAAGGGCCTTCAGAACGGCTGCCCTGAGGAGAAACGGAACATGGTGCTGATGATCGTCAGCGGTCGTTCGGGGTCCGGGAAGTCCGTGGCCCTGCGCGCGCTGGAAGACATGGGATTTTACTGCGTAGATAACCTGCCGGTAGTGCTGTTACCCGATCTGGCGCGGACGCTGGCGGACAGGCAAATCTCTGCCGCCGTCAGTATTGACGTGCGTAACATGCCGGAATCGCCGGAAATCTTCGAGCAGGCAATGAACAGTCTGCCGGAGTGCTTCTCGCCTCAGCTCTTGTTCCTGGACGCTGACCGCAACACGCTGATCCGCCGTTACAGCGATACACGTCGTTTGCATCCGCTCTCAAGTAAAAATCTTTCGCTGGAAAGCGCCATCGATAAAGAGAGCGATCTGCTTGAGCCGCTGCGTTCCCGGGCCGACCTGATTGTCGACACCTCAGAAATGTCCGTCCACGAGCTGGCGGAAATGCTGCGTACTCGCTTACTCGGCAAGCGCGAGCGCGAACTGACGATGGTGTTTGAATCCTTCGGCTTTAAGCACGGTATCCCTATCGATGCGGATTACGTTTTTGATGTGCGTTTCCTGCCGAACCCACACTGGGATCCGAAACTGCGTCCGATGACCGGTCTGGATAAGCCGGTGGCGGCGTTCCTCGACCGACACACAGAAGTACACAATTTTATCTACCAGACGCGAAGCTACCTTGAGCTATGGTTACCTATGCTGGAGACAAACAATCGTAGCTACCTGACGGTGGCGATTGGCTGTACCGGCGGTAAACATCGTTCGGTCTACATTGCCGAACAGCTGGCCGATTACTTCCGCTCACGCGGGAAGAACGTTCAGTCCCGTCATCGCACGCTGGAAAAACGTAAAACATGACCGTAAAACAGACCGTCGAAATCACCAATAAGCTGGGCATGCATGCGCGCCCGGCGATGAAGCTGTTTGAACTGATGCAGGGTTTTGATGCTGAGGTGCTGCTGCGCAACGATGAGGGAACCGAGGCAGAAGCCAACAGCGTGATTGCGCTGCTGATGCTGGATTCTGCCAAAGGCCGCCAGATTGAAGTTGAAGCCACCGGCCCGCAGGAAGAAGAAGCGCTGGCGGCAGTGATTGCCCTGTTTAACGCCGGGTTTGACGAAGATTAACGTTCGCCACGTCGGCGGGTAGCGCTGCGCTTACCCGCTTTACATAAGATTATTTCGCTCCATAAAGCCTTCCCCACCCAGCTGACGCATCTGGCGCATAATCCACGCCTGGCGGCTTCGCACGTAGCCTGACGGCGCGCTGGCCTTAAAACGCAGCGGGTTCGGCAGCACGGCGGCAAGCAGTGCCGCTTCGGACATAGTCAGCCTGCTGGCGGGCTTGCCAAAATAGCGCTGCGATGCCGCTTCGACGCCAAACACGCCGTCACCAAACTCCGCGATATTCAGGTAGACGGTCAAAATGCGTTTTTTGCTCCACACCGTCTCGACGCCCAGCGTCAGCCCGGCCTCCAGCCCTTTTCTCACCCAGCTGCGACCGTCCCATAAGAACAGGTTTTTTACCGTCTGCTGGGAAAGCGTCGACGCACCGCGGACGCGGTTTTCATGACGTTCATTATGATCCAGCGCCTTCTCGATAGCCGCCACGTCAAAACCCCAGTGCTCCGGGAATTTCTGATCTTCTGCCGCAATGACCGCCAGCCCCATCCACGGGGAGATTTCGTCCATGCCGACCCAGTCTGAGTGGGCAACATAGCCAAAATCACCCGAGAGCCAGGCGCTAATCTGCCGCTCTGCCATCACGGCCGAGAACGGGACGGGCAGGATGCTGAACAGCGCAATGCCTCCGCCCCAAAAAACGGCCAGGACCAGCACAATACGCAGCAGGATCCGTTTTAACCACCCGCCAGGGGATAATTTACGGCTCATTCGGTAAGAACCAGCACTCTGTCCACCAGCTTTTCAATGCCTGCAGCAGCCTCGGCAATGTTCTGCGCCAGCATATACGCCGGCGTGGTGACGATTTTATTGTCCTCATCCACCACAATGTCGTCTACCGGGCATGGCACGTGTTCGCCGCCCATATCTTCGACAATTTCAGCAGTATCAATGTCGGTTCCGATCGTGAGCCGCAGCGGGAAATCAAAAATTTTCGGCAGCATGGCTGGCGCAATGCAGATAAAGCCCTGCGGCTTACCCGCCGCATGCATCGCCAGCGATAGCGCTTTCAAATCGGGCTCGACCTGACACGCCGCGCCTTGCGTTGCAAACGTGCTCAGGTTTTTCGCCGCGCCAAAGCCGCCCGGCACGATGAGCGCATCTAGCTCAGCCGCATCGGCCTGTACCAGCGGATGAATATCCCCGCGCACAATACGCGCCGCTTCAATCAGCACGTTACGGCTTTCCGCCATTGGCTCGCCGGTAAGATGATTAACCACGTCTGCCTGCGTTTTATCCGGAGCGAAGCAGATAACGTCGGCCCCCTGGCGCGATAATGCCAGCAGCGTTAATACGGTTTCATGTATCTCTGAACCATCGTAAACGCCACATCCGCTCAGCACGACACCCACTTTCTTCATTCTGACGATCCTTCTATGCAACTCGCTGAAGCACATTAAAAATTCTGATTAAAACGCTATGCTTCACACATTTCACTGATTCATGTAACAAACTGTTTAAGATTTGCTATCTTATCTGCGTGCGGCCTTAATTTTCAGGCGGCGTCCATGCGAAAACAACCCATAAAAATCAGGCGCAGCCACGATTTCCCTGGTGTTGGCGCAGTATTCGCGCACCCCGGTATAGCCGGGGTCATTTTTTTCGGGATTCTACCCAGGCTTTCAGCACTGCCACATCGTTTTGCCACTCTTGTTTCATCTCTTCAACCCAATCACCTACGTTATCTTCCCAGGCAGGTAAATCAGGCGACTGAATCTGTTGGCCCAATTGCTGGAGATGGCGTAACCCGACTGAACCAGCTGCGCCTTTGATTTTATGTCCCTCTTCGACGATGCCCTTCTGGTCACGCGCCGTCAGGTTGGATTCGAGCACGTTCAGATAGCCCGGCATCATTTTTTCGAACACGGCCAGGCCATCGGTGATCAGTTTGGGTCCCACCAGATCGATATACTGCTCCAGCATGGCGGTATCCAGTATCGTTTGGGTTTTGGCGCTATCAACAGACGTCATGGTGCTCTCCTCTTCATCACAGGTATCCCAGAACTTCTTGATCATCGCCGTCAGGGCAGGTACTGCCAGCGGCTTGCTGAGCACATCGTCCATACCGGCCTCGAGGTACTCTTTTTTATCTTTCAACACGTTTGCGGTCAACGCAACCAGAGGCGGCAGCTCGTCAGGAGCATATTTGTGCGTCAGCTCGCGGGAGATATCCAGCCCGGTCATGTCCGGTAGCTGAATATCGAGCAGCACCAGGTCGTACTCGCCCGGCGTGAACATCTCCAGCGCGGCTTTGCCGGTCATCGCGACATCCACGCTGTTACCGAGTTTTTCCAGTACCGACCGGGCGACAATGACGTTCAGCTCAATATCTTCAACCAGCAGGACGTGCAGGGCTGGAAGCGGCATATCGTCGTTCTCAAACGTATCTTCCACTTCTTCAGCAACAGCAGGGGCGTGGACGGTAAGCGTAAAGGTGGAGCCTTTACCCGGCTGGCTGGCAACGGTGATATCCCCACCCATACTTTTCGCCAGACGTTTCGACACCGCCAGGCCAATGCCCGTGCCGGTCGCCGGTTTACCGCCGTGGCTGTCTTTAACCTGATAATACATGGCGAAGATCTTATCCTGCTCATCCTGAGGAATGCCGATACCCGAGTCCTCAACTTCAAAGTGCAGCATGTCCCCCTCATCATAGCGAATGCGCACCGCAACCTGTCCCTTCTGGGTAAACTTCACGGCGTTGCTGATGAGATTCCACAGGATCTGACGCAGACGCGTGCCGTCCGTCACCACTTTATGCGGCAGCGGCAGCGTCGGCTCCATCACGAAGCTCAATCCTTTCTGCTGGGCCTGCAAACCTGACAGGTTCTCCAGGTCTGCGAGGAAGCCGGTAAAATCAACCGGCTGGTTGTCGAGCTGAACTTTACGGCGCTCCATCTTATCCATGTCGATAATATCATTGAAGATATTGCCCAGCGTGACCGCCGAAACGTGGATCGTTTTGAGGTATTTTTCCTGCTCGCTGGTCAGGTCGGTATCCAGCAGAATACGGCTCAGCCCCACGATACCGTTTAGCGGCGTACGAAGCTCATGGCTGATGGTGGAGATGAAGGTGGTCTTGTCACGACTGGCGCGCTCCAGCGCATCCTGATATCGCTTACGCTCGGTGATATCACGGCCAAAGCCCATCAGACCATGACGTTTACCCACCCAATCGTAATAAGGCACTTTGCGGATCTCAAAGCAGGCCTTGCGCCCGTCGGGGTAGTCCAGCCACTGCTCATAGGTCAACGAGACGTTATGACGGAACACCTTTTCATCCGTCTCCATCACTTTTGCCGCCGCCTCTTCGGAATAGACATCCTGAGGTTTCAGGTGTATCAGCTGCTTTTCGCTTTTCCCGGTCAACAATTCCATGGCCCGGTTACAGCCGGAGAACTCTTTATCTTCATTACGGTAGAACACCAGATCCGGCGACGCATCGAGGAACGAGCGCAGGAAAGAGGATTGCTGTTCAAGCTGGATCTGCGTGACCTCACGCTCTTTCATCTCAATTTTCAGCTGCTCCAGCGTGGTCTGACGCTCGGCTTCCGCCTTCTCACGGTCTGAAATTTCCTGATTCAGCTGGGCAATGTTGTCCTTGAGCTGAACGTTGAGTTTAAGATCGCGCTCGCGCATCTCTTCCAGCTTATCCACCAGTTTCGATAAACGCTGTCGGGACTCTTCCAACTGCTCAACCACCACGGAGAGGAAATAGACCGCCCATGGGGTGATCAGCAGGCCAAAGAAAATAGAGCGGATCACGTCGATGCTCTCGACCTGACCATGCAGAACCATGGTCACGGCCATTTGCACGACGATGGCCAGAACGACCAGCGCCAGCGCCAGCAGCATGGAAAAACGCACCAGCCCGAGCTTCATCATCAGGTCGACGTAGTACTGGGCCAGCATTCGAATTTGCTTCATAGAGGATCCCTTCACGACTTTATCGCTCAATAATACTCAAATTCACGGCGAGGCGTTGAAGGTTGTGAGAAAAAGTGCGGGGTGAAACAGGAGATTAGCCTCGCCCCCGGGCAAGCGGGAGCGAGGAAGAAGGTTTATCAGGAGCGTTTTAGCAGCATCCAGAGGCTGATCAGGAAGAAACTGGCGCTCGGCAACAGCGCGCCGATAATTGGCGGAATGCCATACACCAGCGTCAGCGGACCAAAAATCTGATCGAGGACGTAGAACACGAAACCAAAGCTGATACCGGTTACCACGCGAACCCCCATCGGCACGCTACGTAGCGGTCCAAAGATGAACGACAGCGCCATCAGCATCATCACCGCCACGGACAGCGGCTGGAAGATTTTGCTCCACATGTTGAGCTGGTAACGCCCCGCATCCTGCCCGCTCGATTTCAGATACTTCACGTAGTTATGCAGACCGCTGATGGAGAGCGCATCGGGATCAAGCGCCACGACGCCAAGCTTGTCCGGCGTCAGGTCGGTTTTCCAGGTACCGCTAACGGTCTGCGAACCGGTGATCTGTTTCGGGTTAGTCAGGTCAGATTCATCAACCTGGGATAACCGCCACAGCTTGTTGTTTGCATCAAATTTAGCAGAGGCGGCATAACGCACTGACTGCAAACGACGATCGTTATTGAAAGCATAGATACTCACGCCACCCAGCTCGTCATCCCCTTTCACGCGTTCGATATAGACAAAGTTCTGGCCATCTTTCGCCCATAATCCCTGCTGCGTGGAGAGCAGAGAACCGCCGTACATCGCCTGAGCACGGTAGTTACGCGCCATCTGTTCGCCCTGCGGCGCGACCCATTCGCCGATCGCCATGGTCAGCAGCACCAGCGGGATCGCGGTTTTCATCACCGACAGCGCAACCTGCATACGGGTAAAGCCCGATGCCTGCATCACCACCAGTTCGCTACGCTGAGCCAGCATCCCCAGGCCCAGCAGCGCACCCAGCAGGGCCGCCATCGGGAAGAAGATCTGCACATCTTTTGGTACGCTGAGCAGGGTGTACATCCCGGCGCCCAACGCGTCGTAACTCCCCTGCCCGGCTTTTTTCAGCTGGTCGACAAATTTGATAATGCCCGAGAGCGACACCAGCATGAACAGGGTCATCATGATGGTGGTAAAAATTGTTTTACCGATATAGCGGTCAAGTACGCCAAACGCCTGCATTAGATGGCTCCTTTACGCGTAAACCGGGCACGAAGACGACGCACAGGCACCGTGTCCCACAAGTTGAGTCCGACTGCCAGCAGCAGATACAAACCATTCACGACCCAGGTCCAGATCATCGGGTCAATTTTTCCTTTCCCGCCGTTAGACTTGATTGAGGTTTGCAGCAGGAAGAACACCAGATACAGCAGCATCGCTGGCAGCATCGACAGCACGCGGCCCTGGCGCGGGTTTACCACGCTCAACGGAACCACCATCAGCGCCATCATAAATACGGTGAATACCAGCGTGATACGCCAGTGCAGTTCAGCACGCGCACGATCGGTATCAGTATTCATTAAGGTGCGCATATCCATCTGCTCGGTATCCGTTGGATCGAGCGCGACGGCCTGGTGACCAATAATGGCCTGGTAGTTCTGGAAATCGGTGATACGGAAGTCACGCAGCATAGCCGTGCCTTCGAAACGCGTTCCTTTGTTCAGCGTGACAACCTGAGAGCCGTCTTTACGCTGCGCCAGCTGACCGGAATCCGCCACTACCACAGAAGGGCGAGCGTTACCTTTCGGGCGCAGTTGAGCAAGAAACACGTCATTGAAGCGGCTGCCATCGACGCTTTCGATAAACAGCACGGAGTTACCGTCGGTCGCCTGCTGGAACTGCCCCTGCGCCAGCGCCGCCAGCCCCGGGTTAGCTTTTGCTTCCGCCAGCACCTCATCCTGATGACGGGACGAGGTCGGCCCCGCCCACATGACGTTAACCGCGGCAACAATGCCCGTAAACAGCGCCAGCACCATGGCTGCCTTTACCAATACGGCCTTACTGAGGCCGCAGGCATGCATCACGGTGATTTCACTTTCGGTATAGAGCTTACCCAAGGTCATCAGCAGACCAAGGAACAGGCTTAACGGCAGGATAAGCTGCGCCATTTCCGGCACGCCAAGCCCGAGCAGGGAAAGCACCAGATTCGTTGGGATTTCGCCATCAACTGCCGCGCCGAGGATCCTGACCAGCTTCTGACAGAAAAAGATCAGAAGGAGGATAAAGAGGATCGCCAGTTGGCTCTTCAGCGTCTCCCGAACCAGATATCTTATGATTATCACTTTAAATACGCCCGTTAAAACTCGTCTTATGCAGGAATTTAGCTTGTTTCATGGCTTAAACGTCATTTATTCTCTTGAGTCGTCGAAATCATCGCTAAGATTAAAAAACCCGGCGGATTCGCGCTTCATGACATTTATTGACGTGTCGAAACCGTAGTAACGTAAGATTAACACGAAGTCACCACAACGGCGGACATGAGTTACGAAAGGTTTCAATTCTATCCGTAGCCGCCGCCGTTGTCTTTAAGATTCAGGAGCGTAGTGCATGGAGTTCAGTGTAAAAAGCGGTAGCCCGGAGAAACAGCGGAGTGCCTGCATCGTTGTGGGCGTCTTTGAACCACGCCGACTCTCCCCGATCGCCGAGCAACTCGATAAAATCAGCGACGGCTATATCAGCGCCCTGCTGCGCCGTGGCGAACTGGAAGGCAAACCAGGGCAGACCCTGTTGCTGCACCACGTTCCAAACGTCCTGTCCGAGCGTATTCTGCTGATTGGCTGCGGTAAAGAACGTGAGCTTGATGAGCGCCAGTACAAGCAGGTTATTCAGAAAACCATTAATACACTGAATGATACTGGTTCGATGGAAGCCGTCTGCTTCCTCACGGAGCTGCACGTTAAGGGCCGCAACACGTACTGGAAAGTACGCCAGGCCGTCGAAACCGCAAAAGAGAGCCTCTACAGCTTTGATCAGTTGAAGACCACCAAAAGCGAGCCGCGTCGCCCGCTGCGTAAAATGGTCTTTAACGTGCCGACCCGTCGCGAGCTGACCAGCGGCGAGCGCGCCATTCACCACGGTCTGGCGATTGCTGCCGGTATTAAAGCGGCAAAAGATCTTGGCAATATGCCGCCAAACATCTGTAACGCCGCGTACCTGGCGTCACAGGCGCGCCAGCTGGCTGACGCCTACAGCAAGAACGTCATCACCCGCGTTATCGGCGAACAGCAGATGAAAGAGCTGGGGATGCACTCTTATCTGGCGGTCGGTAACGGCTCCCAGAACGAATCCCTGATGTCGGTCATCGAATACAAAGGCAATCCGTCTGAAGACGCGCGTCCGATCGTGCTCGTTGGCAAAGGGCTGACCTTCGACTCCGGCGGTATCTCCATCAAGCCTTCAGAAGGCATGGATGAGATGAAGTACGACATGTGTGGCGCGGCGGCGGTTTACGGCGTCATGCGCATGGTCGCGGAACTTCAGTTGCCCATCAACGTGATCGGCGTGCTGGCGGGCTGCGAAAACATGCCTGGCGGCCGCGCTTATCGCCCGGGTGATGTGCTGACTACCATGTCCGGCCAGACCGTTGAAGTGCTGAACACCGACGCCGAAGGCCGTCTGGTGCTGTGCGACGTGCTGACCTACGTTGAGCGTTTCGAACCTGAAGCGGTTATCGACGTAGCTACCCTGACCGGCGCCTGCGTGATTGCGCTGGGGCATCACATCACCGGCCTGATGTCGAACCACAATCCGCTGGCGCATGAGCTGATCGGCGCGTCCGAACAGGCTGGCGACCGCGCGTGGCGTCTGCCGCTGGGGGACGAGTTCCAGGAACAGCTGGAGTCTAACTTCGCGGATATGGCGAACATTGGTGGTCGTCCTGGCGGCGCAATTACCGCAGGCTGCTTCCTGGCGCGCTTCACCCGCAAGTACAACTGGGCGCACCTGGACATTGCGGGGACCGCATGGCGCTCCGGTAAAGCCAAAGGCGCGACCGGACGTCCGGTGGCGCTGCTGTCGCAGTTCCTGCTCAATCGCGCGGGTTTTAACGGCGACGAGTGATGAAAAACGCCGGGTAGCGGCTTCGCCTTACCCGGCCTACAACGTCACTCAACCGTAGGCCGGGTAAGCGTAGCGCCACCCGGCTTTGCATTTAAATCCACGACAAGAAACCCCATATATGAAGAATGCAACGTTCTACCTTCTGGACAATGACACCCATCAGGATGGCCTCAGCGCCGTTGAACAACTGGTGTGTGAAATTGCCGCAGAACGTTGGCGCGCAGGTAAACGCGTCCTGATTGCCTGTGAAGATGAGCAGCAGGCGATTCGTCTGGATGAAGCGCTATGGGCGCGCCCGCCGGAGAGTTTTGTTCCGCATAACCTGTCGGGCGAAGGTCCACGCGGCGGGGCACCGGTGGAGATTGCCTGGCCGCAAAAACGCAACAGCAGCGCGCGCGACATTCTCATTAGCCTGCGGACAGACTTTGCAGATTTTGCCACCGCTTTCACAGAAGTGGTAGACTTTGTCCCTTACGAAGAATCTTTGAAACAGCTGGCGCGCGAACGCTACAAAGCGTACCGCCTGGCCGGTTTTAACCTGAATACGGCAACCTGGAAATAATGGAAAAGACATATAACCCACGCGATATCGAACAGCCGCTTTACGAGCACTGGGAACAGCAGGGCTATTTCAAGCCTAACGGCGACGAAAGCAAAGAGTCCTTCTGCATCATGATCCCGCCGCCGAACGTCACCGGCAGTTTGCATATGGGGCATGCTTTCCAGCAGACCATCATGGATACCATGATCCGCTACCAGCGTATGCAGGGTAAAAACACCCTGTGGCAGGCGGGGACTGACCACGCGGGTATCGCGACCCAGATGGTGGTTGAGCGTAAAATTGCCGCTGAAGAGGGTAAAACCCGCCACGACTACGGTCGCGACGCGTTTATCGACAAAATCTGGCAGTGGAAAGCGGAATCCGGCGGCACTATTACCCGTCAGATGCGCCGTCTCGGCAACTCCGTGGACTGGGAGCGTGAGCGCTTCACCATGGATGAAGGCCTGTCCAACGCCGTGAAAGAAGTCTTCGTGCGCCTGTACAAAGAAGACCTGATTTACCGTGGCAAACGCCTGGTCAACTGGGACCCGAAACTGCGTACCGCCATCTCTGACCTGGAAGTGGAAAACCGCGAGTCTAAAGGCTCCATGTGGCACATCCGCTATCCGCTGGCCGACGGCGCGAAAACCGCCGACGGTAAAGATTACCTGGTGGTGGCGACCACCCGTCCGGAAACCCTGCTGGGCGATACCGGCGTGGCCGTTAACCCGGAAGATCCGCGCTATAAAGATCTGATCGGCAAATTTGTGGTGCTGCCGCTGGTGAACCGCCGTATTCCGGTTGTGGGCGACGAACACGCCGACATGGAAAAAGGCACCGGCTGCGTGAAAATTACCCCGGCGCACGACTTTAACGACTATGAAGTCGGTCGTCGTCATCAACTTCCGATGATCAACATTCTGACCTTCGACGGCGATATCCGCGAAAGCGCAGAAGTGTACGACACCAAAGGCAACGAATCCGACGTTTATTCCAGCGACATCCCGGCTGAGTTCCAGAAGCTGGAGCGCTTTGCCGCGCGTAAAGCCGTCGTAGCCGCCGTGGACGCGCTCGGCCTGCTGGAAGAGATTAAACCTCACGATCTGACCGTGCCGTACGGCGACCGTGGCGGCGTGGTTATCGAGCCAATGCTGACCGACCAGTGGTACGTGCGTGCCGACGTGCTGGCGAAACCGGCTGTGGAAGCGGTTGAGAACGGCAGCATTCAGTTCGTGCCGAAGCAGTACGAAAACATGTACTTCTCCTGGATGCGCGATATTCAGGACTGGTGTATCTCCCGTCAGCTGTGGTGGGGTCACCGTATCCCGGCGTGGTACGACAATGAAGGCAACGTCTACGTTGGCCGCACCGAAGAGGAAGTGCGTCAGGAAAACAACCTGGGCGCTGACGTTGCGCTGCGCCAGGACGAAGACGTGCTGGATACCTGGTTCTCTTCCGCGCTGTGGACCTTCTCGACCCTCGGCTGGCCGGAAAACACCGACGCGCTGCGTCAGTTCCACCCAACCAGCGTGATGGTCTCCGGCTTCGACATCATCTTCTTCTGGATCGCCCGCATGATCATGATGACCATGCACTTCATCAAAGACGAAGATGGCAAGCCGCAGGTTCCGTTCCATACCGTTTACATGACCGGCCTGATCCGCGACGACGAAGGCCAGAAGATGTCCAAATCCAAGGGTAACGTTATCGACCCGCTGGACATGGTTGATGGTATCTCTCTGGAAGAGCTGCTGGAAAAACGTACCGGCAACATGATGCAGCCGCAGCTGGCGGAGAAAATCCGCAAGCGTACCGAGAAGCAGTTCCCGAACGGGATCGAATCTCACGGTACCGACGCCCTGCGCTTCACCCTGGCGGCGCTGGCCTCCACCGGTCGTGACATCAACTGGGATATGAAGCGTCTCGAAGGTTACCGTAACTTCTGTAACAAGCTGTGGAACGCCAGCCGCTTCGTGCTGATGAACACCGAAGATCAGGATTGCGGATTTAACGGCGGCGAAATGACCCTGTCTCTGGCAGACCGCTGGATCCTGGCGGAATTTAACCAGACGGTGAAAGCGTTCCGCGACGCGCTGGACAGCTACCGCTTCGACATCGCGGCAGGCATCCTGTACGAATTCACCTGGAACCAGTTCTGTGACTGGTATCTGGAGCTGGCGAAGCCGGTCATGAACGGCGGCACTGAGGCGGAGCTGCGCGGTACGCGTAATACGCTGATTACCGTCCTGGAAGGTCTGCTGCGCCTTGCGCACCCGATCATTCCGTTCATCACCGAAACCATCTGGCAGCGCGTGAAGGTAATTGCCGGTATAAACGCCGATACCATCATGCTCCAGCCGTTCCCGGCATTCGATGCCGCGAAAGTGGATGAAGCCGCGTCTGCGGATACCGAGTGGCTGAAACAGGCGATCGTTGCGGTACGTAACATCCGCGCGGAAATGAACATCGCTCCGGGTAAACCACTGGAGCTGCTGCTGCGCGGTTGCAGCGAAGCTGCCGTTCGTCGCGTCACCGAGAACAACACCTTCCTGAAAACCATGGCGCGTCTGGAAAGCATCACCGTGCTGCCTGCCGATGACAAAGGTCCGGTTTCCGTGACCAAAATTATCGACGGCGCGGAGCTGTTGATCCCGATGGCGGGCCTGATCGACAAAGACGCTGAGCTGGCTCGTCTGGCGAAAGAAGTGGCGAAAGTCGACGTGGAAATCGGCAAAATCGAAAGCAAACTGGCGAACGAAGGCTTTGTGGCCCGCGCGCCGGAAGCGGTCATCGCCAAAGAGCGTGAGCGTCTGGTTGCCTTCGCCGATGCGAAGACCAAACTGATCGAGCAGCAGGCGGTTATCGCAGCCCTGTAATGCTTTTACCCCTTACGCTTCAGGGCGTAAGGGGTATCCTTCCTGAAAACTCCTCGCTTGCACTCCCCTTTCTGCGGTGCTATTAACAGCAGTTGTGTGTCAATTTTTGTCATGAGTAATGCTATGAGCGTGATTACCCCCGTCGCGACGACAATGCGTCGGATCACTGAGCAGGACAACCCGGCTATCGCCGCCGTTATCCGCACGGTATCGGCCGAATATGGCCTGACCGCCGACAAAGGCTACACCGTGGCCGACCCAAATCTGGACGAACTTTTTCAGCTGTACAGCCAGCCGGGCCATGCCTATTGGGTCATCGAGCAGGACGGCCAGGTCGTGGGCGGCGGCGGCATTGCCCCCCTGCTCTGCAGCGAGCCGGATATCTGTGAACTCCAGAAAATGTATTTCCTGCCAACGATACGCGGACAAGGCCTGGCGAAAAAGCTGGCGCTGGTCGCCCTGGAACATGCACGCTCACAGGGCTTTAAACGTTGCTACCTTGAAACCACCGCTTTCCTTAAAGAGGCCATTGGCCTGTATGAGCATCTGGGCTTTGAGCATATCGATGCCCCACTGGGCTGCACGGGCCACGTGGACTGCGAAGTCAGGATGCTGAAAAGTCTGTAAGTTTTGTTCCTGCCGTCTTCTGTTAAGCGTCTGTAAACTGAATGCTCTACACTCACAGTTCACACCAAAACAGGGGAAACGCGATGTCGAAGATAAAAAGCTACGCCGCACCGCAGGCGGGTGCAGAACTTGAGCTGTACGAGTACGATGCGGGCGAACTAAAAGCGGAAGACGTCGAAGTACAGGTGGATTACTGCGGGATCTGCCATTCAGACCTCTCGATGATCGACAATGAATGGGGCTTTTCCAGCTATCCGCTGGTTGCCGGGCACGAAGTCATTGGCCGCGTCGTTGCGCTCGGCAGCGCCGCGCAGGACAAAGGGCTGAAAGTGGGCCAGCGCGTGGGTATCGGCTGGACGGCACGCAGCTGCGGCCACTGCGACGCCTGTATTAGCGGTAACCAGATCAACTGCCTTGAGGGCGCTACGCCGACCATCCTGAACAAGGGTGGTTTCGCCGATAAACTACGCGCCGACTGGCAATGGGTTATCCCGCTGCCGGACAGCATTGATATTGAATCAGCAGGTCCGCTACTGTGTGGCGGTATCACCGTATTTAAACCGCTGCTGATGCATCACGTAACTGCCACCAGCCGCGTGGGCGTGATCGGTATTGGCGGGCTGGGGCATATTGCCATCAAACTGCTGCACGCGATGGGCTGTGAAGTGACAGCGTTCAGCTCTAACCCGGCGAAAGAGCAGGAAGTGCTGGCGATGGGTGCGGATAAAGTGGTGAACAGTCGCGATCCCGAGGCGCTCACCGCCCTGGCAGGCCAGTTTGACCTGATCATCAACACCGTCAACGTCGATCTCGACTGGCAGCCGTACTTTGAAGCCCTGGCCTACGGCGGTAACTTCCACACCGTGGGTGCGGTGATGAAGCCGCTGCCGGTTCCGGCGTTTACCCTGATCGGCGGCGATCGCAGCGTATCCGGATCTGCTACCGGCACGCCATATGAGTTACGCAAGCTGATGAAGTTTGCCGGACGCACAAAAGTGGCGCCGACCACCGAACTGTATCCGATGTCAAAAATCAACGAAGCAATCCAGCACGTGCGCGACGGCAAAGCCCGCTACCGCGTGGTGTTGAAAGCGGATTTCTGATGTGAGTTTGCCGGGTGGCGGCTTCGCCTGACCCGGCCTACTTTCACTGCCGCGCCAATACGTTAAGTACTTCTGCCACCGCGACCGCTCCCGGATCCATCACCCCATCCAGGTTCTCTTTATTGACATACGACGAGCGTCCCGCGCCGGCTTTCGCCATTTTTGCCGTTGCTTCGGCGCCCTGCTGCGCAGCCTGCGCCGCCGTCCGCAGATCGCCATCCCTTAACGCCTCCAGCGCCGGTTGCAGGGCGTCGATCAGCGTGCGATCCCCGAGATCTGCACCGCCATACTGCTTCATCTGCGCCAGTCCGCTCAACAATGCTTCTGGTAGCGGCTGTCCATCGTGAAGCTTTTGTCCTGCCGCCGTGAAGAAGATCGACATCAGCACCCCGCTCGACCCGCCCATTACCGTAGCCAGCCGCTCCCCCACCAGCAGGAGTAATGTCGGCACGTCGTTAAGGGGCAGGTTGTTCTCCTCAAGTCGCTGCGCAATATCCCGCGCCCCTTGCGCAAAGGTGGAGCCCGTATCGCCATCGCCTACTTTGGCATCCAGCGCGTTGAGGCGATTTTCCAGCTGGATCAATGTCTTCGTTACCGAAGCGACGGCCTCGCTCACCTGCGGATTGTCCGATGGGGTATATTCCACGCGGTCATGAAGGGCGCTATGGGGGACGGTACGCAGGGGCGCGAACGCGACGGGCTTCTGCCAGCCCAGCGTCTCGACCTCGGCGTGTATCGCCTTCTCGAAGAAATCGCTGAGCTTTAACAGCGTTAGCGAAAACCCTTTCATATCCAGCGCACTCACCAGCGGCGCCGGGCCAATCAGATACGCTATGTTCTCTTTCAGCGCCGAATGCGCCAGCTCTTTGGTGAGCAGAGCCATCTCAAGCGCTGACACGCCGCCGAGGTTGTTGATCAGCACCGCAAAGCGCCCGTCACCCGCCTGCGCGCGTAACGGCGTCACCAGCGTGTCGATAATGGCTTTGCTGTTTTGCGTATCCACCACCGATGCCCCCGGCTCGCCGTGAATGCCCAAACCCAGCTCGACATGGCCTTGTTTTATGCGCCCCTCTTCATCATCGCTGCCCGGCAGGTTGCACGTTTGCATCGCCACGCCCAGGCTCCAGAGGTTATCGCAGGCCTGTTGCGCTATATCCCGCACGTCGTTTAGCGATTTCCCCTGCTCTGCCGCATATCCCGCAATCTTATGCACCAGCGCCGTTCCCGCGATACCACGCGGTTGCTTGTTATCCGGCAGGGCAATATCATCCGCGACGATAACCATCTCCACCTTCAGGCCGTAGCGTTTGGCTTTTTCCGCTGCCAGGCCAAAGTTAAGCCGGTCGCCGGTGTAGTTTTTCACAATTAGCAGGCAGCCACGATCGCCCGTCACCGCCACAATGGCATTGAGGACCGCATCCACGCTTGGGGAGGCGAACAAATCGCCACACACCGCTGCGGTAAGCATGCCTTTACCGACGAACCCGGCATGTGCCGGTTCATGGCCGGAGCCGCCACCGGAGATCACCGCCACGCGGCTTTTATCCCAGTCGCCGCGTGCCACCACGCGGATGGCCGGATCGATATCCAGTTTGACGAGATTACCGTGCGGCGCGGAGAGAAGTATGCCTTCAATGGCATCGTTGACAAGCTGTTTGCGGTCGTTAAAAAAGAATCTGGACATAGTTTCCCAAAATTTTGTTTACCGTATGCAAAAGCATAGTCCGCACTGGATAATGCGCCGCAAAGTGAGGAATTTACGCAGACATTTTGCCGTCAGGTTGCCTATACTCCACCCAGGACTACGAGAGGACGTGCATCATGAGTACACCATTGTTAATCGCCAGGACGCTGGAAAAAGAGCTGTTTTTACTGCCCGCGATGGCGAACCGTCATGGCCTGATCACCGGCGCGACCGGGACGGGAAAAACCGTCACCCTGCAAAAGCTGGCTGAGTCGTTGTCCGAGGCTGGCGTGCCGGTTTTTATGGCTGACGTGAAGGGCGATTTAACCGGGGTGGCTCAGGAAGGCACGGCGTCAGAAAAACTGCTCGAGCGCCTGAAAAATATCGGCATCACGGACTGGACGCCGCACGGTAATCCAGTGGTGGTCTGGGATATCTTCGGCGAAAAAGGGCATCCGGTGCGCGCCACCGTCTCCGACCTCGGCCCTTTGCTGCTGGCCCGTCTGCTTAATCTTAACGACGTGCAGTCCGGGGTGCTGAACATTATTTTCCGTATCGCCGACGATCAGGGCTTACTGCTGCTCGACTTCAAAGATCTGCGCGCCATCACCCAGTACATTGGCGATAACGCCAAATCCTTCCAGAACCAGTACGGCAATATCAGCAGCGCCTCGGTGGGCGCCATTCAGCGCGGGCTCCTGACGCTGGAGCAACAGGGCGCCGAGCATTTCTTCGGCGAGCCAATGCTGGATATCAAAGACTGGATGCGCACCGACAGCAGCGGCAAAGGCATCATCAACATTCTGAGCGCAGAGAAGCTCTACCAGATGCCGAAGCTCTACGCCGCCAGCCTGCTGTGGATGCTCTCTGAACTCTACGAACAACTGCCGGAAGCAGGCGATCTGGAAAAACCCAAACTGGTGTTCTTCTTTGACGAAGCGCACCTGTTGTTTAACGACGCGCCGCAGGTGCTGCTGGATAAAATTGAACAGGTTATCCGCCTGATCCGCTCCAAAGGCGTCGGGGTCTGGTTTGTGTCGCAAAACCCGTCGGATATTCCGGACAACGTACTGGGGCAACTGGGTAACCGCGTGCAGCACGCCCTGCGCGCCTTTACGCCGAAAGATCAAAAAGCGGTGAAAGCCGCGGCGCAAACCATGCGTGCCAATCCGGCCTTTGATACCGAAACCGCCATTCAGGCGCTGGGCACCGGTGAAGCGCTGATTTCGTTCCTCGATGCAAAAGGCAGCCCGACAGTTGTCGAGCGCGCGATGGTGATTGCGCCCTGCTCGCGCATGGGGCCAGTAACGGACGATGAACGCAACGGCCTGATCAACCACTCCCCGGTGTACGGGAAGTATGAAGACGAGGTGGATCGCGAATCCGCATTCGAGATGCTGCAAAAAGGGGTGCAGGCGACTGCCGAATCGCAGGATGCGCCTGCCGCCAAAGGGCAATCTGTAGCCGTGGACGACGGTATTCTCGGCGGGCTGAAAGATATTCTGTTCGGCAGCACCGGGCCGCGCGGCGGCAAACGCGATGGCGTGGTGCAGACCATGGCAAAAAGCGCGACGCGTCAGATTACCAACCAGATAGTGCGCGGCATGCTGGGAAGTCTGTTAGGCGGCCGTCGCCGGTAGCGGTGGAACCCACGGGCGGCCAAGCGCCGACCCCTGTACGCCGTTCTCCTGTAGATAGCGGTCGATTTCCAGCATCCCCGTCCAGCGGTTCTCACACCAGAGCGGTGCCAGAAGCGTTGGGCGGCGGGCGCTTGCCGAGATGCGGTGGTAAACAATCTCCGGCGGCGTGTGGCGAATCATCTCCCCCGCCGTCACCGTATAGTCGTCGAGTTCGATGCCACTTAACCGCCCCGCTTCCCAGGCTTTCGCCATAATGCTTCCCGTAACGATATGCAGCGGGTGCAGCTTAATGCCGTCCACGCCGGTCTCGACGACTTTTTCCAGCGTTTCAAGGCCATGCTGCTGCCCTTCTCCCGGCAAGCCGACAATCAGATGCGAGCAGACTTTTAATCCACGCTCGCGGGCGAGACGCGTGGTGCGCTGGTAGCAAGCAAAATCATGCCCGCGATTGATACGGTGCAGGGTTTTGTCGTGCGCGGTCTGCAAGCCCAGCTCCAGCCAGATCTCGTAGCCCTTCTCTTTGTACTCACTAAGTAAATCCAGCACGGCGTCCGGCACGCAGTCCGGACGCGTCCCCACGCACAGCCCGACAATGTTCGCTTGAGCAACCGCCTGTTGATACATAGCGCGCAGCACCTGCACCTCCGCCCACGTGCTGGTGTAGGCCTGGAAATAGGCCAGATATTGCTTCGCGCGGTTCACCAGACTCGCCTGATGGGCGAGCTGTTCAGCGATAGATTTATGCTGTTGGGCTTCATCAGCAAACGAGGCCACGTTACAGAAGGTGCAGCCACCACGCCCGATGGTGCCATCGCGGTTCGGACAGCTAAAGCCGCCGTGCAGCGTCAGTTTGTGAACCTTTTGTCCGTAGCGCTGCAAAAGATCCCCACCAAACATATTGACTAATTTCTGTAACTGCATAATCTGATAGACCGTCCCGAAGAAAGGGGACAAGCCTGCCATTTTTAGCCTCTGTCGGCGATGACCTGGATCAATCGCCCTGGACGGCCTTTATCTATTTGAATAAATAATCACGATTACCGAGATTTCATTCACCCTGCACGTAATTACTTTTCCTTATGTTCTGATGGTTTTTTTCATTTATAGCGCCAGGTCTGAAAAACAGTGATTTTATGCGGGTTTGAATGCCACCCCAGATTATTATTCTGCTATAAATCTGCATTTCAGCACGCTGCATTGATAATACCGCTTTCATATAGTGAGTCAGATCACACTCCCCTGCACCTTCCCGGCGCTTTAAGTGGTTGTAAAAATAGTGAAATAATCAATAAAAACAACAATATGAGCACTCTTTAGCACATTTTTGTATAAATAAGATTGCCATTTGACCTGTGTACCAATTCCCGATAAGTTGGGAATCCGCTGGAAGCTTTCTGGATGAGCGGCCTGCTCATCATATTTATGCAGTAATTGAGATTCCCTCTGAAGCAAGTCCTCAAACTTGTTTACCTGCGCGAAAGGATGAAAAAGAGGGCGAATGCGAGGTCCGCGTATGAAACGCTAACCCCGTCGCCATGCTCTTTCTGCGCCTGTGCGCCACGGTAAAGTTCAGTGGGAAGCCCGACGAGCCTGGGGAGGTTCACTGATATGTTGTACGATAAATCCCTTGAGAAGGATAACTGTGGTTTCGGCCTGATCGCCCACATAGAAGGCGAACCTAGCCACAAGGTAGTGCGTACTGCTATTCACGCACTGGCCCGTATGCAGCACCGTGGCGCCATCCTTGCCGATGGTAAAACCGGCGACGGTTGCGGTCTGCTGCTGCAAAAACCGGATCGTTTCTTCCGCATCGTGGCGGAAGAGCGCGGCTGGCGTTTAGCTAAAAACTACGCTGTCGGTATGCTGTTCCTGAATCAGGATCCTGAAAAAGCTGCCGCGTCACGCCGCATCGTTGAAGAAGAACTTCAGCGTGAAACCCTGTCGATTGTCGGCTGGCGCGATGTGCCAACCAACGAAGGGGTGCTCGGTGAAATCGCCCTCTCCTCGCTGCCTCGTATTGAACAGATTTTCGTCAACGCGCCTGCGGGCTGGCGTCCGCGTGATATGGAACGCCGTCTGTTTATTGCCCGCCGCCGCATTGAAAAACGTCTTCAGGACGATAAAGAGTTCTACGTCTGTAGCCTCTCTAACCTGGTGAACATCTATAAAGGTCTGTGCATGCCGGCTGACCTGCCGCGCTTCTACCTGGACCTGGCGGATCTGCGTCTGGAATCGGCCATTTGCCTGTTCCACCAGCGCTTCTCCACCAATACCGTTCCACGCTGGCCGCTGGCTCAGCCGTTCCGCTACCTGGCGCACAACGGTGAGATCAACACCATCACCGGTAACCGCCAGTGGGCCCGCGCCCGTACCTATAAGTTCCAGACCCCGCTGATCCCGGACCTGCACGATGCCGCGCCGTTCGTGAACGAAACCGGCTCGGACTCCAGCTCAATGGATAACATGCTGGAACTGCTGCTGGCGGGCGGGATGGATATCGTGCGCGCCATGCGTCTGCTTGTACCGCCGGCCTGGCAGAACAACCCGGATATGGACCCTGAGCTGCGCGCGTTCTTTGACTTTAACTCCATGCACATGGAGCCGTGGGATGGCCCGGCAGGCATCGTTATGTCCGACGGACGTTTTGCCGCCTGTAACCTGGACCGTAACGGTCTGCGTCCGGCGCGCTATGTCATTACCAAAGACAAGCTCATCACCTGTGCCTCTGAAGTGGGTATCTGGGATTACCAGCCAGACGAAGTGGTCGAGAAAGGCCGCGTCGGACCGGGCGAGCTGATGGTGATTGACACCCGCGGTGGGCGTATTCTGCACTCTGCTGAAACCGACAACGATCTGAAGAGCCGCCATCCGTACAAAGAGTGGATGGAGAAAAACGTGCGTCGTCTGGTGCCGTTTGAAGATCTGTCAGACGAAGAAGTGGGTAGCCGCGAGCTGGACGATGACACCCTCGCGAGCTTCCAGAAGCAGTTTAACTACAGCGCGGAAGAGCTGGACTCGGTTATTCGCGTGCTCGGCGAAAACGGCCAGGAAGCGGTCGGCTCAATGGGTGACGATACCCCGTTTGCTGTGCTCTCCAGCCAGCCACGCATTATTTACGACTATTTCCGTCAGCAGTTTGCGCAGGTCACCAACCCGCCAATCGATCCGCTGCGCGAAGCCCACGTCATGTCGCTGGCCACCAGCATCGGCCGTGAGATGAACGTATTCTGTGAAGCCGAAGGCCAGGCGCACCGTCTGACCTTTAAATCACCGATCCTGCTGTACTCCGATTTCAAACAGCTCACCACCATGACCGAGGAGCACTATCGCGCCGACACGCTCGATATCACCTTCGACGTGACCGAAACGAGCCTCGAAGAGACGGTGAACGCGCTGTGCGACAAAGCCGAGCAGATGGTGCGTAACGGCACCGTTCTGCTGGTGCTGTCTGACCGCAACATCGCGAAAAACCGTCTGCCGGTACCTGCACCCATGGCGGTGGGGGCTATCCAGACGCGTCTGGTGGACAAGAGCCTGCGCTGCGATGCCAACATCATCGTTGAAACTGCGAGCGCGCGCGACCCGCACCACTTTGCGGTGCTGTTAGGCTTTGGCGCCACGGCGATCTACCCGTATCTGGCCTACGAAACACTGGCCCGCCTGGTGGATACCCGCGCGATCGATAAAGACTACCGTGCTGTGATGCTGAACTACCGTAACGGCATCAATAAAGGTCTGTACAAGATCATGTCCAAAATGGGCATCTCGACCATCGCCTCTTACCGCTGCTCGAAGCTGTTTGAAGCGGTCGGTCTGCATGACGACGTTGCCAACCTCTGCTTCCAGGGCGTGATCAGCCGTATCGGTGGCGCAGGCTTTGCTGACTTCCAGCAGGATCTGGTGAACCTGTCGAAACGCGCCTGGCTGGCACGTAAGCCGCTGGAACAGGGCGGTCTGCTGAAATACGTTCACGGGGGTGAGTATCACGCTTATAACCCGGACGTGGTGCGCACACTGCAACAGGCGGTGCAAAGCGGCGAGTACAGCGATTATCAGCAGTATGCTGAGCTGGTGAACAACCGTCCGGCGGCGACGCTGCGCGATCTCATTGCCCTCAATCCGGGTGAGGAAGCGGTCAGCATTGACGAGGTTGAACCCGCATCTGAGCTGTTCAAACGTTTCGATACCGCGGCGATGTCCATCGGCGCGCTGAGCCCGGAAGCCCACGAAGCGCTGGCGGAAGCCATGAACAGCATCGGCGGCAACTCCAACTCCGGCGAAGGCGGTGAAGATCCTGCCCGTTACGGCACCAATAAAGTGTCCCGTATCAAGCAGGTGGCGTCCGGCCGTTTCGGCGTAACGCCTGCGTACCTGGTTAACGCCGACGTCATCCAGATTAAGGTCGCGCAGGGGGCAAAACCGGGTGAAGGCGGTCAGCTGCCGGGTGATAAAGTCACCCCGTACATCGCTAAGCTTCGCTACTCGGTGCCGGGCGTGACGCTGATCTCCCCGCCGCCGCACCACGATATTTACTCTATCGAGGATCTGGCGCAGCTGATTTTCGACCTGAAACAGGTCAACCCGAAAGCGATGATCTCCGTGAAGCTGGTTTCCGAGCCGGGCGTTGGCACCATCGCCACCGGCGTGGCGAAAGCCTATGCGGATTTGATCACCATCGCCGGCTACGACGGCGGCACCGGCGCAAGCCCGCTCTCCTCCGTAAAATACGCGGGTTGTCCGTGGGAGCTTGGTCTGGTGGAAACCCAGCAGGCGCTGGTCGCCAACGGCCTGCGTCACAAAATCCGTTTGCAGGTAGACGGCGGGCTGAAAACCGGCCTCGACATCATCAAAGCGGCGATTCTGGGTGCGGAAAGCTTCGGCTTCGGTACCGGCCCGATGGTTGCGCTCGGCTGTAAATACCTGCGTATTTGCCACCTGAACAACTGCGCAACGGGCGTTGCTACCCAGGATGAAAAGCTGCGTAAGAATCACTATCACGGCCTCCCGTTCAAAGTGACTAACTACTTTGACTTCATCGCCCGTGAAACCCGCGAGCTGATGGCGCAGCTGGGCGTGAAGCGTCTGGTGGATCTGATTGGCCGTACCGACCTGCTGAAAGAGCTTGAGGGCTTCACGGCCAAGCAGCAGAAGCTGGAGCTGTCTAAGCTGCTGGAAACCGCTCAGCCGCATCCTGGCAAAGCGGTTTACTGCACCGAGAACAACCCGCCGTTCGACAACGGCGTGCTGAACGCGCAGCTGCTGCAACAGGCGAAGCCGTACGTGGATGAGAAGCAGAGCAAAACGTTCTGGTTTGATATCCGCAACACCGATCGTTCCGTGGGTGCATCCCTCTCCGGTTACATCGCGCAAACGCACGGTGACCAGGGCCTGGCGTCGGATCCGATTACCGCGCACTTCAGCGGTACCGCGGGTCAGAGCTTCGGTGTGTGGAACGCGGGCGGCGTTGAGTTATACCTGACCGGTGATGCCAACGACTACGTCGGAAAAGGCATGGCGGGCGGTCTGCTGGCGGTGCGTCCTCCGGTTGGTTCAGCCTTCCGCAGCCATGAAGCAAGCATCATCGGCAATACCTGTCTGTACGGTGCAACCGGCGGTCGTCTGTTTGCCGCGGGCCGTGCGGGCGAGCGTTTTGCGGTGCGTAACTCCGGTGCCATCACCGTGGTGGAAGGCATCGGCGATAACGGCTGTGAATACATGACGGGCGGAATTGTGTGCGTCCTGGGTAAAACCGGCGTGAACTTTGGGGCGGGCATGACGGGCGGTTTTGCCTACGTCCTGGATGAAGACGGTGAGTTCCGCAAACGCGTGAACCCGGAACTGGTGGAAGTGCTGGACGTTGATACGCTGGCCATCCACGAAGAACACCTGCGCGGCTTAATTACCGAACACGTGCAGCATACCGGTTCTTCGCGCGGCGAAGAGATCCTGGCCAACTGGCCGGCGTTCTCTGCGAAATTTGCGCTGGTTAAGCCGAAGTCCAGCGATGTTAAAGCCCTGTTGGGTCACCGTAGTCGTAGCGCAGCAGAGCTGCGCGTGCAGGCGCAGTAAGGAATTCAGATGAGCCAGAACGTTTACCAGTTTATCGACCTTCAGCGTGTTGATCCGCCAAAGAAACCGCTGAAGATCCGTAAAATTGAATTTGTTGAAATCTACGAGCCGTTTTCAGAAGGCCAGGCCAAAGCACAGGCAGACCGCTGCCTGTCCTGCGGTAACCCTTACTGCGAATGGAAGTGTCCGGTCCATAACTACATCCCGAACTGGCTGAAGCTGGCCAACGAAGGGCGTATTTTTGAAGCCGCCGAGCTGTCTCATCAGACCAACACCCTGCCGGAAGTGTGCGGCCGCGTGTGCCCTCAGGATCGTCTGTGTGAAGGCTCCTGTACGCTGAACGACGAGTTTGGCGCGGTGACCATCGGCAACATCGAACGCTATATCAACGATAAAGCGTTCGAAATGGGCTGGCGTCCGGATATGACCGGCGTGCGTCAAACCGACAAGCGCGTGGCGATTATCGGCGCGGGCCCGGCAGGCCTGGCCTGTGCGGACGTGCTGACCCGTAACGGCGTGAAGGCGGTGGTCTTTGATCGCCACCCTGAGATTGGCGGCCTGCTGACCTTCGGTATCCCGGCCTTCAAGCTGGAGAAAGAGGTGATGACCCGCCGCCGCGAAATCTTCACCGGCATGGGCATTGAGTTCAAACTCAACACCGAAGTGGGCCGCGACGTGCAGCTCGACGACCTGCTGAAAGATTACGACGCCGTGTTCCTGGGCGTAGGCACTTATCAGTCCATGCGCGGTGGTCTGGAGAACGAAGATGCGCCAGGCGTGTACGACGCGCTGCCGTTCCTGATTGCGAATACCAAACAGCTAATGGGCTACGGCGAGACCGCCGATGAGCCGTTCGTCAGCATGGAAGGCAAACGCGTGGTGGTGCTGGGCGGCGGTGATACCGCGATGGACTGCGTGCGTACCTCCATTCGTCAGAACGCGGCGCACGTCATCTGTGCTTACCGTCGTGACGAAGAGAACATGCCGGGCTCTAAGCGCGAAGTGAAAAACGCGCGTGAAGAGGGCGTGGAGTTCCAGTTCAACATCCAGCCTCTGGGTATTGAGGTGAATGCCAACGGTAGAGTGAGCGGCGTGAAGATGGCGCGCACGGAGATGGGCGCGCCGGATGCGAAAGGCCGTCGTCGCGCGGAGATCGTGGCCGGTTCTGAACACGTGATCCCGGCTGACGCCGTGGTGATGGCGTTTGGTTTCCGTCCTCACAGCATGGAGTGGCTGGCGAAGCACAGCGTAGAGCTGGACTCTCAGGGCCGCATAATTGCGCCGGAAGGCAGCGACAACGCGTTCCAGACCAGCAACCCGAAAATCTTCGCCGGTGGCGACATCGTTCGCGGCTCTGACCTGGTGGTCACGGCGATTGCCGAAGGCCGTAAAGCGGCTGACGGGATCATGAACTTCCTGGAAGTGTAAGCCCCTCTGACTCCCCGGCAGAAGCATAAAGCGGAACGCTGGGGAGCCTGTTTTCAGTAGCCTGCCCTTAAGTTAATGATACCTTTTTAAGCAAAAAAGCAGCGTAAATCCTGACGTAAACGTTTGCTTTCATGAAAAAAATGTATATTATGCGGCGGATTTTTTGGCCAAAATTCAAGGAGGCGTTGTGTCGCAAGATAACAATTATAGCCAGGGCCCCGTCCCTCTGGCGGCGCGGAAAGGCGTGATTCCACTCACTTTTGTGATGTTAGGGTTAACCTTTTTTTCCGCCAGTATGTGGACCGGAGGTACGCTCGGTACCGGTCTTTCCTATAATGATTTCTTCCTCGCAGTTCTCTTCGGCAATCTCCTCCTCGGTATTTACACTGCTTTTCTTGGCTACATTGGCGCAAAAACCGGCCTCTCAACCCATCTTCTTGCGCGTTACTCGTTCGGTATAAAAGGTTCCTGGCTTCCCTCCATGCTTTTAGGCGGTACGCAGGTAGGATGGTTTGGCGTCGGCGTAGCGATGTTTGCCATCCCGGTGAGTAAAGCCACGGGCATCGACGTCAATATCCTGATCGCGGTATCCGGTCTGTTGATGACTATGACCATCTTCTTTGGTATCTCAGCGCTGACGATTCTGTCGATCATCGCCGTTCCCGCGATAGTTATCCTCGGCAGCTACTCCGTCTGGCTGGCGGTGGACGGCGTGGGCGGGCTGGATCATTTAAAAGCGATGGTGCCACAGACCCCGCTCAATTTTTCAGGCGCGCTGGCGCTGGTCGTCGGCTCCTTCATCAGCGCCGGAACGCTGACCGCCGACTTCGTCCGCTTTGGGCGTAACGCGAAAGGCGCCGTGGTGGTGGCAATGGTGGCGTTTTTCCTTGGCAACTCGCTGATGTTTATCTTCGGTGCGGCAGGCGCCGCGGCAGTTGGACAGGCGGATATCTCGGACGTGATGATCGCTCAGGGGCTACTGCTGCCCGCCATTATCGTTCTCGGCCTGAACATCTGGACAACCAACGATAACGCGCTCTATGCGTCGGGTCTGGGCTTTGCCAACGTGACCGGCCTTTCCAGCCGCACGCTGTCGGTGGTTAACGGTATTATCGGCACGCTCTGCGCGCTGTGGCTGTACAATAACTTTGTCGGCTGGCTCACCTTTCTGTCGGCGGCGATCCCTCCCGTCGGTGGGGTGATTATCGCCGACTATCTGATCAACCGCCGCCGCTACGCCAGCTTCCATAGCGCTACCTTTGTGCCGGTCAACTGGGTAGCCATTCTTTCGGTCGCGCTCGGCGTGGCTGCCGGGAATATTATTCCCGGTATAGTGCCGGTGAATGCGGTCCTCGGTGGCGTATTCAGCTACCTTCTGTTAACCCCCTTTGTCAGACGTACCTTTGCTACCGCCCCGGAGGCTCCCCATGCAGAATAATACCCTCACCATTCGTCAGGCCCGTTTACAGGGGCAAGAGGGGTTATGGCAGATCGCAATTGAAAACGGGCGCTTTAGCCGTATTGAACCGCAGGACGCGGCATCGTCACCGGTGGGCCAGGTGCTTGATGCTGAAGGCGGGCTGGTCATTCCCCCTTTCGTTGAGCCGCATATCCATCTGGATACCACTCAAACGGCTGGTGAACCGAGCTGGAACCAGTCTGGTACCTTATTCGAGGGGATTGAGCGCTGGGCTGAACGTAAGGCGCTGCTCACCCACGAAGATGTTAAGACCCGCGCAATGCAGACGCTGAAATGGCAGATGGCCAACGGCATTCAGCATGTGCGTACTCACGTTGACGTCTCCGATCCCACGCTGACGGCGCTGAAAGCGATGCTGGAAGTGAAGCAGGAGGTCGCCCCGTGGGTCGATCTGCAAATCGTGGCGTTCCCCCAGGAGGGCATTCTTTCTTATCCCAACGGTGAAGCGTTGCTGGAAGAGGCGGTGCGTATGGGGGCGGACGTTATTGGCGCAATTCCGCACTTTGAATTTACCCGCGAGTATGGTGTGGAGTCGTTGCACAAAACCTTCGCACTGGCGCAGAAGTACGACAGGCTGATCGACGTACACTGCGACGAAATCGATGATGAACAGTCGCGCTTCGTGGAAACCGTCGCCGCGCTGGCGCACCGTGATGGGATGGGCGCGCGCGTTACCGCCAGCCATACCACAGCGATGCACTCCTATAATGGCGCCTACGCGTCCCGCCTGTTTCGTTTGCTGAAAATGTCGGGCATCAACTTCGTCGCCAATCCGCTGGTGAACATCCACCTTCAGGGCCGTTTCGACACCTATCCTAAGCGCCGCGGCGTAACGCGCGTGAAAGAGATGCTGGAGGCGGGGATCAACGTCTGCTTTGGGCATGATGACGTTTTCGATCCGTGGTATCCCCTGGGCACCGCCAATATGTTGCAGGTGCTGCATATGGGTTTACACGTCTGCCAGCTGATGGGGTACGGGCAGATTAACGACGGGCTGAATCTGATCACCACCCACAGCGCGAAAACGCTCAACCTGCAGGACTACGGCGTGAAGGTGGGTAATTCTGCGAACCTGGTTGTTTTACCGGCCGAAAATGGCTTTGATGCGGTTCGTCGCCAGACGCCTGCGCGTTATTCTGTTCGTCACGGGCGGGTTATCGCCGAGACGGTACCCAGCCAGACAACGCTGCATCTGACGCAGCCGGAAGCGGTGACCTTTAAACGGTAATTATCGCTTCAGGAAATCTCATCCGGAGACGTATCAGCCTGTTTACGCTTTATCAGGTCTACAAACCGCAGCCTCTTTGCAGACCTGGTAAGTGCGGCGCCAGTGGTGAACTGGCGCGTCTATTTTCGATATTCTTTTACAGAAAAGAGATTATAAATAGACCAGCGTAATCACCGCCTCGCCGTCCAGCTTGATCTCTTGCCCGCTGCCAAGCCCGTTGGCGACAGCGGCGCTCACCTGTAGCGGAACAACCGCCGATGAGATCGGCTGCGGAATATCCGTGCCTTTTTGCACAAACGTATAGAAAAAGTCCTGCTGGGTCGGCAAGGGCAATAGCGTCGTGCGCGTCCATGGACCATTTTTGGTCGCGGCCCCGGCGATCTCCACCTGAACAGCGGCACTTTCGTCGGCTGCCGTCACGCCTGCCGCGTTAATTTGCACCCCATAACTGCCAATCGGCTTCTGCTCGCTGGTCAATCCTAAACCAAACAGGCGGGTCGTATCACGCACATAGGCACCGTTATTTATCTGGAATTTTACCCCTTCTTGCCCGGATTTATCTTTGCCAACGACCACGGAACTGGCGCGGGTATCACGCGCGGTAATCGCAACTCCCGTAGAAGATTCACACGTCACCGATAGTGTAAGATCGCGAGTACCAAGCTGTGTGAATGCGCTGGAGGAGAGCGACCCCGCATAGCGCGTGCCGAAATCTGCCACACCGCCATTGCTCAACGCCGGTGTACAGGCGGCAGCGTCAACGGTGACATCCACATCAATATTGACCGTATCAGTTGCCCATACCGCTGAAGCGGCAGACATTCCGCAGAGTAATAGCGCTATACGCTTTTTCATTGTACATCCATCCTTACGCGTAAATTTCCGCGCCACACTTCTCTGTCCGTAATATGGTTACTTTTGAAGCGCGGTTTGATGGTAAGCGTGACAGACGCCGTTTTTCCCCGCAGCTCCTGACCGTTGATAAACGCAATCCCTTCGTTAAGCGCTGGCGCGATCTCTCTCACGCCGCCATTGGTAACCCACGGGTCGCCGGCATGGATAGCCGCCAGATTGACTGTACGATCGTCCACCGTTGCCTGCGCGGCAGTAATGCGCATGACGCCGTTATCACCAAAACCAAATTCATGCCCTTTCGGTACGTTACTGCCCAGAAAGAGACGAATACGCGACGGTTCATCGCATATCACGTTCAGGACAATCTGTTTCTCCGGCATCTCAATCAACGTGTTCCCTTCCGCCTGGCGCTCTGCGGCACTCATACGGCCATAGCTGAGTTTTTGCTGGCTTGATACTAACTGGCAGTCAGCCATAGCATGCAGAGAAAACGCCATTGCGCACACGGCTAAAAAAAGCGCCTTCATTTACACACCTCATTGACAGTTTCATAGAATGTATCGGTATTTGCCTCTTTCGGAAGCTTCAGACCAAATGCACAGGTGCCGTTATCCAGTTTTGCCACCACCTGTTGAGCAGGTTCAACATCGTTAAAAAAGACCACGCCGTCATCCACTGAGGTCGTAAGATAATTTCCGTGCGAATCCTCAAGGGCGATCCCTTTCGGCAGCTTTTTACCGTTTGCCAGGGTAACGTTCACCAGTGCACGTCGCTGGGTTAACGCAGTAAAATCAAGATGCCCTACCGCTCCTTTGCCAAGCGTGACGACACGGGTTCCATTCCCGATATCCATATTTTTCGGCAATGTTTCCGTATCCACTTCTACCCGCGCTGGGCGCCAGGCTCCCACTGACGGTACCACTGCCTGACCACGGAAGTCGGTCCATACCGGCCCCTGGGGCGTGTCAATCCTCACACCGGAGACGGGTTTATCCAGAGCAGCGATCGCGAACGTGTCGCGGATCGCCCATGGAGAGAACGTAACGCCTTGTCCATGAACCGCGATGCCCCCCTGTAGCGATCCTGAATAGCTGCGGCTATTCTCGTTATCCGAACTGGCGCTCAGGCCAAGCTGCGTATAGTGAAGGTTGCTGCTTATCCCACCGTTTACATTATCGCGATTCGTGGCCTGATCGTGTTCAGCTCCCAGCGACCAGGATGTGGTATCACTTACAACGCCAAGCGCAGAGGCGCCATACCGCGTTTTATGGTCATCATGACGGCTGTACAGGCTAACGCTATTGCTGGCACCAAAAGGAATACTGAAGTTGACGTAGAACAGATCGCCATCATCCTCATTCTCCTCATCTGCACTCAACTGATGTTGCCAGTTCATGGAAATCGTGGCGTACTTGAATGACTTGTTCCAACCCGCAGAGATGAAGCGGGAATCATCTGACTTATCATAACCCTGCGTTTGGTAGTAGCTGGTGCTAAGCGTGCCTAAGTAGGGCACACTCCAGGTCAGCCCGGCGGAATACTCATTTTTATTACCGCTGTCGAAATCATCATCCAGTGCTTCAAAAAGTTCGCGATAGTCTTGCGATTTATGCGTAACAGAGGCGTTAGCCCCCATGCCAAATGCGGGGTCAGAACTCCATGTTGCCGATAGCGTGTACCTCTGCCCTTTCAGTGAATCTTTCGAATCGTTGGACTGGTTCGCCTGGAGTGAAACAAGCCAGGCTGGTAGCGGCACTGTATCAAGGCTGGTGGCGACAGCCTGGTAATCTTCGCCTACGATTGAGCCTGCGTTGACATTCACCCGTTCGCTTAGTTTCCAGCCTCCAGAAAGGCTGGCTACCCATGGCGTTTCACTATAGCTATCGCTCACTCGTCCCAGCGCGAAGTGATATCCTGAAGGCGCCCCTGCGCTCTGGTTATACAGCGCTGCGGGCACCACATAGCTGTGCTGGCTGCCATCGGTTTCCACTACCGTCACGTTCAGATCGCTAACGCCGTTACGTACCGGCACATCGGTGAGATTAAACGGCCCGACCGGCACCAGTGTGCTGTACACCAGAACATTTTGCTGACGCACTTCAATACGGGCCTGAGGCGTATTGGCGATACCGGACACGCTCACTCCGCTACCGCCCTGTTGTAAGGCGCTCTCCGGTGAAAGCTCGATACCATAGATTCCCGTTCCCTGAAGAAGGGAGTTATTGATATTGACCTCGCCCGCCCTCAGGGTACTTTTCAGGGGGACAAAAGTATGCTGCAAATAGGTCGACGAGTTATTACTCTCGAATTCTCCGTCGCTCCGGCTCAGCAGTTGCTGAGTACGTAAGATCCAGTCGTCGAAATTGACCCCACCGTCCAGCATGGCCTGTGAATAGTCTGAGTGCCCGTCACCAAACTCATTGCGCGAGGAGAGAAGAGAATAATTCAACAGCGCAGCAGTGCCACCGGAAGTATAAGCTCCGATATCCGATTCGCTGTTTGCTATCCGATCCGCCGGTACAACCAGACTTAGAGATTCTTGCGCAGGCGAAGCCTCCACAATAGCGCTCGGGATATGACCGGTATAATCGTAGCAGCCGGACTCATAGTCAGAGGGAACTTTTAATCCTGCCTGCTCCATAAAAGGTTTGTCGAAACAGAGATCGCCGTTGTTGTCGAAACGAGCAATAACGTTGCCTTTATTATCACCATTCACCTTCAGGGCGACGGAAACGCTACCCGGTAAATACTTCGTCTTGCGAGAGAAATAATTTGATACGTCCGGGTTTATCCCCAGTGAACGAAGCGTTTCCTGATCAAAATTAATGGCAGCAGTTTCCATCTGCTGAGCCATCGCCTGGCCAGAACAGACCAGGCCAATGAGACAGGCGAGTAACGTTTTTTGCTGCATATCCTTTGCTGTCCTTATAGAGGCTTACTTCAAATCTGTAGTAAAGCGATCCCCTTTATAGCCGTAACGACTCGCCGGATAGAATTCAACTTTATTATCAGAGAAATTTGGTAATGTTGTTTTTATCGAGGTGTGAGGAAGGATGTAGGTCTTATCCAGCACACCCGCTTTTCCTGAGGGTAATGTTTTAAAGGATGCCGTTATACGAACAACGTAATCGCTGGGATTGTTGATAACCAGGCCATCACCCTTTTTGTTCCATGTCAAAAATTTCCATGGCTGCGTCTCCTCAGGTAGACCCGCAGGATGAATTACAACAGGAAGATCCTGGCGGATAGTCAACGCAACTTTATCTTCTCCTTTCTCCTTTGGAGGAATGCCTTCGAACGTGACGCGTTTAAGTTCTTCATACTTCATGGGTTTGCTGGTTTGCAGCAGAAAACGCATTCGCTGTGTTTCCCCGGCGTCGACACGGACTACAGGTTGAGAAACGATTAAACGAATAGATTTATCGCTATCAGGTAAATCTACAATGTTTGTATAAAGCAATGCAGGCTGCGAATCCGTATTTTTAACATTCATACTGGCTTCGCCTTTTTGTGCATCGACTAATAAAACCGATGTTTCTGGAACCATACCGGTGGCACAACACTTTGTCGCTACAGCCAACAACGCAAGATATAGAATTTTCTTCATGACTTTCCACTCACATAAATAAATAAAAATCATACCGGCATTATTTTTATTATTCTTGCGGCAGAGAAAGCTATTTTAATGCAAAAAAAGCGTGACAATGGCTTTTAAATACTCTAACCATTGCCACGTTAATTAAGCGTTAAATTATTAGAGATATACCAGACTAATGGTTGCGTTACCGTCCAGCGTAATTACGTCAGTCGTACCTAATACCGAGTTATCCTGCACTGCAGAGGTAACCAGCAACGGCACGCTAAGCTGTTTGAAGGCTTTTGGCTGCGTGGTACCGGCTGTTGCTACGGTATTCGCTTTTTGGTAGCCCGTGCAGCCATTAAGCGAGCAGAGGTAACCCAGGCCTGGCGCAACTTTCTCCCAGGAACGCTGGCCTTCAGTGATGCTCCCTGTTACCAGGGTGTCAACATTCGCGCCATCCGCTGTGACCGCTTCAGTATTGATGGCAACGGTGTAAGCACCAATGCTCACGCCAGCGGTGGTTTTACCCAGACCAAAGGCACCAGCGGTGTTGCTGAAGTCTGATTTATCCGTACCGCTACCTGCGATAAACGCGGTTGAAGACAGGTTAACGCGACTGTCCAGGCGGTTATCGGTGGAGGTAAAAGCAACGCTCATGTTGCTTTCGCAACTGATATTTAGCGTGATGCTTTTCTGCCCCAATTGTACCAGCTTGTTTGTCGCACCGGTCGGTGCAATATTTTGGTTCAGTACCGTTCCATAATCTACAACGCCGCCATCAGGCAGGGTCGGCGTACATGCAGCCGGGTTAATCGTACCGACAACTTTCAGCGTAACATCGTTAGCGGCCTGGGCAGCAAAAGCGGATAAACCGAAGGCTACGGCGACGGTTGCTGCCGAGAGTACTTTTTTAAATTCCATTATTTTCATTTCCCGATTTATTTTCTACAACATTTAGCAATAACGAATATCAAAGATAAACAAGGCTCAGCGTGGCATTACCGTCAAGCGTGATAGTATCGCCTGTACCCAATACAGTGTTGTCCTGAAGCGCAGTTGTAATGCGTAACGGCATATTCATAACTTTAAAAGCTTTTGGTGTGGTGGTTCCCGATGCAGCAGCCGTAAAGACACGTGTCTGGCCTGTGCCACTGTTAACTGGTGCAAAAGCACCCGTACTGGATTTTACCCAGGTATAATTTGATGTATCGGTACCTGTGGCTGCAATGAGATCAGCGACAACACCATCTGTTGTTGTATTAACGGGATCTGCTGCAATTACATAGGAGCCAATATTCACACCCGCACTCGTTTTACCCAAGCCATAGGCGTTTCCTGAAGCGTTAGCATTTACATTATCGAAAAACCCATTTTCAATATAAGCGGCGCTCCCCAGGCCCACACGAGTATCATGGCGGTTATCCGTAGAAGTCACCCCAACGCTGGTATCGCTGTCACAGGTAATAGTGAGAGTAATACTTTTAGCCCCCAACTGAACCAGTGTATTCGCCGTGCCAGTTGGATTGATGGTAGAAGCTGGCATTGTGCCATAATCTACCACTCCACCGTTTGGCAGTGAGGGTACGCAGGAACCAGGAACGATATTACCAATAACTTTCAACGTCACATCATTAGCAGCGTGTGCATTTGACATGGCGAGGGCTGCACAAATAGCAGCAGATGAAAATAATTTTTTAAAAGTGATATTCATAATTTGTCCTTAAAAGAAAATCCGTTTTTGTTAACGCACATATATATTTTCACAGGGTGATATCGGATACAATCAAATTAAAATAAAACATTATTGAAGATAAATTTAACTGTCCTACAGAAAATAACCCAACAAGATTAATCCCATGCCAATTAATAGACCGATATCTTTTGCAAAGACACAAGTTTTTTAGAGAGTAATTTTATGCAGAAAATAAAAAAACCTGCACAGTTGTGCAGGTTCGGAAAAATATTGTGCTTTATGAAGTTTATTTGACGACACGGAGTGCCGGACGACCACCGCGCGGAGGCGGATCGTCATCAGGGTCATTGTCGTCGTGATGGTCGGGTTTATCGCCATCAATCACAGACATTACCGTGTCGCTTTCACGTTCATCGGATGTCCCATCATCGTTCAGGCTGGCGACCTCTTCATCATAAGCCGCTTCCGGTTCGAACATGGTACCTGCACCGTTTTCACGGGCGTAGATAGCCAGAACCGCAGCCAGCGGAACGGAAACCTGACGCGGCACGCCGCCGAAACGCGCATTAAAGCGCACTTCGTCGTTCGCCAGTTCCAGGTTACCCACTGCACGTGGCGCAATATTCAGTACAATCTGTCCGTCGCGTGCGTATTCCATTGGAACCTGCACGCCCGGCAACGTCACATCCACAACCAGGTGCGGCGTGAGCTGGTTATCCAGCAGCCATTCATAGAAGGCGCGCAGCAGATACGGACGGCGTGGTGAAAGTTGTGACATTTCCACAGTCATTAGCCTCGGCCGAGACGCATTTCGCGCTCCGGTTCAGTTAAGGATGCCAGGAAAGAGTCGCGTTCGAATACGCGAGTCATGTAGCCTTTCAGCTCTTTCGCGCCAGGACCGCTGAATTCTACGCCCAGGGTTGGCAGGCGCCACAGCAGCGGTGCCAGGTAGCAATCTACCAGGCTGAACTCATCGCTCAGGAAGAAAGGTTTTTGACCAAATACCGGCGCAATCGCCAGCAGCTCTTCACGCAGCTGTTTACGCGCAGCATCCGCTTCTGAAGAGGAACCGTTAACGATAACGTTCATCAGCGAGTACCAGTCTTTCTCGATACGCTGCATGTACAGGCGGCTTTCACCACGCGCAACAGGGTAAACAGGCATCAGCGGCGGATGCGGGAAACGCTCATCCAGGTATTCCATAATGATACGGGATTCCCACAGGGTCAGCTCACGATCCACCAGCGTCGGTACGCTTTGGCTCGGGTTGAGATCGATCAGATCCTGAGGCGGGTTATCCTTTTCCACATGCTCGATCTCAAAACTGACACCCTTCTCGGCCAGCACGATACGAACCTGATGGCTATAAATGTCAGTAGGACCAGAAAACAGCGTCATTACCGAACGTTTGTTGGCAGCGACAGCCATGAAAACCTCCAGGTATATTCAGAATTTTTACTGCTACCAGCCCAACGGGGCCAGCCAGATGATGTATCGCCCATCCCAGAGAAAACACATTGTTCAAGAATCGAACAAAAATCGAGTATTCACCGATATTTGGGCATAAAATTGGATGATAGTTTACCAGATTTTGATGGCTTTGTGGTGAGGGGATGCCGGAAATGTGGAAAAAGAGAAGATATATGAAATGTTACTGTGGATAACCTGCGCATTATCCATAAAAAAACCCGCCGAAGCGGGTTTTTCGCCAATCGTTCTGCGTAAGCAGAATAGATTAACGTTTGGAGAACTGTGGACGACGACGTGCTTTACGCAGACCCACTTTCTTACGTTCAACCTGACGAGCGTCACGAGTAACGAAGCCAGCTTTACGCAGTTCAGAACGCAGGGATTCGTCGTACTCCATCAGCGCGCGGGTGATACCGTGACGGATCGCACCTGCCTGACCGGAGATACCACCACCTTTAACGGTGATGTACAGATCCAGTTTTTCTACCATATCAACCAGTTCCAGCGGCTGGCGAACTACCATGCGGGCAGTTTCGCGACCGAAGTATTGTTCCAGAGAACGCTGGTTAATTACGATTTTACCACTGCCCGGTTTAATGAAAACGCGAGCTGCGGAACTTTTGCGGCGACCAGTGCCGTAGTATTGATTTTCAGCCATTGCCTATAATCCCGATTAGATGTCAAGAACTTGCGGTTGCTGTGCCGCGTGGTTGTGCTCGTTGCCTGCGTAAACTTTCAGTTTACGGAACATAGCACGACCCAGCGGGCCTTTTGGCAGCATGCCTTTAACCGCGATTTCAATCACACGCTCAGGACGGCGGGCAATCATCTCTTCAAAGGTCGCTTCTTTGATACCACCGATGTGGCCGGTGTGGTGGTAGTACATTTTGTCAGTACGCTTGTTGCCGGTAACAGCAACTTTGTCAGCGTTCAGAACGATGATGTAATCACCGGTATCAACGTGCGGAGTATATTCCGCTTTATGCTTACCGCGCAGGCGACGAGCCAGTTCAGTAGCCAGACGGCCCAGAGTTTTACCGGTCGCGTCAACAACATACCAGTCGCGCTGTACGGTTTCTGGTTTAGCTGTAAAAGTTTTCATTAAAAGCTTACCCAAATAATAAGTTACACGTTGGTGAACACCCAAACGTTTAGTCAGTTGAGGTTCACACGACAAAGTCCGGCAAACCTACCCCTTCGAATAGCACATGCCGACACATAGAAAGTTTCGGGAAAAAAACCTTCTCGTAACGTGGGGTCGCAAGATTATAGAGAAGTTGAGGTCAAAGATCGACCCTTAAATGTGATTTGGGATGGGTTTTTCGGGGTTGCGTATTGTGCGGTCTGGTGCCCTCACCCCCAGCCCCTCTCCCACAGGGAGAGGGTAGCGTTTGTTAAGGCCTGGTGCCCTTACCCACAGCCCCTCTCCCACGGGGAGAGGGTAGCATTTATGGCATATGCTCACGCTTGAGGTACTCTTCGCTCTGCATCTCTTGCAGGCGCGACAGGCAGCGCTGGAACTCAAACTTCAGGCGCTCGCCCTGATAGATCTCATATAAAGGCACCTCGGCACTGACTACCAGCTTGACGTGGCGCTCATAAAACTCGTCCACCAGCGCGATGAAGCGGCGCGCTTCGCTCTCCATGAGAGGGGTCATGACGGGCACATCCCATAACATAACGGTATGGAACAGACGCGAAAGCGCAATGTAGTCATGCTGGCTGCGGGCGTCCACGCAGAGCGTTGCAAACGAGACGGCCAGCGTCTGGTTCTCTACGCCAAGCGTCGGCAACGGACGATGATTAATCTCCAGCGCTGGCGCGTTATCCCGCGGCGCCCCTGCCAGCGCCAGCCAGAGTTTATCCATCTCGCGGGATGTGTCGGCATTCAGCGGTGAAAGCCACAGGTGCGCCTGCGTCAGCGTGCGCAAACGATAGTCGACGCCAGCGTCGACATTCATGATGTCGCAGTACTGCTTAATGGCATCTATGGCTGGCAGGAAACGCGCCCGCTGGAGACCGTTGCGATAAAGCTCATCCGGCGGGATATTTGAGGTCGTCACCAGGGTGATCCCACGCGCAAACAGCGCTTTCATCAGCCCCCCCAGCAGCATCGCGTCCGTAATATCGGAAACAAAGAATTCGTCGAAGCAGAGTACGTCCGTTTCCGCCTTGAAGCGGTCCGCCACGATTTCCAGCGGGTCGGTTTCGCCCTGGAGCGCCGTCAACTCCTCATGAACCCGCAGCATAAAACGGTGAAAGTGCAGACGCTGCTTACGCGTGCCGGGCAGGCTCTGGTAGAACATGTCCATCAGCCAGGTCTTACCCCGCCCAACGCCGCCCCACATATATAAGCCACGAACCGGTGCGTTTACCGTGGGCTCTTTTTTGCCCAGTAAACGGCCGAATGCCGCCTTCAGCCCACTGCTCTGCACCGCATCGGCGGGTTTCGCCAGAAGCTCCTGGTAAATCGTGTCCAGGCGGTTTACCGCTTCACGCTGGACATCATCCGGCTGGTGTGTGCCCTCACTCAGGGCGAGTTGGTAACGCGATGATGGGGACAGGTTTTGCATGATGTTATTGTTATTCCTTTAGTTAAACCTCATCAGCGGTCGTGGCTGATGAAAAAAAGGCCGTTCTACACTACGCGATGATACGTCAGGATTCCACTTCTGCGGAAATAGCGGTTATAGTGGCATAATCAGGCACAGGCAGGAGCCGAGCCAACACCCTACGGAACAACAAGACAACGGGAGAAGTTCATGACCTGGGAATATGCGCTAATCGGTTTAGTCGTCGGCATCATCATTGGTGCTGTGGCCATGCGTTTCGGTAACCGCAAATTGCGTCAGCAGCAGTCACTGCAATACGAACTGGAAAAGAACAAAGCCGAACTGGAAGAATACCGCGAAGAGCTGGTCAGCCACTTTGCCCGTAGCGCTGAGCTGCTGGACAACATGGCGACAGATTATCGCCAGCTCTACCAGCACATGGCGAAAAGCTCCAGCAGCCTGCTGCCGGAAATGACCGCGGAGAGCAACCCCTTCCGCAATCGTCTGGCGGACTCTGAGGCCGGTAACGATCAGGCACCGGTTCAGATGCCACGCGACTATTCAGACGGCGCGTCCGGCCTGCTGCGCGGTGGCGTAAAACGCGATTAATCGCACAACCTGAATAAATTTTACGGGCGCACCTTATGCGCCCGTCCTTTCTTCCCGTCCCCAGCTATTATTTAGTCAAACACCTCATTGTTCAGCGGTTGAAAATTCAATAACATCAAGATGTTTTTGGGGCCGTTCTTTTTCATTCCAGGATACGAGAGTCAGCATCGATGAAGAAAAAAAACCAGCTGTTGAGCGCCTTAGCGTTAAGTGTCGGGTTATCTCTCTCGGCGTCCTTCCCCGCCAGTGCGGCACTACCTTCGCAGGTGCCAGGACAAGAAGCCATTCCCAGCCTTGCGCCGATGCTTGAAAAAGTCCTGCCTGCGGTAGTCAGCGTTCAGGTGGAAGGGACGGCACGCCAAAGCCAGCGTATTCCCGAAGAGCTGAAGAAATATTTTGGCGAAGAGGCGCCGGATCAGCAGGCTCAGCCGTTTGAAGGCCTTGGTTCGGGCGTGATTATCGACGCGGCCAAAGGCTATATCCTGACCAATAACCACGTGATCAGCCAGGCTGATAAAATCAGCGTTCAGCTGAACGATGGCCGGGAGTTTGACGCCAAACTGATCGGCGGTGACGATCAGAGTGATATCGCCCTGCTACAGGTGCAAAACCCCAGCAACCTGACCCAGATCGCCATCGCCGATTCCGATAAGCTGCGCGTGGGTGATTTTGCCGTCGCGGTCGGTAATCCGTTCGGTTTAGGGCAGACCGCCACCTCCGGGATTGTCTCTGCCCTGGGGCGCAGCGGCCTGAATCTCGAAGGGCTGGAAAATTTCATCCAGACCGATGCCTCCATCAACCGGGGCAACTCCGGCGGTGCGCTGCTTAACCTGAACGGCGAACTGATCGGCATTAATACCGCTATCCTCGCACCAGGCGGCGGCAGCATCGGAATTGGTTTTGCCATTCCGAGTAACATGGCGAAAACCCTGTCTCAACAGCTGATACAGTTTGGCGAGGTTAAGCGCGGGCTGCTGGGCATTAAAGGCATGGAGATGAGCGCCGATATCGCCAAAGCCTTTAAGCTCAACGTCCAGCGCGGGGCGTTTGTCAGCGAAGTGCTGCCCAACTCAGGCTCTGCGAAAGCGGGCGTGAAATCCGGTGACGTTATTGTCAGCCTGAACGATAAACCGCTGAGCAGCTTCGCTGAATTACGTTCGCGTATTGCCACCACGGAGCCTGGCGCTAAAGTGAAGCTGGGCCTGATCCGCGAGGGCAAACCGCTGACCGTGGAAGTGACACTGGACAAGAGCACCTCCTCTTCCGCCAGTGCAGAACAGATCTCCCCGGCGCTACAGGGCGCAACGCTGAGCGACGGTCAGCTTAAAGACGGCACGAAAGGCATTTCTGTCACTGCCGTTGAGAAAAGCAGTCCAGCCGCGCAGGCAGGTTTGCATCAGGACGACGTGATCGTGGGCGTGAACCGCACTCGCGTGCAGTCTATTGCCGAAATGCGCAAGGTGCTGGAGAGTAAACCGGCGGTCATTGCCCTGCAAATTATCCGTGGCAACGACACCCTCTACATTTTACTGCGTTAACCATTTGCGACTCCGGGCATCGCCGCTGCGTGTGATGTCCGGATAACTCATGTTATGCTGCAAACCGTTCCTTTTTTAACGACACACGCATCATGCTTTTAAAGCTCTTTCGTTCAATTGTCATTGGTTTGATCGTTGCCGGTCTGCTGCTGGTGGCTATGCCATCTTTACGCCAGTTCAACAAACTGTCGGCTCCTCAGTTCGACAGCACGGATGAAACGCCTGCAACGTACAATCAGGCGGTACGCCGTGCCGCCCCCGCCGTGGTTAACGTCTATAACCGCGGGCTTAACAGTTCCGCTCATAACCAGCTGGAGATCCGCACGCTCGGTTCCGGTGTGATCATGGATGACCGGGGTTACATCATCACCAATAAACACGTGATCAACGATGCCGACCAGATTATCGTCGCCTTGCAGGATGGCCGCGTGTTTGAAGCCCTGCTGGTGGGGTCGGACAGCCTGACCGATCTGGCGGTGCTGAAGATCAACGCCACGGGCGGTCTGCCGACTATCCCGATTAATCGCAAACGAACGCCGCACATCGGCGATGTGGTGCTGGCGATCGGTAACCCGTACAACCTGGGCCAGACCATCACTCAGGGGATCATCAGCGCGACAGGTCGAATTGGACTGAACCCGTCAGGGCGGCAGAACTTCCTGCAAACCGATGCCTCGATCAACCACGGTAACTCCGGCGGTGCGCTGGTGAACTCTCTGGGCGAACTGATGGGCATTAATACCCTCTCCTTCGACAAGAGCAACGATGGTGAAACACCGGAAGGGATTGGCTTTGCCATTCCGTTCCAGCTGGCGACCAAGATCATGGACAAGCTGATCCGCGATGGCCGCGTGATCCGTGGCTACATCGGTATTGGCGGGCGTGAAATCGCGCCGATGCATACACAGGGCGGTGGTATCGATCAGATCCAGGGGATTGTGGTCAACGAAGTGGCACCTGGCGGCCCGGCGGCCAATGCAGGTATCCAGGTGAACGACGTTATTCTTTCCGTCAACGGCACGCCGGCGGTCTCTGCGCTGGAAACGATGGACCAGGTGGCGGAAATTCGACCGGGCTCTATCATCCCCGTAGAAGTCATGCGTAATGACAAGAAGCTCACAATTCAGGTCACCATCCAGGAATACCCGGCCACTAACTGACGGGCATAAAAAAACGGAGCTTAGCGCTCCGTTTTTTTTACCGGGACAAGATCACTTGTTAACGAACTCTTCGCCCAGCGTGATGTCTTTCTTCAGCGTATCCAGCATGCCTTCCATCGCGTTTTGCTCAAACGCGCTCAGCGTGCCGATAGACTTACGCTCTTCAACGCCGTTTTTACCCAGCAGCAGCGGCTGAGAGAAGAAGCGCGCGTGTTCACCGTCGCCTTCTACGTAAGCGCATTCAACCACGTTTTTCTCGCCCTGCAGCGCGCGAACCAGAGACAGGCCGAAACGCGCCGCCGCCTGGCCCATAGACAGGGTTGCAGAACCGCCACCCGCCTTCGCTTCCACCACTTCGGTGCCTGCATTCTGAATACGTTTGGTCAGGTCAGCCACTTCCTGCTCGGTGAAGCTCACGCCCGGGATCTGCGACAGCAGAGGCAGGATGGTCACGCCAGAGTGTCCGCCGATAACCGGCACTTCCACTTCCGTTGGCTGCTTGCCTTTCAGCTCAGCCACGAAGGTATTGGAACGGATGATATCCAGCGTAGTTACGCCGAACAGTTTGTTCTTGTCGTAAACGCCCGCTTTCTTCAGCACTTCTGCTGCGATGGCAACGGTGGTGTTCACCGGGTTGGTGATGATACCGATGCACGCTTTCGGGCAGGTTTCAGCGATCTGCTGAACCAGGTTTTTCACGATGCCCGCGTTGACGTTGAACAGGTCTGAACGATCCATACCCGGTTTACGTGCAACACCCGCGGAGATCAGCACCACATCGGCATTCTGCAACGCAGGACGCGCATCTTCACCGGAGAAGCCTTTGATTTTCACAGCTGTCGGGATGTGGCTCAGGTCAACCGCCACACCTGGGGTTACCGGAGCAATATCGTACAGGGAGAGTTCTGAGCCTGAAGGCAGTTGGGTTTTCAGTAGTAGGGCAAGCGCCTGGCCGATACCACCAGCAGCGCCGAGGACTGCGACTTTCATCCTAAACTCCTTATTATGGTTAACTTAAGTATCTGTAACTCCGTTGCGGCGACCATAATTCAGCACGTCATTAATTACAATTTTCATCGCTAAAGAATTTGAGGTCGCACGTCTTTGACCTTCACCCGAATGCTATCAGGCTGTGGGCAACAACGAATTAAGAGGGGGTTACAATACACCCTGCCACGCCACCAAAACAACATCATTTTGATAACATTTAATTTACTTTTAAGCTTATTTGCGCGGCGTGACCCAGGCATGTTTTCTGATAACGAAATCTGATAAAATCTCTCCCTTTCATAACATTATTTCAGCCTGGTGCCAGGTAGATAATTTGCATAAAAATTCATCCACATGCATAATAATGTTGTTTCTATCGTCATATTCCGGGTGACTTATGCGAAGCTCGTCTAAGCAAGAAGAATTAGTTAAAGCGTTTAAAGCGCTACTCAAAGAAGAGAAATTCAGTTCTCAGGGAGAAATTGTTCAGGCGTTGCAGGAGCAAGGCTTCGACAACATCAACCAGTCGAAGGTCTCCCGCATGTTAACCAAGTTTGGTGCAGTGCGTACGCGCAACGCCAAAATGGAGATGGTTTATTGCCTGCCTGCTGAACTTGGCGTGCCAACGACCTCCAGCCCGCTGAAAAACCTGGTTCTGGACATCGACTATAACGATGCCGTGGTCGTGATCCACACCAGCCCGGGTGCAGCCCAGCTGATTGCCCGCCTGCTGGACTCGCTGGGTAAAGCAGAGGGGATCCTCGGGACCATCGCCGGTGATGACACCATTTTTACGACCCCGGCAAATGGTTTCTCGGTGAAAGACCTCTACGAAGCGATTCTGGTCCTGTTCGAACAGGAGCTGTAATCTTCTGCCCCGTAGCGCCTGGCTGCGGGGATCATTCTGCGGCCGCCTCGTTTTACCCTGCTTTTCTCTGCCTGCTGCTTTTGCAAATAGTGCTTTTTACCGCCTGTTAACATTCATTCAGTGAATGATCTGCCTTAAAATCGCACTAAAAATCAAAGCCACCTATCCAATTGATTTAAATAAGAAAAAATCATAACACCTGCAGAGTAACGCCCTTTTTTATTCATTCCCGTTATAAAAAATGATGTTTTTAACACGTAATAACAGGCGAAACCATTAGTCTGGTATTAATTTTTTGCGTGATTAGTGTATACTTGATTTTGTGATGAGGGTCACAGAACAAAGACCCCAGTAAAATAATTGACGAGGTAAATAATCATGAAAATTAGAACCACTGTAGCTGCCCTGAGCGTACTGTCAGTCCTGTCATTCGGTGCGTTTGCAGCCGACACTATTAACGCCGAACAGGCACAATCCCGTCAGGCTATCGGGACCGTTTCTGTTGGTGCCATCGGTACTTCTCCGATGGACATGCACGAAATGCTGAACAAAAAAGCGGAAGAACAGGGTGCGTCATCTTATCGCATCATCGAAGCGCGCAGTGGCGACCACTGGCACGCTACCGCAGAACTGTACAAATAAACCCTCGTCGTATCTCATCATACGACTTGCCCCTGACCTCCCGGTCAGGGGCTTTTTTATCACTGGCGCACGTTGAAACGCAGTTGCCCTTCCAGCTCCTCCTCCGCTTCATCAAACAATAAAATCAATGCGCCAAAGCGTCTGCGCAGTTTTTCAGGCAGATGGGTAAATTCGATCTCCAGCGGTAACGGCAGCCTGTCGCCGGTAACCACATCCCACAGCATATCAAGATTGTTTACGCTGCCCCGCTCCAGGTCGAACGCCCGGATAAACTCGCGGTAGAAGTCTTCCTGACTATCAATTTCGTCAAAATCAAAGGTATAAATTTTCATTGCCAGCCACCCGGTACAGGCGGGCGGCAGATGCCGCCCTGTCTATTATAAGCCCCCGATATGCAGGGTTTTAACTTCCAGAAACTCCTCCAGCCCCAGCACGGACCCCTCGCGTCCCAGCCCGGACTCTTTTACGCCCCCAAACGGACCCAGCTCGGTCGAGACCGCACATTCATTAATTCCGATCATGCCGCTCTCAATGGCCTGTGAGACGCGGAACACACGCGAGAGATTCTGGGTATAAAAGTAGGCCGCCAGCCCGTAAGGCGTATTGTTAGCGCGCATAACCACTTCGTCTTCCGACGTGAAGCGGAAGCAGGCGGCAACGGGACCAAAGGTCTCCTCTTCTGCCAGCTTCATGCCTTCATGGCAGTCACCGAGTACGGTTGGCATCCAGAAGTTGCCGCCAAGTTCGTGCGGTTTACCCCCAGCCAGCACCGTGGCCCCCTTCGCTACCGCATCTTCGACGTGCTCACGGACTTTCTCGACAGCCGAAGGCTCAATCAGCGGGCCGACAACGACGCCCTCGTCCAGACCGTTACCCACCTTCAGCGCCTTCACCGCATCGGCAAGCTGATTGACAAACTTGTCATAGACCGTCTCCTGAATATAGAAACGGTTTACGCTGACGCAGACCTGCCCGGCGTTACGGAATTTATTGGCGATGGCGCCTTTGACGGCGGCCTCAATATCCGCGTCCTCGAAAACGATATACGGCGCATTGCCGCCCAGCTCCATCGATACCTTTTTCATGGTCTCAGCGGAATTGCGAACCAGCGTTTTCCCGACGGCGGTTGACCCCGTAAACGAGATTTTGCGCACGTCATGGCTGGCCATAATGGCGTCGCTAATTTCTGAGGTGCTCCCCGCGACCGCATTCAGCACACCATCCGGCACACCGGCCTGCTTCGCCAGCGTCAGCAGCGCAAAGGCGCTCAGCGGCGTGTTGTTTGCAGGCTTGATGACGCCGGTACATCCTGCTGCCAGCGCCGGGCCGAGCTTACGGGTGAGCATAGCCATCGGGAAATTCCATGGCGTGATAGCAGCAACCACCCCAACAGGTTCACGAGTGGCCAGAATACGGGAGCCGGGTTTAACCGGAGGAATGATTTCACCGTTAGCGCGCTTGGCCTGCTCCGCAAACCACTGAATAAAGCTGGCAGCGTAGTCCACCTCGCCCTCAGCCTCTTTCAGCGGCTTGCCCTGCTCGGTGGTCATCAGCCGCCCGAGCCAGCTTTTGTTCTCGATAATCAGTTCATACCAGCGATAGAGGATCGTGGAACGCTCTTTTGCCGTTTTTGCGCGCCATGCGGGAAAGGCTTTCGTCGCGGCCGCAATGGCCTCTTCGGTTTCGGCTTTCCCTGCTTTCGCCACTTTCGCAACCACCTCGCCCGTGGCCGGGTTTAGCACATCAAACGTGGTGTCGAGTGTTTTCCAGATACCGTTAACCAGATACCCGGTCTGAAAAAGAATACTGTCCTGAAGAGCCTGGGTTGTCATGTGTCCTCCCTTCCTGAATGTTTGAACCTGCAAGAATAAGTATAGCCACAAAAAAACCGACGCTTTTGGCGTCGGTTTTCTCTTCGTTAGCTGTCTGTCAGCGCATTCTGGTAGCGGTGCAGCATAAACACCAGCCGCTCTACCGGCTCGGTAACCTGCGGCGGGGCTTCCCAGAATCGCAGTTTCTCCTGGTAGATATCCAGCTCCTCCAGCAGTTGCTTAAAGTAGCGGCGACGTTTGTCATCACTGGATGCCGATATCACATGGTCCGCCGTTCGCCGTAGCTGGCGGTGGAAAGCGGACAAATCGTCGTTGATCGGCACTGGCACGTTCCGCAGACGCTGGTGCGCGATAATCATGGTTAACGCCAGACGGAAGCGAGCGACATCGCCCGGGAATTTATTCAACAGCAGGAACAGTTGCTGGTAAAGGGCCGGAAGGTGGTTCTGCTTGCGCCGCGCGGTGTTGGTGGTCAAGGACGATACGGCGGCCGACACAAACTGATTGAGCAGCACGCGCCCTGTCCGCGCCTGAGAGTTATCCCGCACCAGCAGGATCACCATCATCGCCAGGAAACAGCCCACCAGCTGGCCTAATGCGCTATCCAGGAACTGGCTGAAATGGAAGGTCATCGGGTTATCCAACACGAGGATGTTAATCGTACTCGCCAGCGCACCTAACGATCCCAGACGGCGTTTTTGTACCTCAATCCCGATAAAGAACGCCATCACCGCCAGGCTGATACAGAGCAAAAGCATGCTTTGCTGCGTCGAGGGGATGATTACCAGGAAGTAGAGCGCGCCAATGGGTAACGCCGCAATGGTGCCGTACAGAAAATCAATAGCGACCATGCGCGGGTTGGGCAGACGCATCGCCAGCGCGGTAACGACGGCAATCATCACCATCGCGCCGCTGCCGGACGTCCAGCCGGTCCACAGCCAGAACAGCGTGCCGAGTATACAGGCCAGGGTGGTACGCCAGAAGTTAACCATCGCATGATGACGCTCGGCGGATTCCGGTTTGATCACCACTTCGCCCTGTAACACCTCTTCTTCCGCCGCACTGATTTTGGTGTTGCTAATCACGCCGCGTTTCAGAAGCAGGTAGCGCGTTGCGGCGCCAACCCAGGTATAAATGGTGACTGGCGTATCCCGTTCGCCCGTCCAGGCAATCACACGACGCATGCGTTTAAGCTGTCGATGCACGTCCTGCACTGTCTCCACAGGCTCATCAAACAGTTCGCGGAAGGTATCCGTTACCACTTCGGGGCGAGTGTTCTGAATCAGGTAGGTTTCACACGCCTGGGTGATCAGCGTTAACGAGACGGTATTGATCGCTTTCAGACGACGATTGGCACGCTCCCAGCGGGAAGACTCCATATTGAGATTACTGCGCATCCCTTCCAGCGCCTGCGTGCGGCGCACCAGCGCGCTCCAGGCCTTGTCGACCTCTTCGCTGTCGCCGTGTTTAATGCACAGCTGCATAAGCTGGTACTGGGCAACAATCAGCGCGTCCAGCTCACGATCGACTTCCTGCTTGATGGATCGCGGAGAGAAAAGCAGATCGGCGACAATCGCGCAGACGATACCAATGACAATCTCGCTGCAACGTTCCACGGCGAACTGCGGAGCAAGCAGCGGTTCACTCTGAATGGTGATGATAATAATCAGCGCGGTATATCCCGCCAGGCCCCAGGCGTACGAGTTCTCCACCTTCACCAGCGAAGAGACCCAGGTGCAAAAACCCGCCCAGATACAGCATACAATCAGCATCAGCAGCGGCGTGCGGATCATCAGGATGATAATGGTCAGGGCGGCGATACAGCCGATAAAGGTACCGATAATACGCAGCATCCCGCGATAGCGAATTGCCCCGGAGTAAGGCTCGCCACCCGCCGCGAAGGCAGGACCGGCGGCGACGATCGCGGCGGTCAGAACAGCCCAGCGCGGCGTTTCAAGCTGGAAATGGAAGCCAACAAACAGCGCCAGCACAATGGCGCATGCCAGCTTCACGGCGAAGCGGATGTGCTGGCTGGCTATGGAAAAAATGCCCATAGCGATCAACCAAACTCGCGCAGGCGATGGGCGATTTGACGGAAGATAGAATCCTGGCTGGCATCACGGTCTTTTTCACCGGTGATCACTACCGTCGCCGTGGTGCCTGCGGGCCAGAGGTTGCTCTGCTGCTCATCCAGACGAATGCGTACCGGTACGCGCTGCGCCAGACGAACCCACTCGAGGTTAGAATCGACGGTCGCCATCCCTTTTGAATCATTGGTACTGCTGGCGTTGGTCACCCCCGCGGCCACGCTGTCCACGGTTCCTTTCAGGACCCGGTTGCTGCCGAGCGGCGTGATTTCGGCTCGATAGCCCGGACGCACACCTTCCAGCTTGGTCTCTTCCATATAGGCGAGGACGTAGAAAGAGTTCTGTTTCACCAGCGCCACGGCCGTAGAGCCGCGCGTGATAAACTCACCCGCATAGACGTTGAGGTTGGTTACCCAGCCATCGGACGGGGCGCGGATAACGGTACGTTCCAGATCGAGCTTCGCCAGATCGCGCGTCGCCTGCGCTTTTGCCAGCTGATGCAGCACGGTTTGCAGCACGTTATTGGACTGATCAATCTCTTCCCGGGACATGGCCTGGATGCCCAGCTTGTTACGACGTCCTGCTTCACGGCGTTTTTCAGCGGCCAGCGCGTTGTAATACGCTACGTCGGCTTCCGCTTCTTCCAGCGCTTTTTGATAGCGCGGCTGGTCGATAGTGAACAGTACCTGATCTTTTTTCACCAGCTGGTTATCGTGGACATTGACCGCCGTAATGAGACCGGCGACATCGGGCGCTATCGCGACCACCTCCGCGCTGAAACGCGCATCGCGCGTCCACGGGGATTCGGTGTAATAAACCCAGGCGCGAAAAATAGCGATGAACGCCAGGATGACCAGCGCCATAGTGATGGCAGTGCGGGAGATTTTTCTTGTTAGCGTTTTCACATCAACCTCAGACAAACATGCGCGATATTAAATAGAACAGGCAGCAATACAGCGCGGTATTAAACAATGCAGGATGCCAGACGAAATCATAAATCCCGGTAGGGACCAGCACCTTGCGCACCAGCCAGAAGATCGCCAGTGATAAAAGAAGCTCGAAAAATATCGGTGGGAACGACAGACCGAACACCACGATAACGGGAAACAGACTCATGTTGACCTTGATTAAAGAGATGCAGGTTACTGGATTATTAAGCTCACGCCGCCGCAGGAGAGCATGAATTGCCGGGCGAGAGTGGCGCAGCCGTTATGTAATTAATAATATATTAACGTAACTGTTATGCTGTTATCTATCATATGTGATCTAAATCACTTTTAAGCCAGAGTGAATAATGGAACGTCTAAAACGCATGTCCGTCTTTGCGAAAGTGGTTGAGCAAGGCTCTTTTACCGCCGCAGCACGTCAGCTACAAATGAGCGTCTCATCCATTAGCCAGACAGTGTCAAAACTGGAAGATGAGCTCCAGGTGAAGCTGCTCAACCGCAGCACCCGCAGCATTGGGCTGACGGAAGCGGGTAAAATTTACTATCAGGGCTGCCGTCGAATGCTGCATGAAGTGCAGGATGTTCACGAGCAGCTCTACGCCTTTAACAACACGCCTATCGGCACGCTGCGTATCGGGTGTTCTTCAACTATGGCACAAAATGTTCTCGCTGCCATGACGGCGGAAATGCTGAAAGAGTATCCCGGTTTAACCGTTAATCTGGTAACGGGTATTCCGGCACCGGATCTGATTGCCGATGGGTTAGACGTGGTGATCCGCGTTGGCGCATTGCAGGACTCGAGCCTGTTCTCGCGTCGACTGGGCAGCATGCCGATGGTGGTCTGCGCTTCGAAAAGCTATCTGGCACAGTATGGCGTACCGGAAAAACCTGCCGACCTGAGCAACCACTCGTGGCTGGAATACAGCGTTCGCCCAGATAACGAATTTGAACTGATCGCGCCAGAAGGGCTTTCCACCAAACTGCTGCCTGAAGGCCGCTTCGTGACCAACGATCCGATGACCATCTCACGCTGGCTGGTGGCCGGGGCCGGGATCGCCTACGTGCCGCTGATGTGGGTGATCAACGAGATCAACAGCGGCGAACTGGAGATCCTCTTCCCGCGCTACCAGTCGGATCCGCGCCCGGTGTACGCGCTCTATACCGAAAAGGACAAGCTGCCGCTGAAGGTGCAGGTCTGTATTAACTATCTGACGGACTATTTTGTGGAAGTGGCAGAGCTGTTTCAGGGGATGCGGGGAAGAAGGAAAGAGTAGGCCTCCCCCCTCACCCCGGCCCTCTCCCCAAAGGGGCGAGGGAGAAAAGACAGCACGGAGCAGTCCCCTCTCCCCGTTGGGGAGAGGGTTAGGGTGAGGGGAAAATGAAAAAATTACGCCGTGCCGCCCACCGTCAGGTTATCGACCTTCAGGGTTGGCTGGCCCACGCCTACCGGCAGGCTCTGACCTTCTTTGCCGCAGACGCCCACGCCGTTATCCAGCTTCAGATCGTTACCGACCATGGAGATCTGCTGCATTGCTTCAATCCCGGATCCGATCAGCGTCGCCCCTTTTACCGCTTTGGTCACTTTGCCCTTCTCAATCAGATACGCCTCTGAGGTAGAGAAGACAAATTTACCGGAGGTGATATCCACCTGGCCGCCGCCAAAGTTCGGCGCGAAGATACCGTAATCAACGGATTCGATAATCTCCTGCGGCGTGGATTTACCCGGCAGCATGTAGGTGTTGGTCATGCGCGGCATCGGCAGGTGCGCGTAGGATTCGCGACGACCGTTACCCGTTGGCGCAACGCCCATCAGACGCGCGTTAAGCTTGTCCTGCATGTAACCTTTCAGTACGCCATTTTCGATCAGCACGTTGTACTGGCCCGGCGTGCCTTCATCGTCGATAGAAATCGAGCCGCGACGGTCGAGCATGGTGCCATCATCCACCACGGTACACAGTTCGGAGGAGACAAGCTGCCCCATCTGACCGCTGAATACGGACGTCCCGCGACGGTTGAAATCCCCCTCCAGGCCGTGACCGACCGCTTCGTGCAGCAGCACGCCAGGCCAGCCTGCGCCCAGAACCACCGGCAGCGTACCGGCAGGTGCCGCCACGGCAGACAGGTTGACCAGCGCCATGCGCACGGCTTCTTTTGCCCACGCATCCGCGCGCGCTTCGCCGTCAACGTCGCCGAGGAACCAGTCGTAGCCAAAACGACCGCCGCCACCGCTTGAGCCGCGCTCGCGCTTGCCGTCGTCTTCCACCTGCACGCTGATAGAGAGGCGCACAAGCGGACGCACGTCGGCGGCCAGCGTACCGTCCGTCGCCGCCACCAGGATCAGTTCATAAACACCGCTCAGGCTGGCAGAAACTTCCTGCACGCGTTTATCCGCCGCGCGAGCCACTTTGTCCACGCGACGCAGGATGTCCAGCTTCTCTTCGCGGCTCATGCTTTGCAGTGGGTCGATGCTGGTATAAAGCGCAGCGTTCTGCACTTCACCCAGGGTTTTCACGCGACCGTCGCCAGTATCACGCACAATGGTTCGCGCCGCCTGCGCGCTCTGCTCCAGCGCGGCCAGGCTTATCTGGTCTGCATAAGCAAAACCGGTTTTTTCGCCGCTGACGGCGCGCACGCCGACGCCCTGGTCAATGTTATAAGAACCATCTTTAATGATGCTGTCTTCTAAAACCCAGGATTCGTGATAGCTCGACTGGAAATAGAGATCGCCGTAGTCGAGGCGGCGTTCGGTCAGTTGACCAAGAATGGAGAACAGGTCCTGATGGCTCAGGCCGTTCGCTGCGAGCAAATGTTCACTTACCAGGTTCAGACTCATCGTATTGCTACTCGTTCGTTGCCGCCAGTGGCGGTATAAAATCAATATTATTGAGAGTGAGGCAATTACCTGCCCACGTCAAATCATTGCTGTGCTTCTTTGCGCGGCTGGCGCAGCACTTCATTAATCTGCGGTTTATCGATTGGGCCCGTAATGCGGTAGCGCAGAATCGAGACTTTGCTCCAGAGCGGCCCCAGCACTTTGCTGGCGGCAAATACCGCCGCGCCGATTATCGGGTTGACCACAAAAGCGGTAGCAACACCCACTGTAGCGGAGATTTCCGGGGCAACAACCGCTTCCATATCCAGCTCCCGGCGCACGAGGTTCACTGATCCTTTCATGGCGATGTCCGCTTCCAGGCCGTCCAGCAGCGTATCATCGGTATGCATCACGCCGTCCTTGATCCAGGCCGTTCCGCGAATGGAGTCATAATAGAAACCGTCGTTGAAGGTATCGCTGAAATCGAAGCGCAGCTTGCGCAGCAGCGCGTCAAAGCTCAGCAGGCGCAGTATTTGCCCTGCATGACCGGTGCTAACATCGGCAATTTGTCCCTTACCAAAACGGGTTCTGAGGATACCGTTCAGCGAGGCAACGTCCGGCTGCCACGGTGCCGCGCGCCAGTGCAGATCGTAATTCACATCGAAGGACGATCCGCGAAGCGGCGTGCTGATCCCAAAGAAGTTAGCCGCGGAGTCCAGCTTGTTGCCTTTAATATCGCCCTTCAGCGAGGTGCGCTGTTCACCCGGTTTGTTCACCCACTCGCCAGCGGCGGTCATGCGGCCAAAGCCGGTATCCACCAGCCCACCAGAGAGGCTCAGCGTATTGCCCTGAATATCAAAATCACCGTCGATACGGCCATATTTCTGTCCCCACAGCCAGCACTCCGCACAGCGCAGCTGGAGATCGGGCCAGTTGCTGAAATCCACGCGCGACGTTCCACTGCTGCTGAAAGGAGACGTACTTGTCGACTGTGTTTTAGACGCCGTAAAGGTCGGGTTGTAATAGAGATAACGGATAGCCGCCTGCCATGGCGCGTTATCGCGCATCGTCAACGAACCGTTAATTTCACGCCCCTGCGCCTCGACCTTTGAGCCGTTCACCGTCGGCTGGGAGACAATACTCAGGTTATTCCACTGCTGCCCACCCAGCGTCAGCGCAGGCGTGCGCAAGGTAATGGACTGGGGGAACTGCGCCGTTTGATCTACGTTTTGCCCGACACCTTTCTGAAACAGTGCCAGCCACTCTGCGCCATCCATCGGCGGGAGATTCAGTTCAATGCCCGCCTGCTCCGGCAGCGGCGGCGTGGTACGGCTGTCCGTCGTCCAGATCGCCCTGTCCAGCGTCAGCTTGCGGTTAAGCAGCCAGCGGCTGTTGAAGTGGTTTGTTCCGCCAGCGTTTCCGGTTAAATCGAAGCTGTTAAGGTTGCCCGCAACCTTTACGTTGACGGGCAGTGCTTCACCGCTTTTCTTGTTCAGCGGTGCGGGAAGCTGGCTACTGAGGTTTTTCAGATCGCCCGTAATGTCGACGTTATAGCGCGCACCGGCATGATAAGGCAGATCGATGGCGACCTTGCCATTCCATGACACCGCGCCGTCCACCGCATTCTCAATCGGCTTCGGCAGAACATCCATGCGTGACGGCTGCCAGTTCGCGTCCATATTGACCGCCACCTGGTAGGCTTTGTCGCCCTCGGTGGTGGAGAAATCGATATTGACGGGTTGATTGAACCAGGTCGCTTTCAGCGGCTTACTTTTCAGATTGCCGTTAACAAAGCTGAACTGACCGCTAAGGTTTTTCAGCGTGCTGTCCAGCGGCTTGATATAGAGGCTGTTATTGTTCAGACGAACGTCGCCTTTGGCGGTGGTCATTTCACCGTCGAGCGGGATATCCAGATGTAAGCGAGCATTCACATCACCATCTAACTGCAACTGCTGGAGAGTGGCCGCCAGGGAGTCATCCAGCGGCGTATCTTCAAAATACGGGCCAACCGCTTTACCCGGCCCCTTAATATCCGCATCAATCAGCAGTTTCTCTTTGGAGTAATCCGGGATGTTTGCCGTCAGGTTGCTTGCCGTTACGCCGCCCAGCGCAACGCTGTCCGTCTTCATCCACAAGCCGTCATTCAGGAAGTTGAGTTCGATATTCAGATTCTTCAGCGCGGGCCAGTCCGGCTGGAAGGCATAGGTGGCGTTGCGTAGCGGCACCAGAACCTGGAACTGGCCTTCGTTATGCTTATACGGGAACAGGTGCGGATTGCCGCCGTAGACCAGCGTGGCGTTATCCGCCTGACCGCCCTGAATGGCGCCGCTGAGATAGTCTACCAGCGCTTTCCCCATCAGGTTTTCCGGGAAGTAGCGCCACGCCTGCGAACCATCATCCGTGCTGATGCCCGCCAGAATGCCCAGCCACGGCTCATCGCCTTCAGGCTGTAGATAACGGAAATTACCGCGGGCATGTACCGCTTTGGCTTTTACATCAATATCGCGACCATCGAGCTGAAAACCTTTGTCATTCTTCAGCCAGTTAAGAGTGGCGTTTCCCTTTTCGATCTCCAGTGGCGCACGGAAGACCGTTTCGTACGGCATTTTTGCTTCCTGCATTTCTGCCGTCAGCCTGCCGTTTTCCACGCTTCCTTCCAGTTTACCGCTGAAGTGCTCGGCACCCGGCAGCAGCTTCCACTGTTTCCATGCGAGATTTTTCCATGCCGCCTGAAAACGCGTCTTTTCCGTGGCCTGGAGCGGAATATCCAGCGCCAGCCGGTTTATCTGCCCGCTCGGCTGCGTCGCCAGCCAGATTTCGCCCAGCTCCGGGGAGAGTTTTGCGGCCATTGAACGCAACCCTTCGATCGCCGTCAGATCCAGGTTACTGGCGCGGATACGCAGCTCATCGCTGCGTTTACCGTTTATACCGCCGACGTCCTGCTCCGGCATCCACGCCAGCGTCAGTGCGCCGCGCGGCCAGGGTTTGTTATCCATGGAGATGCGCGTATCCGGAATAGCGAACTGCCAGCCGCCTTTATCCTGCGTCACGTGTGCGGTGAGGTTATCGACGGAAAGCTGATGCTGATGGTTTTCCCCCTTCCAGCTCGCGCCCCCCTGCTTAAGCCAGATATCGCCGCTGGCGAACGCCCCGTTCGTCAGGGTCATCCAGCCTTCCAGGCTGAAGCGCGCGGTTTCCAGCTGCATGTTCTGCTGTAGCCACTCACCCAGCCACGGCTTCACGTCCACGTCGTCCGCCTGTAGCCACACCCTGCCGTTGTTCAGCAGGCCATTGTCGTCGCGCAGATCCATCCGCACCTGCATAACGCCGTGCTGCCCGTTCAGGCTGGAGAGATTCACCTGCCCCTCGGCGCGGTGGCGATCTTTCCCGTTTAGCCAGGTCAGCTGTGGGATCGCCAGCTCAGCGCGCTGTCCGGAAAGGGTTATAAAGCTCACTTCGCTGTCGCGGAGATCGAAATGATCGAACTGACGCAGGAAGAGATCGCTGATACGGCTGGTTTCCAGCCCACGATCGCTGTCGCCGCTTTGCAGCGGCGTGTTGGTCATCAGCTGAAGTTGCCAGAAGGTGAGATCGCGAAACTGCCAGCGCAGATGCAGCAGGCTTTGCCAGACATCCAGCGCCAGGGTGACGCGTTTGATTTTAAGATGGCCGCCATCTTTCAGGCTGGCGCTGATATCCCGCGCATCAAGCGTCGGGCCAAAGTTCTGCCAGCTTGCCTCGATATGGCTCACGTCCACCGGCAGACCGGTGGCAGATTCGATTTTTGCCAGGATCTGCGGCCGCCAGCTGTCCAGATGCGGCAAGGCGAGACGCAGCCCGCTCACGAGCAACGCGACAATCACGACCAGCGTTGCCCCTGTAAGCAGTAAAATCCCCGGCAATCGCCTCACGCGTCTCTCCTTGTCAGCCTTAAATCTCGCAGCGAACTGCGTTTACATCATGACGACGTCAAACTGCTCCTGGTTATAGAGCGGCTCAATTTGCACTTTTACCTGTTTGCCGACAAAGATTTCCACTTCCGCCAGCGCGTGCGACTCTTCCCCTTTCAGGGCCTCCGCCACCGCAGGGGAAGCATAGACCAGAAAACGGTCTGAGTCGTAGGCATGATGGACACGGACAATCTCACGCATGATCTCGTAGCAGACCGTCTCCACCGTCTTTACCGTTCCGCGTCCATGGCAGGTTGGACACTCATTACACAGGACATGTTCCACGCTTTCGCGGGTCCGTTTCCGGGTCATTTCCACCAGACCGAGCTGCGAGAAGCCATTGATGCTGGTTTTCACGCGATCTTTACTCAGCGCCTGCTCCAGGGAGTGCAGCACGCGACGGCGGTGGTCTTCATTATTCATATCGATAAAGTCGATGATGATAATACCGCCCAGATTACGCAGGCGAAGCTGGCGTGCGATGGCCTGCGTCGCTTCTATATTGGTATTAAAGATGGTGTCATCGAGGTTGCGATGGCCGACAAACGCGCCGGTGTTGATGTCGACGGTGGTCATCGCTTCGGTTTGATCGATGATCAGATAGCCACCCGATTTCAGCTCAACCTTACGCTCCAGCGCACGCTGGATTTCGTTTTCAACGTCATAGAGATCAAATATCGGCTGGCGTCCGGTGTAATGCTCCAGCAGCCCCGGCATTTCCGGGATGTACTCGGCGGTGAACTCCAGTAAGGCTTCGTACGTCAGACGGGAGTCCACGCGGATGCGGTCGAGCTGCGCATCGGCGAAATCACGTAATACGCGCTGAGCGAGCGCCAGCTCACCGTATAGCCGGTAGCGGGTCTGGTTGCGTTTTTTACGCTCCATCACTTTGGTCCAGACGCGCTTCAGATAGGCCGCATCCGAGGCCAGGTCTTCTTCGCTGATCCCTTCCGCTGCGGTACGGATAATAAACCCGCCCTGCTCGTCGCAGTAGGCGCTGACCACCTTTTTCAGGCGTTCACGCTCGCTTTCGCTCTCAATACGCTGTGACACGCCGACGTGCGACGCCCCCGGCATAAAGACCAGATAACGTGAAGGAAGGGTGATGTCGGTGGTCAGACGCGCGCCTTTGGTGCCCAGCGGATCTTTTACCACCTGCACCATCAGATCCTGGCCCTGACGCACCAGCTCAGAGATGTCGCGCACGGCAAACTGTTTTTGCTCTTCGCCTGCCACGCATTCGGTATGCGGCATGATGTCGGAGGCGTGCAAAAACGCCGCTTTATCGAGCCCAATATCTACAAAAGCCGCCTGCATACCCGGCAGTACACGACTGACACGACCTTTGTAGATATTGCCTACGATTCCGCGCCGCGCTTCACGCTCAATATGAATTTCCTGAAGAATGCCACCATCAATGTAGGCCACACGGGTTTCCGATGGCGTTACGTTTACCAACAATTCAGCCGTCATAATTATCCCTTCCCTCACGCAGTGAGTTAAAATTGCTCAGCAACTCATACGTTTCCACCAGCGGTAAGCCGACTACGGCGTGATAGCTGCCATTTATCTTCCTGACAAAACAGCCACCCAACCCTTGAATACCGTATGCACCTGCTTTATCCATAGGTTCACCGCTGGCGATATAGCCGGCGATCTCCTCGTCGGTGAGGACTCTGAACGTCACTTCCGTTACCACAAGGCAATCCAGAACGTACTGGCTGTCTGCCAGCGCTACCGCCGTCATCACCTGATGGGTTTGTCCGGACATGTTACGCAGCATCCGCGCAGCATGGTCTGCGTCGCGGGGTTTCTCAAGCACCTCACCATTGAGGATGACGATGGTATCGGCCCCCAGCACCGGTAAGTCACGCGGCACGCATGCAACGCCCGCCTGCGCTTTTTCACGCGCCAGACGGGAGACATACTGCTGAGCGCTTTCGCCCTCAGCTCGTTTTTCTTCGATACCGGTAACGATGCGTTCGAAGGATACACCCAACTGCGCGAGCAGTTCCTGGCGACGCGGAGAACCGGAGGCAAGATACAAAGACGTCATAGAAACCTTTTATTGCACGGCAAACTGCTGGCGAATTTTACGCATCAGCAGGAACAGCCACGGCCAGAGCACACCGTTTACTACACTACTCCAGAACACTTCCGGTCGGAAAGAGACGTTGATCACTAAAAACTCTGCCCAGAAAACAACGATATCCGCAGCGAGCGACAACAACATCACCACCAGCGCCTGTTGCCAGAGCGCAAGGTTACGAAAGAGCTGGAATTTGAGTGCAACGAGATACGCAATAATGCTCATGGATAAGGCGCGGACGCCAAGCGTAGAGCCACTGATAAGATCCAGTATGGCACCCATCACAAAACCTGTGCCGACATTTACGCGGTGCGGCAGGGCAAGGATCCAGTAGAGCAAAATGAGTAATACCCAGTTTGGCCGGAAAACAAGAATGTCGTCCGGCCAGGGCATAATTTGCAGCAACAATGCAACGAGGAATGAGAGCCAGATTACCCAGCGCCCCTGGCTACGATAACTGGCCACTACTGCCCTCCACCCGAGACTTGCGGCGGTGGCGGCGCATCCGGTAGCGGCTGCGTTAACCCCGTCGCCGGAGCCGGTACGGGCGCAGGTGGCCCCATTGCATCCGGCGCAGGCAGCACCTGCGGCATCATCTGCATCAGGCGCTCATTGGCCACGCGATGCACATCTTCCGGCGTCATCGGGTTAGCGCCGTTGCGATCGGCGCCCCATAGCAGCAGCAGGTAGCGTAAACGCTGCAAGCCAGCCGTTGGACGCGCCTGGATCACGGTGTAGGCACGTTGAGTGTCGAGCTTCACGGAAGAGACAACCGCAACCGGGTAGCCTTCAGGGAAACGACCGCCCAGACCAGACGTCACCAGCACGTCACCCACGCGGATATCCGTGTTGGCGGGCAGGTGTTCCAGTTGCAGATCGTCCGTACAACCATTACCGGCGGCAATTACGCGAATATCGTTACGCAGCACCTGAATCGGCAGTGCATGGGTGGCATCGCAAATCAGCAGCACACGGCTGGTCAGTTTGGCAACCGCCACGACCTGGCCCACAACGCCTTTATCGCTGATGACAGGCTGACCTTCGTATACGCCGTTCACGCTGCCTTTATCAATCACCACCTGATCGCTGTATGGATCGTTTACGGTGGAGATCACCTGGGTGACCATTTTCTGTTCATCCTGGCGCAGCGGCGAGCCAAGCAGTTCCCGCAGACGCGCGTTTTCCTGCTTATATTGCCCCAGCATCAGTAGCTCGCTGTTTTTCAGCAGCAGTTCCTGGCGTAATGCACGGTTTTCGAGTTCGAGCTGGTCACGCGATGAAAGCGTTTGCGACACGGAGTCGAGCAGTTCACGGGGACCATTTGAAATAAAGTAGAAAGGACTGACGGCGGTATCCATGTACGTTCGGATCTGGCTGAACGTACCGAGGCGGCTATCGGCAATAATGACCCCGAGCGCCACCAGAACCGCCAGGATCAGGCGAAACTGTAGCGACGGGCCACGGCTAAAAATTGGCTTCATAGGCTATGCGTATTCTCGCGTCAGAGAGAAAGGGTAGCCATTTGCTACCCTCTCACACCCGACTACTCTTCGCTAAACAAGTCGCCGCCGTGCATGTCGATCATTTCCAGCGCCTTGCCACCACCACGGGCGACGCAAGTCAGTGGATCTTCTGCAACTACGACAGGAATACCTGTCTCTTCCATTAACAGGCGGTCGAGGTTACGCAGCAGCGCACCACCACCGGTCAGAACCATACCGCGCTCGGAGATATCGGAGGCCAGCTCTGGCGGGCACTGTTCCAGCGCAACCATCACCGCGCTCACGATGCCGGTCAGCGGCTCCTGCAACGCTTCCAGGATTTCGTTGGAGTTCAGGGTGAATCCGCGTGGCACGCCTTCTGCCAGGTTACGACCGCGAACTTCGATCTCGCGAACTTCATCACCCGGATAGGCAGAACCGATTTCATGCTTGATGCGCTCTGCGGTCGCTTCACCGATCAGAGAGCCGTAGTTACGGCGAACGTAATTGATGATGGCTTCGTCGAAACGGTCGCCGCCGATACGCACGGAAGAGGAGTACACCACGCCGTTCAGGGAGATAACGGCCACTTCAGTGGTACCGCCACCGATATCCACCACCATAGAACCAGTTGCTTCAGAAACCGGCAGACCCGCACCAATTGCCGCAGCCATCGGTTCTTCAATCAGGAACACTTCACGCGCACCGGCACCCTGAGCGGATTCACGGATTGCACGGCGTTCAACCTGGGTTGCGCCAACCGGCACACACACCAGTACGCGCGGGCTTGGGCGCATAAAGCTGTTGCTGTGAACCTGCTTGATGAAGTGCTGAAGCATTTTTTCGGTCACGAAGAAGTCAGCAATAACGCCATCTTTCATTGGGCGGATCGCGGCAATGTTGCCCGGCGTACGGCCCAGCATCTGCTTCGCATCATGGCCTACTGCGGCCACGCTTTTTGGCGAGCCAGCACGATCCTGACGAATGGCCACAACGGAAGGCTCATTCAATACGATGCCTTGTCCTTTTACATAGATAAGGGTATTCGCGGTACCCAGGTCAATGGACAGGTCATTGGAAAACATGCCACGAAATTTTTTCAACATACTAAGGGATAATCCTGAAAGCTGGGGCGGAAAACAAAATCCGCTTACTTTACCAACCACACGCAGCAGCGACAAGGCGCAAAAATCGTCTGCTACGGTGAAAATTAGTGCAGCACGTTTCCTTTGTTACAAATTCATCCCCTGAATCCCTCAGGGCTGAGTAAACAGCAGCGTCCCTCACTTTCACTTGTAACCTATAAAAGGTCGTTCACTGGCTTTTATGCTCGTCTTACTCAAAGCTACAGGCGCGATATTCTACGTGAAAACAAAGTAAACGGCAGGTCAAACAGAGTATCTTTGCAAATATTTTTTCACATTGGTGTCAAGCGGCTGAGAGGCGGCAAAAAAATCCCCCTGACCGCCCGTCACGCCGCGCTCTGTCAACATCTGCCATTCACTGCGTGAACGTACGCCTGCGGCAAATACTTGCGTTTGCGTTCCTTTGCACGCCTCCACCAGGCTTTGTACCAGCAGCTGGTTTTCCGTGCGCTTTTCGATATTCCTTACCAGACCCGGATGCAGCTTCAATAATTCGACATCCAGCTCTTTGATCCAGCTGGTGCTGACCAGGGTAAGACCCGCCTGTGTTACCGCCACGCGAGCCCCAAGCGCATTGATTAAACGCACAACCGAGCGCAACCGGCTGATGTGTTGACCTACATCTGCCTCTGCAAGTTCAAAAATAATGCGTTTGCGTTGCGATTTTTCGCATTGCATTAACGTGTCACGTAACCAACGCTGAAAACGCGGACGGATCAGCGATTCGACGGTCACCTGTAAAGCCAGATTTTCTTCAGGCCAGTACGATAAAAACGGAATGAGGCGGGTGATTTGCTGGCGGTCATACTCTTCGGACAATCCGAATTGCAGCACCATCGGCAAATACTCTGCGGAGATAACCTCCTCGGTCCCATCAAAAATACGGCACATCAGCTCACGATGATGGACATGACCATTTTTTATGACCGCCGGTTTTTGATAGATGCGCGGTCCACCCCGGCTCAGCATCTGTTCAATCAGGGTTCGCCAGCGTACGTTGCCGCGCCCTTTTTCCGGTAGCGTATCATCATAGACCGCCCAGCCGTTCGCCCCCTGCAATACGGCGTTGCGCGTGGCCGCTTCTGCATGTTCCATCACCTGCTCCGTCGACTGACCGCCGCGCCAGGCACAGATGCCCATATGCACCATGTCGTCGCGGTCGAGCATTTTGCTCTGGGGTAGCGCATCGACGGCTTTCAACAGCTGGCTGGCGATACTCTCGGACTCCTTTAAGGTGCGATGCGGCAGCAAGACGGCAAAGTCGCTGCGGTGGTAGCGTGCCAGTAACGCGCCGGGGTAGCGCATAATAAAGGTGGATAGCAGGTTAATCAGCGTGAAGAGGTTCTCTTCCGCCACGCGCTGGCCCCAGGTATCACGGAGCAGATCGAAGTCGGGCAGGCGAATCATCATTACCACGCCATGCGTCCCCACCTTTTCGGGATCATCAAGAAGCGTAGCCAGCTGATTATCAAAGAAGAGACGGTTGTTAAGGCCCGTTTTGTTATCCTGCGCGGCGTAGGAGCGAATCAACGTGTCCATACGGCTACGCTGATCGCTGGCAAACTGGATTTCGGAGAGCAGCACGTCCAGGGCGCTACTGGTACGTGATGGCCATTCATAAACCGATCCCCGTACCTGCGGACCCCGCTCGCCATTCAGTATTCGCACCGAGCGTGTTTCCAGCAGTTCCTGGCCGGAAAGTTGACGACGCTGCCAGCGAACGGCGAGGAAAATCAGCAGGACGATCAAGGCTACGGCGATGGTTAAGGGCGCGGTGGTCATGAGCGAGCGTAAATAGTTGCTCATCGGGTCCTGGTACATCAGATGGATTGTCATACCCGGATGTTTAAGTGAGCGTACCGTTATGTCCCGATACTGATCTACCGTGCCGGCAGGACGGTAGCTGCCCTGACGGGTATGGCTGAAAACGGTCTGCTTCCCCTGTTTAATGTCGATCTGCACTATATCCACAGGCACCATTAACTCATCCAGTTCACGCGAAAGTGCCGGGAAGGAGGTTGTAATCAGGCGAGTGTCGATAACCGATGCAACCGATTCTACCCGGTTAACCAGCTTATCCTGGATGGCATTATAAAAGCTCAGCGAGCAGCCGATTAGCGTGACAAATATGGTCAGTCCCGTCAGCAAGGTGATAAAAGCTGAGAACTTCGTCGTTAATCGCATCCTTGAGATTACTCCGTGGGTTGAAGGGGTCGCAAGTGAGCGCTAACTTGCATTTCAAATGCGGCATACTACCAAACCTGGTGTATCTGGCAATTTATTGCGTTAAATCGGCACTGCGTTTCATTGAGCGAGTATAGTCTTCAGTACATATTTTCCCATCATCAATCCTAGTGAGGACCCTGTATGCAGGCTTTGATCTTAGAACAGCAGGACGGCAAAACCGTTGCCTCGGTGCAAGCCATTGACGAGAGCCGCCTGCCGGAGGGCGACGTGACCGTAGATATCGACTGGTCAAGTCTGAACTATAAAGATGCACTGGCCATTACGGGAAAAGGTAAAATCATCCGAAATTTCCCAATGGTGCCAGGCATCGACTTGGCTGGCCGCGTGCATACCAGTGAAGATCCGCGTTTTCACGCCGGACAGCAGGTACTGCTCACCGGCTGGGGCGTAGGTGAAAACCACTGGGGAGGACTGGCAGCGCAGGCGCGCGTAAAAGGTGACTGGCTGGTCCCGATGCCGAAAGGCCTGGACGGCCGTAAGGCGATGATCGTCGGCACGGCAGGTTTCACCGCCATGCTCTGCGTGATGGCGCTGGAAGAGGCCGGGATCCGTCCTGACTCTGGCGAAATTGTCGTGACCGGCGCCAGCGGTGGCGTGGGCAGCACGGCCGTCACGCTGCTGCACAAGCTGGGGTACCAGGTCGCCGCCGTCTCTGGCCGCGAAAGTACGCATGATTATCTACGTCAGTTGGGCGCAAGCCGTATTCTGAGCCGCGACGAATTCGCCGAGACCCGTCCGCTGGAAAAACAGGTCTGGGCTGGCGCTGTAGATACCGTCGGCGACAAAGTGCTGGCGAAGGTACTGGCGCAAATGAATTACGGTGGCTGCGTGGCGGCCTGTGGTCTGGCGGGTGGTTTTGCCCTGCCGACGACGGTGATGCCATTTATTCTGCGTAACGTGCGTCTTCAGGGTGTCGATTCGGTCATGACCCCAGCCGAGCGGCGGGCTGAGGCCTGGGAACGTCTGGCGCGGGATCTACCAGCCTCATTCTATGAGCAGAGCGCCACTGAGATTACCCTGAGCCAGGCGCCAGAGTACGCCAATAAAATCATGGACAACCAGTTCCACGGTCGTGCGCTGGTTAAAATCGCCTAATCTTCAAATTTTCGTGACATATTCGCGCTAACCCTCCTCCTCCGTCATGCTTAGAAAAACGCCTGACGGAGGATGCCATGAAAACCCGAAAACTGACGGAAGCAGACGTAACGTCCGAGTCTGTCTTTATGCTACAGCGTCGCCAGATCCTGAAAATGCTTGGCATCAGCGCCACTGCCCTGACGCTCACCCCTGCGGCCCACGCCGATCTGCTCGACTGGTTTAAGGGCAACGACCGCCCGAAAGCCCCCTCTGGCGCACCGCTTAACTTCACGAAACCGGCGCAGTGGCAGAATAAACTGACGTTGACGCCGGAAGATAAAGTCACCGGCTATAACAACTTCTATGAGTTTGGGCTCGATAAGGCCGATCCTGCCGCCAACGCCGGGAGCATGAAAACCGATCCCTGGACGCTGAAGATTGATGGCGAAGTGGCAAAGCCGCTGACGCTGGATCATCATGACCTCACCACCCGCTTCCCACTTGAAGAACGCATTTACCGTATGCGCTGTGTGGAAGCCTGGTCGATGGTGGTGCCGTGGGTAGGTTTCCCTTTGCATAAACTGCTGGCGCTGGTTGAGCCCACCAGCAACGCGAAGTATGTTTCCTTCCAGACGCGCTATGCCCCGGACGAGATGCCAGGCCAGAAGGATCGGTTTATCGGCGGCGGGCTGGAGTATCCCTACGTTGAAGGTTTACGTCTCGACGAAGCCATGCATCCGCTTACGCTGCTCACCGTCGGGGTTTACGGCAAAGCGCTGCCGCCGCAAAACGGGGCGCCCATTCGCCTGACCGTACCGTGGAAATACGGTTTCAAGGGCATCAAATCGATCGTCAGCATTAAGCTCACCCGTGAACGCCCACCCACCACCTGGAACCTCGCAGCGCCAGATGAGTATGGTTTTTTTGCCAACGTTAACCCGCACGTTGATCATCCACGCTGGTCGCAAGCGACGGAACGTTTTATCGGTTCCGGCGGCGCGCTGGATGTTAAACGCCAGCCAACGCTGCTGTTTAACGGCTATGCAGATGAGGTGGCATCCCTCTATCGTGGGCTGAATTTACGGGAGAACTTCTAAGTGCGTTTAACGGCAAAGCAGATAACCTGGCTGAAGGTACTCCTGCATTTAGCCGGATTGCTCCCCTTTATCTGGCTCTTTTGGGCAGCCAGCCAGGGACAGTTCAGTGCCGATCCGGCTAAAGATATTCAGCATTTTACGGGTCGGATGGCTCTGAAATTTTTGCTGGCGACCTTGCTCGTCTCACCGCTTGCGCGCTACGCTAAACAGCCATTGCTAATACGTACCCGTCGGCTTTTGGGGCTATGGTGTTTTGCCTGGGCGACGCTGCATCTCACCAGTTACGCCCTGCTGGAACTGGGCATTAACAACCTGGCACTCCTTGGCAGCGAACTGGTTACGCGTCCTTATCTGACGCTGGGTATCGTAAGCTGGCTGGTTTTACTGGCGCTGACGCTGACATCCACGCAGTACGCGCAGCGAAAAATGGGACGGCGCTGGCAACTGCTGCACAACTTCGTCTATCTTGTCGCGATCCTTGCGCCCATCCATTACCTGTGGTCGGTGAAGATATTATCTCCTCAGCCGGTCATCTACACCCTGCTGGCATTGGCCCTTTTAGCATGGCGTTACAAGAAGTTCCGCCAGTGGGTACGATAGTCCACGAAACTGTGCGTTTTCCCGCAGATTATTTATCAGCCGCGAATCTTTTTCGGATAGCGGTTGATAATCTTCCCTGATAAGACCAGTATTTAGCTGCCAAATGCTACGAAATCGTTATAATGTGCGACTTCGGTTTTCCGGACAGGGGTTTTTGGCCTCTGAAAGGGTGACAATTGCGTGTTGACGGTATATGTTGTTTTTTACCCGAAAATCGCAGGAGATAGCGGCACAATGGCTGACAAATTCCAAATTTTAGTATTGAACGGACCGAACCTGAACATGCTCGGCACCCGTGAGCCAGAGAAGTACGGCACGCTGACATTGAGCGAAATTGTTAACCGTCTGGGTACGGAAGCAGCCTCGCTGAATGTGGATTTGGACCATTTTCAGTCAAACGCGGAGTACGCAATCATCGACCGTATTCATCAGGCTAAAGACACTGTGGACTATATCCTGATCAATCCGGCCGCGTTTACGCACACCAGTGTTGCTATACGCGACGCACTGCTCGCGGTGAGTATCCCGTTTATCGAGATCCATCTGAGTAACGTGCACGCCCGAGAGCCGTTCCGCCACCATTCCTACTTGTCAGATATCGCCGCTGGCGTGATATGTGGGCTGGGTGCAGACGGCTATTCATACGCTTTACAGACAGCGGTAAAACGCTTGTCACAATCACACTAAACAAGAGTACGGAACCCACTCATGGATATTCGTAAGATTAAAAAACTGATCGAGCTGGTTGAAGAATCAGGCATCTCCGAACTGGAAATTTCTGAAGGCGAAGAGTCTGTACGCATCAGCCGTGCAGCCCCAGCCGCTAGCTTCCCGGTAATGCAGCAAGCTTATGCTGCGCCAGTGCAGCAGCCTGCGCTCTCCGCAGCCGTTGCACCAGCAGCAGAAGCCGCACCTGCAGCAGCTGCAGAAATCAGTGGTCACATCGTACGTTCCCCAATGGTTGGTACTTTCTACCGCACCCCGAGCCCGGACGCGAAAGCGTTCATCGAAGTGGGTCAGAAAGTCAACGTAGGCGATACCCTGTGCATCGTTGAAGCCATGAAAATGATGAACCAGATCGAAGCAGACAAATCAGGTACTGTGAAAGCGATTCTGGTCGAAAGTGGTCAGCCGGTAGAATTTGACGAGCCGCTGGTCGTCATCGAGTAACGAGGCGAACATGCTGGATAAAATTGTTATCGCCAACCGTGGCGAGATTGCACTGCGTATTCTTCGTGCCTGTAAAGAACTGGGCATCAAGACCGTGGCCGTGCACTCAAGCGCGGATCGCGATTTAAAACACGTATTGCTGGCGGATGAGACGGTCTGTATCGGTCCGGCTCCGTCCGTAAAAAGCTATCTGAACATCCCGGCGATCATCAGCGCCGCCGAAATCACTGGCGCGGTCGCGATTCACCCGGGTTATGGTTTCCTCTCTGAGAACGCCAACTTTGCTGAGCAGGTTGAACGCTCTGGCTTTATCTTCATTGGCCCGAAAGCCGACACCATTCGCCTGATGGGTGACAAAGTGTCTGCCATCACCGCGATGAAAAAAGCCGGCGTGCCAACCGTACCGGGCTCTGACGGCCCGCTGACCGACGATATGGATGCTAACCGCGCCCATGCTAAACGCATTGGCTACCCGGTTATCATCAAGGCGTCTGGCGGCGGCGGCGGTCGCGGTATGCGCGTTGTACGCAGCGATGCTGAACTGGCGCAGTCTATCTCCATGACCAAAGCGGAAGCGAAAGCGGCTTTCAGCAATGACATGGTGTACATGGAAAAATACCTGGAAAACCCACGCCACATCGAAATTCAGGTGCTGGCTGACGGTCAGGGCAACGCGATCTATCTGGCTGAACGTGACTGCTCCATGCAGCGTCGTCACCAGAAAGTCGTCGAAGAAGCGCCAGCGCCGGGCATTACGCCGGAACTGCGTCGCTACATCGGTGAGCGTTGCGCCAAAGCGTGTGTCGATATCGGCTATCGCGGGGCGGGTACCTTTGAGTTCCTGTTCGAAAACGGCGAGTTCTACTTCATTGAGATGAACACCCGTATTCAGGTTGAACATCCGGTTACCGAAATGATCACCGGCGTTGACCTGATCAAAGAACAGCTGCGTATCGCAGCCGGTCAGCCGCTGTCCATCAAACAGGAAGAAGTTGTGGTTAAAGGCCATGCGGTAGAGTGCCGTATCAACGCCGAAGACCCGAACACCTTCCTGCCAAGCCCGGGTAAAATCACGCGTTTCCACGCGCCGGGTGGCTTTGGTGTGCGCTGGGAGTCCCATATTTACGCCGGTTACACCGTACCGCCGTACTATGACTCAATGATCGGTAAGCTGATCTGCTACGGCGAAAACCGTGACGTGGCCATTGCCCGCATGAAGAACGCCCTTCAGGAGCTGATCATCGACGGGATCAAAACCAACGTAGATCTCCAGATGCGCATCATGAGCGACGAGCACTTCCAGAATGGTGGTACTAACATCCACTACCTGGAGAAAAAACTTGGTCTGAACGAGAAGTAAGAGACCAGTGTTGCTAAAAGGCCGGATTATCCGGCCTTTTTTATTTCTGGGGATCGCAAAGCCCCATCATGTACAATCCCCGCTTTCTTCATCCACAAGGGACAAAAAATGGACAAACGTTTTGTTCAGGCCCATAAAGAAGCGCGCTGGGCGCTGTGGCTGACCCTTCTCTATCTCGCTGCATGGTTAGTAACTGCTTACTTACCTGATTCAGCGATTGGCATTACCGGCCTCCCGCACTGGTTTGAAATGGCCTGCCTGCTGCTGCCGCTGGTGTTTATTGTGCTGTGCTGGGCGATGGTGAAATTCATCTATCGCGATATCTCCCTGGAGGACGATGATGCAGCTTGAAGTCATTCTGCCGCTTGTCGCTTACCTGTTCCTGGTGTTTGGCCTGTCGGTTTATGCGATGCGTAAACGTTCGACCGGCACCTTTCTGAACGAGTATTTCCTCGGGAGCCGCTCAATGGGTGGCGTCGTGCTGGCCATGACGCTGACCGCTACTTACATCAGCGCCAGCTCGTTTATCGGTGGCCCGGGCGCCGCTTATAAGTACGGACTGGGCTGGGTACTGCTGGCCATGATCCAGCTGCCTGCCATCTGGCTCTCTCTGGGCATACTGGGTAAAAAGTTTGCCATTCTGGCCCGTCGCTACAATGCCGTGACGCTGAACGATATGCTGTTTGCCCGCTATCAGAGTCGCTTGCTGGTATGGCTGGCAAGCCTGAGTCTGCTGGTGGCGTTTATTGGTGCGATGACGGTGCAGTTTATCGGCGGCGCACGTCTGCTGGAAACGGCAGCCGGGATCCCCTACGAGACGGGTCTGGTCATTTTCGGTGTGAGTATCGCGCTGTACACCGCGTTTGGCGGGTTCCGTGCCAGCGTTCTGAACGACACGATGCAGGGAATGGTGATGCTTATTGGCACTCTCGTTCTGCTGGTGGGTATCGTGCATGCCGCAGGGGGCCTGAGCCATGCGGTTGAAACCCTGGAAGCGATCGATCCGAAACTGGTCTCGCCGCAGGGGGCGGATGACATCCTCTCTCCAACCTTTATGACCTCGTTCTGGGTGCTGGTGTGCTTTGGCGTGATTGGCCTGCCGCATACCGCCGTGCGCTGCATCTCATATAAAGACAGCAAAGCGGTACACCGCGGGATTATTATCGGGACAATTGTGGTGGCAATCCTGATGTTTGGTATGCACCTGGCGGGCGCGCTGGGACGCGCGGTGATCCCTGACCTTACCGTACCGGATCTGGTCATTCCAACCCTGATGGTGAAAGTACTTCCGCCGTTTGCCGCCGGAATTTTCCTCGCCGCACCCATGGCGGCCATTATGTCGACCATCAACGCTCAGTTGCTGCAAAGTTCCGCTACGATCATTAAAGATCTCTATCTGAATTTGCGCCCTGAACAGGTCGAAAATGAGCGACGCCTCAAGCGCATGTCGGCGGTGATTACCCTGGTGCTGGGGGCGTTGCTGCTGCTGGCCGCGTGGCGTCCACCGGAGATGATCATCTGGTTGAACCTGCTCGCCTTTGGCGGGCTGGAAGCCGTTTTCCTGTGGCCGCTGGTGCTGGGGCTGTACTGGGAACGCGCGAATGCCGCGGGTGCATTAAGCGGCATGATTGTCGGGGGCGTCCTGTATGCCGTTCTCGCCACGTTGAAAATTCAGTATCTTGGCTTTCACCCGATCGTGCCTTCGTTACTATTGAGTTTACTGGCGTTTGTGGTGGGTAACCGTTTTGGCCGTCCCGTTCCACCCGCCACCCTGATTTCTACTGATAAATAAAGAGTTTTGCCATGCCGTGGATCCAATTGAAACTGAACACAACCGGCGCGAACGCCGAAGAACTGAGTGATGCGCTGATGGAGGCCGGTTCGGTCTCTATCACGTTCCAGGACACGCATGACACGCCGGTCTTTGAGCCGCTACCAGGCGAAACGCGCCTGTGGGGTGATACGGACGTTATCGGCCTGTTCGATGCAGAAACCGACATGAAAGAGGTCGTGGCGATTCTGGAAAACCATCCGCTGCTGGGCGCGGGTTTCGCGCATAAAATCGAACAGCTGGAAGACAAAGACTGGGAACGCGAGTGGATGGACAACTTCCATCCGATGCAGTTTGGTCAGCGTCTGTGGATCTGCCCAAGCTGGCGCGACGTTCCCGATGAAAATGCGGTCAACGTAATGCTGGATCCGGGTCTGGCGTTCGGCACCGGTACCCACCCGACAACCTCCCTGTGCCTGCAATGGCTGGATGGCCTGGATCTGGAAGGCAAAACCGTGATCGACTTCGGTTGCGGATCCGGGATCCTCGCTATCGCGGCGCTGAAACTGGGCGCGGCAAAAGCCATCGGGATCGACATCGATCCGCAGGCGATTCAGGCCAGCCGTGATAACGCCGAGCGTAATGGCGTTTCCGATCGCCTTGAACTGTATCTGCCCGATGCACAGCCAGAGGCCATGAAAGCCGATGTGGTGGTCGCGAATATCCTGGCTGGCCCGTTACGCGAGCTGGCGCCGTTAATCAGCGTGCTGCCGGTTGAAGGCGGTCTGCTGGGCCTGTCCGGTATCCTTGCCAGCCAGGCAGCCAGCGTCTGTGAAGCCTACGCCGATCTCTTTGCGCTCGACCCGGTTGTCGAGAAAGAAGAGTGGTGTCGCATCACCGGTCGTAAAAAATAAGCCTTTGGCGTGGTCGTCTGACCACGCCTTTTCCCTTCGGTTTTTTCTCCCCCCTTCATCCTTTCTTCGATAAAATAACCTCACAAATCATAATGTTAATCATTGATTTGGATAATAAAATTCACAGGAAGAATACGATGAAACACATTTCAGGCAAGGCAGCGCTGCTGGCGCTGAGCATGATTTCGGCTACGGCTTACGCATCACACTGGAGCTATCAGGGAGAAGGCGCACCGGAACACTGGGGCGAACTGGACGAGGCGTACAAGACGTGTAAAAGCGGAATGTATCAGTCGCCGGTCAACATAGACAACACGGTCAAAGCCCACATCTCTCCGCTGGAAACGCACTATATCGACGGCCCGGTCATTCTGACAAACAACGGCCATACTATCCAGGCGAGTGAAAATGCCGATACACGCGACAGCATCACGCTTGATAAACAGCGCTGGACGTTACAGCAGTTCCATTTCCATGCACCATCCGAAAACACGGTGCACGGTAAAAAATACGCAATGGAAATGCATCTGGTCCATAAAAACGCTGACGGCGAACTGACGGTCGTTGCCGTTATGTTCGATCAGGGCGCGGCAAACACTGAGCTGGATAAACTCTGGGGCGTGATGCCAGGACAGGTTGACCAGAACGTTACAATTAAGCCAACCCTCGATATGAATAAATTACTGCCTGCGGATAAAACCTACTGGCATTTTAGCGGCTCCCTGACCACGCCACCGTGCTCAGAAGGGGTGACATGGTTGGTGCTCAAGCATCCGCTGACCGTCTCTGCTGAACAGCTGCAAAAATTCACTCACACTATGCACCACGAAAACAGCCGCCCGGTTCAGCCGCTTCATGGCCGTCTGGTTGTTGAATAAGCCGATTTTTTGCGCTGATATCCTGTGCTGAAATGCGACGCAGATCGCAAAGAAGCGCCATAATCTGCTGCATATCGCAGCAGATTATCCCGGCCAATTGATTCATTTATTCAGAAATGATGAGAAGTTACGGGAAATTGTAAGCGCCCACAAAATGTTCATTTCTTCATAACACAATGATTTAAATAGCGAATAATCTTATCCGAAAAGAATGACTGGCGATTCCTTGATCTACAACAGAGGATTGTTCAAAGTTTGGCCTTTCATCTCGTGCAAAAAATGCGTAATATACGCCGCCTTGCAGTCACAGTATGGTCATTTCTTAACTCATGCGCATCGGACACCACCAGCTTAGAAATCGCCTGATCGCAGCCCCAATGGCAGGTATTACCGACCGGCCGTTCAGGACGCTGTGCTACGAGATGGGAGCAGGATTAACCGTTTCCGAGATGATGTCGTCTAACCCGCAGGTTTGGGAAAGCGACAAGTCCCGCCTTCGGATGGTGCACGTGGATGAGCCAGGTATCCGCACCGTGCAAATTGCCGGAAGCGTGCCTGAAGAGATGGCAGATGCCGCGCGTATTAACGTGGAAAGTGGCGCCCAGATTATTGATATCAATATGGGTTGCCCGGCCAAAAAGGTGAATCGCAAGCTTGCAGGTTCAGCCCTTCTGCAATACCCCGACCAGGTGAAGTCAATCCTGACGGCGGTTGTCAGCGCAGTGGACGTTCCTGTTACGTTGAAGATTCGCACGGGTTGGTCGCCGGAACACCGTAACTGTGTAGAGATTGCCCAACTGGCCGAAGACTGTGGCATTCAGGCCCTGACCATTCATGGACGCACTCGCGCCTGTTTGTTCAACGGTGAAGCTGAATACGACAGCATTCGGGCAGTTAAGCAGAAAGTTTCCATTCCGATTATCGCGAATGGCGACATAACTGACCCGCTTAAAGCCAGAGCTGTGCTCGACTATACGGGAGCTGATGCTCTGATGATAGGACGTGCCGCTCAGGGAAGACCCTGGATCTTTCGGGAAATCCAGCATTATCTGGACACTGGGGAGCTGCTTGCCCCGCTGCCTCTGGCAGAGGTTAAGCGCTTGCTTTGTTCGCATGTTCGGGAACTGCATGACCACTACGGCCAGGCAAAAGGGTACCGAATTGCGCGTAAACACGTATCCTGGTATCTCCAGGAGCACGCTCCAAATGACCAGTTTCGGCGCACATTCAACGCCATTGAGGATGCCAGCGAACAGCTGGAGGCGTTGGAGGCATACTTCGAAAATCTTGCGTAATGAAATAAAGAGCTGACAGAACTATGTTCGAACAACGCGTAAATTCTGACGTACTGACCGTTTCTACCGTTAACTCTCAGGATCAGGTGACTCAAAAGCCCCTGCGTGACTCGGTTAAACAGGCACTGAAGAACTATTTTGCTCAACTGAACGGTCAGGATGTTAATGACCTGTATGAGCTGGTACTGGCTGAAGTTGAACAGCCACTGTTGGACATGGTGATGCAATACACCCGTGGTAATCAAACCCGCGCTGCCCTGATGATGGGCATCAACCGTGGTACCCTGCGTAAGAAATTGAAAAAATACGGCATGAACTGATACTAATCAGTTAAATGCTTGTTTAAAAAGGCGCTCTTCGGCATGGGGAAGCGCCTTTTTTATTGCCCGGATGGGTGACCGTCAACGCTTTGTAAACCTTCTCCTTCCCCACTTTTCAACGCCCGCTTTTCGTGTATATTTCCACCACCTTACAGGCTCTCTTTTCGCGGAATGACACATGATTCGTAAATACTGGTGGCTGGTCGTTTTTGCTGTCTCTGTTTTCATTTTCGATGCGCTGCTGATGCAGTGGATTGAACTGATGAGCACCGAAACCGATAAATGTCGCAATATGAATTCCGTGAACCCGCTAAAACTGGTCAACTGCTCAGAGCTGGACTAGCCTCTTCCATCCTGTACCCCTCTGTTATCACCCAATAAAAACAGGGGCTTAAATCACTTTTCGTCATTTCCTGACGATGATAATGTCTGTGCCCTTTTCAACCGCTCTTGCTTAACGTCTCACAACGAGTGAACAGACCATGCTGGTTAGCCAATACAACCAAATCCTCGTCGTCATCTCCTTTATTGTCGCCATTCTTGCCGCCTATACCGCGCTGAATATGGCTGCGCGCGTTGCCGGAAGCCAGGGCGTCGCTGCACGCGTCTGGCTGGCAGGTGGCGGTGTTTCGATGGGGATTGGCGTGTGGGCGATGCATTTCATCGGTATGCTGGCGATGGATCTTTCCATGAGCATGAGTTACAACGCGACCCTGACCGTGCTTTCGATGATTATCGCCATCAGCTCGTCAATGTTCGCCCTGTGGCTCGTTAGCGGCGAGCAGCTACATTTGCGCCGACTGCTGCCTGGCGCCGTCGTGATGGGTGCAGGCATAGTTACCATGCACTACACCGGTATGGCTGCCCTGGAGGTCACTCCGGGTATTGTCTGGGATAAAACGTGGATGGCTATCTCTGTGGGCATAGCCCTTGCCGCTTCACTGGCCGCTCTTTGGCTGACGTTCCGTTTACGTCAGGAAGCTGCACGAATGGCGTTGATGCGTCTGGGGGCGGCGATCACCATGGGCATCGCTATCGCTGGCATGCATTACGCCGGCATGGAAGCAGCACAATTTCCAATGTCGACGATGGTCCACCATCATGGCATTAACGGGAGCTGGCTGGCGATACTGGTTAGCGTGGTCGCGCTCGCTATTCTGGGGATTACGCTGCTGGTATCGATGTTCGATGCCCGCCTTCAGGCTCGTACCTCGCTGCTGGCCTCATCACTGGCAGAAGCTAACCGTGAACTCGCTCAGCTGGCGTTGCATGATACGCTGACGCGCTTACCCAATCGTATTCTGCTTGAGGATCGCCTCGATCAGGCCATCAGCAAGGCCGATCGCGAAGGAAGCCCTTTCGCGCTGATGTTTATGGATCTTGATGGCTTTAAAACCGTCAACGATGCCTATGGTCATGATGTCGGTGACAATCTTCTGGTTGCGGTGACTCAGCGTTTGCTGTTGCAGTTGAAAGGTCAGTACACGCTGGCGCGTATCGGTGGGGATGAATTCGTCCTGCTGGCCGAAACCACTACCCCGGATGATGCTGCCTCACTGGCAAATTCACTGGTACGCGTCATTGATAGCCCGTTCCATCTCGATCCTTACGAACTGATGGTCACCCTGAGCATTGGCATTGCGCTCTATCCACACGATGGCAAAACCGATCGTGAACTGATGTTTAACGCTGATGCTGCGATGTACCACACGAAACATATGGGTCGCAACGGTTATCACTTCTTTCAGCCGTCAATGAATACGCTGGCGCAGACGCATCTTCAGCTGATGAATGATCTGTGGCAGGCCATCGACCGTAATGAGTTACGTCTGCTTTATCAACCTAAATTCCACGCCCCTGCCGGGCCGGTCATCGGATTCGAAGCGCTGTTACGCTGGCAGCATCCCAAACAGGGATTACTGCCCCCCGACCTGTTTCTACCGCTTGCAGAGAAAACCGGGCTGATTATTCCAATTGGAAACTGGGTAATCGACGAGGCCTGCCGCCAGCTGCGAGAATGGCACCTTCAGGGCCACACGGACTGGTCAATGGCGGTGAATCTTTCTACGTTGCAGTTCGAACAGCCGTCGCTGGTTAAAACGGTTCTCGATTGTCTGACGCGCCATAGCGTACCGCCCGGCATGTTGATCCTGGAGGTGACCGAAACCACGGCGATGAGCAATCCGGACGAAAGCGTTCGTGTCCTGACAGCGCTGACGGATGCGGGCGTAAAAGCCTCGATAGACGATTTTGGTACAGGTTATTCAAGCCTTCTTTATCTTAAGCGACTCCCTGCCTGCGAGTTGAAAATCGATCGTGCTTTTGTAAAAGAGTTAAGTGGAGAGAGTGAAGATGCGACGATCGTCTCGGCGATTATCGCCCTGGCAAAAACGCTGAATCTGAAGGTCGTGGCAGAAGGGGTCGAAACCGCAGCGCAGCAGACCTTTCTGACAGAACTGGGATGCAATACGCTACAGGGTTATCTGCTGGGCAAACCGATTACCGCGCAGGCTATTATGGAACAGTGCCAGCACGGGGAGATGTCTCCATCCCGTATGCAATCAAGAGGCTGTATCGTAGAACACTGGCGCCACTCGAGTGATATTTAGTGTCGCAAGAATATTATCCACCAGCGCCGGCGCCTGTTTGTACAGATTAAAACTGTTGCTATCCATTAACCAGTTTTTAATGACTCCGCTAAAAAATGCGTGGAAAACAATCAGCGCCAGTTCAATATTAGTTTGGGAAGAAATAATGCTACGCGCAACGCATTGTCTCAACGTCCTGCGAAGATAAGTATCGTTTAAACCGATCCGCTTGCGTATTTCACATTCTGAAATCACATCGTCATGAAATTCACACTTATGATACAGAATTTGTAAAAGAGCATACTGACGTGGCTCGCTCGCAATATATTGCAGCGCGACAATAAACTGTTCACGAAGCATTAACAAAGGGTCATCTTTTTCAGAAAGTATTAACCTGTCACGAATCATTTCACGCAGCGGCAATTGCTGTTCCCAGATGGCGTTAAATATTTCCGCTTTACTCGAAAAATGCCAGTAAACCGCCCCGCGAGTAAGTTGAGCAGCATCGGCGATGTCGGTAAGCGTGGTATTAGCCACGCCACGTGTCGCGAATAGCCCGATAGCGGCTTCAATCAGCTGCTGCCGGGTCTTTTGAGCCTCTTCTTTCTTTTTACGCGCCATAGCCTGCTACTCATTACTTATACGGTTGATACGACATCAAACGTTATTAAAGGGTCGTGTAAGTCAAAGTATTCACCATAACCCGTTTTAGTTTTGCACAAAAAAAGTCAATTCATTTAATTTATAATTCATACGAATAAATTGAGCGAATCAAATTCATTAAATAAATAGTTTGTATTTACTCATAAGTATTCCGTTGATTATCCTGACAGAAGCCGGATTTCGAATACACTGGTTCAGAATCTGATTTTGCTTTTTATTGCCTCCATCAGCACTTATAAATTAAAAAACCTTGAATACCCTCATTATTATACGCAGCTACATTTCTTTTTTTGCCTCACACCCTTTCACCGACTTATGGCATATATCGGTTCAAGGGTAGTTTAAGGAACAGTAATGACGAATCACTTCAGACGCTTACCCTTATCCGGTTTCATTGTCTGTGCTGCACTGCTCGCCGGGTGCGATGGGCAAGAAAACCCACAGCAGCATGGGCAAGCTCCTCAGGTCAGTGTTCATATTGTCAAAAGCGCGCCACTGGCCGTAACGACGGAATTGCCAGGCAGAACTGACGCTTATCGTGTGGCGGAGGTTCGTCCCCAGGTAAGTGGTATCATTCTGCACCGTAATTTTACCGAAGGCAGCGACGTCAAAGCGGGTGAATCACTTTATCAGATCGATCCGGCCACCTATCAGGCAGCCTACGACAATGCGAAAGGTGAACTGGTAAAAGCGCAGGCGGCGGCAAACATAGCCCATCTGACGGTAAAACGTTACCTTCCGCTGGTCGGTACGCAATATGTGAGCAAGCAGGAGTATGATCAGGCGGTGGCAACCGCCCAGCAGGCGGATGCAAGCGTCGTTGCCGCGAAAGCTGGCGTTGAAAACGCGCGGATCAATCTTGCTTATACGAAAGTCACATCGCCAATCAACGGGCGCATTGGCAAATCCAGCGTCACTGAAGGGGCGTTAGTCACTAATGGTCAGTCAAACGCACTGGCGACAGTTCAGCAGCTCGATCCCATTTATGTCGATGTAACGCAATCCAGCAGCGATTTTATGCGTCTGAAGCAGCAGACGAGCCTGCAAAAGGGAGACACCAGCAGCGTTGAGTTGCTGATGGAAAATGGCCAGCCTTATCCGCTGAAAGGAACGCTCCAGTTCTCTGATGTCACGGTAGATGAAAGTACCGGCTCAATCACCCTTCGCGCTCTCTTCCCTAACCCTCAGCATATGCTGTTACCGGGTATGTTTGTCCGTGCACGCATTGACGAAGGCACACAGCCTGATGCCATCCTTGTTCCCCAGCAGGGGGTAACCCGTACACCTCGCGGTGATGCAACCGTGCTTGTGGTAAACGATAAAAACCAGGTGGAATCTCGCACTGTCGTTGCACCGCAGGCGATTGGCGATCGGTGGTTGATCACGGAAGGTCTGAAAAATGGCGACCGCGTCATTATCAGCGGCCTGCAAAAAGTTCGCCCTGGCGTCACCGCCGTGGCTATTCCTGATACCGCCGCGACTCCAGCCAGTTAAGGGATAACGAGATGGCTAATTTCTTTATTCAACGGCCTGTTTTCGCCTGGGTGCTCTCCATCATTCTGATGATTGCGGGCGGGCTGGCCATTTTAAAACTGCCGGTGGCGCAATATCCAACCATTGCGCCGCCAGCAGTTGCGGTGACAGCGACCTACCCTGGCGCTGATGCCCAGACGGTCCAGGATACCGTGACGCAGGTTATCGAACAGAACATGAACGGAATCGACAATCTGATGTACATGTCGTCCACCAGTGATTCTGCCGGTAACGTCACCATCACCCTGACGTTCGAGTCGGGTACGGATCCTGATATCGCGCAGGTGCAGGTTCAGAACAAACTCCAGCTCGCTATGCCGCTGCTACCGCAAGAAGTACAGCAACAGGGGATCGGCGTGGAAAAATCCAGCAGCAGCTTCCTGCTGGTCGCGGGATTTGTGTCGGATAATAAAAACCTCACTCAGGATGATATCTCCGACTATGTCGCTTCTAACGTAAAAGATGCGATCAGCCGTACTTCCGGCGTCGGTGATGTGCAGCTGTTCGGTGCGCAGTATGCAATGCGCATCTGGCTTGACAGCAACGCGATGAATAAATATCAGCTCACGCCGTTGGATGTCATTAACCAACTGAAAACGCAGAACGACCAGATTGCTGCGGGCCAGTTGGGAGGAACGCCGTCCGTACCAGGGCAGCAACTGAACGCCTCAATTATTGCTCAAACGCGCCTGAAATCGCCGGAGGAGTTTGGCCGTGTGACGCTGAAGGTTAACCAGGACGGTTCAATGGTCCGCCTGAAAGATGTGGCCCGCATTGAGCTGGGTGGCGAAAACTACAACATGGTCACCAAAATCAATGGCCAGGCAGCAACGGGGCTCGGGATCAAGCTGGCGACTGGCGCAAACGCGCTGGATACCGCTGCCGCCATTAAGAGTAAACTGGCGCAGTTGCAGCCCTTCTTCCCTCAGGGCCTGAAAGTCGTTTATCCGTACGACACCACACCTTTCGTGAAGATCTCAATCCATGAAGTGGTGAAGACGCTGTTTGAAGCGATCGTTCTCGTGTTCCTGGTGATGTACTTGTTCCTGCAAAACCTGCGGGCAACCCTTATTCCGACTATTGCCGTGCCCGTGGTGCTACTGGGTACCTTTGCGGTACTGGCTGCGTTTGGTTTCTCCATTAACACCCTGACGATGTTCGGGATGGTATTGGCGATAGGTTTGCTCGTCGATGATGCCATCGTGGTGGTTGAGAACGTAGAACGCGTCATGGTTGAGGACAAGCTGCCGCCAAAAGAGGCGACCCAGAAGTCGATGGAGCAAATCCAGGGCGCTCTGGTGGGCATTGCCATGGTGCTTTCAGCGGTGTTTATTCCGATGGCATTTTTTGGAGGTTCAACCGGGGCTATCTATCGCCAGTTCTCGCTGACCATTGTCTCCGCGATGGCCTTATCGGTGCTGGTGGCGTTGATATTAACGCCTGCTTTATGTGCAACGCTGCTCAAACCGGTTTCCAGCGACCATCATGAAAAGAAAGGTGGATTCTTCGGCTGGTTTAACGCGCTTTTTGATAAGAGCGTGGAGCACTACAGCAACAGCGTGAGCGGCATTTTACGTAAGACCGGACGCTATCTGCTGGTTTACGTCATCATCGTCGGCGGCATGGCAGTACTGTTCCTGCGCCTGCCTTCCTCCTTCCTGCCGGAAGAGGATCAGGGGGTGTTTATGACGATGGTTCAGCTGCCGGCAGGGGCGACGCAGATGCGTACCCAGCAGGTACTCGATCAGGTTCAGGACTATTATCTGACGAAAGAGAAAGCGAACGTTGAATCGGTCTTTACCGTAAACGGATTTAGCTTTAGCGGGCAGGGGCAGAACTCCGGTATCGCTTTCGTCAGCCTGAAGCCATGGGAAGAACGCCCGGGCAAGGAAAACGGCGTTGAGGCGATTGTCAGCCGCGCAACGAAAGCGTTTAGCCAGATCAAAGATGGTCTTGTATTTCCGTTTAACCTCCCTGCCATTATTGAACTGGGTACCGCAACAGGCTTTGACTTTGAACTGATTGACCAGGCAAACCTGGGACATACGCAGCTCACGCAGGCACGTAACCAACTGCTTGGCATGGTAAGGGAACATCCTGACTTACTGGTCCGCGTGCGTCCTAACGGACTGGAAGATACGCCACAGTACAAACTGGATGTCGACCAGGAGAAGGCCCAGGCGCTGGGTGTGAGCATATCTGATGTCAATCAGACCATCTCAACAGCATTGGGTGGCACTTATGTGAACGACTTTATCGATCATGGACGCGTGAAAAAAGTTTATGTCCAGGCTGATGCTCGCTTCCGTATGTTACCAGGAGATATTAACGACCTGTATGTGCGTAGTGCTAACGGCGAAATGGTGCCTTTCTCTGCCTTTAGCAGCTCTCACTGGGTGTACGGCTCACCTCGTCTGGAACGTTACAATGGGATGCCATCAATGGAGATCCTCGGTGAGTCTGCGCCAGGCAAAAGTACCGGTGAGGCAATGGAGATGATGGAAAGCCTTGCGTCGAAACTGCCTTCCGGAATTGGCTACGACTGGACGGGGATGTCTTATCAGGAACGTCTTTCCGGAAATCAGGCTCCAGCACTGTATGCCATTTCACTGATTGTGGTGTTCCTGTGTCTGGCGGCTCTCTATGAAAGCTGGTCAATTCCATTCTCGGTCATGCTGGTTGTGCCCCTGGGGGTGATCGGCGCGCTTCTGGCTGCATCAATACGTGGGCTGAACAATGACGTTTACTTCCAGGTTGGTCTGCTTACGACAATTGGTTTATCAGCCAAAAACGCCATACTGATCGTTGAGTTCGCCAAGGATCTTATGGATAAAGAAGGCAAAGGGATTATTGAAGCCACGCTGGAAGCCTCACGTATGCGTCTGCGCCCTATCCTGATGACCTCTCTGGCATTTATCCTTGGTGTTATGCCTCTGGTCATCAGTAGTGGCGCAGGTAGTGGGGCACAAAACGCTGTCGGGACGGGCGTGATGGGCGGGATGCTGTCAGCCACTCTGCTGGCCATTTTCTTTGTTCCTGTTTTCTTCGTTGTTGTCCGGAGACGGTTTACAAAGCATAAGGATTAATGAAAATCATAAAGGCACCTCTGGTGCCTTTTTTATTTCCTGTCAGCATTCTAATAAAAAGACATCTCTTCACATTTCCTCCATAAATAATCAACGCCCCTCTTTTTTCTCCATGATTTTTACAATCCACACAATTTGAGATTATTCCCCGTGCTGTATGGTATTAGTGCGGTGGTAAAATAATCATCAATTCGTAAATTGCCGCATCGGCTCTTAAGCGAATAAGCGATCATATTGAGGTAACATCATGAAAAGATTCCTTTCCGTTGCACTCCTCGCTGCGCTGCTTGCGGGTTGCGCGCACGACTCTCCCTGTGTACCGGTATACGACGATCAGGGGCGACTGGTTCACACCAATACCTGTATGAAGGGGACTACCCAGGATAACTGGGAAACAGCAGGTGCGATTGCCGGTGGTGCCGCAGCAATAGCTGGCCTGACTCTCGGTATTGTCGCCCTGACTAAATAATACTTTTAAAAGCGCGGCCATCGCCGCGCTTTTATTTTATCTAATCAAAGGGATGTATATTTCCCCTCTCAGATATCATCAGATAATTTTTAGATTCAGTATCCTGTTTTTTTTATAGCCCTATTTCCTTACCTATACAACCTCCGTCTGAATCACTGAATTGATTTAACGCTGCTGCGAGTAAGCATTATGCATTCCGTGAATTCATTTATAGCTGGGTTAAGACGCTTTAATACGTCAAGTAAAGTATTAACGGCACTCGTTGGAATATCTGATAAGGAAATTGGTTTAGCTGAGGGCATAACGCAAAAAGGCCATCCTTTCGGATGGCCTTTCTACTTGTTTGATGTCTGGCAGTTCCCTACTCTCACATGGGGAGACCCCACACTACCATCGGCGCTACGGCGTTTCACTTCTGAGTTCGGCATGGGGTCAGGTGGGACCACCGCGCTAAAGCCGCCAGACAAATTCTTTTACTTCTTGCCGAACTTTAACCTAAGTATAAAGTGGTGCTGATACCCAGAGTCGAACTGGGGACCTCACCCTTACCAAGGGTGCGCTCTACCAACTGAGCCATATCAGCACGCTAAATTTGATGCCTGGCAGTTCCCTACTCTCACATGGGGAGACCCCACACTACCATCGGC